>Ga0134127_10003777_pt1 | contig 10913 bp, 8 predicted proteins | sample KB31753_FD_96459 | JGI IMG/M metagenome (GOLD analysis project Ga0134127, IMG submission 96459) | Terrestrial soil microbial communities with excess Nitrogen fertilizer from Kellogg Biological Station, Michigan, USA - KB3-175-3 | ecosystem: Environmental > Terrestrial > Soil > Unclassified ...
GAGGGCGACGTCCTCTACGCGGCGCCGATGACGTGGCACCAGATGGGCGCCGAGGCGCCCTCGGGACCGTCGGTGCGGCTGGCAATGGGCGGCTATCCGCTGATCAACATGAACAACACGGAGGCTCAGTAGCGGCGACAACCTTCCCGTCGAGCGCTTCCGCGATCGCAACGTGCGTCATCGCCGTCGTCGGTGACGCGCCGTGCCAGTGCTTCTCGCCGGGCGCGAACCACACGACGTCGCCGGCGCGGATCTTTCGATTGCCTTACCTCCCGGCGATCCGCTACAGGTGCTCGCGGCACGGCTCGGGCAGAATCTCGACGTACCCGTCCGTCCCATGCACGCGGATCCGCTGCCCATCCCGGATCAGCCGCGTGGCATGCAGCACACCCACGACAGCAGGCAAGCCGTACTCCCGCCACGGCACCGTGCGTCATCAGGCCGCCGACCTCCGTCACCAGGCCCTTGATCGCAACGAACAGCGGCGTCCAGCTGGGGTCCGTGCAGGCGGTGACGAGGATGTCGCCCGCTTCGAGATCCGCCTCCATCATGTCGATGATGACGCGGGCTCGCCCCTCGACGGTCCCCGCGGAAACCGCCAGGCCCACCAGCGCGCCGTCCGGCACATCCACGCGGTATGAGCCGGAGATACCCTCGCCCTCCGATGTGAGCTGACCGAGGGTCGCTGGGTCCGTTCTCAGGGGCTCGGCGGAAGACGCGCGACTGCCGCGAGCCCCTCTACTGTTGTCTCGCCGTCCACGTTGCCGACGGCGCGCGGCCGCAAGCGATTGGACCAAGACGACATATCGCATCCGATTCGTGCAGGACGGTTTTGCGCTACACTGTTCGGGACCAGCTCGCAAGTCGTTGATTCTAAACGGACAGATGTCGGGGTTGTCGATCGGAGCACGCCTGGAAATCGACTTCCGCCGCGCGTCCTGACCGCAGACGAAATCGGCGATGGCACACAGACATCGGAATCGACCTGTCACCGAAAGCCCCCGCCCCGCCAATCAGCGACACGCGCGGAAAAACCCGAAGAGATCGCTCGGCCAACGGAGCGGTGGACGACCGCGTGTATCGCTTCCCAGGACCGAAGCGTTGAAAACGCGGGGCACCGAGTCGACACCATCGGAGGAGTTGCTCCGCGAGGCGCAGAGACGCACTGAATCGATCCTCGCGAGTGTTACCGACACGCACATTGTCTTCGACCATCAATGGCACTACACGTATGTCAACGATGCCGCGGTGCGTGCCATTGGCCGCGCGCGTGACCAGATCATCGGGCGCACGCTCTGGGAACTCTATCCAGACATCGTCGGCACCGAGATCGAACGTCAATATCGCCGCGCGATGGAGGAGCGCGTGGCAGTGGCCTTCGAGTTTCACTACCTGACCCTGGACTCGTGGTGGGACAACCGCTTCAATCCTGTACCTGAGGGGCTGGCCGTGTTCGCGACCAACATCACCGAGCGGAAGCGGGCGGAAACGGAACGCGCACAACTCGCGGCGATCGTCCGATCCTCTGACGACGCCATCATCGCGGAAACACTCGACGGAATCATCCTGAGTTGGAATCAGGGAGCCGCGAGAATGTATGGCTACACGGCCGAGGAGATCGTCGGCTGTCCAATCTCCAGGTTGATTCCGTCGGATCATCCTGACGAGCTCTCCGGGATCCTGCAGAGGCTCGCTCGCGGTGAACACCTCCATCATTACGAGACGGCGCGTGTGCGGAAGGATGGACGGCAGATCGACGTCTCTCTCACCATCTCACCCATTCGAGATGCGTCGGGAAACATCAGCGGCGCTTCCATCATTGCTCGGGATACGACAGAACGTAATCGAGTGGAGGCCGCTACCCGACAGTCCCAGCAGCAACTGCGCGCTCTGTCGGCGCACCTTCAAACTATTCGGGAGGAAGAACGTACACGGATTGCGCGCGCCATTCACGATGAGCTCGGCCAGGTCCTGACTGGTTTGAAGATGGAGCTTTCGCTTCTGGAAGAATCGTGGAGCGAGAGTACTCCGCGAGATGCACGAACACTCGACGAGGGGGCGTTCCAGCGGATGCGGAGCCTGATCGACAGCTCAATTCGGACCGTCCGGACCATTGCGACCGAACTGAGGCCGATGATGCTCGACAACCTCGGGCTGTCGGCTGCGATTGAGTGGCAAGCGGAAGAGTTCTCGAAAAGATCAGGGATACCGTGCGAGGTGTCGCTGCCGGAAGACGAGATGTCGCTCGATCGCCACACGTCGACAGCCCTCTTTCGCATCCTGCAGGAGTCGTTGACGAACATCGTCCGCCACGCCAGGGCAAGTAGAGTGAGTATTCACCTCTCGAACGAGAATCACATGACGGTGCTGCACGTGCAAGACGATGGCGTTGGTATTCCGGCACATCTGATCGCGGGACCCGTATCATTCGGGTTGTTGAGCATGAAGGAACGCGCACTCTTGCTGGGCGGGACTGTCGATGTGACGAGTGGTCCTGGCGCGGGCACCACGATCGTGGCTCGGGTGCCGCACGCCATGCGGGAAGACGAAGAGATTCAACCGTAAGGCTACGCTCATATGCGCGTACTCATTGTCGATGATCACGCCGTCCTCAGAGACGGCTTGAAAAACATCCTCGACGAACCCCGCGGGACGGCTGTCTGCCACGAGGCGAGCACCGCGCAAGAGGCTGTCCAATCAGTCGAGCGACAGGAGTGGGATCTCGTTGTCCTCGACATCTCGCTTGGTGAGATTAGCGGACTCGACGTGCTCAAGCGGATCAGGCAAATGCGACCGAAACTGCCGATCCTGATTTTCACGATGCATCCGGAGCGACAGTATGCTCGCCGGTCCCTCAAAGCCGGCGCCTCAGGGTACGTCACGAAAGACAGTTCACCGACGGAGCTCCGGCAGGCGATCAGGCAGGTCGTGGCGGGTCGGCGATACGTGAGTCCGAGTCTTGCCGAAACGCTCGTCGCCGATCTCGAAGCCGGCGAGATCCGTCAGCCCCACGAGAGCCTCTCCGATCGGGAATTTGAAGTGATGAGGCTCATTGCTTCGGGGAAGACAGTGGGCGAAATCGCCGCGCTCCTCTCGCTCAGCGACCGCATCGTCAGCACGTACCGGGCCCGCATTCTCGAAAAGATGGGCATGAGAACGAATGCGGAGCTGACTCACTATGCTGTTCAGAGCAACCTGACCATGTAATGCTGACGTCCCCCTTTTTTATGTGCGTTCGTGCTTGAGCGCAGCTGATGTAGTGGAAATAACTACACGGCTGTAGTTCATTCTTGGATATGCACTAAGACGAAGGGCCCGTACAGTCATCCCACTCTCGAGAAATAACTAATAATCGTCGCGGCCAGTCGAGGCTCGACCGAGCAGCGCTTTCCCTCCGTCGCTGCCGCCGACCTGACCGTGGGCGCCCGCATTCTGGAGATCGAGGACACCCCCCCAATCTCGAGCGCATCACGTATCTCTTGAACGCCGTCGGCCAAACGACGATCGCCGCCGGTGACGGCGAGGAGGGCGTGGAGGCAGCACTGCGCTGTGAAGCCGGCCTGATCTTGTGTGATATTGCCCTTCCCAAACTGGACGGGTACGGCGTAGCACGACGACTGAGGGCGAGGGAGCTGCATGGCGACTATTTTGGTCGTTGACGATCTCGCGGCGAACCGCCAAGTTCTCGTAGCGCTGCTGCGTTACGAAGGCCACCGGCTGCTCGAGGCGGAGGACGGCCAGCAGGGACTGGCCGTCGTCCAGGCCGAGCATCCGGATCTGGTGATTACTGATGTCCTCATGCCGGTGATGGACGGCTATGAGTTCGTCAGGAAACTTCGTCTGCATGCGGCGACCCGCACGATTCCCGTCGTGTTCTACACGGCGCATTACGGCGAGCGTGAAGCGAGAGCCTTTGCGCTTTCGAGCGGCGTCGCCTTCGTCTTGACGAAGCCTGTCGAGCCCGACGACGTGTTGAACATCGTCGTTCGCGCGCTCGCAGGCGAAACCGAAACGGGGGTGCCGCCAGCCGCCTCCCCGCTCACGTCGGCCTTTGATCGCGAGCACCTCCGGCTGCTCACCGACCAACTGTCGGTGAAGGCCGAGGACTTGAGAACCGCCAACGGACGCTTGCGAGCGCTGATCAACATCGGGTTGGAGCTCGCGTCCGAGCGCGACGCTGACCGGCTGCTGCAGAGCGTATGTATCGCCGCGCGCGATCTGTTTGGCGCGACGTACGTGACGCTGGGCATCGTCGATCGGAACGACCGGAGGCTGCAGCATTTCGTTACCGATGGAACGGCCGCTGCGAGTTGGATCGAGGTCGGCGACGCCGTCCCTGGAATCCTGCGGACGGTAGTCACCGAGCGACGGACGCTGCGTGGCGACAATGCCGGTGGCGACCCGGCGACCTTGCAGCTCCCCTCGCGCCATCCGGAAGTTCACGCATTCCTGACGGCACCCATCGGGTCACCGACCCAGGTCTACGGTTGGATCTGCCTGGTCGGCAATGAGGGAAGGACGTTCACCGAGGACGATGAAGCGCTGGTCACGGCGCTATCGGGACAGGTCGGCCGCATTTACGAGAACGGCTATTTCTATACTGTTGCGCGCAATGAGCGGGATCGCGCCCAGCGCTACCTCGACACCGCCGAAGTCATCCTGCTGGCGCTGGACCTTGAAGGGCGGATTACCCAGGTCAATCGCTACGCCTGCTCCGTGCTCGGATGGACAGCCGACGAGTTGCTCGGGCGCGACTGGATTGAGACGTGCCTGCCAGCTCGCATTCGCGATCCACTCAGGATGAAATTCCACGACCTGATCGGAGGAGACCTTTCGATCGTCGAGAATCCGATTCTCAGCAGGTCTGGCGAGGAACGGCTGATCGAATGGCGTAACACCGTGCTGCGCGATAGCGCAGGGCACACCATCGGCACGTTCAGTTCCGGCACCGATATCACCGAGCGTACTCGGGCGCAAGAGCAGTTGCGCCTGCAAAGCGCTGCCCTGAATGCCGCCGCCAACGCCATCGTCATTACCGATCGCGCAGGTGTGGTGCAGTGGTCCAATCCTGCATTTTCCGAGTTGACGGGCTACACGGGCGCCGAAGCCGTAGGCAAGAATCCGCGTGATCTTGTGAAGTCGGAGCAACACACTCAAGCGTTCTACAAGAACCTGTGGGACACGATTCTATCCGGCCAGGTCTGGCGCGGTGAAATGGTCAATCGCCGCAAGGACCACAGTCTTTACACAGAGGAACAAACCATCACGCCGGTGCGGGACGGGCAGGGTGCGATCACCCATTTCATCGCCGTCAAGCAGGACACAACGGAGCGCAACCGCGTTGCCGAGGAGGTTCGCCAGCGCGCGCAGCTATCGGAGCTGGGCGCCGCCGTTGGCGTTGCGCTGACCGAGTCCCACTCGCTCGCTGAGGCTCTACAACGGTGCACCGAGGCGCTGGTCACCCACCTGGGAGCCGCCTTTGCCAGAGTCTGGACCCTCGACCACAGCGACAACGTGCTCGAACTGCAAGCGAGTGCTGGCCTCTATACGCATCTGAACGGCCCGCATGGAAAGGTCCCGCTCGGACAATTGAAGATTGGGCGCATCGCCCGGGATCGCAAGGCGCACCTCACCAACGCCGTCATCGGCGATCCTGAAGTGAGCGATCAGGAGTGGGCGCGACAGGAAGGGATGGTGGCGTTTGCCGGCCACCCGTTGATTGTGGGTGATCGTGTTGTCGGTGTCATGGCGCTCTTCGCACGGCATGCGCTGTCCGACTCCATCATTTCAGGGCTGACGTCTGTGGCCGATCACATTGCGCTTGGTATCGAGCGTCACCGGAGTAACGAGGCGCTGCGGATTGCGGAAGAAGGCATGCGGTTTGCGCTGGAAAACGCCGACGTCGGCATTTGGGACATGGACTACACCACCGGAGTGCTCCGCTGGTCAGAGACCATCGAGGCCCATTACGGCCTGCAGCCCGGTACGTTTGGCGGGACCTTCGAGGCGTTCGTTGAGCGCATTCATCCCGACGATCGCGCGTCCGTGCTCGACACGGTGGGGCAGGCCATGAAGTCTGGCGCCGATTTCTCGGTACAGAACCGATCGATCTGGCCGGACGGCACGGTGCGGTGGTTGAACGGCTCGGGCCGCATCCTCCTCGGCGAGCACAACGAACCAGTACGCGGTATCGGGATCTCCCTCGACGTCACCGGACGCCGCACGTTGGAGGAGCAGTTTCAGCAGGCCCAGAAGATGGAAGCCATCGGACGGCTGGCCGGCGGCGTGGCGCACGATTTCAACAATCTATTGACCGCGATTCTGGGCTACTGCGAGCTGGTGCTGGCTGATGTGAGCCAGAACGATTCGCTCCGCGCAGACATTATGGAGATTCAGAAGGCCGGAACGCGTGCCGCTGGCCTCACACGCCAGTTACTCGCCTTCAGCCGCAAGCAGATCATCGAGCCCACGCTGCTCGACCTCAACGCCGTCGTGACCGACATCCGGCCGATGCTCGCACGCCTGATCGGGGAAGACGTGCAGATCGTGTTGCGCCTCCGTCATGAATCGGCGCTCGTCAACGCGGACCGCGGGCAGGTCGAGCAGGTCGTCATGAACCTCGCGGTCAACGCGCGCGACGCGATGCCGAAAGGGGGCACCTTGACGATCGAGACTGCTCATGTCGAACTCGACGAGCAGTATGCGTTGACGCATCTGGCTGCGAAGCCGGGACACTACGTGGTAATCACGGTCACGGATACGGGAACCGGGATGACCCCCGAGGTAAAGGCTCGCCTGTTCGAGCCGTTCTTCACCACCAAGGAACCCGGCAAGGGTACCGGGCTGGGCATGGCGACCGTCCACGGCATCGTCACGCAAAGCGGCGGCAGCGTCGGCGTCTACAGCGAAGTCGGCAAGGGAACGTCGTTCAAAGTGTATTTCCCGAGAGCCGATGCCGCCGAGACGGCCGTGGATACTCCCGCGCCAGTTGCTCAGCCACGTGCTGGAACGCAGACGGTGCTCGTGGTTGAGGATGCGGACGGGCTTCGCGAGCTGGCCAGGCGACTCCTGCAGCGGCAGGGTTACACGGTACTGATTGCGGGGGACGCGGAGGAGGCAGTTCGACTCTTCAGGGAGAATCCGTCGATCGACGTGCTGCTGACCGACGTCGTCATGCCGGGCGCCAGCGGGCCGGAGTTGACCCGGCAACTGGTCGAACAACGGCCAGGACTCAAAGTGATCTACATGTCTGGGTACACGGAGGACACGATTGTCCAGCACGGTGTGCTCAAGCCTGGGATCGCATTCCTGCACAAGCCGTTTACGTCTGACACACTCGGACGGAAGCTCCGTGAAGTGCTCGACCGATAAGCCTGCGGCCGACGCCGCCCAGCGCGGATCGTCGAATATTGAGCTGGCTCGGCGCGGCCTACCGACCGACCATGTTCAACAAGGTCTCGGGATAACGCGCGCCACGAACTTCGATCTGTGACGCCGCCCGATCGATCTCTCCCAGGTCCTCGGCGGTGAGCTGAATGCTCGCCGCGCCGAGGTTCTCCTCGAGCCGCTGGCGCTTCGTCGTCCCGGGAATCGGCACAATCCACGGCTCCTGCGCGAGCAGCCAGGCGAGGGCAATCTGCGCGGGCGTTGCGTGCTTGCGCGCGGCGAACGTCTTCAGCCAGTCGACGAATACGAGGTTTGCCTTCCGGTTCTCTTCCGTGAAGCGCGGCACGACATTGCGGAAATCGGTCGACTCGAACGTCGTCTTGTCGTCGATCGTGCCGGTCAGAAACCCCTTGCCGAGTGGACTGAACGGCACGAAGCCGATGTTCAGTTCGTCGAGCGTGGGTAAAATCTCGCGTTGCGGCTCGCGCCACCACAGCGAGTACTCGCTCTGCAGCGCCGTCACCGGCTGCACGGCGTGGGCGCGGCGGATCGTCTGTGCACCTGCCTCTGACAGGCCGCAGTGCTTCACCTTGCCCTCGCGAATCAGGTCCTTGACAGTGCCCGCGACGTCCTCGATCGGCACCTCCGGATCGACCCGATGCTGATAGAAGAGATCGATCCGATCCGTCCGCAGCCTTTTCAACGACGCATCGGCGACGGCGCGGATCTGCGACGGACGGCTGTTGAGACCGGCCATCTTGTTCTGCTCGATGTTCCATCCGAACTTCGTGGCGATCACTACCTGGTCACGTACCGGCTCGAGCGCTTCCCCGACGACGTCTTCGTTGGCGTACGGACCGTAGACTTCGGCGGTGTCGAAGAAGGTTACGCCCTGGTCAACAGCGGCGCGGATGATCGCGATGCCGTCCTCGCGGCTGCTCGGTCGTCCATAGCTCTGGCTGATGCCCATGCAGCCGAAACCAAGAGCCGATACCTCGAGGCCGTTCTTGCCTAATGTGCGTTTCTGCATTTGTCTTTCTCCTTCGTGATCACCTCAGAAAAGCGGCACACCGTCAATTCGGCGAGCTTGGCCAACAGGGTCGAGGGTGACGTCCTTCAATTGCCGGAAGGACGCAGGAGCGTTTTGATCGCACGCCGCTCGTCCATCGCCCGATAGCCCTCGGCGACGCCATCGAGCGGCAGCACGAGGTCGAACACCTTTCCTGGATTGATCTGTCCGTTGAAGACCAGGTCGATGAGCTGCGGCAGATACCGGCGTACGGGCGCCGGACCGCCGAACAACCGGACGTGACGGAAGAAGAGATCCGCGCCATCGAGCGTGACACCATGCGGCACGCCGACGTAGCCGACCGAGCCGCCCGGCCGCGTCGACATGATCGCCTGCATCATCGACTCCTGCGTCCCGACGCACTCCAGTACCGAATCGGCGCCCACGCCCTTCGTCACTGCTTGATGCGCTCGACGCCCTCGTCGCCACGTTCCGTCACGATGTCCGTCGCGCCGAATTCGCGCGCCAGCTTCTGCCTGGCCTCGTGCCGGCTCACGGCGATGATGCGTTCGGCGCCCATCTGCTTCGCCGAGAGGACGCCGAGCAGTCCGACGGCGCCGTCACCGACGACCACGACCGTCGATCCGGGCTTCACATTCGCCGCCTCGGCGGCAAACCAGCCGGTCCCCATCACGTCGGAGAGCGCGAGCATGCTGGGGACATGGTCGGCATCGGGCACGTCGCGCGTCGCGACGAGGGTGCCGTCCGCGAGCGGCACTCGGAGCCGCGGTGCCTGTGCGCCACCGACCGGTGTCTTGTGCTCGCAGGAAGTTTGAAAGCCATGGTGGCAGTGCGGACAGGTGTTGTCCGACGCGAAGAACGACCCGATGACGAACTGACCGCGCTTCAGGGACGTCACGCCGCGGCCAACCTCTTCGACGTAGCCGCAGTACTCATGTCCCATCGGCGTGGCCGCCGGGAACGATGCGATGCCGCGGTACGGCCATAGGTCCGAACCGCAGATGCAGGTCACCGGCAGGCTGATGATGGCGTCTGTCGACTCGACGATGGCCGGTTCGGGCTGTTCTTCGAACCGGATATCGCGCGGGCCGTATAGAACCGTTGCTTGCATGTCACACCTTTTCTTCAATCAGCGACGCAGCGCCGCTGTCACAGCGTGTAGCCTGGCTTCTTGTAGAGGGTGTCCGACTTGCGGACGATGTCGGGCTCGTACACCTTCTCGCCCCATTCGTTGGCGTCGACTTCTTCGAACGCGACCGACACCGACTCTTCGCCGCAGCGCAGCACCTTCATGACGTCGTCGGTGATCGCTTTCGCAAGGCGTCGCTTCTGCTGCTCAGATTTGCCCGGCCACAGTTTCACGATGACGTGCGGCATCGTGTCACCGTCCTCCGTACTGTTCGTCGGTGACGTGTTCGAGCCAATCGACGGGTTTCCCATCCAGCTGTTCCTGCACGGCGATGTGCGTCATCGCCGTCGTCGGCGACGCGCCGTGCCAGTGTTTTTCGTGCGGCGCAAACCAGACGACGTCCCCCGGTCGAATCTCTTCAATGGGTCCGCCCCAGCGCTGCGCGCGTCCACAGCCAGCTGTCACGATCAGCGTTTGTCCCAGCGGATGGGTATGCCAGGCCGTGCGCGCGCCGGGCTCGAACGTAACGGCGGCGCCCGCAGCGCGGGCGGGATGAGGGGCCTGAAACAGCGGATCGATACGGACCGTGCCGGTAAACCAGTCACCGGGTCCCTTGGCGGACGCCTGTGAACCTGCTCGAGTGATGTCCATGGCGAAGTCCCTTCAACGTTCTCTCCACACCACAGTACGGCTCGCGGGTTGTCGCGACTAGACGGCAAAATCCGCTAGGGCTTATGAGTACCATTCAGGAATGGCCCAAGACGATCTCAACGTGCTGTCAGCCTTCCTGGCCGTGGCGGAAGAGCGGAGCTTCACGCAGGCCGCGAAACACCTCAACGTTTCTCAGTCCGCTTTGAGCCACGCTATCCGCGGCCTCGAAGAGGAGATTGGTGTCCGGCTGCTCGCGCGAACGACGCGGAGCGTGGCGCCAACTGACGCGGGGGAGCAGTTGCTGCGGTCGTTGAGACCGGCGCTCACGGATATTCGCGCCGCCCTCGGGAAAATCTCCGGCGGGCGCGATAAGCCGGCGGGCCGCGTGCGCCTCGTCGTATCTCCTCTCGCGGCGGCGTCGGTGCTGGGACCGAAACTCGGTGCGTTTGCGCGCGCCTATCCGGACGTGGTGCTCGATATCACGACCGATGAAAGCCGAGTCGATCTCGTGGCGGGCGGGTACGACGCCGGCATCCATTACGGCGAGTTCATCGAGCAGGACATGGTCGCCGTCCGCGTCTCGCCGGATCACCGGCGCGCCAGCCGCCCCCCGGGTGACGGACGATCATCTTTTCGCGAGCCCGCTGATTGGTTATGTCAACGCGGCGGACAACAAATGCCCTGGCGGTCGCGGCAACGTGGGCGGCGGGCCGGCGC
>Ga0134127_10003779_pt1 | contig 10911 bp, 11 predicted proteins | sample KB31753_FD_96459 | JGI IMG/M metagenome (GOLD analysis project Ga0134127, IMG submission 96459) | Terrestrial soil microbial communities with excess Nitrogen fertilizer from Kellogg Biological Station, Michigan, USA - KB3-175-3 | ecosystem: Environmental > Terrestrial > Soil > Unclassified ...
CACCGCCAGGGTTTCCAGGCGGGCAGCAATGAGATGACGTGCGACCGCTGTAAGAAGAGCGCCGGCTTGGCCTGGGACGAATTGTCGTAAAGACCCGGACCTGCAACTACTAGGCGCACAGGCGCGCCGCGGGAAACAGAAAGCCGGGATCAGGCGTGATTGTCCTGATCCCGGCTTTTTCCCGTTCACCTCGGTGCGCCTGTGCGTCTAGTCTTTGCCTCTCCTAGAGTAGCACGAGGCGATCTCCTACGGAAACCGTACCCATCCCCTCACCCACGCAATAAAACCCCCTCGTTCCTCCGTCCAAGAACTGCAGGTTTTCCTTCATCACGTCTGACTCCACTCGTCCACCGAGTGCCCACCCCGTGAATGGCCGGCAGGGGTGCGCCACCTGGAGCACCTTGAGCCGCACGCGCTCGGTTCCGTCGGCGGTGACGATCGCCACCCCCCCCGCCAGGTCTTCGTAGGTAAACACTTGGTCGGCGGTGACGATGACGTTCTCGCCAGCGCAGCCCACGACGATGTGATCCCCGAAGCGGTCCCGCATCGCGGCATAGTGCGACGTGAAGCCGACGGAGACCCCGTGCAGGCCGTCCTCGTTCTTGGTCTCCGGGTGCGCGCGGTGGTGGACGTCGACGATCCAGCCGCCCTCGCCGCCCGCGCCCAAGACGCCGTCAGGCGTCACGGTGAGGCGCTGGACGGGGAGGAGTGGCGTGGGGTCGTACACGCGGTTTGGCTTCTCGCCTGTCTTGAGCGAGGAGCGCTGGATCTGGAGGCGGGCGACGGTTCCGAGTATGCGCATAACGGAATTTAATCGGATGTGCTACATTGGGCCCCCTCCATGCCTCGTCCCGTGGGCTGGGCCCGATGCCTCGACAACGTGGCGGACGTCCTCCGCCGCGGCGCCTGGTATCCCATCCTGGAGGAGACCCAGGACGGCAAGGTGGTGATCGAGGTGCGCCAGAAGCCCGTCCGCCTCTCCCGGGTGGATGTCCGGGTGCGTGAGGTCCCTCCCGACCGCTGGAGCGTCGTGGTCCGGACGGGGGTGCTCCGGCCCACGCTCGGAGGGGGGCAGGACGTCGTGACCACCTATGCGGTCTGCCCACACTGTCACGAGCGTCAGGACTTCTCAGCGCGGCCCGCCTCCCTCAAGTGCACGCGATGCGCCCGGGTGTCGCCCGTGGATTGGTCGGAGACCTGCTAGCCCCACTAGCCAACGATCTCCGCCGCAGGGTCCATGCGTTCGAACTTCCGGCCCAGCCACGCCACGGCCAGCCGCGCCTCGAACGCCAGCGTCACTGCCAGTGCGGCCGCGCCGGGGACGGCGAGCCACACGCCCGTGACGCCCGCGAGCCCCGCGACCGCGACCGCCACCATCGCCAGGACCACGGCGGGAATCAGCGCGATCACCAGCAGGAGCTGGCTGCCCACCATCGTTACGAGGCGCTGGCCGATCATCTCGACGCCCGCCGCCCGGGCCGGCCCCACCGTGATCCAGGCGGGGAAGAACAGGACGGCGGCGTTTTGGATGAGCGTGGTGATGGCAAGGAGCCCGGGCCCCGTCATCGCGCCGGCGAGCAGCGCGGCCACGCGCTCCCCCAGCGAGAAACCGGGCACGTCGAACGCGAGGGACGCCGTGAAGGCGGCGAGCAGACACCCGCACCAGACGACAGTCAGCACGGTGACAGGCCCCAGCGCTTCACCGGCGACCAAGTCGGCGCCCCGCACCGGGTAGCTCTTGAGCAGGTCCCAGAGTTGGAGATCGGCGCGGAGGTCGTTGCGCAGCCCATAGGGCCCGAATACGACCGCCATTCCCCCGAACACGAGGAACATGATCGCGAGCATCTGCAGTCCCGAGCCCGCCGACTCGCCCAGACTCGCGACCCAGGCGAGGACCATCACGCCGATGGCGATGATCACCGGGATCCGCACCCCCGAGCCGCGCCACTCGGCCTGGACGTTCTTCCAGGCGATCGCCCGCATGGCGCCGCCCGTCGCCCCGAGACGGGTGAGCGGGGGGCGGGCGCGCTTCGCGGGCCCGGCGAGGGGTGGAGGCCGTCGTCCACTCCGCCACGCGGCGATGCGGACCGCCATCCGCTCAGCCGACTCCACGGCCACTTCCTCGAACGCGATCGACGAGCGAATCAGCCACACATAGTGCACCGCGACGACGAGCAACGCGGCGGGGAGCCGTGCGGCAAACGTCGCCAGGTCCGGTGCCAGCGCGGGCCTGACGAGCGCCGCGAGGGGCCACGTGAGAACGCCCAGCACGCCGCCCTTGAGCAGCGCGGTGAGCGCCCCGAACCCGAGGGACGGACTCTCCATGAACGCCGCCTGCAATCCGGCCAGCTGTCCGCGCAGGGCGACCGCGGCCGCGCCCACGATGCCCGCCACCAGGATGAACGCGCCCAGCCGCCGGCGCACGGCCGTGATGCCATGCTCCTCGAGGCTCTGCCGCACCAGGGCGGTCACGCCGGAGTGCATCTGCAGCGCCGCGAATACGAGCCACAGCCCCAGGACACGCAGGATCCGGGTGGCGGGGAAGTGGCCCCCCGAAAAGAGCACGACCGACAGCAGGGACGACAGACACAGGGCGAGCTGCGAGCGGAGCAACTTGAAGTCGAGCACCTGGCGGCGCGTGAGCGGGGCGGTGAACAGGAAGTGGGTTTCGGCAGCCGTGAACACCAACGGGCTGCGCGAGCTGCCGAACAGCCAGCCGATCGCGACGAGCGTCGCGAGGCCGATGATCGCGATGGCCTCGGCCCCCGAACCGGGCACCCCGCCGGTGCCGCTCGGCCCGCGCGCGCGGAGGAAAAAGTAGTAGTAGTACATGAGCCCGACGGCGAAGCCGAGCAGGTACTTCGGCTGGCGCAGCCGCCGCAGCCGGCGGCGGAGTGCGTTCACCAGCGAGCGGCGCGCCAGGTAGACGGCGGCGCCGATCACGTGCCGGTCAGGGCCAAAAAGATCTCCTCGAGGCTGCGGCCCTGGAGGTCGGGGCGCGAGGCCACGATCTCCGCGATCGTGCCGATGGCGACCAGGCGGCCGCGATGAATCACCAGCACGCGCGTGCACACCTCTTCGACCAGCTGCAACAGGTGAGAGCTCAGGATGACGGCGGCACCGTGCCGCGCCCGCTCCACAATCGTCTGCTTCATGCGCCGCATCCCGGCCGGATCGAGCCCCGTCAACGGCTCGTCGAACAGCAGTGCCGTGGGCTCGTGCAGCAGGCCGCAGGCGATGGCGAGCTTCTGCTTCATTCCCCGGGACAGCTCGTCGGGGAGTGCGCCCGCTTTCTCGTCCAGCTCCAATTCACGCAGCAGGGCAGGGATGCGCCCGTCGGCGTCCCGGATGTCGTAGAGGCGCGCCGTGAAGCGCAAATGCTCTTCGACGGTCAGGTAGACGAACAGCCGGGGCTCGTCCGGCATGAAGGCGAGCTGGTGCTTGGCCCCGACGGGGTCGACCTCCAGATCCACGCCGCCGATCCGGATCGTGCCCCGCGTCGGCCGGATGATGCCAACGAGGCTGCGCAGCGTGGTCGTCTTGCCTGCGCCGTTGGGGCCGACCAGACCCAGCACCTCCCCGGGGGCGACGGCAAACGACAGGTCGTCGACGGCGACCAGGCTGCCGTACAGTTTGGTGAGGCCCTGAACGTCGATCATGGCTCAGCAATCTACCGTGAAAGGGGTTGCGCGAGGCTGGAATTTTATTAATATGTTGACGGTCAACATATTAACTACTTCCGCAGTCACGGGAGGGGCCGTGAGCGATCGCTCAGAGCTGGCTCTGCAGCTCACCGACGCAGTAGCCGCCGCCCACCAAGCGGTGCAGCGCTCGGGTGACCGTGCCTTTCGCAGCTTCGGACTGTCGCATCGCGCCCACGCGGCGCTCTCGGCGGTGGACCAGGGCGGGCCCGACGGGGCTCGCCCCAGCGACGTCGCCCGCGCCATGGGCGTGTCCCGCGCCGCCGCCACCACATTCATCCAGCGCCTCGAGGTTAAGGGTCTCGTCGAGACGACGACCGACCCGGACGACGATCGTGGCGTCCGCGTGACCCTCAGCCGCCACGGCCTGGAGGTCCTGCTGCGTGTGGGCCAGCTGGAGCGACGCCTCGCGGCGCGTACCATTGAGGGGCTCCCCGCCTCCACCATCGCCCGCACGGTGCACCTGCTGCAGGAATTCCGTCAGCGGCTGGAACAGAAACAGCTCGAGGTGGTGCGCTGACCGCGTATGCAGATGTGCGAATCTTTATGCATCCCCACTCGCTCCGGGAGCCACTTTTCCACATCTTCGAGGTCAACGTGAATTGTGGAAAACTAGGGAGGACACGCGCGTGATCCGCCGCACAAAGATCGTGGCGACCCTCGGTCCCAACACGGGGACCGACGCGTCGATCGCCGCCCTGCTCGACGCCGGGGTGAACGTCGCGCGCATCAACGCCTCTCATGGGACGGCGGAGGTGCGAGGTGAATGGATCAAGGCGGTCCGCCGGGTGGCCGACGCGAAGGGTGTCCCCGTCGCCGTGCTGCTGGACCTGCAGGGTCCGCGCATTCGGGTCGGCGACCTGCGCGAGCCTCGCCAGCTCACACCCGGCCAGACGGTGGTGTTTGCCCCCGAAGACGTCGCCCGGGGAGACGACCTGCCGACGACCTACGCGGGCCTCGCGACCGACGCGCGGGTGGGCGCCCGCATCCTGCTCAACGACGGCCTGCTGTCGGTCGAAGTCACCGGCGTGGAGTCCCCAAGAGTGCGCGGCCGGGTGGTGGACGGGGGCACGCTCACGGCGCACAAGGGGATGAACCTCCCGGGCGTGCACGTGTCGGCGCCCGCCTTGACCGACAAGGACCGGGAAGATGCGCTCGACGGCGTGCGGCGCGGAGTGGACTACCTCGGCCTGTCGTTCGTGCGCCGCGCCGAGGATATCGGCGAGCTACGCGCGCTCGTTCCAAAGGGAGTGAAGCTGGTCGCCAAGATCGAAAAGGCGACCGCGCTCGAGGACCTGGACCGCATCCTCGCCGCCAGCGACGCCGTGATGGTGGCGCGGGGCGACCTGGGAGTCGAGCTGCCCTTCGAGCAGGTCCCTCTCGTGCAGAAGCGCTTGATCCGGGAGGCGAACCATCACGGCAAGCCCGTGATTACCGCGACGCAGATGCTCGAGTCGATGGTGCACGCGCCCAGGCCCACGCGGGCCGAAGCGTCCGACGTCGCGAACGCGATCCTCGACGGGACCGACGCGGTGATGCTTTCCGCGGAGACCGCCGTGGGCCACTACCCGGTCGAGTCGGTACAGGCCATGGACCGGATCATCCGCGAGATGGAGCGCCACCCGATGCTGCGCGACGAGCGCCGCTTGGGCGGCGCGCGGGAAGGCGCGGGACGGGACGGCGTATCGGTCGAGGATGCGATCGCCTGGGGCACCAATGCCGTCGCCCGGATGCTCAAGACGCCGTTGATCGTCACTCTCACCAAGGGCGGATTCACCTCACGCAAAGTCGCGGCCCTGCGGCCCCCGGTTCCGATTCTGGCCGTCAACACCGAGGTGGCATCGTACCGCCAGCTGGCGTTGGTGTGGGGCGTGGTGCCGGTGCTCGTGGATCGCGTACCGAGCTACGACGCGATGCTCGCCGTGGTGCGCGACCTGCTCCTGAAGCGCGAGTACGCCAAGCCAGGCGATAAGATCGTGATGACGGCCGGCGTGCCGTGGGAAGTGTCGGGGAGCACGAACCTGATCAAGGTCGAGGAAGTGTGACGTGCGGCTGACGTTTCTCGGCACGGGGACGTCATTCGGCGTCCCGCAGATCGGCTGCCGCTGCCGCACCTGTACCTCGTCCGACCCGCGCGACCGCCGCACCCGCACCGCGGCCCTGCTCGAAACGCGGGGCAAGCATCTCTTGATCGACACGCCTCCCGAGCTGCGCTTGCAGCTCGTGGCCGCCGGCGCGGACCGCGTGGACGCCGTGCTCTATACGCACGCCCACGCCGACCATGTGCACGGCATCGACGATCTGCGGGCCCTCTCGGTCCGCCAGGGCGCCGCGCTGCCGGCCTACGGGCCCGCGGCGACCATGGCGGAGTTGGCCGCGAAATTCCCGTACATCTTCGATCCAGCGATCCTGGCGCAGGCCGGGACGAGCAAGCCGGAGCTGGCGGCGCACGTGCTCGAGCCGGGGCGCCCGGTCTCGGTGGCGGGAATCTCGGTGCTGCCGCTCGCGCTGCCGCACGGAGACCTCGGCGTCTTCGGCTACCGCGTGGGGCAGGTCGCGTACCTGACCGACGTGAAGGCGATCCCCGACGCGGTGGCGGCGCAGCTCACGGGACTCGACGTGCTCGTCCTGAACGCGCTGCTGCCCCAGCCCCATCCGCTGCACCTGTCGATTCCGGAAGCCACTGCGGCCGCGCTGCGCATCGGCGCGCGACGCACGTTTCTGACGCACCTGACCCACGACGCCACGCACGCCGATCTCGCGGCGCGGCTGCCCGCCGGCGTCGCGCCGGCGTACGATGGGCTGGTCATCGAGGTACACGGATCGTAAATTGCTCCGGCGGGGAGGCTTACGTGCTCAAAAAGTTCGACGATCCCAAGGTGCGGCAGGGCGCCGCGATGGACGACCTCGTGCGCCAAGCCGTTTTCGGCACGGGGGACGAGAAGGACCGTGCCCGATGGATGATCTGGGAGATCGGGCAACACGCGGGCGTTCGTCCCGCGTCGATCCACGAGCTCTACCTGGCGCGCGGCCGCGGCGAGGTGCCGCCGTTCACGACGCCGGCCATGAACGTGCGCGTCCTGTCGTACGATTCCGGCCGGGCCATCTTCCGGGCGGCGAAGCGGCTGGACGTCGGCGCGGTTATCTGCGAGATCGCCCGCAGCGAGATCGCCTACACGGATCAGCGGCCGGCGGAGTACGTCGCGGTCATGACGGCTGCGGCGCTGCGCGAAGGCTTCACCGGGCCGCTCTTCATTCAAGGTGATCACGTCCAAGTCAACGCCAAGAAGTACGCTGCCGATCCCGAAACGGAGCTGAGCGCGCTGCGGAGCCTGATCGAGGAGGAGCTGCACGCCGGCTTCTACAACATCGACGTCGACACGTCGACCCTCGTGGATCTCTCGCAGCCCGATCTGAATTCCCAACAGCGGGTCAACTACGAGCGCGCGGCGGAGTTCACCAAGTTCATCCGCGAGCACGAGCCCAAGGGCGTCACCGCGTCGGTCGGGGCCGAGATCGGGGAAGTCGGCGGCAAGAACTCCGACGTGCACGAGCTGCAGGCATTCATGGACGGGTACATCCGCACCCTGAAACGGCTCGGGACGTACGTGGGCATCTCCAAGATCTCGGTGCAGACGGGGACCAGTCACGGCGGCATGGTGCTCCCCGACGGCTCGATCGCCAAAGTGCAGCTCGACCTCGCGGCCCTGAAGGCGCTGTCGCACGACGCGCGGACGAAATACGGGCTGGGCGGCGCGGTGCAGCATGGCGCCTCCACACTCCCGCCTGACGCCTTCGGCAACTTCCCGGCGTGCGAGGCGGTGGAGATTCACCTCGCCACGAATTTCCAGACGCTGGTGTTCGAACATCCCAAACTCCCGGGCGACCTGCGCGCGGAGGTGAATGCGTGGGTGAAGGCCGAGTGCAAGGACGAGTGGAAGAAGGGCGACACCGAGGAGCAGTTCATCTACAAGAGCCGCAAGAAGGCCATCGGTCCCTTCAAGCGGCGGATGTGGGACCTACCCGAACCCGTGCGCGCGGCGATCGGGGCCGACCTCGAGCGGACGTTCGCCTTCCTGTTCGAGCAGCTGCGCGTGAAGGGGACGCGTCAGGCCACGGATAAATACGTGAAGCCGCCGCTCGACTCGCACCCGGCACCGCGCGCCGCCCTCGTCGCGGCCCCGGACGACGCCGAGGCGGGCGAATGAGCGAACGCGGCTCCGGGTTCGGATCGTTCTTGCTGGGCATCGCGGTGGGGGCGGTGGTGGGCTTCCTGTTCGCGCCGGAAGCTGGGGACGACACGCGCCGCAAGTTAGGAAAGCGGCTGCGCAGCCTGCGCGACGTCGCCGAGGAGAAGGTGGACGAAGTGCGCGGGCTCATCGAGGCCGAGTCTGATGACGAGGGCGAAGCAGAGGAAGAGGAGGAGGAGGAGGACGAGGTCTCAACACGGGAACGGCTGAGGCGGCGGCTCGACGCTGCTCGGCGTCGGCGGCGGCGCGGCAAGGAGGCCCCGGCGCAGGTGGAGGACGAGGACGAACCCCGCGCGTGACCCTCGAAGGCGGCTGGCATCGCTCGATCTTCGGCGTGATCCGGCGCACCATCGAGGCGGCCTACGAAGACAACATCCCATTTCTCTCGAGCGCGCTCGCGTTCGACTTTCTGCTGACGGCCATCCCCTTCGCGGGTCTCGCGCTCGCCGTCGTGGGCTATCTCGTGCAACACCAGATCGCCACACAGGAGGTGAACATCCACGAGCTGTTGCAGCGCTTCCTCCCGGGCGATACCACGGCGTTCGACCGCGTGGAAGATGCGCTGGGGCACCTCATCGCCCTGCGCGGGAAGCTCACCCTGGTCGGCGTGCCGCTGTTCCTCTGGTTCTCGACGCGTTTGTTCGGGGGCCTGCGCGCCGCGCTGAACGAGGTCTTCGACACGGACGAGCGGCGGTCCTGGCCGGTCGCCAAGCTGACGGACCTCGGGATGGTGCTGGTGTCGGGCACGCTGCTGGTGGCAAACGCGTATCTCACGACCGTCCCAGGGGTCTTCGCCAACCTCGGTGCGCTGGCGCTCGGCACGCTGCTCTTCTTCCTCATCTTCAAGTTTCTGCCCAGCCGCCGGATCTACTGGCGCACGGGGCTCGTGGCGTCGGTGTTTTGCGCCGTGGCGTCGGAGCTCGTCAAACGGCTCTTCGCTTTGTACCTGGCGCGCTTCGCGACGCTCAGCAACCTGGCCTCGGACGCGAACGTGGTCGGGTTCCTCCTCTTCCTCCTGTGGATCTACTACACGGCCTACGTCTTTCTTCTGGGCGGCGAGGTCGCGGAGACATACGATCTGATGCGCATGCGGCGGCTCCAGCGGGTCCAGCTGCGATGAGCCCGACCGCCGCGATCGATCTGCGGTCCGACACCGTCACCAAGCCCTCCGCCGCCATGCGCCGGGCGATCGCGGAAGCGGACGTCGGCGACGACGTGTTGGACGGCGATCCCACGACCCGTCGCCTCGAGGCTCGCATCGCCGCCCTGCTCGGTACCGAGGACGCGCTCTTCTTTCCGTCGGGCACGCAAGCGAATCAGACCGGGATCGCCCTGCTCACGCGTCCGGGGACTGAGGTGTTGGTCGAAGCAAACGCGCACCTCGTGCACTCTGAGATGGCCGCCCTGGCCGCGCTGTGGGGCGTCCAGATCAAGGCCATCGCCACGCCCGATGGCCTGCTGACGCCCGAGCTGGTGCGTGCCGCGGTGCGACCCCCGTCGCCGCTCGTGCCCCGCAGCACGACGCTAACGGTCGAGAACACGCATAATGCTGCTGGCGGCCGCGTGCTCGGCCCCGAGGCATTCGACCTCGTCGTGCAGGCGGCGCGAGCGGCTGGGCTCGGTGTGCATTTGGACGGCGCCCGCCTGTGGAACGCGGCGGCGGCCACGGGCGTCCCGCCCTCCAGGCTGGCACGCGGCGCCGATACGGTCATGGTGAGCGTCTCGAAAGGGTTGGGGTGCCCCGTGGGGTCCTGTCTCGGATTCGCTAAGGACCTGCGGCCGCGCGCGTGGGAGATCCGCAAGCGGTTGGGCGGGGGCATGCGGCAGTCGGGGATTCTCGCCGCGGCGGCGCTGTACGCGCTGGACCAGAACCTTCCACGCATCGAGGAAGATCACGCGAACGCACGCCGCTTCGCCGAGCGCCTGGCCGACTGTGCGACCATTCGCCCCTGGATTCCGGAGACGAACATCGTGATGCTCGATCTGGTGCGGGAGACCGATTCGCCGGAGACGGTGATCCCCCGGCTCGCACAGGCCGGCGTGCTGGTCGCGTCGTGGGGCCCGCGGCGCCTGCGTGCCGTCACGCACCTGGACGTGAGCCAGGACGACGTGGAACGCGCGGCGCGGCTCATTGTGGAGGCGATGCGGTGACCCCGCCCCCGCAGAGTCCGGCTCCCGTTTCCCAGCCGATGCCGATGGACCGGGCCATCCTCTGGAACCCGGTCAAGAAGGAAGGGGCAGGACGTCCCTCCGGGCGGGCGCCGTACCCGGTCTTCTTCCAACAGGAGGCGGTCGCCGCGCTCCAGGACCACCTCAAGGCGTCTCCAGCGCAGGCGATTTTCGGCTTCCTCATCGGTAGCCTGTATCGCGATCCAGAAACGGGCGTGCTGTACGCCGTCATCGACAAAACGCTGCGTCTGAACCAGGCGATCTACGGCGACAAAACCGAGGTCGTCGTGGCGCGGCTGTGGGATCGGATGCAAGAACAGCTCGCCCGCGCTTCGGGACGCTTGCTCGGGTGGTATCACAGCCATCCGGGGCAGGGGCTCTCGCTGACGACGCACGACGTCGAGACGCACGTGAAGTTCTTTGCCGAGCCGTGGCAGGTCGCCGTGCTCGTCGCGGCGGACGGGGAAGGGGTCATCGGCGGGTTCTTCCGCGCCGGGTCGAGCGCAGCCTGGGCGGAAACGCCGATGGCGTTCTACGAACTGCTCCAGCCCGATTCGATCCGCGCCGACGGCAAGAAGCGGTCGTTCATCACGTGGAAGAACTACAAGGCGTATAACCCGGTGTCGCCCAAGACTGCGCCGGCTCCTGCCCCACGCCCTTCGCCTCCACCGTCGCCGCCAGCGGCGGACGACTTGCCGTTCATCCGGACCAGTGCGGACGATGAGGCAGCACCAGCCCGTCCGGCCAAGGCACACCCCACGGCGCCGGTCTTCGTTCCGGACGAGCCTCCC
>Ga0134127_10003787_pt1 | contig 10901 bp, 10 predicted proteins | sample KB31753_FD_96459 | JGI IMG/M metagenome (GOLD analysis project Ga0134127, IMG submission 96459) | Terrestrial soil microbial communities with excess Nitrogen fertilizer from Kellogg Biological Station, Michigan, USA - KB3-175-3 | ecosystem: Environmental > Terrestrial > Soil > Unclassified ...
CGCCCTGGTACGCGAGCACAAGCCGCAACTGGTCGTTGTCGATATTCGGATGCCACCGACGCACACCACCGAGGGCCTCGACGCGGCACGCGTCATCCGTGCGGAACTGCCCGACACCGGCATCCTGGTGCTGTCCGCGCACGTCGAAGTGGAACACGCCACCGAATTGCTGGCCAGCGGGCACGCCATCGGTTACCTGCTCAAGACCCGCATCACCGACGTGGCGGACTTCGTCGACACCCTCGAACGCGTCTCCAAGGGGGCGTCGGTAGTCGACCCCGCGCTCGTTCAGGAACTGGTTTCCGCGCGCCGCCGCGACGACCCGTTGGCCGTGCTCAGCGCGCGTGAACAAGAAGTGCTGATGCTGATGGCCGAGGGCCGTTCGAACGCAGGCATCGCTCGACGGCTCTGGGTCACCGAGGGCACGGTCGAAAAACACGTCCGAAGCATCCTGACGAAGCTCAACCTGCCCGAAACCGGCGACGACCACCGTCGCGTCCGGGCCGTGATCACCTACCTCGAGGCCCGGTGACGTTCAGCAAGTTCGCGGATGGCGTCGGGTGACAACGAGAACTTCTGCAGAAATCCCACCGCCGGGCTCGCATTGATCATCTCTTCGAGGTCCGACTCGGCGTAGGTGGAGACCAGGATGACCGCCAAGGTGGTGCTCGTCGCGCTCACGCGGTCGAGTAGCTCCGCGAGTGCGAACCCGTCCTCGCCGCCGAGGTCGATGTCGACCAGCGCCACATCGGGATGCAAGTCCTCGTAATACCTAAGCGCCTCAGCGCTATTCGAGGCCTTACCGACTACGCTGATTCCCGCACGCTCGAGCATGGCGCTCGCGGCGTCGCGAAAATCCGCGCTGTCGTCAACGATCAGACAGCGCATATCGCAACCCACGGCAATACACATTGGTCAGCCTCGCAGATGTCGAGCAACATTACATTCCGGCTAGCCGGAACTCTTGCCGTCGAAACGCGCTCGAACGCGCACTTATCGCCGCCATCACAGAATCGCCTGGCACCGGCAATAATCGAGGGGCCATTCTGTGTTGAAGAGGCAAGATGAATCAGCAATCCATCACACCACCGCAGCGGGGAGCCGAACCCAGGCCTCCGTGGGATGTTCGACTGCTGGGGCTGGTCGTGCGGCCGACGGCACCTCCACTGTGGCTCGGCATCGTTGTCGCCGCTGTTTTCATCATCAGCGAGACCCTTCTTGTGCATGGACTGAAGGAGACCGCGCCAGAAAACGCGTTCGGCGTGCTGTTCCTGGTCGGCGTGCTGGTCGTCTCGGCCGCGTGGGGATTCCGGCTCGCGGTGGCCACGACACTGGCCAGCGCGGCGGTCTACGTCCAGTTCCATATGGACACCGGCGTCGGCTTCATACCGACGCACCCGCAGGATGCGCTGGCGATCCTCATCTTCCTGCCCGTCGCGCTGCTGGCCAACGTTCTCGCCGGGCAAGCCCGGTTGCGCGCTGCCGAATCGGAGCAACGCAGGCGCGACGCCGATCTGTCGGCCGACTTGGCCCGACTGATGCTGCGTGCGGGCGACCTGCGGCCCGCGTTGGACACCGCAGGCGAGCGGATGGCACAGGTGCTGGGGCTCCCGTTCGCGAGGCTCGTACCGGATACCGTCGCCGCGGGTGAGCACCAATCCGCGATTCCACTGCGTGACGGCGACACACCGCTGGCCACCCTGTTGGTCCCCGCGGACCTGCCCAAGCACATGCAGTATCGCCTGGATCGGCTGGTGCCGTCTCTCGAAGCCATGCTCGCCGCCGCCCGCGACCGCGAGGCGATCCACGCGGAACTGGAGGCCAGCCGAAAGGAACTCGAGCGGTTCTTCGACCTGACGTCCGACCTGTTCTTCATAGGCGACGAAACTCATGTCAGGCGCCTCAACCCTGCTGCGGAGCGCATATTCGGATACACCACCACCGAACTACTGTCCAAGCCGAACACCGAGTTCATCCACCCAGACGACCGCAACCGCACGCGCTCGCTGGTGGACGCACTCGCCCGTAGCGGTGGCACAGCGCAATTCGAGAACCGATGTGTGCGCGCCGACGGCGCCGTCCGGTGGCTCGAGTGGAGCATCGTCGCGGAAAACGGCCAGCTGTACGGTGCCGCTCGCGACGTCACCGACCGGCGACGCGAGCAGGACCGGCTGCGCGAGGCGCAGCGCATGGTGGAAGCCAGCCACACTGAAGTCAGCGCTCTCGCCGAACAACAGGCCGCATTGCGTCGCGTTGCAACGCTGGTCGCGCGTGGGGTGGACCCGGCACAGGTGTACCCGGCAGCCGTTTCTGAGCTGTCTCGTGGGCTCGGCGTCGACAACGTGGCACTCCTGCGTTACGAATCCGGTGAGGCGCTGGTGTTACTGGCAGCACGCGACGAGAGCGAGCGCACGAAAATGTCTATCGGAGAGCGGATTCCGCTGGACGGCGACAACGTGGCGGCGTTGATCGTGGCCAGCGGAGCGCCGTCACGCATCGACGACTTCGACGGCGCCGAAGGCGAGACGGCCGAGCGCATCCGCCGCCTCGGGTTGCGGTCTGCGGTGGGTGCGCCCATCATCATCGACGGCAAGATCTGGGGGGCGCTGGTGATCGGTTCGTCGCAAGCCGTGCCGATGTCGCCCGAAACAGAAACGCGCATAGGAGATTTCGCAGACCTCGTGGCGACGGCCATCTCCAATGCGGAAACCCGTGCTGAGCTCACCGCGTCAAGGGCGCGCATCGTCACCGCAGGCGACCAGGCTCGCCGTCGCTTCGAGCGCGACCTCCACGACGGTGCACAGCAGCGGATCGTGTCGCTCGGTCTCGAACTGCGGGCGGTCGAGGCATCGATACCCGCCGAGCACCAACAGTTGCGAGAACAGCTGTCGAACGTCGTCGATGGTCTGGTCGGTGTGTCGACGGAATTGCAGGAGATTTCGCGCGGCATTCACCCCGCGATCCTGTCGAAGGGCGGGCTTGGACCTGCGATCAAGACGCTCGCCCGACGCTCCGCAATCCCCGTCGAGCTCGACATCAACGTCGATCGCCGATTGCCCGAATCGGTGGAGGTCGCCGCCTATTACGTTGTCGCAGAAGCGCTGACGAACGCCGCCAAGCACGCGCAGGCGTCCGAAGTCAAGATGTCCGCCGACGCCGGCGACTGTGAGCTTCACCTGACCATCAGCGACGACGGGATCGGTGGCGCCGTCGCAGGAGCGGGCTCAGGCCTGATCGGTCTCAAGGACCGGGTGGAGGCGCTGGCGGGCCGGCTCGGCATCTCCAGCCCGATCGGGAGTGGGACGACCTTGGACGTTGTCATCCCACTCCAGTGCGAATAGCTTTGCCGCACTGCCAGCCTCAGTGGCGTCCACCGTGGTGGAAGATCAGCACGTTCCCGAAGAACGGGTACTGGGCCTGGTAATCGATCGGCGGCGGCGTGGCAATCACTTGCGCATTACCGTCCGACTCGCAGATGCTTGCAGTTCCAGTCGAGGTGCAGGTCGGCGCAGCTTCAGCGAGCGGTGCGGCCGCCATCGCGACTGCGCTCGCGCCGGCGAGCAACAGCGGTGGGATGACACTCCGGATTCTCATGACGACAGCTACTCCTTTGTTGGCCTCCCCGTTGTGACAACTCCAGGATTGCGCGTGCGCCACGCGATGTCGTCAACGCTGACACCCATTGGTGGGCACCCGATAACTGGCAGCGGGCGATAGCAGTTATCCCCCAGTCGGTGTCAGTCGTCGAAGACTGCCGAGAACGGAACACGGGTGAAGCCTGGCGGAGTGGGCTCATCGGGACGCGCAACTCGCGGCTTGTTCCTGGTAGGCTTGTCGTTCGCCCGGAATTTCCAGTCGTCGTCGAAAACACCTGCGAGGTATTCCGCGATCTCGCTATCGAAGAAGATCAGGCTGGCGTCACGGTTGGCGGCAACGCCTTCGTTGGACCAGTTGTGGCTGCCCACCATGGCGACCTTGTCGTCGACGATGATCGTCTTGTTGTGGCAACCCTCCTGGAACCGAATGGTATCGCGCGGAAAGCCCTGCACCGTAAGCAAATCCAGCTTGTCTTCGGTCATCAGGTTCCGGAAGATGAACCGCACCTCCACGTCGGGATCCAGCACCTTTTCCTTGAGCGCTTCGACCAGGGCAAGCAGCTCGGGAAAGTCGTCGCCGTCGCCGCGGAGGTTGATGTACTGGTTCTGGAAGCGAAGACTCTTCTTGGCGGATTTGATGAGTTTCAGCACGTTCTCGGCGTAATTGTCCGGCGTCAGCAGCGGTTGCACCTTGACGATGCGATTGACACGTAGCGGCTTAAAGAACTGGCCGCCTTCGCCGAAGGCTGCTGGCAGTTCGACTGCCTCCGGGACGAAGAGGTCCGGTGCCGCGAATTCGACGGGTTCCCCCGCCTGCGCAGCGCACAGCTCGAAGTCACGTCGGATGTACTGCTCGAAAATCTCCGCCAGGGTTTTGCTTTCGAAGATGGCGTGATATTCGCGGTTGTACTCACCGGGAAAACCATCGGGTAGGGGCTGGCCGGGATCTGCGCCATCGCCGAACAGATGAACGTTCGGCTGGTTTGACGACTGCCAGTTGCCGCTGGACAACCAACCCGCCCTGCCGTCGCGGACCGCGACCTTGATGTGATACGCGTTCGCCCACAGCCCATCGGGTCTCGCGCCCGTCTTGAACGTCGCCCAGGTGTGCTCGAACCGGTTTGTCATCTCTTTGTCGAGCGGCTTGAGCACTTGGGTCTTGGTTTTCAGATCGTGTTCCTTGACGCCCTTCGTCGGTGGTTCGACAAAGGGGTGGAGCACCAGTTCGAAGGTGCGGTGTCCTGGCGTGACCGCCTCTTCGACGGCCTTGAAGACGTGCGGAGCGGTGAATTGGTACATCGCGACGGTCAGTCGCTTACGGGTTCTGCCGAGAAAGCTCTCGAGTTCGCTCCAACCCGCCTCGGGGCTGACGCAGACGGTCAGCACCATCTTCTCCTCGACGAGCGGTAGGTTGGGCCGAGCCGGGGGTTCATACGTGCCTCGCTTTGGCGGCGCGAACGCGATAACCACCTCATCACGAAGCATCGACTCGAGCGGGGACACAGTCGCGCCTCCCGGCGTTCCGAATGCCACTGGCGCCGCGTCGATCTGGGCCAGCTGCTCATCGACGGTGGCGTCGGTCACCACCACCGGCACCCCGAATTGTCCTTGGAGTTCCTGTGTGCTCACCGGCGCGGTGCCGGGGATGACCGCGACAACGGCACTCGGTACAGGGTCACCGTTCGCGGGGTATTGGTAGCCGGGCCGGACGGTGACGACGTCCGGCTGACCCGCAACGGCTTCGCGGATCAGCGGAAGCGCCCGCAATACCGGCTGGAACGATTCGCGTACAGCGTCCGAAACCGCGAAAGCATCAGATTGGGCCATGATGTTCCTTTCAGAGATCGTTGCTACGCACCCGCGCCGCGGGATCGCCGATGACGACATAGTTTTGGGCGTCGTTGCGCTCGAGCCAGTGCAGCACAAGCTCGCGATCGCTCAGCCGCCCACCCGCAGGAGCGGAAGGCGAGGTGGCGCTGGCGAGCGCGGTCGACAACACCGCGAACCGAGCGCCGAACGCCCCGCTGACGGCGTGTCCGATTGGCATCCCTGTCAGGACGTTGCCGATGGTGTTGCGAAAGGTGCCGATCTGGGCATCAGGAATCTTGGGTGTCTTGATCGAGCATCCCCAGGCCCGGTCGACATGACCGATGACCGCAAGGGCGCCGCCGTTGGGGTGTCCCAGCAAGCGTTGAGGTAGCGCCGCTACGAACGGTGACGGCGCTAGCGGGGGCGCCTCGCCGGTGTCGGACAAGTCCGTCAAGAATTGGTCGGCATTCGGAGTGCCTGCTCCGAAACACGCGAACGTAAAGGCGATCAGGCCGTTGACATTTGCGTCATCGCCGATATCCGCTGCGGTGAGAAAGTGTTGCGGTCGGGTGTCGCCGAAGCCGGACCAGTCTTGGCACAACAGCGCGCCTTGATCGGACTTCTGCCTCGGGTCGCCCGAATCCACCGCCATCCCATGCGAGGCCGTGAACAACATCGCAGGCGCCTTCGGTGCGTGCATCACGTCGAGCAGGGCCGCCCGCATCGCATCGTCCGCCAACAGCAACCGGCTGTCATAGCCAACGTCCACATGGATCGGCCGTTTGAGCGCGCCTCGCGCATCCGGGATGCCTTCGGCGAGCGGCGTTATCAGCAGCGACGCACTGAGTTGCGTGGCGGGATCGGCGGGGTGGCGGGTTCCCCAATAGACGATCTCCCGCGAGTTGGGAACAGGTCGGGCCTCCTCGTAGCCGACAATCGAGCGCGCGTACCTCTCGTATTCGTCCGCCGTGTCGAAGGCAAGGCGGCCTACCGCGTATTCGATGCCGACGAGGTACTGGAATTCGAACGGAATGAGATCTGGCGGACCCACCAGGAGCAGGTAGTAGGGAACGATCTCCGGATCGACGCTGCCTGCCGAGATTCCATGGCGGTCATACCAATCGCGCATTTGTTCGCCCCGCCGGTAGTCGAGTTCAGCGAATCGATCTCCTGCCTGCGCTCGGCGCCGTGCCAGCAGCGGTTCGAGCGCCGAACGCACGTCATCCGCCGCATCCTCATGGAAAACAACGCCCCAGCCCGATTCGTCCAACTTGAGCGGATCAACGCCGAATCGAATTCCGAACATCGGGGGAAACAGCTCGTCCGTATGGTCAAGTGCCCGCGGCCGGGGTCGGTTCACCAAATGACGGGCGAGGTCTTCAATTGTGCGCGGGGTAAAGGCGTATTGGCCGGTTTCGATGTCGATACCGTTCACGACGACGAGATCGTCGTCCCCCGCAGGAATGAGTGCGTTCACTCGAAACGCCCTTCTTGGAAAGGTTTTCGTAACTCCCGCATACGGCAACCGCCCTCCCTGCGGCTCGATACAGAATGACACCAGCTTATCGCCGGCAGCCGCCGCGAGATGACCAAATGCGCTTTTTCAGAGTTGACGCCCTATTTGGCTGGTGAGCGTGTCGACTAGTCGGTCGACGTCGTTCTCGGTGTTGTACAAGTGGAAACCCACGCGCACCGCCCCGGCCCGTGTCGAGGCGCGAATACCCGCGACCCGCAGCTTGTCGGCGGCTTCGGCGATCGGTACCGACACGATGGCCGAATTCTGCTGCGGCAGGCCGAGTTCAGCGCACACCCGGTTGGCCAACCCGACGGCGTGCGCCTCGACCGCAGCGGCATCGAGGGACGCCAGCCACGGCAGGGTCAGGCCGGCACCGAGCGCGCTGAACCAGGCGGGCGAGGCATCGAAGCGCCGCGCGTTATCGGCCAACCGCAGCGGCAGCCCGTAGATCGTCTGCCACGGGTCCTCACCCGCGTACCAGTTCGCGGCGTGTGGCGTCATGATTCGGCTCACCCTGTCGCTCAGGGACATCCACGCGGTGCCACGCGGTGCCAGCAGCCACTTGTAGACCGCGGCGGCCGTCACGTCGGCCCAGCCCACGTCGACCTGTTTCCAGCCGAGCGCCTGGGTGAGGTCGATGACGGTCAGTGTCTCGGTGCCCGCCAGGGTCTTGCGCAGGGTGTCGACGTCGAGGACGGCACCGTTGGCGGACTGCACCAGGCTCGCGGTCACGACGTCGAAGTCGGCCGCGGCGGACACCAACTCATCGGCGGTCAACTCGGTGATCGTCACACCCCTTCCGGAGTGCGCGGCGAACGGGAATGTGGTGCTGGTGAACTCGCCGGCCAGAGTGGCCACCCGGCTGCCGTCGGGAATCGCGGCCGCGACCAACCCGAGCGCCGCGGAAACGTTGCCGCCCATGGCCACGGAGTCGACAGGCATCCCGGTCAGAGCGGCGTATCCGGCGCGGCCGGCACGCACCGGTTCGTCGAACGACGACGCCTCCATGGTGCCTGCCTGCCATTGGCTGATGCAGTCTTGCAATGCATCGATCAGAAATCGCGGCGGCAGGCCATACGTCGGCGAATTGAGAAACCCCTCGGCACCCACGAATTCGGCGCCGAAGGCTTCGCGCATCAAGACGTCCGTCACGTCGCGGGCGGCTCGTCGCCGGCGGACGTCTCTTCACCGCGCAGTCTGGCCTGCAACTGCTCTCGATCCTTGCGGCGGCGTTCGTCGAAAACGGCGATGCTCGCCGTGGCGCGACGTCGCAGCGGGGCGAAGATCCAGATGCCCAGCGGAAGCGCGATGACCAATGCGAACAACAGCGCAACGACGAGCGGAAAATCGCGCACGCCGAGGATGTGTCCGGTACCGAAGATCAGCGCGGTCAAGACGACGACGAGCAGCAGACGGGCCAGGACATAGGCCAGCACGTCGACCATGAGGCTGGATCGGGGCGGTCTATCGGGCACGGCCCGAGCCTACCGACGGCGCGTATATTCAGATAAAGGAGGTTTTTGTGGCGTATTTGCTCCTGATACTCGTCTTGGCCGGTTTGATCTACGCCGGCTGGCGGCTGACGCGGATGTCCGCTGCCCGCCCGAAGACGCGCGTGATCGGCCCGGACGATGACCCGGATTTCCTGCGGCGGCTCGGCCACGACGACAACAATCCTCGCCAGTAGCGACGACGCCCTGAGCTAGCCGGACTGGGCGTCCGGCCGCTTTGCGCCCGAAAAACCATCGGCGACGACCGCCGCCAGTTCGACCAAGGCGTCCCGGGTCTCGGGCTTGAGCCGGTCGAGGCTGATCTCTGCGCCCTCCTCCAAGTGCGGGTCGAACGGCACCTGCTTGACAGCGCGGCACCGCCGCGAGAAGTGATCGACCACCTTCTTCATATCGACTTTCCCCGACCGCGGCCGCACCGCGTTGATGACGGCGATCGAGTTGCGCACCATGTCCTGGTGCCCGTGCGCGTCCAGCCAATCCAAGGTGGCCGACGCGCTCCGGGCACCGTCGACCGATCCGGAGCTGATAACGATGAGCACGTCGGCCTTCTCCAGGACCGCCGACATCGCCGAGTGCAACATGCCGGTCCCGCAGTCGGTCAGCACCAGGCTGTAGAACCGCTCGAGCACCTCCAGCGTGCGGGTGTAGTCGTCGGAGCTGAACGCCTCAGACACCGCAGGGTCGCTCTCGGACGCGAGCACCTCCAGCCGGCTGGGGCCCTGTGAGGTGTAGGCACGGACGTCGCTGTAGGCCTCGATGCCCTCGGCGTCGCGCAGGAGGTGCCGCACGGTGGCCGGGGTTTCCAGCGGCACCTTCTGGCTCAGCGTGCCGCGGTCGGGATTGGCATCGACGGCGACGACGCGGTCACCGCGGATCGACGCGAACGTCGCGCCCAGCGTGGCGGTGATCGTCGTCTTGCCGACCCCGCCCTTCAACGACAACAGCGCGATCCGATAGCAGCCGCGCAGCGGCTTCTTCACCTGGGTGACCAGGCTGTTGCGGCGATTGACCTTAGCGCTTTCGCCGACGTTGATCAGCTTGAACGAGGCGACGTACAGCCACCTGCGCCAGCCCCGCGACGGTGCGTGCTTCGGCTGGCCCAGCAGCGCAACGGTCGACAGATCGAGGTACGACGGCGGGTCGTCCTGCAGCGCCACCAGCGGGCGCGACTCGTCGCCCAGCGGCAATCCGTTCGGCGGGGTGGTGGCGATCCATTCCGCCGGCGGTTCCTCAGCAGGAACCGACTCCGCGGGATCGACGAACCGCTGCTGTGCGCGAAAACCCGCCTGGTGGTCAGACAACGCGCTAGTCCTCTCTCATTGGGGAATTCGTCGCTTCGACCGGTCAGCTCACCCCAGCGTACGAATGCAGCCCGACGGTCACCAGATTGATGAAGAACAGGTTGAAGACCATTGCTATGAAGCCGACGACGTTGATCCAGGCCGCCTTCTTGTCGCGCCAGCCCGCCGTCGAGCGGGCGTGCAGGTACGCCGCGTACACCACCCACGCGATGAACGACACCGTTTCCTTGGGATCCCAGCCCCAGTACCGGCCCCACGCCTCCTCGGCCCAGATCGCGCCGAAGATGACACCAAACCCGAATACGGGGAACGCGAAAATCGTTGTGCGGTAAGCGATGCGGTCCAGCGTCTGGGCGTCAGGCAGTCGCTGCACGATGCGGCGGGCAGCGCTTTCCGGCCCCGGCTGGCCCAGCGGCGACATCTTGAGCAGGAACAGGATGCTGGCCACACCCGCCACCAGGAACACGCCTGAGCCCAGGCTGACCACCGACACGTGGATCGGCAGCCAGTAGGACTGCAGGGCAGGCATGACGGGTGCGGCATTGGTGTAGAGCCAGCGACCCGACACGGTCAGCAGGATCAAGACTGGAACGAGCACGAACACCCACAGCGCGCGGTACTGCGGCTTGCGTAGCACGATCGCGCCTGCGACCAGACCCGAGAAGCACGTCAGGTTGATGAACTCGTACATGTTGCCCCACGGCACCCGCGCCGTGGCCAGGCCGCGCAGCACAATGCACACAAGCAGCAGCCCCATGCCGACATAGACCAGCGCCAGCCCGGCCTTGCCGACGCGCTCGTCCAGCGGGCGCTTCGGCGCGTCGGCGACGACGCCAGGGGTGACGCTGTCCGCGCCGACCGTGGCGCTCGTGCCGGACGCCGCCGCTGCTCTACCCAATGTCGCCGCCGCTGCGGCTCCGACGAGTTCGCGGCTTTCCACCCTGCGGCCACGGCTGTACGCGAGCTCCACGGCGAGCAGCAGCAGCGCGGCAACCAGCACCACCACCGACGAGGTGAAGGCCCAGTCGGAGTAGCGGGCCACCCCGATGTCGACGTGCTCGGTGTTCATGCCTCGACTCCCGCTCGCTCCGGTCCTCGCTCGTCCCTCGCTGCGATCCTCACTCGCGATCGTCTTCGGGTGTTCATGCCTCGACTCCCGCTCGCTCCG
>Ga0134127_10003789_pt1 | contig 10898 bp, 9 predicted proteins | sample KB31753_FD_96459 | JGI IMG/M metagenome (GOLD analysis project Ga0134127, IMG submission 96459) | Terrestrial soil microbial communities with excess Nitrogen fertilizer from Kellogg Biological Station, Michigan, USA - KB3-175-3 | ecosystem: Environmental > Terrestrial > Soil > Unclassified ...
CGGGCACGTCGCTTCATGCTCAATGGCCTTCCGCTGCTTACTCTCTTGTGGGGAATCGCATGCGGCTGCCTCGCTGCTTTCGGGGGTTATGTATTTCCGCGGATCTTCGGCGACCAGTTTCGCGAAATGGGGAAGCTGCTGTGGCCCTTGATGTCGGCCGCCGCTTTGGTGGGACCTTTGCTTATGGGTTATGCACCGTTTTCACACGCGAAGGCGGTAACGTATATTCCGATGCTCGCGGCAATGTCGTCGGCTCTGGTTAATGTGTTGCTGAATATTCTGCTCATTCCGCGTTTTGGTTTGGTCGGTTGTGCCTGGGCGACAACCATCGCGTTTGCAGTGCACCTTGCCGTCGTGATCGTCTTAGTGCATGTGCGCCTTCTGTCAGGACGCAGCTGGACTGCCTTAGCTGTGTTGCCACCAGTCGCAGGAGCGATTTGCGCTTCTGCCTATGCCGTGAGCTTCAGAGCCCTGGGTGTCACGCTGCTGATGAGCGCTTTGTTGGCATTAATGTTTCGCAAGTCTGTCAGCACAGGATTCAGGATGCTCAAGAACGTATTACCCTTTGGCAGCGGGGTGAGCAATGAAGCTTGATTCAGAGGGTGCTTGTAAGAATGACGAGTCAGTCGATGGTTGACGCCGGTTCTCAACGAGCGGACGACAAACCTAACACTCGAGCAGGATCTAGTCGGGGTTCCGCGCCGGTACTGCGCGTGTTGCATGTCATCAATGTCGAAGCCTCGAATTACTTTCTTAATAACCTTCTGGACGATACCGCCAGGGAGGAGGTGCAGTTCTTCTTCGTTACCTTTGGTTCCGGGGGTCCTTTTGTTGCCGAGCTTCAGCGCCGGAGTGCGACGGCTTATGCCTTAAACACCCAAAGCCGTTCTGGCTACGTGAGCGCGATGCGCGAGCTGTCCAAAATCATCCGCGAAAATAAGATTGATATCGTACATACGCACCTGTTCGAACCGACCTTAGTTAGTTTGCTGGTTGCCAAACGGTTGGGCCGGAAAGTAATTGTCACGCGACACCATTCGGACGCTGTGTATCAGCTCAAGAGCCGCGTGAAGCAAAGGATTTATCTGTCGCTCGAAGGTTATATCAATAGACACGCGCATCACATCATCGCTCCGTCACGCATGGTGCGGGACATTCTCGTCGAGAAGGAAGGCGTACCGCCCGAAAAGATCTCACTCATTCCTTACGGACAAACTCCCGAGCGATTCGATTCGATCACTCCGGAAGCAGTAGCGCGCGTAAACGCCGAACTTGGAATGTCGGACGGTCTGGCGCTCGTTTGTACATCGCGATTATATGACCGCAAAGGCCACGTCTATCTCTTCGAGGCGCTTGCCCCCCTGATTCGCGAAGGTCTCGCCACAACGCTTTATCTGGTTGGCACAGGCGATTATCGCGCTCATCTAGAACAACTGACGCATCGTCTTGGTATCCAGAACCATGTACGCTTCCTTGGTTGGCGCGACGACGCCCTGGCGATCATGGCGGCAGCAGACATCATCGTTCATCCCTCACTTGAGGATGCTCTGTCGTCGGCCGTCATTGAATCTCTAATGCTTGCGAGACCGATTATTGCCACCGATATCAGCGGCGTGAGGGACAGCCTCGATGATGGCAAGTATGGAATGATAGTTCCGCCGGCAGACTCAGCGGCATTCGGGTCTGCACTGAGTCACGTAATCGCTAACCTCGACGAAGCGCGTGACCGCGCCCGACGTGGTCGCGAACATATTCTCGACTATATGGATTCCAAACGTGTGGCGCGGGCCTACACAGAATGCTACAGAACAGTCGCAGCTGAGGAACGCTGAAGTCGGGCGCATTGCTGGATGAGTTTCGATGGGGTTGAGAGTGAGCAAGCAAACAACGGAAGATTTTCCGGGCCTTAATCAAAGCCAGAAAAACTTGAGCCATTCAGCCGTGAAAACGAATCTTCGTGAGCCGAATGACATTCGTTTGATCAGGACTTGTTTGAGTCGTTGGCCATTCAAGCGGGGCAAAGGAATTCTGATGCGGCTATTTGGCCCCCGTTTGCGAAGACGAGATTTCCTAATTGAGATCGAGCCAGGCGTCCTGATCCCCGGAGAACTCGATGATTGGATGGTTCTCTCGTTTTTCGCGGACGCCCGACACAACCTACCCTTGCAACTGTCACGTTCACTAACTCATCAGGGCGACACCGTGATGGACGTTGGGGCTAATACTGGACTGTGGGCGCTGGGAGCGGCGGTGCGCGTAGGACCTCTAGGAACCGTCCACGCCTTCGAGCCAGTCCCCACTAATTTCGATCGGCTCACAAGAAATCTGAAGCTGAATGGTTTTACCAATGTTACCTGTCAGAAATTCGCCCTCTCTGATAACTGCGGCCACACGGTTTTTTATGCAGCAACTGATAACAACAGCGGAGTAGGCTCTCTAACGCCGAGCGGCGAGACCGATCGCCCCATCGAGATCGAAATGACGACCGTTGACGACTATTGCGAGAGACACGCCATCACGCGCGTGGATCTAATGAAAGTTGACGTTGAAGGTGCAGAGTTGCTGGTCTTTCGCGGCGCTGAACGGCTCCTCACGTCGAAGGAGGCGCCTATCATCATGTTTGAAACCGATGAGGTTTTGACGGGTCGTTTCGAATCATCTTCAACGATCATCAAGATGCTTCTTCATCAGTATGATTATGATTTCTTTCGCTACACGGGAAAGAGATTGGAAGCTGTAGCCGTCAACGAACTACATCACAAACAAGAGGATCTCTTTGCTTTGAAACCGTTCCACATCGAGCGCCACCAATTATTAAAGGAGTTAGTTGAGCGGAAATGATTAACCGAGTGTAGCTGAATATGGCGTGTCCCCTTTGCGATGAAAAACATTATCGCGCTTCGTGGTTAGGAGCGACTGTCTACAACGGCCGGGAGTTTCCGTATGTGGAATGCCTGGCCTGCAGCTCGCTCTATTGCGAGCCAATGCCTGACGAGGAGACTCTGGCGCACATGTATGGGCCGTCGTACGCGATGAGTTTCTCGCCCGATCCTTCCATCGACGATCCCAAGGAGCCACAGAGAGTTCTTGACTGGCTGAGAAAAACGGAACGGGGAACTTTCATCGACTACGGTTGCGGCGAAGGACAGCTTCTCCAGGCCGCAGCGGAGACGGCGTGGAATGCGGTAGGGATCGAGTTTGACGAGGAGGTGGTCCGCCGTCTCGCAGATCGAACGGGACTGAAGGTTATGACAAGCGCAACAGCACTTGATTCTGAACCAATCGCCGATGTCCTGCATCTCGGCGATGTGATCGAACACATGACAAACATTAACGAGCAGATGCCCGCGGTTTTGAAGCTGATCAAACCCGGGGGCTTATTAATCGCCCAGGGCCCTTTGGAGGCGAATTTCAATATTTTCACCATGGGAGTGCGCTTCTCGCGCTCATTGCGCCCATCCGCCAAGTCTAACCTGGCTCCTTACCATGTCATGCTCGCCACAAAACAGGGCCAGGAAGAATGTTTCAGCCGCTTCGATCTAACAAAACAGGAGTTTGACGTTACCGAAGTATCCTGGCCCGCTCCGACCCGCTTGTTACGATCCGACCTAAGCAGGCCGCGGGCCGTTGGCTTATTTGCATTACGACGCGTTTCGCAGGCTGTCTCCGCAATTCAGTCCGAATGGGGAAATCGATATTTTTATGTTGGCAGGATTGGCTGATCTTATGGCGTGCAGGGGCAAAACGGAGTGCGACACCGCTTTGGATTGAACCTGGCCGTCCCCGATAAACAAACTAAAGCCGTCGTCGCTTCGCTTTACCGGCGCACACCAAAGTCAGACTTTTGAAATGAGCGAGTATCCTTTTTTCTCAGTTGTCATTCCGACATATAACCGTGCGGCGCTCATCCCGGCGACCCTGGAAAGTGTTTTCTCGCAGACGTACCCGCACTACGAGGTGATCGTCGTTGACGATTGCTCGACCGATAATACCGACGAAGTAATGCAATCATATGTGACGCCAGGAAAGGTTCGTTATTTCAAGAACGAGCGCAATAGCGAACGGGCCCACTCGCGCAATGTCGGTCTGGAGGCCGCGCGCGGCGACTTCGCCACCCTGCTCGACTCGGACGATTTCATGTATCCCTCCAATCTTGCGGATGCGGCAGAGTTTGCGCTCGCCAATCCCGACATCAAGTGTTTCCACAATCTGTATGAGTTCGTCGATGCGGACCGGAAGGTTCTGCGCCAATTTCCGCTTGCGCCATTGAAGAACCAGCTTAGGGAAATTGCGATGGGAAATTTTATGGCCTGCGTCGGGGACTTCATGCACCGGGAGATTTACAAGAATTACAAGTTCGATACTTTTCTGCCTCTGTCTGGCTCTGAGGATTGGGATTTTTGGCTGAGGGTCCTGGCGGACCACAAGGTTGGTCGGATCGAGAAGGTCAATAACGGTGTGCTGCAACATGGCGGGCGCAGTGTCAACCATCAGAACATCAATACGCTCCGCATTGGGCTGGAACATGTGTGCGACAAGATTGCTGGCGATCCACACCTTGCTGAAGTTTACGGGCCTTATCTCACCAGAATCCGTTCGAATTCATATTTGTACCTTGCGATTCTTGCAAATGGCAGCGGACTATTCGATGTCGCCCGCCACCATCTTCGCGAGGTATTGAGTCAGGATCCGGCCCAACTTGCGAATCCGACATTTTGGCGTGTGGTGCGCCGGGCCTGGTTGAAACTCCAGAACCTTTGATTCAAGTCTGCGCAGGTATCGATCGCACAGCCGCATGTCAGATCTCTCATCACTTCGTACGCTCTACATCTGCTATTTCGGCCTTCGCGAACCGCTTGTGCAAACGCAGGTGTTGCCTTATCTGCGTCAGTTGGCACTCGCGGGAATCAAAGTCCACTTGCTGACGTTTGAACCAAAACTGCACGAACGATGGAGTGAGTCAGAGTTATCAAGCGAGCGACAGAGACTAGGGACAAAAGGCATTCAATGGTTTTGTTTGCCGTATCACAAGAGTCCCTCGTTGCCGGCGACTGTTTACGACATCATCGCCGGGGCACGATTTGCCGCCCGCCTGGTACGACGCGAAGGTATCAACGTACTGCATGCGCGCGCACATGTGCCGATGGCGATGGCGCTACTGGCTCAACGATTGGTTAGTGTGAAACTAATCTTCGATATTCGTGGCTTGATGGCAGAGGAATATGTCGACTCCGGAGTTTGGACGGAGAGCTCGCTGCCTTTTCGTCTAGTGAAACGTTTGGAGCGAGCGGGGATTCAGCGTGCCGACCAGATTGTTGTGCTAACTGAGCGAATGCGTGCCTGGCTGATCTCGGAACATCACAAACGCGCCGAGCAGATTCAAGTGATTCCCTGCTGTGTCGACTTTGAGCGTTTTGAGGAAACGGAAACTGCGCCGGCAGACGCCGACCGGTTTGAAGTGGTGTACGCCGGATCGCTAGTCGGACTGTACCTGGTCGAAGAAATGGGACGATTCTTTAAGGCGATTAAGACGCTTCAACCGAATGCCTTTCTGCGAATTCTTACCATCTCGCCTCCAGAACAAGGTGCCGATGCTCTTAAACGCGCAGGTCTCCATGACAGCGATTTTGAGGTTCTTGCTGTTCCGCCTGAGGAAGTCCCGGTACATCTGCGCCGCGCGCGTCTGGGAGTTTCGTTTCGCAAATCTACTTTCGCTCAAATTGCGGCTTCACCCACGAAGATTCCCGAATATCTTGCTGCTGGCTTACCGGTGATTTGTAATTCCGGAATTGGCGATATGGATGAATTCGTCGAACAGGAAAAGGTTGGCGTGGTCTTACGAAGCTTTGACGATGCTGCTTACCAAACTGCCGCAGTGAAAGCGATCGATCTTGCAAACGACCCGAGCATGCGTGAGCGCGCACAACAGGTTGCTCGGCAGTACTTCGATCTGGCCAGCGTCGGCGGGCGCTCCTACGTTGACGTGTACCGGCAGTTTGCCGAACAATCGCAGTAATGAACGGAGGCACGTTATTGAAATCGCCTGATGGCACTGAATGGTCTTCAGAAGACCGCTCATGTCCGGTCTGCGGATCGCGCAACGCTAAGAAACTCGGCGCTCGCGGCGGGCGCGCCCACCATGAAGCTCGAGGTGTGGAGACTAACGTCGTCAGATGTAATGAGTGCTCGCTTATTTACACACACCCGACTCTCATGCCGCTAACGAACCCTTACGATAAGGAATCAGCGGAAGAGTATTTTCAACTTCATGACGAACAACAGAAGATCAGGCATGGCGAAACTCTCGCGGCCTTTGCGGAGAGCGTGTTGGGCGGGCCCGGTCGTATGCTGGAGTTGGGCTGTGGACGTGGCGAATTACTAAGAGGTGCGGCCAATCGAGGCTGGAGTGCGCGGGGCGTAGAAATGACGGACGATTTCATTCGCGTGGCCCGCTCTCACGGCGTAGATATCGAGCAGAGCCCGATCGAGGAATGTAAATCGCTCGACGAAACATACGACGTCGTAATGCTCGCTGCGATCCTTGAGCACCTGTATGACCCGATGGAAACGCTCAACAGGATCAAGAATGCTGTTCGCCCGGGTGGTCTACTCTTTATTGACGTGCCCAACGAGGCCTCGCTGTCGATGCGGATCGGTAATCTCTATATGCGCGCTCGGGGTAGAGACTGGGCGATAAACCTCAGCCCGACATTTCCACCGTTCCACGTTGTTGGCTTTTCCCCCGCGAGTCTCCGCCGGGCCTTGGCCAAAGTTGGCTTTGAAGTTTACCGGCTCGAGGTGCCGAGGTGGAGAAACGACTTACCACCGAGCACAACTGTAGGTCAAAAAATCGAAAGGATGGGAATGACAGCGATTCAGTCGCTCGGACAATTGCTTGGGATGGGAGATGGGATTACCTGCTGGGCGAGACGGAAGGGATGAAGTCCAAAGTCCAAAGTGCCAAGTCCAATGTCCGTAATGAAAGATGAAGGATGAAAGTCCAATCGAATGTCCACTGTCGAATGTCCCAAGGCTTGCCATTCTCTCATACATCTTTCATTACCGGACATTGGACTTGGGACTTTGGACTTTGGACTTTCATCGCCTGTTAGGCGAGCGTAGAACCTGCTGTTATACTGCCGATTCGAGCACAACCCCTCAAAGAGTCTGAGACTGAATCCGATTTTGAACATGCGGCTGCTTGCAATTGTCCCCAGTGTTTACGACACCTCGCCTGGCCAGCGGTTTCGTTTAGAACAATGGGAGCCTCATCTGCGTCAGTTGGGTGTTGAGATAACCTACGAGGCGTTTGAAGATCCTCAACTCAGTGCCACCCTTCACAAACCCGGGCATGTGACTGCCAAGATGCGGCTAATTGCGAGTGCCATCGGCCGTCGCGTCGGCCTGTTGCGCAAGCTTCGCGACTACGACGCTGTCTATCTCTTTCGTGAGGCCGCGCTCTTTGGACCGCCGATCTTTGAACGACTCGGTCACCGCTCAGGCGTGCCAATGATTTTTGATTTTGATGACGCGGTGTTTGTGCCCTACGTCAGCCCGTCAAATGGTTATCTGAGTTATCTGAAGTTTCCAGCGAAGACCAAGACTATCTGCCGCCTCGCGACTCACGTGATGGCCGGCAACCCTTATCTCGCCGATTACGCGAAACAGACCAATCAGAATGTGTCTATCGTTCCGACAACCATCGACACGGAAAAATATTCCGTGCTGCCGCGCGAACGGAACCCGGTGCCCGTGATTGGTTGGAGCGGAAGTTTCAGTACTGTGCAACACCTTGACTCCCTCGCTGGGGCCCTCCGACGCCTGGCGAGAACTGAGAACTTTCGTCTCGTGGTGATCGGCACGCCTGTTTACAAACTCGACGGCGTTGATGTTGAAGCTCTTCCCTGGCGGTCAGCAACAGAAGTTTCTGATCTTCGTCAAATAGACATCGGGATCATGCCGTTGCCGGATGAATCGTGGAGCCGTGGGAAATGTGGGCTCAAGGCTTTGCAGTACATGGCGCTTGGAATCCCGACCGTCTGTTCACCAGTGGGCGTCAATTCCGAGATCATTCAGGATGGGGTTAACGGTTTCCTTGCAGGTACTGAAGATGAATGGGTCGCAAAGCTGACGCAGTTGTTACATGACGAAAAACTGCGGGCGCGTCTTGGTGCGGCCGGCCGCGCAACAGTAGAGACGAAGTACTCAGCAGCCGTTCAAGCACCGCGAGTTTACGAAATCCTGCGCTCGGTGGTGGCCAAGGCTGGCGCAAAGCAGAAAACATCAGTGGAGTCGCAGGAAAAAGGTTTTAGTAGAAAGGACGCCCAGGGAATATGAACATTCTCGTAACCGGAGGCGCCGGCTTTATCGGTTCCCACCTGGTTGATGCATTGATTGACCGAGGTCACCGCGTGCGCGTGTTGGATGCCCTCGTGTCTCAAGTGCATGAATCGGCAGAGCCTCCAATGCACCTGAATCCGCAGGCCGAGTTTGTGCGCGGCGACGTTTGCGATAGCGACGTACTCAACCGTGCGCTCGACGGTATCGACGCTGTTTACCATGAGGCGGCCGAGGTCGGCGTGGGTCAGTCGATGTACGAAATTCAGAAGTACGTCCGCGCCAATGATTTCGGTACAGCGGTGTTGCTCGAGGCTCTGAGTGAACGTCGATCCCAAATCCGCAAACTGATTGTCGCCTCTTCTATGTCGATCTATGGCGAGGGAGCTTATGTTTGCCCAACTTGCGGCATTAGGCACCCCCACCTGCGCAGCGCTTCACAGTTGCTGGAGCGACAATGGGAATTCACTTGCTCCAAGTGTGGATCGGAGTTGCGGCCGCTTCCGACTAACGAAGACAAGCCACTGTTTCCGACCTCGGTGTACGCCATAACCAAACAGGATCAGGAGCAGTTTTGTTTAGTAGTAGGACGAGCTTACGGTATTCCCACCGTGGCGTTGCGTTACTTCAACGTCTACGGCACACGGCAAGCGCTTTCGAATCCCTACACTGGCATCTGCGCGATCTTTTCCTCCCGGCTGCTTCAGGATCAGGCGCCGATGATTTTCGAAGACGGCGAGCAAACGCGCGACTTCATTCATGTGAGCGACATCGTGCAGGCAAACCTGCTGGCGCTCGAAAAGGACGCGGCGAATTATCAGGCCATCAATGTGGGCACCGGACGCGCAACTTCGGTGCGGCAGGTGGCGACGTTGCTCACGGAAGGACTTGGTAAGACAATTGAGGCGGAGGTCGTTGGGAAATATCGCGAAGGTGACATTCGCCATTGTTTCGCCGACATCTCGCGCGCGAGGAAACTACTCGGTTACGAGCCGAAGGTTTCCCTGGAACAGGGTATTCCAGAACTGCTGGGCTGGGTCCGTGAGCAAAGCGCAACTGATCGTGTCGCCCAGGCGACCGTGGAACTGGAATCGCGCCAACTCGTGCGCTAACGCCTCGAATTCTCACTCAGACAAGAGAAGCTGATGTATTTACGATTGCTCGAGTTTTTGCGCTGCCCTTCCTGCCAGTCAGAGCTCAGCCCAATTCCTCTGGAGCGCCAGAGCGAGGCTGAGGGCGGTGAGTTTATTAGCGGTCTACTGCAGTGTGCCAGTGGTCATTGGTTTCCCATTGTGCGGGGCATTCCCCGGATGTTGCCGGATGCAATTCAGGAACACTGGCAAACTATCCAGCCGCTAATTCCACAACCAGCGCCTGACTCGATGCGGCCACTGATTGAGAGCGTCAGTTCCGCGCGCTCGGTCAACTACGACGAGCAGACTCGGGAAAACTTTAGTCACGAGTGGGACCATCACGACCTCGGCGGTAAGACCTGGGGCATGGAGCTTTCCGATCGTGTGCGCTGGTTCTTTATTGAACCGCTGCACATACCGGAAGCGGAGTTGGCAGGCAAAGTGATGCTCGATGCAGGTTGTGGCAACGGTAGCCAGTCAGTCGCTTACACGACACTGGGACTGGAAGTGATTGCCGTCGATCTGAGTTCAGGACTTGAAAAGGGATATGCCTATCGACAGCTCCATCCTGGAGCCGATCCGACGCGTGTGCATTTCGTTCAGGGAAACCTGCAGCATCCACCTCTAGCGCCAGAGAGTCTCGACATCATTCATTCCGCCGGCGTTCTGCATCACACTCCCGATACGTTGACTACGTTCCGCGCGCTTCGTCCCCTGCTCCGTCCAGGCGGAACGTTTTATGTTTGGCTCTACAAATACGAGAAGTGGGTTACGCCGATCGTTAATTCCATTCGTGCAGTTTCCACCAAGATTCCTCCAGCCGGCTTTGCTCGCATTGCAGACCTGATGGCGTTGCCGTTCATCGGCTTCTGTAAGACGGTGAATGCTCTCGGCATCCGTCAGTATTCGGACATGAATCACCGCGAGTCGGCGCTGGCCCTGATGGATATCTTTGGCGCGCCCTACGCGTATTACCATTCATACGACGAGGTACTCGGCTGGTATAAAGCTGCGGGCTTTGGCGAAGTTTGGCCATGCAACGATGGTCGCCGAGGCTTTGGTGTTTGTGGGCGTGATAGCGCCGCGGCAGTCTCGCCTGGCTATGACGCGTCCGAGCAGCGCACTTCTCAAATTGCACCAAACGCCAGCGCACAGTTCATGCAAGGGGAAAGTGCCTGATGTATATCCTGGGCTTAACGACGCTGGGCGACTCCGCAGCGACTCTGATTCGCGACGGTGAGATTGTCGCAGCCGCCGAAGAGGAACGCTTTTCGCGACGGAAACACCATAGTGGTTTTCCGTACCACGCGATGCAGTATTGTCTTGAAGAAGCGGGCATTAAGATCGCTGACGTGGCACATGTCGGTTTGTACTGGAAACCCTGGGTGCTGCGACACAAAGCGATGCAGGCGTTGAAATCCGCAGTCA
>Ga0134127_10003790_pt1 | contig 10896 bp, 10 predicted proteins | sample KB31753_FD_96459 | JGI IMG/M metagenome (GOLD analysis project Ga0134127, IMG submission 96459) | Terrestrial soil microbial communities with excess Nitrogen fertilizer from Kellogg Biological Station, Michigan, USA - KB3-175-3 | ecosystem: Environmental > Terrestrial > Soil > Unclassified ...
CCTGCGGGCTTTCTTGATGCCGAAACGATCGAACGCGACCTTTACGCGACTTCAGCGTTCACAACGATAGGCCAGCTCTATACATTCGACGACCCGAGCCAGGTCGACGTCGTCTCGGTCGGCGGCACCGTCGTTTCTCAAGGCGGCGCTTCGGGCGGAGCCGTCGTGCGCACCTATGACGGCAAGCTTTCGGGCCTTATTGCCACGGCAACCGCGGGAACCACGACTGCATCCCGCGATCTGCGCGCAATCACGATCGGCTATATAAATCGGAGCCTCCAAGCTGCCGGCAAGGGCGGTTTGGTCAGCTTCCTTTCTCAAAATCTCGACACGACAGCGTCAAATTTCGCCCCGGCGTTCGCCAAAGAAAAACAAGAGCTTATAGACGCGCTCTCGCATTAAACAGCGCTCCAGCGGGCGAAGATGCCGCAAGGCAAAAGCCGCTTTCCTGAAGACTCTTCTATCGCGAGTTCGCCATATTCGACCTCCCCGCCGAATTTTTGCGCAAAGGGTTCAAGGTTGTAGGCGAACGCAGAGGCGGAATAGCCTGCAGCATAGCCGTTTATGAGCATCCCTAGCGGCTTTTCAGTCAAAAGCTCCCCGCAGAGCTTCATGAGCGCAAGAAAATGTTCCTCAAACTTCCATAATTCGTCCTTAGGCCCATGCCCGAATGCGGGCGGATCCATCAGAATGAGATCGTATTTGTTCCCCCGCTTGATTTCCCTCTCAACGAAGGTGACCGCGTCTTCAATTATCCAGCGTATGGGCTTGTTCTCAACCCCGTTGAGTGCGGCATTCTCTTTTGCCCATGCCACCGCCGATTTTGAAGCGTCTACATGGGTAACCGACGCCCCCGCCTGTGCTGCGGCTATAGTCGCGCCCCCGGTATACCCGAAAAGATTCAAAACCTGCGGCACAGATTGAGAAGAAAGGATTTTTCGTATCCATTCCCAATTCGAAGCTTGTTCGGGGAAAACGCCCGTATGCTTAAAAGACGTGGGTTTGATTTGCATCATGAGGCCGCCTATTTCTATCGGCCATGCGTCAGGAATGTCCTTTTGAATCTTCCACTGCCCTTCCCTGCCTTCGCGGCTATAAATCGCGTGTGCGGCCTCCCAGCGCGTTTGAGGTAGGGTTTTAGGCCATAATGCCTGTGGGTCTGGCCGTACCAGCAGAATTTCGCCGAAGCGTTCGAGCTTTTCCTCCATCCCCGAGTCTATGAGTTCGTATCCTTTGGTTGCCGCTGTAACTAGTGTAATTCTTTCCATATGGGTTTGTTTTTTGTCGGGGTGCAGAGAATTGAACTCTGTCATCTTGCTCCCAAAGCAAGCGTACTACCGGTATACGACACCCCGTCGACTCCCGTTACAGCTCGAGAATAACACGGAATTCCCTTATAAAATAATGTTTTCAAGCATCTCCACTTTTGCCCGCTTGGTAGAAAAATCCAAAAAGACGCAGGCCAGGTCAAGCTGCCAGGCAACCCGCTCAGGTACCTTTCGCTCTAAAAGATATGTTTGCACAGCCCGATGCAGGCGCTTTATCTTTGCCGGATGCATATTTTCTTCCGGCCTGACCGTTTCCCGTGAAAACTCTCCTTCCCTTTTTGAAACGGTCTTAACCTCGACAAAACTAATAAAACCGGGCTTTTCTGCCACTATATCTATTTCACCCCATGGCTTCCAATAATTCCGCTCACGGACGACATATCCTTTGTTTGCAATATATTTGCAGGCTACCTCTTCCCCTATATCGCCAATCCGGCGCTTTTCTGTTTTAGCCATAGATTTGGCTGATTTCACGTGAAATGTTTCTTATGAAACATAATCCATCCTATATAAAAGGCACCTATAGTATATAAAAGCCTGTCTTTTATACACATCTCCACACAATTATCCACAGGAGACCTTTAAAAACCTATATTTTAAGCCGTTGGCTATCCATCAACTATGGATGTCCTAAGGCTTATATGGTCTTCCCAGAGAAAGCTCCAGACTCGGGTGCGGTCAGGGAGAATCGAACTCCCACCTCGTCCTTGGCAAGGACGCGTCCTACCATTAAACAATGACCGCGAATCGCACAGTGCGATTATATACTATTTTCCAATTTGCGGAATAGGGAAGGGGTTTCTGTGCAGTGGGTTGGTTTGAGATTGCCGGTTTTAACGCTAGTATTCAAGTGTCCATAGCCTGCTCCCGTGGTGAAATGGATATCATCCCTGCCTTCGAAGCAGTTGTTGGGGGATCGAATCCCTCGGGGAGCACAAAAGGGCATAGTTAGAGCAGTGATACAATAATCCCATGCAGATTGACTCCTCTTTGGTACCTCAAGAGGTATTAAACGCTATAAAAACCCTCGAAAAAGCGGGTTTTGAGGCCTGGATCGTGGGTGGATGCGTTCGAGACCTCATCCTGGGCCGCAAACCGAGCGATTGGGATCTCACGACCAATGCGACCCCTGAGGAAATCCAAGAGGCATTTCCAAAAACCTTTTATACCAACGATTTTGGCACGGTCGGAGTGGTGAACGAAGACGCTACCGATGAGTCTCTCAAAATCATAGAGATAACCCCGTATCGCATAGAGGGGAAGTATAGCGACGCGCGGCGGCCCGACGAAGTGCGCTTCAGTACCAGACTTGAAGATGACCTTAAAAGACGCGACTTTACTATGAACGCGTTGGCCTTTAATCCGTCTCAAAACAAGCTTGTTGACCTTTATGAGGGAATAAAGGACATAAAAGACAGTTTAATCAGGGCAGTAGGGGAGCCAGAAGCGCGTTTTGAAGAAGATGCGCTGAGGATCATGAGGGCGATACGTTTAGCTGCACAACTCGATTTCTCAATCGAACAGACTACCCAGAATGCCATGATAAAGAAGGTGTCCCGGCTAGGGAAGATCTCCAAAGAGCGGATCCGGGACGAATTTGTTCGCATTTTAAATTCGACCAAGCCTATGAAAGCGCTCATTTTGGCACAGGGCGTGGGAATTTTGCGCTATATTGCTCCTGAAATTGAACAGGGGATGAGCGTTGAGCAGAACCAGGCGCATAGTTTCGATGTGTTTGAGCACAATTTGCGGGCTCTTCAGCACGCCGCGGACAAGGGGTGGGATTTTGAGGTGCGCTTGGCAGCGCTCCTGCATGACATAGGCAAACCCAAGGCCCGCCGCTGGTCCGACGAAAAGCACGATTGGACGTTCCATGGACACGAGGTCGTAGGTGCCAAAATGACAAAAAGGATCCTCGAAGACCTCCATTTTTCACGTGAAACTATCGATACGGTCCAAACCCTGGTCCGCTGGCATATGTTCTTTTCCGACCCGGACAAGATCACCCTTTCGGCTGTCCGCCGGATCGTGAGAAATGTCGGCAGGGAACACATCGAGCAGCTCATCGAATTGCGCATCTGCGATCGCATAGGCACCGGCCGCCCGAAAGAACAGCCCTTCCGCCTGCGCAAATACCAAGCCATGATAGAGCAGGCGCTGCGCGACCCCATTTCGGTCTCCATGCTCGCGCTCGACGGACGCGAGCTTATGGAAACAGGAGAGAAGCCGGGGCCCAAATTCGGTTGGACGCTTCATGCGCTCCTTGAGGAGGTACTCGATGACCCGTCTAAAAACACCAAGGAATATCTCTTAAACCGCGCCAAAGAGCTCATGCAGCTGCCTGAAAAAGAGCTTCGCGCCATAGGCGAAGAAGCCAAGGAGAAAAAAGAAGAGGCAGAGGAGGCGGATTTGAAGGAAATAGATAAAAAATATTTTGTCGGATAGGGTTATCCACACAATTTGTCCTTAATGTCCTTTACGCATTTTAATAAAGGACATATTATCAACGTCAGAAAAACCATCCATAACGTCCCTGTCGTTAGAGGCTGGAAAATAGTTCTTCAATCGAATCAGAGAGTCGCTCTCTCTTCGAGCAATCTTCTTAGCCAACTTTTGGTGATCAGTACGGATAACCCGCAAATCCCAAAACATTTTGGCCACATAAGGTACACCGTATCTTGAACCAATATTCGCTTCATCCTGGGAGTGAATAACTGACTGAGATAATTGCTCAAAACCCCCATCGCCTCCGTTGATGGGGGTTTATTGTTTTCAAATTTGCTACAGCTCGAGCGAGATAGGGCAGTGATCAGAACCCAATATGCTGGGATAGATTTCGGCCTTTTTAACCTTATTTTTGAGCGCTTTTGATACGAAGAAGTAGTCTATGCGCCAGCCGATGTTGCGGGCGCGGGCGTTGGCAAAGTGCGACCACCAGGTGTAGGTGCCGTTTCCCTTGGCAAAGAGGCGGTAGGAGTCCACAAAGCCCTCTTTGACGACCTCGTCGAGCCCTTCGCGCTCCTGGAGGGTGTAGCCGTGCTCGCCTTCATTAGCCTTGGGGTTTGAAAGATCGTCGGGCCCATGCGCCACGTTGAGGTCGCCGCAGAAAATGACGGGCTTTTTCTTTTCCAAGAGCTTCATATATTCAAGAAACGCCGGGTCCCATGCCTTGTGGCGCAGCTTGAGCCTCGAGAGGTCGGGCTTGGAGTTGGGCGTATAGCAGGTGACGACGTAAAAATTCTTGAATTCGGCTGCTATAATCCGCCCTTCGGCGTTAGGATCGCCATAATCGTCTTCGAGGCGGTACTTTTTGGCGATTTTTTCGGGGAAGTCATACAAAACCTCGACCGGTTTTACTTTAGTGAATATGGCTGTGCCGCTATAGCCTTTCTTTCCCTTGCTTGAGTTCCAAAACTCTTCGTACTCGGGAAGGTCGATCACGGCTTGGCCCTTTTCGGCTTTGGTTTCCTGCAGGCACAAAATATCCGGTTTCAGCTCCTTGATCACCGGCAGGAAAAGCCCCTTGTTGTGCACGGCGCGTATGCCATTCACGTTCCATGACACGAGTTTCATACGAAAGAGCATAGCACGGAGGCTATTTTGCCGCCGCGTCGTGATCGCCCATTTCGTATTCGATAAGGTCTGACGCGCCTTTGCGGTCTTTGACCAGGCTCAAAAGCTCGGCCATGACGGCTTTTTGATAGTAAGTGAGCCGGCCTTCCTTTTTGAGCCGGCGTATAGACACATAGGCCCGCTCGCGGGTGAGCACCTTGAACGACACCGCGAGCTCGGCCGCGCGGTGCACGTAGTCGTAGTCTTCGCCGAGCTTGAGCCCTTCGTCGAAGCCGCCTATGGCTTGATGGACGGTCTTGGTGGTGAAGATGCAGAAGCCCATCGCCACCGGCTTCAGATATTGCTGCAATTGGATGTAGAGGTTGCCTATCGAGTAGATGAGGCGATCGTCGACGCGCTCGGATATGGGCTCGAAGACGGTGGTCGCCATGTCGAGCCCGAGGCGGCGGATCTCCGAGAGCGTCGTCTCAAGAAAGCGATAGGGAATCTGCACGTCGGCGTCGAAAAACACGAGGCGCTCATGATTCGCGAGCGTGACGCCGAAGTTTCGCTGCGCGGCGGCGCCTTGAACGGGCGCGGCGGCGCAGCGGACTTTCCCCGAAAGCGGGGGGAGGGAGGAGGAGACCCGCTCCACGACTGCGCATGTTTCGTCTTTTGAGTTGCCATCGACGACGATCACCTCGAAATTCTGAAAGGTCTGGCGCGCGAGGCATTTGAGCAGCGTGCCGATGTAGCGCTCCTCGTTGAGGCAGGGGATGACGATCGACAACTGCCCGAGCGGCTCCAAAAGGGTGCTATTTCCTGCGTTGGCCATGAAATTTTTTATGCACTTCGCGCAGATGCTTGTCGGTGATGTGCGTATAGACCTGCGTTGTCGCGATATTAGCATGGCCCAAAAGCGCCTGCACGCTTCTTAGGTCGGCGCCATTCTCCAAAAGGTCGGTGGCGAAGCTGTGGCGCAGCACATGGGGCGTCACCTTGCGCGTGATGCCGGCTTTGATCGCGTACTTTTTCACCAGCCGCTCGATCGAGCGGGGAGTGAGTCGCAGCTCCTTGGCGTTCTTTGACGCTTTGCCCATCTGGATGAAGAGCGCGTCGTCGATATCGCCGCGCTTGTCTAAATATCTCTTGATCGCGGCCTTCGCTTCGGATGATAGGAACACCACGCGGATTTTTTCGCCCTTGCCGCGGATCGAGAATTCGTCACGGGAGAGGTCGAGATCGCGGTTGAGCGAGCAGAGCTCCGAGACGCGCAGGCCGGTCGAGAAAAAAAGCTCGAGTATCGCGCGGTCGCGAAGTGCCACCAGCGTTTCTCCCTTGGGGCCGTTGAGCAGGCGGTTCAATTCGTCGCCGGAGATGAGGTCGAGGTCGCGCGCGCCCACTTTGGCGAGCTCGATGCGCTCGGGGTTGAGCGATTCTATCCCGCGCTTGCGCAAGAATTTGAGGAACGCGCGAAGCGAGATCATGTAGTAGTTCTGCGTCTTGTGCTTCATCGTGCCCGAAACGCCCGATTGCCGGTTGAGGTGGATGCGGAACTCGCGCACCGACTGCTCAGTCAGCTTGGCAGGGGAGGTGATTTTTGAAAACGCGAGGTAGCGCGCGAGGTAGCGGTCGTAATTTTCGACCGTCTTCACGCTGCGGCCTTTTTCGATTTCCAAATATTCGAGGAATTCGGTTTTAAGGAGTTTGAGATCCTGCGCCATTCGCTCATTTTACCTCAAATATTGTGCGACCTAACTTTATTGACCGAATTATTTTAATATTGTATTTTATTTTTTGGATGGAAATGCGGACTGTCCGCAAGCAAAAGGAGGGTTACATGCATTTGTATGTAGTGAACGGGCTTCTAGCTATGGTCGCCCTGATCGTCACCGGCTACTTCATTGTTGCCCTTGCGCGCAGCGCATGGCACAGCACCGGACTTGCTCAATTCTTTCTGCTCGTGGCGGAGGGAATATTGGCTCTCACGATCTTCGGCATCGTCGACTATGCAGGCGGCTATCCGCCTCTGTGGTTCGTGATTATCCTTCTGTTCTTGGTAAGAGCAGTCTCACTACACCTTTGGCTCACCGTTCCTCTTAAAGAATCTGCAAATCCCTTTGACTACACGATCTAGCTCTAGCAGCCAGCCGCCCCGCCGAGTTTTCTCGGCGGGGCATTTTGCTTCTATATATAGAGACACGAAACCCCCCTTGCGTAAAATGCAGGGGTGTGCTACCATATGGCCCATGCTGACGAAGCGAAAGAAAGACAAGGTTATCAAGGAATCGGCGATACACGACACCGACACGGGCTCGCCCGAGGTGCAGATCGCCATTTTGAGCAAGAAAATCGACGAGCTCACCCTTCACCTTAAGAAACACCTCAAAGACAAGCACTCACGCCGCGGCCTCCTCCAGATGGTGGCAGACCGCCGCTCGCACTTGAAGTATCTCGAGGGCTCCGACAAGAAGCGCTACAACGCTATCCTCAAGAAGCTCGATTTGAAGAAATAGGGGCTCCCTCTATCCATCCCTTTCCTTCAAGTTTGGAAAGTGGATTGAAATTTTTCCGTCTTCTCTTTTGTATATACTTAGGTAGGAGCCGGTCGATTTTTGGCTTTTACGCTTGGTCGCGAATCCTTTGCCAGCGAGCAGCACATTTTATAAGAAGCATTAGTTCAATTTATATATGGCTATCATCAAACATAAAGGCCAGCGCGTCGGCATTTTCATAGACACGCAAAATCTGTACCACTCCGCTAAAAACCTCTACCGCGCCAAGGTCAACTTCGGCCAGGTCGTGAAGGAGGCGGTCGGCGGGCGCCAGCTCATCCGCGCGGTCGCCTACGTGATCCGCACCGAAAGCGAAGAGGAGAAAAGCTTCTTCGAGGCGCTCAACAAAGCGGGCATCGAGACCAAGGTGAAGGACATCCGCATCTTCGCCGGAGGCGCAAAAAAGGCGGACTGGGACATCGGCATGGCAATAGACGCCATCGCGATGGCCAACAAGCTCGACACGGTCATCCTCGCGACCGGCGACGGCGACTTCGTGCCGGTCGTCGAATATCTCAAATACACCGAAGGGTGCCAGGTTGAGGTGATCTCGTTCGGCAAGTCCTCCGCAGGCACGCTGCGCGACGCCGCAGACGACTTTATCGACATGTGCGACAACCCCGCGGCATTTCTCTTGGGCTATCGCGGCGGGGGAGGCCGCTTCGGGATCCCGAGCCTCGGGAACCGAAAAGGCGGCGCGCCGTCTCCCAAGGAAGACGATCCGCTTTCTGAAAACGAAAGCGCGGACGAGGGCAACGTCGACCCGGCGATCGAAATGTCGGGCGAGCCAGAGAAATAATTTAAAGCAAATTCAGAACAAAAATATATCGATCAAAACCTCCGTGGAAATCACGGGGGGTTTTTGTTACAGTGAGTGCATACAAGTAACTGCGAAGCGCGCGGATAGGTAGTTCTCGATTCCCCAAAAAGGGAAGCGGTCGAGACCTAAAATCCGACGGCTTCGCTCAAAGAGCGATATGCAAACCAAAACGTTCGAGACGGTCGTGGGAGGGAAGCCCTTGGTCGCCGAATTCAGCGACTTGGCCGAGCAGGCAAGCGGTTCGGTAATCTTGCGTTATGGCAACACCGCGGTCTTGGCGACCGCGGTGATGTCTTCTCGCACGCGCGATGATATCGATTATTTTCCGCTCACCGTCGACTACGAAGAAAGGTTCTATGCCGCGGGCATCGTCGGCGGCAGCCGCTTCGTGCGCCGCGAAGGCCGGCCCTCCGAGGGCGCGATCCTCTCGGGACGCGTCGTCGACCGCACGATTAGGCCGCTCTTCCCGCAGCACATCCGAAATGAAGTGCAGGTGGTCATCACGGTGCTCGCGCTCGACGAGGAAGACCCGGATATGGTCGCGGTCAACGCGGCAAGCTTGGCACTCGCGACCTCAAATATCCCGTGGGCCGGGCCGGTTGCTTCGGTGCGCATAGGAAAATCGGCGACCGGTGATTTCATCATCAACCCGACGTATGCGCAGCGCGACGCGGCAGATACGACGATGGATATCCTCGCGTGCGGCAAAGACTCGACTATCAACATGATAGAAGTTGCTGCGAAGGAAGCATCCGAAGACGACATAGCTGCGGGCTTCGCGCGCGCGGTCACCGAACACGACAAAATCCTCGCGTGGCAGAACGAGATCATCAAGGAGATAGGGAAGCCGAAGAAGGACTCGGGCAAGCCTGAAATCCCTGCAGCGCTCACAAGCCTTTTTGAGAGCGAATTCAAGTCGAAAGTACACGATGCGGTCTTCTGCGGAAGCCCGAGCAAAGACGCGATCCATGCGGTGCAGGATGAGTGGATGAAACAACTGACTACACCGAATGTTGCTTCCGAAAATTCCTCGGGTAGCCCCCAGAATTTTCTTCAGCAACATTCGATTCCGCAAGGGATGGCAAAGCGGTATCTCGAAGACAAAGTTGACGAAGAGATCCATCGCGGCGCGGTTGAAGACAACATGCGCGCGGACAATCGCGCGTTCGACGAGCTGCGCCCCCTCTTCGCGAAGGCGGGCGGCGTTTCCTCTATCCTCCACGGCTCGGGCATCTTCTACCGCGGCGGCACGCACGTCTTCACCGCGCTCACGTTGGGCGGCCCCGGCGACTCGCAGATCCTCGACTCGATCGAGGAACAAGACATTAAGAAGCGCTTCATGCACCACTACAATTTCCCGCCATATTCGGCAGGGGAGACCGGCCGCATGGGCGGCATCAATCGCCGCGCGGTGGGCCACGGCGCGCTCGCTGAAAAATCGCTCGAAGCGGTGATTCCCGACAAAGAATCGTTCCCATACACGATCCGCTTGGTTTCAGAATGCATGGCGTCAAACGGCTCCACCTCGATGGGTTCCGTCTGCGCGTCGACGCTCGCGCTCATGGACGGCGGCGTGCCCATCAAGGCGCCGGTCGCGGGCATCGCGATGGGCCTCATGACGCACGGCGGCAAATACAAAGTGCTCACCGACATCCAGGGCCCCGAAGACGAGTTCGGCGGCATGGACTTCAAGGTTGCCGGCACCAGGCAGGGTATCACCGGGATTCAGCTCGATATCAAGCTCGACGGCATCCCCGTGCCGGTCTTGGTTGAGGCGCTCCAGGGCGCAAAGAAAGCGCGCTTCGAGATCCTCGACGTGATCACTCGCGAAATCTCGAACCCGCGCCCGAACATTTCTGCCCGCGCGCCGGAAATCATCACGATGAAAGTGCGGCCCGACCAGATCGGGCTCGTGATCGGCGGCGGCGGCAAGACGATCAACGGCATCAAGGAAACCGCGATGGTCGAAGACATCACGATCGAGGACGACGGCTCGATCTTCATCACCGGCAAGGGCGGCACCGCCGCGAAAGCGAAGTCGATGATCGAAGCCATCGTCAAGGAATACAAGCCGGGCGAGCTCTATGAAGGCGAAGTGACCCGCCTCATGGACTTCGGCGCGTTCGTGCGCATCGGCCCGGGCAAAGATGCCGAAGGCCTCGTACATGTTTCCGAGGTTGCGCCCTTCCGCATCGAGAAAATTTCACAGGCGGTCGCCGTGGGAGACAAAGTCCGGGTTATGATAAAGGAGATAGACGAGAAAGGCCGCATCAATCTTTCGATCAAGGCGGCCGATCCCGAGTTCGCAGCTCGAAAAGGACTCGTCCCTTCACAAGGCAATGGATCAAACCCCCGGGAACAACGGCATTAATCTCGACGACATACTTCTTCCCAAAAAGGAGGTGAGAACGCCCGCAAGCGCGCAACGCGTCAATGCGGGCGTTCTGCTCGAAGGGGAGCAGCAGGCGCAGCTCCCGAAGCCGGAGGCGCCGGCGCCCGTCCCCGCTCCGAAAAAACCCGAAGGCCCGGTCGAAACTTCCGCCATCGCGCCGCTTGAAACGTACCAACGGGATATGGAAACCGTGATCTCGGAGAAAAACATATCCGCAGTGACCATCGCTGCGGCCGAAGCGGAGCGCGC
>Ga0134127_10003791_pt1 | contig 10896 bp, 8 predicted proteins | sample KB31753_FD_96459 | JGI IMG/M metagenome (GOLD analysis project Ga0134127, IMG submission 96459) | Terrestrial soil microbial communities with excess Nitrogen fertilizer from Kellogg Biological Station, Michigan, USA - KB3-175-3 | ecosystem: Environmental > Terrestrial > Soil > Unclassified ...
AGAGTTCACAACGCGGAACCACATCTATCTGTTGCTGAACACCTGGGGCTTTCCGGAAAACTCGAAGGTCGGTGAGTCGTTATACAACAGCGCTGTGCTCATATCACCGGACGGCGAAAAGATCGCCGAGTATGACAAGAACGCGCTGGTGCCGTTCGGCGAGTACATTCCTGCGCGAAGTTGGATTCCATTTCTGAGCGATGTAAAGGCGCTGGTGGGTGATATCACGCCGGGGAACAGCACAGGCCTCATTGAGGTTGCAGGCGCAGAACTGGGAACTTTGATTTGCTTTGAGACCACAAGACCTGATCTCGCTCGACGGATGCGCGGCGGCGGCGCCTCAGCGCTCGTGCAGCTCTCGAACGAAGCCTGGTTTGGCCCGAATTCCGCGCCAAGACAGATGCTCACCTCCGCGGTCTTCAGGGCGGTCGAGAATAATGTCGAAGTGATTCGCGCGGCAAACTCCGGGGTTGGGGCGCGCATAGATCGCTACGGCATCGTCCACGGGGAAACTCCGATGTTCGAAACAGCAACGCGGAGCTGGAAGATAAAAACAAAGACTGAAGCAAACCAGGACAATCTAACCTTCTATACTCGGAACGGTGATGTGTTCGCTGTGGCGTGCATGGTATTTAGCCTCGGCGTTGTGCTCGCCGCCTTGACTGATATGGTGGTGAGAAAGAAAACGAGATACTAATGCTGCCTTTGACTAGTCACCGCTCAGCCAGTGAGCACAATCGGACGACAAAGCGCACGGTCGGATGGTAGAAAGGGGGTTTTGCTGGAAAACAAGCGCAACTCTAATCGTCCTGCTGGTTCATCGATATGCTAGACTTGCCGGATCCGATGTGTAGGTGGTGTCAATGAGCTATCAATCAACACAGCATTATGATCAGCAGACAATCATTTCGCGGCCGATGCCCGATCGGCAAGCGCAGACTGGATTTCGATTGAGTGTGTTGTCAGACCCGCCGGGGTTGGTAGAGCTGCCGGGCGCCCGAAATACGTTCGTATCTGTACACCTCGGACCGTCGCTGGAGGTTTCTTGCACACGAGGCGGCTATCGGCATCGCGGAACAGCGGTTCATGGCGATATCGACATCATACCCTCCGGGACCCCCAGCACGTGGGAGATGAAAGAGCGAGACACTGTTTTCTTGATGGGCATATCGCCGGAACTGTTGCGCCGGGTGGCAGAAGATCTTGATAACGATCCGGGAAGAATTGAGATTCGAAATCGCTTCCAGGTACGTGACATCCAGTTGGAGAGTATTGCCTGGGCGTTGAAAACCGAGATGGAGTGCGGCTATCCGTCCGGACGAGTGTACGTCGATAGTCTGGCGGTGTCGGTGGCGGCCCGGCTGATCCATTGTCACAGCTCGATCTCTCACGATCCGCCACTGCACCGAGGAAGGTTGTCAGGCCGTCGTCTGAAGGACGTGCTCTCTTATATCGAAGAGAACCTCGCCGAGAATATTTCGCTTGACGATATTTCGCAAGTTGCCGGTCTAAGCGTTTCGCACTTCAAAAGCTTATTTCGCGAGGCTCTTGGCGTTCCCACTCATCAATACCTGATCCGGCGGCGCGTTGAGCGAGCGAAGGGCCTGCTTGGCGAGAGCAAGCTGACAATCAGCCAGATTGCTTTTGAGACCGGCTTCGCGCACCAGAGCCATCTTGCGCGCCATATGAGACGGCTGTTGGGTGTTTCTCCCAAGACGCTTCGCGAGACTCTCCGCTGAACGCTCTGGGATCCCTCGACCAGCAGAGACTGTGACGAGTCCGGCTCACCGCGTAGCGGTGACCTCTCGATAGAATGCGGCGGTTGGAATACCGCGGCCGCGTAGCGGTCACCTACCCCATAGAAGCGTACAACCCGCACCGAAGTGAAATGGCGACTTATCGACAATTGAACGAGAGAATGTGGTTCGGCGATTGTAAACAGCCGCCGGCTCCGCGACAAAAAGTCTGACGAAAGTCCGGCTCAACCGCGTAGCGGTGACCTCTCGATAGAATGCATTGCGTTAATAACGCCGGGCCGCGTAGCGGTCACCTGTTTGATTGACCAGCAGACGATGAATCTTTTCGAACCCTTCAAAGGAGAACCGGAAGCATGAAAGATTTAACAATCCAATTGGAGAACCGCCACGGCGCTCTGGCTGAGATGGGGGAAGCGCTAGGTAAAGCAGGTGTCAGCATCGAAGGCGGCGGCGCGTTTCTGGTAGACGGTAACGCAATCGCGCACTTCTTGTTTGAGGACGGTACCGCAGCGAGGCAAGCACTCGAAAGCGCCGGTATCGAAGTTATTGATGATCGCGAAGTGCTCATTCAACGACTCAATCAGGACGAACCCGGCCAGCTGGGTAAGATCGCTCGGCTGATGGCAGACTCGGGCGTTAACATTGAAGTGATCTACAGCGATCATAGCAACCAACTCATTCTGGTAGTCGATGATCCGGTCCGGGGCAAGGCTGTTTCCGACGCATGGAAAGCTAACCAGACGCGACGATAGCGTGACTTTGAATGAACTTTCGGTGCCTGAGTCCTTGTCGATATCGTGATTACCACGTCCGAACCTGCTCCTTTCCAGCTGAACTTGCGCGACGCACAAATCACCTAACCGTATACTGCATCCTCACCGCGCGCCGCGAACGCCAGACTCGGGGTGCTCGCGGCGCGCAAAGATATCAGTAAGCGTAGGCCAATTCTTGCCCAAAGCTACGACATTGGTTGTGCCCTTTGTGCCGGGCGGTCCTGGGACCAGATAACTTATGAGCGCTGAGTCGCAAGTGCTTCAATTGAGCAACGCAGGAGTCTACCGAGCAATTCTGATAGGCGGATTGGCAGCGGGGGTGCTCGACATAACGGCCGCCTTCCTAAACAGCGGGTTACGCGGCCGGAGTCCGATGTGGGTCTTGCAATCAATCTCCAGCGGGCTGCTGGGCGGCGCCTCCTTCAACGGCGGTCTGATAACCGCGGCGCTGGGAGTTGCACTGCACTTCTTTATCGCGTTCGTCGCCTGCGCCGTTTATGTCGCCCTCAGTCTCAAATTCTCGGTTTTGGCCCAGCGCGTGATCGTCTGCGGCGTAGTTTACGGCATAGCGGTTTACCTTTTCATGTACGGCGTCGTACTGCCTCTAACCTTTAATCGCAGCTTCTTTCAACCATTGAGCGCAGTGGTAATCAGCCTGTTAATACACATTTCGTGTGTGGGACTGCCAATCGCAGTTGTTACCGGTTGGTACTTAAAGTCCAACGACCAACCCTGATTCGGGGTCAGGCTTGCGATTTTGCGATTCATTACCTTTTAGGACGCGAGCCGAATCGCAGAATCGCAAAATGGCAAGCCTGACCCCATCGAGCCGATAGGTTGGCGGCCGCAGGTTCACCGCGTTGGGAGCTCCGTGGTACAATCTCGATCTGTAAAATTCAATCTCACTGGCGACGCGGTCAACCTAGACGCTGGACGAATAGAAATGATTGACGAATTAAGAACAGAGTACGAAAACCTGGCGGCTCGCGCGGCGGAGCTGCGGAGGTTTCTTTGACCCGCAACGAAAAGCCTCGGAGCTTCAAAAGTCCGAAGCTGAGATCGGAAAACCTGATTTCTGGAACGACCAGGAACGCGCACAAAAGGTCCTCAAGCAACGCAGCCGCCTCCAGTCCGCGATCGACAAAGCTGAAAAATTCCAACGCGATGTCGAAGACGCCGCCGTCCTCTTAGAGTTTGCCGCCGAGGATCAGGGTTCCCTCAACGAACTCCAAACTGTACTTGGCCGGCTCGAACGCGAGGTCGAAGAGGCCGAAACAGAGATGCTGCTGTCCGGTCCCAACGACACCCGCGATGCGATCGTAACCATCAATGCGGGCGCTGGCGGTACCGACGCACAGGATTGGGCCGGGATGCTGCTCAGAATGTATCTGCGCTGGTCCGAGCGCCACGGATTCAAGACTGACCTTGTCGACGAACAGCCCGGAAAAGAAGCCGGCATAAAAGGAGCGACGTTCACCGTAGCCGGCGAGTACGCCTACGGCCTGCTTTCGGCTGAAGCGGGAGTGCACCGTCTCGTAAGATTGAGCCCGTTTAACGCGGGGTCAAGCCGCGAAACAAGCTTTGCTTCGGTTTTCGTTTATCCCGAGATTGACGAGGACATCGAGATCGAAGTGAACGAAAAGGACCTTCGCGTAGACACCTATCGCTCGTCGGGCGCCGGAGGCCAGCACGTCAACGTTACCGACTCTGCGGTGCGACTCACACATATTCCAACCGGGATAGTGGTGACCTGCCAGAATCAGCGATCGCAGCACCAGAACCGCGAGGTCGCGATGCACATTCTGAAGTCGCGTTTGTACGAGCTAGAGCTGGAAAAGAAGCGCGCGGAGACGGCGCAGCTCGAGGAGTCAAAACGCGATATCTCGTTTGGCTCGCAGATAAGGAATTACGTGCTTCATCCTTATCGACTGGCAAAGGACGTTCGGACCAAGCACGAGACTTCGGATGTCGACGCGGTCCTCGACGGCGATTTAGATGAGTTCATAAACCGGTATCTGTCGCTCAAGAGTAAAGCTGCGCTTCCAGAGAGCGAGCCTGAAGACTCCGACACCTAGGCCCGTTTATCATCCCGCAAATCTTCTGTGAACCTTCCGATCCTCCCGCGTCTGCCTTCTCTCGAATCATCTAAAATCATATAAATTCATATAGCTATTTGCCGAATCTCTTGACTCAACAGTATGGACTCATATAAAAACGCGATCGTATGGAAATGCTCAAACCAAGCGACGCAGCCAGGCTGATGAATGTCAGCTACCCAACGCTCAAGCAATGGATTTACCTCGGAAAGATACGCTCGGTTAAGACGCCGGGCGGGCACCATCGAATACCGAGAGGGGAGGTTGAACGCTTCACAGGCGCCTTGCGATCACGGCAGAAGCAACCTGCCGGATTAAGCGCGATCAGCGGGCGCAACAAGCTCCTTGGGACGATAACGGACGTAAGATTTGAAGGTTTGCTTGCGCAGATCACTATGAGCATTGGCGGGCAACTCATCACGTCCATAATCACTCGCGATGCCTCCGAGGAGTTGGGATTGAAGAAAGGCGTTCGCGCATTTGCGCTGATCAAAGCGACCGAAGTGATGATGATTAGAGGGTAACTATCAATGTCTAAGCAACAAACTCCAAGCCGCAGGCTCTACCGGCTCCGTGGCGCGAGTCCACGAGCGAGCGGCCGATAGGGTCTGGCTGGAAACGGCCAGGCCTCCCGACTTTGGAAAGGAGTTCACAATGAAGCGCACGCTGATTGGGTATCTTTTTCGAATATGAAACGTTGCAGATCCGCGAAATCAATCTTCGACTTGCATAGAAAACTCTATGCACTGTTAGTGAGCGCTTCGATCCTTTTTGCCTCATGCAGCCAGGAACCCGCCCAGAATGCGCAGGAGATCACGGTCGCCGCAGCGGCAAACCTGACTGACGCGTTCGCCGAAGTCGCAAAGCAGTTCACGGCAAAAACCGGAATTCGTGTTGTGTATAGCTTCGGCAGTACTGCCGAGCTTACAAAGCAGATCGAAAACGGCGGGCCGTTTGATGTATTCGCGTCCGCAGATGTCGAACACGTCGATGAGTTGGCCAGGCAAGCCCTTATCTCACCTGATACTCGAGCCATTTTTGCGCGGGGGCGTCTCGTCCTCTGGGCGCCAGCGCAAGGCAGTCTAGCGGTCAATCGTATTGAGGATGTAACAAGCCCCGACGTGAAGACCATTGCGATTGCAAAGCCTGATCTCGCTCCTTATGGCCGCGCGACCCTGGAAGCGCTCAAGGCTCTCAGTCTCTGGTCGCAGATTGAGTCAAAAGTAGTCTATGGCTCAAACGTATCAGCGACCAAACAGTATGCAATGACGGGAAATGCTAACGTAGCTTTCATTCCCCTGGCTCTCGTAAAAGAAGGCGAGGGCAAATATATCGAAGTAGATGAGCGGTTGCATCAGCCGATAAATCAGGCGATTGCCGTCCTCAAGGCATCGGCTAAACAAGACAACGCACGACGCTTCGTCAGCTATGTGCTCGGCGAAGATGGGCGCGCGATTCTGCGGAAGTATGGCTACAAGGACCCACTATAGGATCGCACCCCGGAAGATTGTCGTTTCTATTCTCCATTTTCCATTTTTCAGTTGTCATTGCGTAGAACCGGGCGTGTTCGTCGGAGCAACCCAGCTCGGAGCGAATGAAAAATGCCAAATGGAAATTACAAATGAAAAATTGCTTCGGTCGTGGCAACAGCTATAGAATTCTGCTAGTCTTTCGACCGAGCCCCCTAGAGCACCGGAATGAGCACCAAATCCCGGACAAAGTCTACCTCCAAAAAGTCGCTCGCCAACGAGGTGCTGGCAGTAGTGCTGGTCGTCGCGGCCATCCTCCTTGTGCTGAGCCTCTTCACATACGATTCTCGCGATCCCAGCTTTAACTCAGTCGGCCCGCAACGAGAGCCTCAAAATCTCATCGGAGTCGTCGGCGCTCTTATCAGCGATGTTTTCCTGCAATGGTTCGGTCTCGCGTCACTGTTGATTCCCGTTCTGCTTGTGCTGGTCGCGATCCAGGCCTTCTCGACGACCAATCCGGCCTTCCCGGCGCGCAAGGCGCTCGGCGCCACGCTGCTGCTGATCGCATTCTCCGGATTCCTTGCGTTGTTTCCCGAAATCAAAATCGGACTTCTTGCGCGCTCATACAACGGCGGCGCGATCGGCCAAATGATCGAAGGAGGCCTCGCGGGTCTGATGGGCGCAGCCGGCGCGGCCATCGTGCTCGCGGCAGCGTCGGTGCTGACGTTGATGCTGACGATGGAGATCTCGCTCGCGCGTTTAGGGGGCTGGATAAGTTCGCTCCGCCAGACGCGCGCCGAGGTTGAACAAACAAAGCCGACGCTGTTCAGCCGCCTCTCTGCGTGGTGGGAGGCGCGCTCTGAAGAGCGCCAGGTGCTGGCCGCTCAACGCCAGGCAGAGAAGGCTCAAGAGCAGAAGCGCAAGGATGAGGAGCGAGCCGAGCGCGATCGCTTAAGACAAATTGAGCAGGCGCGTGAACGCGAGGAACGCAAACTGCGGATGGAAGAGGCGCGACGCCTCAAAGAGGAACAACAACCGGGCTACCCGGTACCCATCGTAGAGGCGATCACCGCATCGGCTCCGAGGCCTGAAATCGCGATATCGGGAAGCTCCGCCGCGAGCGGCGCCGCCGCCCGCATGGCTTCGACCGAGCCGGCTGAGACCGCGGTCCCGACAACGCGTCTGCAAATGCGAGAGCTCGTGCAGGAGCACGCCGTCAGAGTCGAACAGTTAAGGTCCGGGCGGCCGCCGCTCGCAGCCGAGATCACAATGGATCCTACAGTAGCCGAGATGATCTCCACCGCTTCTATCGTTAGAACCGCAGCACCTGAAAAAGCGGAGGCCGAAGCAAAGAGCGTCAAGCAACCGCGCCGCAAGGGCGCAGTCGAAACGCTGGCGGGCTATGTCTACAAACTGCCAACCATCGACTTGATCGAGCCGCCTATTGGACACTTCGAGCAGGCTGAAGACGAGTTACGCGATCGCGCCACGATTCTCGCCGAGAAGTGTAAGGAGTTTTCGGTGACCGGCCACATTCACCGGATCAACCCCGGACCGGTGGTCACCACGTTCGAGTTCAAGCCCGATCCCGGAATCAAATACAGCCGGGTGGTTGGGCTCGCCGATGATCTTTGTCTCGCTCTCAAAGCCGAATCAATTCGCATAGATCGAATAGCCGGCAAATCCACAGTCGGTATCGAAGCTCCAAACGCGCAGCGTGAGAAGATTTTTCTTCGCGACGTTATCGAGTCGGCAAAATTTCAACAGTCGCCCTCCAAGCTCACGATCGCGCTCGGAAAGACCATCAACGGCGAAGAGTACATCGCCGACCTTTCGAAGATGCCTCACCTGCTGATTGCCGGGGCGACCGGCGCCGGGAAGTCCGTCACTCTCAATGCGATCATCTGCTCGATTCTGTACAAGGCGTCGCCGGAAGAAGTGAAGCTCATAATGGTCGATCCGAAACGGGTCGAACTTGGGCTCTACGAGGGCATCCCGCATCTTTTGACGCCGATCGTCACCGATCCCAAGCGCGCGTCGAATGCGCTGAAGTGGGCGGTTAATGAAATGGAAGCGCGATATCGCAAGCTCGCGGCGCTGGGGGTGCGAAACATCGAACAGTACAACCGCCAGGTCTACGAAATGACTCCGCCGACGCTTTTCGATGATCCTGCCGAGCAGCTGAAGCCGCTCCCTTACATAGTCATCGCAATCGACGAACTCGCGGACCTGATGATGATCGCTCGCAGTGAGGTTGAAACTTCCATTGCGCGGTTGGCACAGATGGCGCGAGCAGTTGGCATTCACCTGGTGCTTGCGACGCAACGGCCTTCGGTTGACATCATAACCGGGGTGATCAAGGCGAACATTCCATGCCGTATGGCCTTCCGCGTATCATCAAAAGTTGACTCTCGTACGATCATCGATTCCAACGGCGCAGAGGCGTTGCTGGGACAGGGTGACATGCTGTTCCTGCCCCCGGCGTCGTCGCGCCTGATCCGGGTGCACGGCTCATATGCCAGTGAACCGGAGATCAAGCGGATCACCGACTTTATACGCAAGCAGGCGGAACCTGACTATAACGAAGAAGTCACGTTGAGCGAACAGGAGAGCCTGGAAGCCGACGGCTTCGAGGGCGAGCAGGACGAGCTGTTTGATGAGGCGCTCGCTATTGTCACCGACATGGGCCGCGCTTCCACCTCGGTCCTCCAGCGCCGGCTGTCGATCGGGTACGGTCGCGCGGCGAAGATTCTCGACTCGATGGAACGGCAGGGATTCATTGGGCCCGCTGAGGGTTCAAAACCTCGAAAGGTCCTGCAGGCGGCTCACGAATTTCGGGAACGGCTAGCCCAACGGCTCGAAGAGGACTTCGATTGACCCTTGGCGTCCGTCAGAACTTTGGTGTTTATCGAGGGTTTTGGCGGGAGGTTCCTCCGGACGACACACCAAATTGTCAGCTATTCTAGCGAAAATCCTGCTGAGTTTTGCACAGCTTTTCAGCAAATCACCCCGGCTTATTGAAACTTGATTAGAAAACCCCAAGAAACTGAGGGCAGTCGCCGGCAACTGCACAAATAATTGGAGTTCACCGCGCTTAACAAGTTTGAACAAAATATGTGCAAAGCGCTAAAAGTCCGCGAATTTCAGAAGTTTGCGACCCCATCGAGGCAGTTTTCAACAGGCTTTTCCACAGATTGTGTTGAAAACCTTTGAAGCCGTCGTTCCTGACCCGGCGGATCGAAGGAAAAGTGATGAATGTCCGAGCTACCTGGGTTACGGTGTTCTGGGCAGTCCCCTGGCGCAACAGGTTTCGCTACACTCTTCAAGGAGAGTCTCTATGGCGTTGATTAAATTCACTGCGAATCACGAAGATCTCTCGACCGATCGGGGGTATCAGTTCAAGTTTTTTTGCGACAAATGCGGAAACGGATTTATGTCGCGATTTCAACCGTCGCTGACTGGCACTGCCGGAGGGCTCCTGCGCGCCGCCGGCAACATTTTCGGGGGCATACTGTCGAGTGCCGGGAACAGCGCTTATGAAGTCCAACGGGCCATTGGAGGCCAGGCGCACGACAGCGCGTTTGAGAAGGCGGTTGAGGAAGGCAAGGTCTACTTCAAGCAATGCACTCGCTGCGGAAAATGGATTTGCCCGGATGTTTGCTGGAACGCGAAGGCCGGTCTTTGCGAGGCATGCGCTCCAGATTTCGAAGAGGACTTCGCCGCGCATAAAGCCCAGGCAATGAACCAGGCGGCACAGCAGCAGCTTTACGAGAAAGCCCGCCAGACCGACTACGCATCTGCGACTGACATGAGCGCCGGAGCGAGTGCCCCGAGCGCAACCCTCGCGTGTCCTTCCTGCGGAGCGAAGACCACCGGGAGCAAGTTCTGCCCTGAGTGCGGGGGCCCTTTGCAAATCAAGCTCACTTGTCCTGGATGCGGATTTCAACCAGACGGGGCGCCGAAATTCTGCCCCGAGTGCGGCGTCAAGATGCCACTCAGATAGATAATTGGCCTGGGCTACAGATCGGATAGATCCGATGCCAATCCCCAAAACCAATGACAAATGACAAACGTTAAACCTCCTTCAATTGCGGCCTCGAGCTATCTAAACGCTGCGCCGCTCTGTTACAGCTTCGTGTACGGCTCAATGAAGGACCGCTGCACGTTTCTTTCGGACGAAGCGCCCGCCCGTTGCGCTGAACTGCTCGCCGATGGGCGCGCGGACGCAGCGCTGATCCCGGTTATTGAGTATGAACGGATTCCGGGACTGAAGATCGCTCCTGGAGCCTGCGTAGCCTCAAAAAGGAGCGTCCGAAGCGTGCTCCTGGCTTCGCGAGTCCCGATCGAACAAGTACGCTCCGTCGCACTGGACACATCTTCGCGAACTTCGGCTGCGCTGATTCAAATAATACTCGGCCGATTCTATAACCTCGGGGTGTCCTATCAGCCCTCGCCACCGATACTCGAGCAAATGCTGAGTAAGAATGACGCTGCGCTGATAATCGGCGATCCGGCGATGTTGATCGATCGCTCGTCACTGCACGTGTACGATCTGGCGGAAGAGTGGCGGAAGCACACCGCGCTGCCGTTTGTGTTCGCATTCTGGGCGATCCGCGCAGACTCGGTGCGGTGGTTTGGGCGGGACAGTGCAGGCGATCCCAGAGTCGATTTTCTGGCGGCCAAGCTCGAGGGGACTGCGCACGCGGAAGAACTGGCGGATCGCTACAGTGAGCGGCTTGGATTGCCCCGCGACGACTTGTTCAGCTATCTGACGGAAGCAATCAGCTACGACCTCGATGAG
>Ga0134127_10003792_pt1 | contig 10896 bp, 10 predicted proteins | sample KB31753_FD_96459 | JGI IMG/M metagenome (GOLD analysis project Ga0134127, IMG submission 96459) | Terrestrial soil microbial communities with excess Nitrogen fertilizer from Kellogg Biological Station, Michigan, USA - KB3-175-3 | ecosystem: Environmental > Terrestrial > Soil > Unclassified ...
CGAGGACGACGAGGTGGCGGCGCTGGTCGATCGCGTGCCGGCCTCGGCCTCCCGCGACTACGGTACTCCGTTCTACGACATCTTCCAGCGCTATGGTGGCGATTTCTACAAGATCGACCCGCTCTTGTTCAGCCCGGCCGAAGTCTGGCTCACCAACCTGACGACCGGCCGAACGTTTCGCGCGGGGCAAGTCAATCCCGAGGTGCTCGCGCAGTCCTGTTTGTCGTAGCTATCGGCGTAGCCGATCCACCCGTTCCTCACCTGGGAGCTTCCAATGCCTCGCTTCGCGCCGTTGGTGTTGATCTCGGTCCTCGCGGTAAGTGCCTGCTCCAAGCCGGCGGACAAAGCCGCGGCCCCGGCCGATACCACCGCCACTCCGGCGGCTGAGCCGGCCCCACCACCGCCGCCCGCCGGCCCCCAGGCGATCGTGACCGTTCTCTACAAATGGCCGAAGAGCCCGGCCGCCTTCGAGAAGTATTACCCGACCCACCTCAAGATCGTCGGCGACGGCAAGGCGGAGATCGGCTTCACCAAGGCCGAACTCACCAAGTTCACGACCAGCACCGACGGCAAGAAGCCGCAGTTCTATCGGCAGGCCGAGCTGTATTTCCCCGACACGGCCGCTGCGAGGAAAGGCATGGCGACCGAGGCGTTCAAGAAGGTCGGCGACGACTTCAAGAACTTCGCTACCGGCGGGCTGGTGGGGCTGTTCGCGGTCGAGACCGGTGACAAGAGCGAGACCGCCTGCCCCGCCCTGGTCACGGTCATCTATCACGCGCCCAAAGATCCGGCCGCATTCGAGAGCTACTACCCCACTCACCTGAAGATCGTGAGCGACGGGCAGTCGGAGATCGGATTCGATCGCGCGGATCTGACCAAGTTCGTGGCCAACCTGGACGGCAGTGCCCCGGCCGAATACCGGCAGGCGGAGCTGTGCTTTCCTTCTATGGATGCCCTCAAGAAGGGAACCGCAACGCCCGCGTTCAAGAAGGTGGGCGGTGACTTCAAGAACTTCGCAACCGGTGGACTCGCCGGGATGATCGGCGAGCAGAAATAGGAAGGGGCATGCGGGTCGTCATACTGGCGTCACGCTCCGGGTGGCACACCGGTCAACTGCTCACAGCCCTCACCGAGCGCGGCCACGTGGCCGCGCTCGCGCGCTACGAGGACCTAGTGGCAGCCGTGTCGGGAGACACAACGATAACGGGCGGGGCGGCCGACTTGAGCAGAGCCGATCTGGCGCTTGCTCGCATCATTCCCAACGGGTCGCTGGAGCAGATCGTCTTCCGGGTCGATGCGCTGCACACGCTCGAGGAGCAAGGCATTCGGGTGGTGAACTCGGCCCGGGTCATCGAGCGGACGGTGGACAAATTCTGGACCTCGGCCATCCTCCAACGCGAGGGCCTCCCGACGCCTGCGACGATTGTCTGCGAGTCCATCGACGCCGCGTATCAGGCTCGGGTGCAACTGGGGGGCGATGTGATCGTCAAGCCGCTCTTCGGCTCTATGGGGCTCGGGATGGTGCGCGTGAGCGACGAAGAGACGGCTTTCCGAGTATTTCGAGCGATCGAGACTATTCGTGGGGTCTTTTATCTCCAGCGCACAATCGACCACGACGGCCGGGACATTCGCGCCTTCGTGATCGGGGGTCGAGTGGCCGCCGCCATTGAGCGGAGGTCCGCGGGGTGGCGAACCAACCTCGCGCGGGGAGGCGAAGCGCGCGCGCTGACCTTGCCTGCGTCGTGGGCCGACCTGGCGGTTCGCGCGGCGGAAGCGGTGGGCGCGGAGTATGCCGGGGTGGACCTGCTGCCGGCGAAGGACGGCTCCCTCTACGTCCTGGAAGTGAATGGGATACCGGGATGGGAAGGGCTCCAGCGGGCCACGGGCGTCCAGATTGCCCCGGCGTTGGTTGAGCACCTTCTCCGAGCGCCAGTCGAGAGTCTTACGTGACGCCGAACGAAGTTGGGGAGGCAGCGCAGCTCGCGTGTCTGCTCGAGGTCAGTGCGCCCAAGCCGGGAAACGTTTCGCCCGGGCGCCCCTTTCACGACACGACCTATGAGGATTTCCTGGCCAGCGCTGCCGCGGTCGGCCCAGCGCTGGCCGCCGCTGGAGAGGCCTCGCTCGGAAGGACGATCCGCTCCGCAATCGCCGCCACCCGACGTCTCACCGGAGCCAACACCAACCTCGGCATCATCCTCTTGCTCGCGCCGCTGTGCCGGGCGGCTCGGCGGGAGCCGAGCGACGACCTTCGTGTGCGGGTCAGCCAGGTCCTGGCGGAGACCACCGTCAGCGACGCAATTTCGGTTTACGAGGCCATACGCCTTGCGGCGCCGAGCGGTCTCGGAGCGTCGGCGGCGCAGGATGTCGCGAATGAGCCGACCGTTTCACTGCGCGCCGCAATGGGCCTGGCCGCCGAGCGCGACAGCATCGCCCGCGAGTACGTGACCGATTTCGCGATCACGTTCGATCGCGGCGCTCCCAGCCTGCGTGCCGCGCTGGCCGACGGACTCAGCTGGTCCGATGCGGTGGTCGAGACCTATCTTGACTTGCTGGCGGCCATTCCGGACAGCCACGTATCACGAAAGCTGGGCCCGGACGCGGCCGCCGAGATCACTCGGCGCGCAGCGGAGGTCCGAGGAGTTGGAGGGGTGCGCACGCCAACAGGCCGCGCCGCGGTCGCCGCGTTCGACGCGGAGCTTCGGGAGGACCGTAACACGAAGAACCCCGGTACGACCGCCGACCTCACCGCGGCGGCGATCTGCGCCATTATCTTGATGCATGGCTGGCCTTCAACCCGAGAGCGTTCCGGTGCAGAGCAAGTTTCGCGTCGAGGTCAGTAAGGATTACCTGGTCTTCGCTTCGGCCCACTTCATCACGTTTCGGGGCCACCAGTGCGAGTCGCTTCACGGCCACAACTACCGGGTGGGCGTTGCGGTCGAGGGCGCGGTGGACGCGGAGTGCTTGTTCGTGCTGGATTTCAGCGTGTTGAAACGGATCGTTCGGAAGCTGGTTGACGAAATCGACCACAAGGTGTTGCTGCCGACGGAGAACTCCAAGCTCGCCTTTCACGAATCCGGTGCCCAGCTCGCGGTGGACTACTTCGGGGAACCGAAATACGTGTTTCCCCGCAGCGATTGCGCGCTACTCCCGATCGCCAACACGACGGCGGAGATGCTGGCCCAGTACCTGGGTCGCGCGACGCACGACCAGCTAATGAGCGACGGATATCGGCACCTGACACTCCTCGAACTGGAGGTCGAGGAGAACTACGGTCAGTCGGCGACCTACCGAGAGTCGCTGACGTCGGACTGACCGACTCCGGCGACGTGTCGGAGTGCAGTGACGTCTTCAGCCGTAATCCGTCCTACGTGCAGCGCGCTGGCGACCAGAGCCCCGTCGCAGCCGGCTTCCTCCATCCGCTCCAGATCCTTCCTGGTGAGTACGCCACCCCCGGCAAACAGCCGGACGGCGGGATGCCGGCGGCGGAGCGCCTCGAGCAAGCCCAGATCAACCCCGGTTCCGGTTCCGACCCTACCCAGATCCAGCACCAGAATTGCGCCCACGCCCGCGGCGGCCGCCTGACCCGCAAGGGCCATGGCATCCGGTTGAGGCGCGCCCGCGTCGGTCATGAGCGGATGAAGAATCGGCGAGCCGAGGTGCAGGTCGAGGCTGAAAATGACGCGATTCGCCCCAGCTGCGTTCACGACTTTAGCCAGGTCACTGAACGAGCGAAGCGTTTCGAGCCCGACGATTGCGTCCGAGGCGCCGGCCGACAAAACCTCCAACGCACCGTCCGGATCCGCGGCGGCTGCGTCCACCATCAACTCTCCGGCGAAGCCGGTCTGGAATTCGACGAGGTCGTGGATCAGGCCTCGCTGGATCGGCCCGCCCTGGATAGCATCGAGATCGGCGAGGTAACAGGCCTGCGCCCCCAGGACGTCGCGGTAGGCACGGGCAAGCGCCAGGGGATCACCGGGCTCATCGGGTGCGAGCACCGATTTCACCGGAGCGAAGTTCTCCCGGACGCGTCCCTGTGCGTGCACGGCCACTCCCATGGTCACATCCAGAACCGGAATGATTTCCATGCGTCACCCGCCGGTTAGTGAGTGATGGGAAGCATCGTTGGATGGGACATTGGCGGCGTCAACATCAAGGCGGCCCGACTGGTCGCCCGCGCCTCGCCGCATACTGTGCTCGAGCCATTCGAGTTGCAGCGAGCGCCGGCACGACTCGCCCCCACGCTGGCAAGCGTCGCCAGCCGCGTCGCAGCGCAACCCGACGATCGGCACGCGGTCACCATGACCGCGGAGCTCTCGCAGTATTTTCGTACCAAGCGTGAGGGGGTCGAGTTCGTGCTCGGCGCGCTCGAGGCCGCGCTCGGCGGCAGCAACGTGCACGTCTTCGGAACCGACGGGCATTTCGCCTCGGCCGACCAGGCCCGGGCGAACCCTCTCCGCGTTGCTGCGGCGAACTGGGCCGCCACCGCACACCTTGTCGCTAAGACCACGGGCACCTGCCTCCTAATCGACATCGGCTCGACCACCACCGACCTCATCCCGATCGTCGGCGGCCAAGTCGTTGCCAGCGGTCGCACCGACCCGGATCGCCTGGCTAGCGGCGAGCTGGTCTATACCGGCGCGATCCGTACACCGACTGAAGCTGTCGTCCATGACGTCCCGTTTCGGGGCGAGCGCGCCGGCGTCTCGGCCGAAGGCTTCGCGACCATGGGAGACGTGCATCTATGGCTGGGATCGCTGTCGCCTGAAGATTACACAATTCCGACTCCGGACGGGCGTCCGGCGACGCGGGCCTACGCTGGGGAGCGACTGGCCCGGGTGGTCTGCGCCGATCGGGACATGCTCACGGACGCCGACATCGACGCCCTGGCAGACGAGCTGGCCTCAGCGCAGACAACCCGGATCGCCGTCGCAATCCGGCGGGTCTGCATGCGCCACCCACAGATCACCGAGGCAGTGGTCGCAGGCCTGGGGGACTTCGTCGCCGGCCGGGCCGCTGCACGCGCCGGGCTCCGCCAGGTTCGGTTGGCCGATCGTCTGGGCGAAGCCGCCGCGCGTGCCGCCCCGGCCGCGGCGGTAGCGATTCTGCTCCACGACTCGCTGATGCCGGGCCACTCGGTGTGAGACGGCTGACGGTCGTCAAGCTGGGCGGCGGGCTGGCCCGCGCACCCGGTGGGTTAGCCCGTGCTGCGGCCGCGATCCGGCTGGCCGCAAACCGCTCGCCACTGCTGGTCGTGCCGGGCGGGGGCAAACTGGCTGATGCGGTTCGCGCTGCCGAGCTCGAACTGGGGATCACGCCAACGGCGGCGCATTGGATGGCGATTCTCGCGATGGATCAGTTCGCGCACGCCCTCGCATCGATGATCCCGACGGCTACGGTTGCCCATGATCCGGCTGAGGTCCAGGCGGCGCTGGCATCGTCCCAGGTGCCCGTGTTGGCCCCCTACCGCTGGATGCTCGCGGCGGACGTGCTGCCGCATGGATGGCAAGCGACCAGCGATAGCATCGCGGCATTCATTGCCGGTGCGCTGGACGCCGAACGGCTGGTGCTGCTCAAGCCGCTAAGGGGGCCGGTCGAGGACCTGGTAGATCCATGCTTCAGGGAAGTACTGCCGGTGGGGCTCGAAGTGGTGGTGCTGGGGAGCGATGAGGTCGACCGGTTGCCCGAAGTCGCGGCCGGCGGGGTCGAGCAAGCCGGCGACTAACCCGCAGCGCGATTCAGTCGCGCGGCTCCGGCCGCAAACCGGCCCTCCGGCCCCCGAGCGCGCGCCAGCCACTCGACAAACCGTTCCCCCGACACGGCCCGTCCCACCAGGTGACCCTGGATTTCGTCGCACCCTTGCCCCCGGAGGAACGCGAGATGCTCGTGGGTCTCCACCCCTTCTGCGACGACCTTGAGCTCGAGAGCATGCGCCATCGCGATAATCGCGGCGGTGATCGCAGCGTCGTCGGGCACGGTCATGAGATCCCGAACGAAGGTCCGGTCGATCTTGAGCGTGTCTACCGGGAAGTGCTTGAGGTAGCTCAGGGAAGAGTACCCGGTACCGAAATCGTCAATCGAAAGCTGTACGCCGATTGCGCGAAGCCGATGAAGGGCGGTTACTGCCTCGTGCTGCCGCTCCATGAGCACGCTTTCCGTCAGCTCGAGACCCAGCCCGGCTGGATCGAGCCCCGTCGCGGCGAGAGACTGGCTCACTGTCGTGGTGAGCGTGCCTTGCCGAATCTGACGCCCCGATAGATTCACGGTCACGCGTATCGGCGGCAGGCCGGCGTTCCGCCAGGCCTGGTTCTGCGCGCAGGCGGTCCGCAGCACCCATTCACCCAGCGGCACGATCAACCCATTCTCCTCGGCGATGGAGATGAATTCCGATGGAAGCAGCAGCCCCAAGACGGGGTGCTGCCACCGGACCAACGCCTCAGCCCCCGTGATCACACCGCTTGCCGCATTGACGATCGGCTGATAGTGCAATAGAAGCTCATCCCGCTCGAGCGCACGCCGCAGATCCGCTTCCAGAGTAAGACGCTGCAGCGCCGACGCGCTCATCGCCCTGGCAAAGACCTGGTATCCGTTCCCGCCCTGCTTCTTCGCCTCGTACATCGCGGTGTCGGCGTGGGCGAGCAGCATCTCGACGTCGTCTCCGTCCGTGGGATACAAGGCGATCCCGATGCTGGACGTGACGAACACCTCGTGCGGACCGAGCTGAATAGCGGGGACGAACACCGACAGGATGCGACGGGCCAGAGCGGTGGCTTCTTCGGGGTCGCTCACCGCGGGGAGTAGAACAGTGAATTCATCGCCGCCGAGGCGAGCTACGGCGACCCCGAGTGTGGCCAGTCCACCCTCGCGCTCGTGAGCGGCTTCAGCGCAACAGTGCTGCAGCCGGTCCGCCACCTGGCGCAGGAGCTGGTCGCCCAGCTCATGACCCAGCGTGTCGTTGATGCGACCAAAATTGTCGAGGTCGAGGAAGAACACCGCGACGCGCTGGCGCGCCCGCGCCGCGTTTCCGAGAGCGCCGGCCAGTCTTTCCTTGTAGGAAGGGCGATTGAGGAGACCGGTCAGACTGTCGTAGTACGCCAACGCTCTCACCTGCTCGATCATGCGGGCATTCGACAACGCCACGGCAACCTGGTCCGCCAGGCGACGCGCCTGTACCAGCTCATCGCCACTGCTAGACGTTCCCGACCGTGCCGCGAGCGCCAGAACGCCGGAGAGTTGCCCCTGCGCCAGGAGCGGAAGGACGACGAACGACGTAGCCCCCGGAAGGCCCATGGGACGCAGCAGGTCGGCCAGGTCGCCGTCGCCGCGCAGCTCGGCCACGTCGAGAACCTGCGCCAGCCGCTGCAGCTCTATCGGGCTCAGGCTCACGCGCACGACCTCGCGCGGACGATCGCTGTCGTAATGCTGAATCCAGCTCAATGCGCCAGAGGAACGATCGGGCGGCAAGAGCGTGACGCTCGCGGCGCTGCAGGGATGAACATCGGCCAGGCGGGCCAGGACGGCATCGACGATGCCCGACGCATCGGTTGCGCCCAGCACCGTGCGATCGATCTCGGCCGCGGTCGCGAGTGCCTTGAACTGTCGCCCGAGCTGAGCCGCCATCGCATTGAAGGAGTGCGCCAGCTCGGCAAATTCGTCCCTGCTGGTTACCGCGACCCTCCCCTCGAAATCCTGGAGCGCAATCCTCCGGGTGCCGGCTTGCAGCTCTTCCAGCGGAGCCAAACTGCGCCGAATCTGGACTCCACTGAGAATCAGCACCGCCAGCGTGCAACCACCAACGATCAACAGAAATGTGTTGGTGAAATCGGTCATCGGCCCCAGCATGGAGGCCTGGGCCTCGCTCAGGGCCAGCGTCCAGTTTGGCGCGCCGAAGGCGCCCTGAATCACGACGGGCCGATACGTCGTGAGGAATGGTTCTCCGTCGATCGTAGTGCTGACGCTGCCGGTCGCGGACTGTCGCGCGAGATCGAGCATCCGCTCCCCGGAAGAGGCGACCGGCTCCGGAGCGATACCGAACAAGGGTCGACCAGAGTCGTCCACCACTGCCATCTCGCTGGTGGGCGATGGCATGCTCTGGTCGCGAGTGCCCCATAGGTAGTCCGGGCTGATCTCTCCGACGAGAGTGCCGTGGACTTCGCTGTCCCTGCCCCACCCCAAGCGCCTCAGCATGTAGATCCGGGCTTGGCCGGTCCTGCCGGTCTCGCCGGCGAGCAGCAGCGTCTCACCCGCGCGCACATACGCGCTGTCGTCGGGATCGAGCGTGGGGAGCCGGTCGAGCCGCCCGAATACCTGCGTGCGCCCGCCGCTCTGGCCGACGAACTCGAGCGCGGCGAACCTGCTTCGGGCGAGAAGGTCGAGCCCGGCCCGCGTGGTCTGGTTCGCCTCGAGATCTCTCGAGGGCGGCGCAGGGACCGAGGCCGCTTTCTTGGCGCTGCTCATCTCGACGCCGCGGAGCGCGACTCTCCCCGCTGGGCGAGACCCCTGCGTTCGGTTGCTGCGCGCGGGTTGCGCCTTATGGGGGCGTTCGAGGGTTGTCTTTAGGGTATCGGCCGGCTTCTCCAACTCGGCGACCGCACCCGGCGGAATGCTCGCTAGTGTAGCCTCGAGCAGGAGCAGCCTTTCGAAAATGGCCCGACCCAGTGCCCTATTGGCCTGGACCAGTCGATTGCGGGTTTGGTTCTCGAGCTGGCGGGTCATGTGCCGCTCGGACAGGAGCGCCAGGAGCGCAATCGGCCCGAGGGCGCACCCGACGAAGAGCGCCAGGAGGCGACGGCCAAACTTGCTGCGAAGCAGGCTCGAGCGTGTCGCCATGCGAGCGCCTGGTGGGGAAGGGGAGCATTCGGAGCGGATGGGCAAAGGACATGCCCTCCGTCAACCCGACAAGTAAGCGTAAGTGCATGACCTACTTAAGAATGGACGTGAGGCGGGCGGTTGTGCTGAGCGGTGTTGCGGTTCGCGGCGCCGGCAGCCTTCCCTCCAAGCACTCGGCGGATTTGATCGACTCGGGCGGCCTCCAGCATCCCCGATCGGCCGCCGGCGCAGGCCGCGCCCCGTACTCCGACAACGTCGGCACCGCTTGAGCCAACCCGAGCGACCTCGGCGACGCCGAGACTGCCTGCAATGCCGACGAGCAAGCCAGCCGATCGCGCCCGGCTGACCCAGTCAAACAACCGGCTTTCGGGCCAGCGATCGAGAAGGGTCCGGCCGTCCTTGATCGCGGTGTCAACCAGAACTCCGTGCAAGCCTGCCGACGCAGCAGCAATGCGAAGTTCATCTGCCGTCCGTCCGTTGTCGCTGTGGTCCGCATAGTGGACCGCGATGACCAGGGGGTTCGCGCTGTGGCATGCCGCGGCCCGGACCGCCGCGACGAGTACCTCACGGACGTCGCCGTGATCTCCTCCGGTGGGAGCCAGCTTCACGTACACGCGCGCCTGGCGTCGCCTTAGCGGCAAGGCACCGATCGCCGCAGCCGCTGCTTCGGGTGATGCGAAGTCGCCCAACGCGACACTAAAGGCAACCGAGTGGGGAACCCGCTCGTCGATCTGCTCGAGGCGTTCGGGATCTACCGGGGCCAAAGCACCAAGCGCCGAATCCTTGGCGTCGATGATATCGGCCCCTCCGAGGAGAGCCGGCCCCACTTCGGCAACATGTCGGACGCTCACCAACAACTGCAAATCAGCGCTCCCTTGTGACTTGCTAAGGCAATGATACCTTAGCGCTTAGAAGTGTACGCCAGGTTCTTCAACCGCGGGAGGCCGAGGTGCCGCAGCGGGCGGACGGCGGGGGGATCGGAGATCGGCGCCTAGCCGACAAAGTCGTCCTGGTCACCGGCGCATCGAGCGGTATCGGACAATCGATTGCGGTAGCGTGCGCCCGTGCAGGTGCGGACCTGGCAATCACCTATCGGGGGAATAAGGAAGGCGCCGAGGAAACCGCTGGGCTGGTCCGCCGGCTGGGTCGGAGAATCGAGCTGCGCCAGCTCGACCTGCGAACACCAACAGCAGCGGCGGAACTGGCGGCCGACCTGAGTCGCAGCTACGGCCGCATCGACGCCTGGATCAACAACGCGGGGGCCGACATTCTCACCGGTGCCGGCGCGCGTCTGTCCCGGACGGAAAAGCTCGACCTCGTGCTGGATGTCGACGTTCGAGGAACCGTGTTCGCGTCGTGGGCAGCGGTTGACCTGATGCGCAACCAGGCCAGCGGTGGCGTGATCATCAACATGTCGTGGGACCACGTGCAACAGGGGATGGGCGGGGAGAATCCGGTCCTCTACTCCGTCGCGAAGGGAGCGATTCTCAGCTTCAGCCGCTCGCTTGCCCGAGACGTCGCGCCGAACATTCGGGTCAACGTCCTGGCGCCAGGCTTCATCGCCACCGCATTCGAAGGTGAGGCGCCGGAGGGTTGGCGTCGTCACGTTGTCGACCTCACCCCGTTACGTCGCTGGGGGACCCCTGATGATGTCGCTGGTGCCGCGGTCTACCTGGCGTCGGACGAGGCCGCGTTTCTCACCGGACAGGTGATTATGGTCAACGGGGGAGTAGTGATGTAGACGGAATCGCAATCAGCCACGGAGTGTGCTTATGCCGGCAACCAAGGAACGGACGTACAACGACGCCGAGATCGCCGAGCGGCTCAAGGAGCTGCCCGGGTGGTACTTGGAAGACGGCTGGATCCGCCGGGTGTACAAGACGGATGGCTGGCCGACCACACTGATGCTGGTCAACACGATCGGCTACTTCGCCGAGGCGGCCTACCATCACCCCGATCTCACGGTGACGTGGGGCCGGGTGACCGTGAAGCTGCAGAATCACGCGGCCGGCGGAATCACCGACAAGGATTTTGAGCGCGCGCGGAAGATCGAGGATCAGGTGCTCTGGC
>Ga0134127_10003793_pt1 | contig 10895 bp, 8 predicted proteins | sample KB31753_FD_96459 | JGI IMG/M metagenome (GOLD analysis project Ga0134127, IMG submission 96459) | Terrestrial soil microbial communities with excess Nitrogen fertilizer from Kellogg Biological Station, Michigan, USA - KB3-175-3 | ecosystem: Environmental > Terrestrial > Soil > Unclassified ...
AGGTGAGGACCTTGTGGCGCTCGTACAGAGCCTGCGCCAGGGAAAGCGTGGTGCGCGCCGAGAAGCCGAAGCGGCCGTTGGCTTCGCGCTGCAGGCTGGTGAGGTCGAACAGCAGGGGCGACATCTGCGTCGCCGGCTTGGTTTCCTCCTCGACGGTGCCGGTCTTTCCCAGGCACGCCGCGACGACGGCTTCGGCCTGGGCCGCGCTCCATACCCGCTCGGTTTTGCGCTCCGCGTCTTCATCCTTCTTGAAATCCGGATCGAACCAGCGGCCGGGATATTCGCCCGCCTTGGCGCCGAAGCGCGCGTGCACCTCCCAGTAGTCGCGCGGCACAAAAGCCTTGATGCGCTCCTCGCGCTCGACCAGGATCGCGAGCGTCGGCGTCTGCACGCGCCCCACGGTGGTCTTGAAGAAGCCGGTTTCGTTGATGCGGTTGTTGAACGCGGTCATCGCGCGCGTGCCGTTGATGCCGATCAGCCAGTCGGCCTCCGAGCGGCACTTCGCCGCGTCGGCGAGCGGCAGCATGTCGCGGTCGGCGCGCAGCCCCTCGAAGCCTTCGCGGATCGAACCCTGGGTCATCGACTGCAGCCACAGCCGCACGATCGGCTTCTTCGCTTTCGCGTGCTGCACGATGTAGCGGAAGATCAATTCGCCTTCGCGCCCGGCGTCGCACGCGTTGACGAGCCCGGTTACATCTTTTCTCTTCATCAGCCGCAGCAGCACGTTCAGGCGCGGCTCGCTTCTCTCGATGGGGGCGAGCTCGAAATGCGGCGGAATCACTGGCAGGTGCTTGAACGTCCAGCGGCCCTTGCGCGGGTCGTGCTCCTCGGGCGCGCGCAGCTCGAGCAGGTGCCCGACGGCTGAGGACAGCACGTATTCATCGCTTTCGAAGTAATCGCTGTGCTTCTTGAAGCCGCCCAGTGCGCGCGCGATATCGGCGGCCACAGATGGCTTCTCGGCGATGATCAGCTGCTTTCCCATGCGTTACGTATCCGTCGGCGGGGCAAAAGAGCGCACGATAATAAGTACAAACAACAGTCGAAGCAAGTTTTCGCGGCGGCGGGCGGGTGAAAACCTAGTGCGCCAGGCGCTGATACAGGCCGCCGGGCAGGACAGAAACGTGGCCGTCCAACTCGAGTTGCGTCAACAGCGCGGCGGTCTCCGCCGCGGTGAAACCACAGCGGGCGGCCAGCGTGCCGAGATCGCAAGGATCGTGGCCCAGCGCATCCAACAGCCGGCCGGCGGACGAGCCGGCGATCGCGCCGGGCGCGAGCTTAGCGGGCGGCGGGGCCGGCAGCTTGAGCTCTTCGAGAATGTCTGCAGCCGATTCGACCAGTTTCGCGCCCTGCTTGATCAGCGCGTGACAGCCCTTGGTGAGCGGAGAGTGTATCGAGCCGGGAATGGCGAACACTTCCCTGCCCTGTTCGGCGGCGAGCCGCGCGGTGATGAGAGAGCCGCTGTCGGTCGCCGCCTCCACCACGAGGCAACCCAGCGCAAGCCCGCTGATGATCCGGTTGCGGCGGGGAAAGTTGGCGGGAAGCGGGCTCATGCCAAGGGGGGATTCAGAGACCAGCGCCCCTTGCGCGGCGAGTTCGTGCGCGAGCGCCCGATTCTTCGCCGGATAGACGATGTCGGCGCCGGTGCCGAGCACCGCCACGCTCGAGGCAGCTCCGGCCAGCGCGCCGCGGTGCGCCGCGGCGTCGATGCCGAGCGCCAACCCGCTCACTACGGTCAAGCCGGCGCCGGAGAGTGTTCGGGCAAAGGCCTCGGCGTTGGCGGAGCCTTGCGCGGTCGCGTTGCGGCTGCCGACGATAGCGACCGACGGTCGCGACAGCAGCTCGACGCGTCCTTTGACGTAGAGTAGTGGCGGGGGATCGGATATTTGCAGCAGTTGCGCCGGATAGGTGACATCGGCCAGCGTGACGACGTGGTTCGCGGTGTCCTCCAGCCAGGCGGAAACCGCGGCGAGCGCCGCGTCGGTGTCAGCCTGCTTGATCGCCGCTGCAACGGCGTCCCCGACGTGCCGCGCCAGTTGAGTCCGGCTCGCTGCGAGTATCGGCTCAGGCGCGCCGAAATCGGCAAGCAGCCTTCGCAGGCTCTCCGAACCCAGGCCCGGGGTGAGGCTCAACCGGAGCCATGCAGCGAGATCTTCGGCTAGCGGCATATCGCCGGCAGAAATAAAACGCGCCGTTGGCAGACGGCGCGGGAAGGTGGTCCGAGGGAGGTCCAGCCCCCTGCGGATATCAGGGATTGGTGACGACGTCGTTCAGCGTCACCGGGCGGGAAGCCTCCATGACCATGCCGAACGCGGCGCGGTCGAACGTGCGGAATATCATGACCAGCCCGTAGCGTTCATCCGGCAGGTTCGCGGCCTGCGTGGCGCTGATCGGCTGGCCCCGCGAATACAGCGGGCCATTGCGGACATTCAGATCCTCGCTGTAGTAGGTCCGCGGCGCATCGCCGCCCAGCCCCTGGGTTCCGAACAGCGCCGCGTTGCGCATCTCGTAGCGCGAGGTGCTCTGGCTGCGAAGGATCGCCAGCACATGTCCGACCTCGAGCCCGTCCCTCGCACCCTTGGACAGCGCGACGATGCCGGTCGGCCCGGTTTCCCACAGTCCGCTATAGGTCGAAATGACGCGGCCGCGCACCGATTTGCCCGGCGCGCGCGGCACGTAGGAAAAAGTCGGCTGCTGCTTGCTGGCGGGGAGGAGGCGGTCACCGGCGTAGATTTCCTGCGCCGAGCGGGTGATGGCGACGGTGCTTTGATCGGCAAACTTGAGCACCCGCGCTTCGCCAAGATAGATCGCCACGTAGCCGAGCACTTCGTCGGTGTCCGGGTCGATCAGGGCGTCGCCGCGTCGAAACACCTGCCATACCGAGCCCATTTCCTTGGTGAGGCCACCGACGTAAACCAGGTCACCCGCGCCGGTCGCGACGCGGTTCTCCTGCGTGGCGGTAATCTGGGGCGCCCGGTCGAGTTCGTTTTCAGAAACCACCATCGGTCGCGACAGGAACGGCTCGATAACCGATGGCGAGATGGCCGGCACCGCGGCGCCGGCAAGGTTCTGGCTGCGGATCCGGGGCGAGAGCTTGACCGTGCTGCTGGCGCCTTCGGACGACTGTCCCCCCAGCCGCAACTGCCCGGTTGCGCGGTCGAGAACGATCACGTCACCGGGATAGATCCGGTGCGGATTCTTGACCTGTTCCTGGTTCATCTTCCAGACTTCGGGCCATTTCCAAGGGTCTTTGAGGAAGCGACCGGAGATGCTCCACAAGGTGTCGCCCGGGACGACGACATGGCGGTCGGGCGCGTCATCCTTCACGGCGCTGGCATCGGCCGCGAACGCCGGGAAGACCGGAGTCATCAGCAATATCAGGGATATAATGGCTTTACGCATATAGAAACGCCCCCACTTGTGAGACTAAACGGCGCAGGTCCAGTGATGGAACTGCGCCCGAGATATTGGATTAAATTCTGCATCTAGTTGATTAAATTAGCAAGCTTTTCCATGGCTTCACTCAGCATTCTGCGCTACCCGGACCCGAGGCTGCACAAGGTTGCCGCCCGGGTGACGCGCGTCGACGATAAAATTCGTAAATTAATCAAAGACATGTCAGACACCATGTATGCCGCCCCGGGGGTTGGCCTGGCCGCAACACAGGTCGACGTGCACCTGCGCATTATTGTGATCGATGTCTCGGATACCCACGACCAATTGCGCGTGTTCGTGAACCCGGAAATCATCGCCGCCAGCGGCCAATCGGACTGCGAAGAGGGCTGCCTCTCGGTGCCGGGAGTGTACGAAAAGGTCGTGCGCGCCGGGCGCGTGACGGTGCGCGCGCTCGATGCCGAGGGCCGCGAATTCGACCTCGACGCCGATGGCTTGCTCGCCGTGTGCATCCAGCACGAGATGGATCATCTCGAGGGCAAGGTTTTCGTGGAGAAACTCTCGCGGTTGAAGCAGGGGCGTATCCTCGCCAGGCTGAAAAAGCAGGGACGGCGGGAGACGCAACCCGACGCCCGGCGCCTCGCGCTCTGATTTGCGCGCGCGCTTCGCGGTATCGCGGCGCGCGTATCTCGGCACGTTCATGAATTCTCTCCCGCCGTTGTCGCACCGGTCGCGATGAAGCTCGTCTTCGCCGGCACCCCGGAATTCGCGGCAGTATCGCTGGATGCGCTGCTCGCGGCGAGGCACGAAGTCACGCTCGTCCTCACGCAACCGGACCGCCCGGCCGGCCGCGGCCTGAAATCGCAGGCTTCAGAGGTCAAACGGCTCGCGGAGAGGCGCGGGCTCGCTATCCTGCAACCCGCAACGCTCAAGGATCCGGCGGCGCAGGCGGTGCTCGCGCAAGCCCGTCCGGAGGCGATCGTGGTGGTTGCCTACGGGCTCCTGCTGCCGCCGGCGGTGCTGGCGCTGCCGGATCGCGGCTGCATCAACGTCCATGCGTCGCTCCTTCCACGCTGGCGCGGGGCGGCGCCGATTCAGCGCGCGCTGCTCGCGGGCGATGAAGAGACCGGCATCACCATCATGCAGATGGACGCGGGCCTCGATACCGGCGCTATCCTGCTGCAGAAGGCGCTCACGATTGCACCCGGGGACACCACCGGCGCGCTGCACGATCGCCTGGGCGCACTCGGCGCGAAATTGCTGCTCCAGGCGCTGGCGTCCCGTCCCGCGCCGCGCCCGCAGGATTCCGCCGGCGCCACTTACGCTGCGCGCATCGGCAAGGAAGAAGCCGAAATCGACTGGGCGAAGCCGGCCGCCGAGATCGAACGACAAGTGCGCGCGTTCGATCCTGCGCCCGGCGCGCAGACGCGGTGCGACGGCGCAACGTTGAAGATCTGGCGCGCGCGCATCGAGCCGGGCGAAGCCGGCGCGGCCGGCACCGTGCGCGACGCGGGTGCGGCCGGCATCGTGGTCGCGTGCGGGCGCGATGCCTTGCGCATCACCGAACTCCAGCGCGCCGGCGGGAAGCGGCTTCCCGTGCAGGCTTTTCTCTCCGGGTTCAAGCTCGCGCCCGGGGCACGCTTCGGGAACGCAGGTGGTTGAAGCGCAATGCCTGGCGGCCGCCGTGCTCGAGCAGGTGCTCGAGGGCCGCAGCCTGGATGTGGAACTCGCGGCGGCGTGGCGCCGGCATACCGCTCTCGATGTGCACGACCGGGCAGTGGCGCAGGACCTCGCGTACGGCACGGTGCGTTTTCTCCCGCGCTTCGAGGCACTGCTCGAGGCGCTGCTCGACAAACCGCTGAAAGACGCGCAGTTGCGCTCACTCTTGCTGGTGGCGCTCTACCAGCTCGAGCGCACGCGCGCGGCACCCCATGCCGTTGTGGACCACGCGGTGCGCGCGTGTGGAATGCTAGGCTTGGCTTCGGCCAAGGGCCTCGCCAACGCGGTGCTGCGCAATTTCCTGCGGCGGCGCACGGCACTCGATGCGCGCGTGCAACGCTCGGAGCCAGCGCGCTATTGCCATCCGCAATGGTGGATCGATTGCCTGCGCACGCAGTACCCGGGGCGCTATGTGCAGGTGCTGGAGTCCGGCAACCAGCGCCCGCCGCTCGCGCTGCGCGTGAACCGCCGGCGCACGGACACGGCAAATTATCTTGCGCTGCTCGCGCGCGAAGGCATCGGCTGCGAGGCGTTTGGCGCGAGCGCGGTGATACTGGAGAAGCCGCTGCCGGCCGACCGCATTCCCGGGCTCGCTGAGGGCCTGGTGTCGGTACAGGACCCGGCCGCGCAACTGGCAGCACCACTACTCGATCTCGAGGACGGCATGCGCGTGCTCGATGCGTGCGCGGCGCCCGGCGGCAAGGCCGCGCATGCGCTGGAGCTCGCCGCCGTACAGCTGACCGCGCTCGACCGAGACGCCGGCAGGCTCGAGCGGGTGCATGCCAACCTGGCGCGCCTCGGGCTCGCGGCCCAGGTCGTGTGCGGCGATGCGAGCGAGCCGGCGCGCTGGTGGGACGGAGTGCCGTACCAGCGCATCCTGCTCGATGCGCCGTGCAGCGCTTCGGGTATCGCGCGGCGGCGGCCCGACGTCAAACGGCTGCGGCGCGCGACCGATGTTGCGCAGTTCGCGCGCGCGCAAGGCGCGATGCTCGACGCGCTGTGGCAGACCCTCGCCGGTGGTGGTAAATTGCTGTACGCAACCTGTTCCGTGTTCCACGAAGAAAACCGCGACCAGGTTGCGCGGTTTCTGGAGCGCCACCGGGACGCGGCGCGGATCGATCTTCCTGCGGTAGAAAACGAACCAGGTTTGCCCGCAGGCCAACTGCTTCCGGACGAACGGCATGACGGCTTCTTCTATGCTCTCCTGCAGAAGTCTTAGCCGGCTTGCGGTGCTGCTGGCGTTTTTCCTCGGCGCGGCCGCACCCCCGGCGGCGGCCGAGGGCATCGAGGTCAAGCGCGCGGCGCTGGTCGCGGCCGAAGACGGCTATTTCCTCGAAGCCGAATTCGACATCACGTTGACCCACATCCTGGAGGACGCGCTCAACAAGGGCATTCCGCTCTATTTCTCGCTCGAATTCGCGCTGACCCGCCCGCGCTGGTACTGGTTCAACGAGAAGGTCTTCGACACACGCCAGCTCTATCGCGTGTCGTACAACGCGTTGACGCGGCAGTTTCGCGTCGGCGTCGGCACGCTCTACCAGAATTTTGCCTCGCTACCGGAAGCGATCGCCTTTCTCTCCCGCGTGCGCCTGCGCGACGTCGCCGAGCCCGGCGCGCTCCCCAAGGGCTCGAACTATGCCGCGGAGCTGCGCATGCGGCTCGATACATCCCAGCTGCCGCGGCCGTTCCAGGTGAGCGCGGTGGGCTCGCGCGACTGGAACGTCTCCTCCGACTGGTACCGCTGGACGGTCACGGTCAGCCCATGAGCGCCGCGCTTCCGCTCCCGAAACCGGCGCTGTCGCGCGCCGTCGTGCACTACACGCTCATCCTGTGCGTCGGGCTGGTCGCGATCGCGCTGTTCCTGGTCGTCTCCTCGAGTTCCAACCCGGCGCTGTTCGCCGAGCGCTACCCGTGGCTGCTAACGATGAACGGCGTGGTCGCGGCCATGTTGACCGCGCTCGTGGTCTACCAGATCGTCACGCTGCGGCGCAAATTGAAGGCGGGCGTGTTCGGCGCCAAGCTGACGTTGCGGCTGGTTTTGTTGTTCGCGTTAATGGCGGTGCTACCGGGCGCATTGATATACGGCATGTCGGTGACGTTTCTCGCGCGCTCGATCGAATCGTGGTTCCAGGTGCCAGTGGACAAGGCGCTGGAGGGCGGGATCAACCTGGGGCGCGGCGCGCTCGACGGCATGCTGAAGGATTTGAACGCCAAGGCCGACACCATGGCGCACGCCTTTTCCACGCGCGCGCCGGCCGAGCGTGCGGCGACGTTGAATTCGTTGCGCGAGAGCGCGGGGGTGCGCGAGGCGACCCTGTTCAGCGAGAGCGGCCGCGTGCTCGCTTTCTCGGGCGACGAGAGCGTCGGGTTGATGCCGGAACTACCCGGCGCCGCCGCGTTGAAGCAGCTGCGCGCCAATCGCAGCTACCGCGCGGTCGAGGCGATTCCCGACAAGGGGCTGTACTTGCGCGTGCTGGTGCCGATCATCTCGGTGAACCTGGCAGACGAGCTGCGCGTTTTGCAGTTGCTGCAGCCGGTCCCCGCGCAGCTCGCGCAGGACGCCGAAGCGGTGCAAGCAGGCTACCGCGAGTACCAGGAGTTGACGCTGTCGCGGCGCGGACTGAAACGCCTCTACGGCCTGACGCTCACGTTGACGCTGCTGCTGGCGCTGCTGTCCGCGGTTGCGCTCGCATTCGTGCTCTCCGACCGCCTGTCGGCGCCGCTCGGCTTGCTGGTGGAAGGCACGCGCGCGGTGGCGAGCGGCGACTTCAGCCAGCGCCCGGCTGTCGCCTCGCGCGACGAGATCGGGCTGCTCACCCAGTCCTTCAACAGCATGACCCAGCAGCTCGCGGACGCTCGCGCCCAGGCCGAACGTCACCAGGCGGCGTTGACGCAGGCCAAGGTCTACCTCGAGAGCCTGCTCGCCAACCTCTCCGCCGGCGTGCTGGCGTTCGACGAGGAATTGAACCTGCGCGCGGCGAATCGCAGCGCCGGCGCCATACTCGGGATTGAATTTGCGCCGCTCGTCGGCGCCGCGGCGGCGCGCTGGCCGGGGATCGCTCCCGGCGTCGCCGAGCTGGGACAGGAAATTGCGGCAACATTCGAGCGCGCCGGAACGGGGCAATGGGAGCGGCAGGTGGAACGCCCGCTGCGCGACCGCACCCAGCTGCTGCTCCTGCGCGGCACGCGCCTGCCGAGCGGCGCCGAGGGCGGCTGCGTCGTGGTGTTCGACGACATCACGCACCTGGCCGAAGCGCAACGCTCGGCGGCCTGGGCCGAAGTGGCGCGGCGCCTGGCGCACGAGATTCGCAATCCGCTGACGCCGATCCAGTTGTCCGCGGAACGGCTGCAGGCGAAGCTCGCGGGCCGCCTCTCCGGGGCGGAAGCGGAGATGCTCGAGCGCTCGACGCAGACCATCGTCAACCAGGTCTCCGCGTTGAAGGGCATGGTGGACGCGTTCAGCCAGTACGCGCGCACGCCGGAGCCTTCGATGCGCGAGCTCGACTTGAATTCGCTCACGCGCGAAGTCCTGACGCTCTACGAATCCTCTCTGGGCGGTTCCGTGCGGCTCGATCTCGCGCCGCAACTGCCGGCGGTGGTGGGCGACGCGGCGCAACTGCGGCAGGTCATACACAACCTGCTGCAGAACGCGCAGGACGCGCTTACCGAGACGCCGGAGCCGCGCATCACCATCGCGACCGGCGCCGATAGCGGGATGGTGCGCCTGACGGTCATCGATAACGGCTGTGGCTTTCCCGAGCAGGTGATCCAGCGCGCGTTCGAGCCTTACGTCACCACCAAGCCCAGGGGCACCGGACTGGGGCTTGCGATCGTCAAGAAGATCGTCGAGGAGCACGGCGGCACGGCGACGATCGCGAACGTCGCGCCGCTGGGCGCGCGCATCGTCATCCAGCTGCCGGCGGCGGCGCAGGACGTGGCGTCGCGTCCCGTTGCGCGGGCGCAGGTGTAAACTTACCGCTCACTTTTCCAACCATGCAGCAAGTCCTGGTCGTAGACGACGAAATCGGCATCCGCGAGCTGCTCTCTGAAATCCTTCGCGACGAAGGCTATCAGGTGCGGCTGGCGGAGAACGCGGCCGCGGCGCGCGCGTTCCGCACCCAGACGCGCCCCGATCTCGTGCTGCTCGACATCTGGATGCCGGACACCGACGGCATCACGCTCCTGAAAGAATGGGCGAGCGCCGGGCTCCTGACCATGCCCGTGGTCATGATGTCGGGCCACGGCACCATCGACACCGCCGTCGAGGCCACCCGCATCGGGGCCTACGATTTTCTCGAGAAGCCGATCGCGCTGCAGAAGCTGCTCGCGACCGTCGGGCGCGCGTTAAAGCACGGCGGCGAGCAGGCGCAATCGGCGCTGTCGCTGGCGAGCCTGGGGCGCGCACCGCTGGTGGCTGATTTGAAGCAACGCCTGGAGCGGGTCATGAACCTGCGCACGCCGCTCTTGCTGACTGGCGAGCCGGGCTGCGGCGTCGAACTCGCCGCGCGCTTCCTGCACCAGAGGAACACGCCGTGGGTGGCGCCGGACAATCACGCCGCGCTCGCCGACTCGCCGCTCGACCTCCTCACCCAGGCGCGCGAAGGCACGTTGTTCCTGCGCGAAGTCGCGGACCTGTCGCGCGTCGAGCAGAAAGGGCTGCTGCTCGCCGCCTCCAAGCTCGAGCGTTACAACGTGCGGCTGGTGAGCGGCGCCTCCCGCGACCTGGCGGAACTGGTGGCGCACGGCGGCTTTGACGGCCGGCTCTACAGCGTGCTCGCCGCCACCGCGATCCGGGTGCCGAGCCTGCGCGAGCACCGCGAGGACGTGCCCGAGATCGCCAACCTGGCGCTCTCGCGCATGGTCGAAGCGCGCGAGACCCCGCCGCGCCATTTCACCACCGCGGCGCTGAACGCGCTCCGGAATTTCGACTGGCCGGGCAACCTCACGCAGCTGGAGAGCGTGGTGCGCACGCTCGCGCTTACCAGCTCGGGCGAATTGATTCCGCCGGAAGAAGTCGGCCGCGCCCTGCCCCAACCGGCCACGATGCCGGCGGCGGCGCACGACCTGCCGTTCGACCAGCCGCTGCGCAACGCCCGGGACGCCTTCGAGCGCGTCTATTTCGAGTACCACATCGCGCGCGAGGGCGGCAATATCTCGCGCGTGGCGGAATGCGTCGGCCTCGAGCGCACCCACCTCTACCGCAAGTTAAAGCAGCTCGGCATCAAGCTCGTGCGCAAGAGCGAGAACGGCGAACAGTGAGGCATGACGGGCGGTTTCGGGGAAAATACCGAAACAGCCAGCCAGCACGCCATACCCCTCTGCGCCCGTTTATAATTGGCGCACTTTCCGCCCCCTCCTCGCAAGGAAGACCTGAATGAATGCCCGCGCCGAACTGGCCAACGCGATCCGCGCGCTGGCGATGGACGCTGTACAGCAGGCAAATTCCGGTCACCCCGGCATGCCGATGGGCATGGCGGACATCGCCGAAGTCCTGTGGAACGACCACCTGCGGCACAACCCCGCCAACCCGGCGTGGGCCAACCGCGACCGCTTCGTCCTGTCCAACGGCCACGGCTCGATGCTGCTCTACGCCGTGCTGCACCTGACCGGCTATGACTTGCCGATCGACGAATTGAAGCGCTTTCGCCAGCTCCACTCGAAGACGCCGGGCCATCCGGAATACGGCTGCGCGCCCGGGATCGAGACCACCACCGGGCCGCTTGGCCAGGGCATCTCCAACGCGGTCGGCATGGCGCTTGCCGAGCGGCTGCTCGCCGCGGAATTCA
>Ga0134127_10003794_pt1 | contig 10895 bp, 8 predicted proteins | sample KB31753_FD_96459 | JGI IMG/M metagenome (GOLD analysis project Ga0134127, IMG submission 96459) | Terrestrial soil microbial communities with excess Nitrogen fertilizer from Kellogg Biological Station, Michigan, USA - KB3-175-3 | ecosystem: Environmental > Terrestrial > Soil > Unclassified ...
TCATAAGCTGGGCCGAAATTTGGATCGAGTTCAATCAACTTGAGACTGTTTTCAATGCTCGCTTCGTGGTTATTCTGCAGTTGATACATTCTCGTAACATTCACAGCGATCACGCTCGATAGCGGGTCAAGCTCTTGCGCTCGTTTGATCATTGCCGCTGCCTCGTCATTTCTTCCTACATTTTTCAGGAAGATTGAATACCAGTGATATGCCGTTGGATAGTTAGGATTCAGCTCGATCGCTTGTTTGAGTTCTTTTTCCGCCTCGCTCCATTGCCACAAAGCCTCATTGATCAATCCCAAGGTTGCGTGAGGTTCAGCCAATTGAGCGTCGATCGCGAGGGCTCGTTCGGCATATGCTTTCGCCTTTGGGATCGTTTCGCTTGTTGGAGTCCCAGCGTATTCGTTCAAGACTGCATAGCAATCCGCGAGACCAACGAAGGCCAGGGCGTAATTCGGGTCTCGGTCCGTGGCCGACCTGAATTGTTCGATCGCTTTCTTAAGATTTTCTGCGGTGCGTCTGTTCCAGTAATAACGGCCCTTCAAATAGGCTTGGTAAGCTTCGGGGTCCGCTGTTGCAGTCCTGGATACTTTCGTTTCCTCCGCACCTGATAACTTCGACTTGAGTTTGGTGGAAAGGTCCTTGGCGATTTCGCTCTGCAACGAAACCAGGTCGGATTGGTTGCGCTGGTATTGCTCCGTCCAAAGTACGCTGTTTTTTAGGACATCAACTAATTCCAAACTGAGCGTTATTTGAGCGCCACGCTGTGCCACTCTGCCGTTTAAGATCGCCTGAACATTCAGTTCTTTACCAATCGTCTGTAGATCTGTTTCTTTACCTTTGTAGCGAAAAACCGCTGAACGCGGTTTGACATCCAGATTCGATAGGTTAGACAAACTCTTGATCAGCGTTTCTGTCATTCCGTCCGAAAGATATTCAGCATCTGAAGTTCCACTTTCGTTGACAAATGGCATCACTGCGATTGATTTGATTGCAGCTTCGCTTGTGTTCGCGCGCAGATAGAAGCCGAGGCCGAGGACGCCTGCAATGATCGCCAGCATGACGAGGCCGGTTGCGAGTCTGTGTTGGTTGATACTGCTGACGAGATATTCAGCGCTCGAGGTTGGGTGAGCCTGTGCGTTCGTGGCTTCAGCGTTTGCCTGCGCCGATTGTGTGCTCGCCCGCGCGGCGCTGCCGCTCGTGCTGCGGAACTGCGGCGCGACAGTACGCTCGATCTCGGCGTCCACGTCTAACTTGCGACGAAGATTCCGCAGATCAATAAGCAAGTCCTTCGCAGTCTGGTAACGCTCATCTTTCTCTTTCGCCAAACACTTGGCAACGATCTCCTCCAACCGTTCCGGCACTCCCTCCACCTGTTGAGCGATTGGCACGGGCTCGGCTTCCTGAATGGCGATGATCTGTCTGTGAATGTCTTTTCCGGGAAAAGGGAGGCAGCCAGCGATCATTTCGTAGAGCACGACGCCAAAGCTCCAGATGTCGGTTCGTTGATCAATGCCCTTGCCGACTGACTGCTCTGGTGACATATAGCTTACGGTGCCCATCACCAATCCAGGTTCGGTGTGTACGAGGACCTTCGTGCCGGCTTCAGAGTCAATCTGATTATCCAACGGGATTGCCGAGGGCTTAGCGAGTCCGAAGTCGAGCACCTTCACGATGTGATCCTTGCGAACCATCACATTCTCAGGCTTGAGATCGCGGTGAGTCACTCCGGCCTCGTGCGCAGCGTTCAAAGCTCCCGCGATCTGGATCGCGACATCCAAAACGTCGACCAACTTCAATCGTCGAGTTGAAAGGTGTTGTCGCAGCGTCACGCCATCGACATATTCAGTAGCCATGAAGGACGCTGACTCGGTCTGGCCAAATTCATGTACAGTGAGGATGTTGGGATGATTGAGATTGGATACAGTGCGCGCTTCCTGGGTAAAGCGCTGCAAACGGTCCTTATCTTTAGCAACTTCGGCCGGCAAGATCTTGAGCGCCACAGTGCGGCCGAGTTCCGAAGTGTCCTGCGCCAGATAAACCTCACCCATCCCGCCCGCGCCAAGTTTGGAGACGATGCGGTAGTGCGACAGAGTGGTGTTGGGTGGCAGTTCTTTAGGTTGCTCAGATTTCATTCTGGGACTAGAAGGCTTTGTCCGTCCGGCTTGAAGGAATCAACCGGGATCAGCCTCGAGTGGTTGCCGCGGTTCGAAGCTACTTTGCAGCTGCGAAGGAATACAGTGTGTTGCGTGTGCGAATGAATAGGTTGTTGCCGGCGATTGCCGGCGTGGCCCAGCACTCTTCGTCAAGGTCGTTCGTCGCCAGGACTTCCCATTGTGCGCCTGCTTTTAGCACCGTCACCTTACAGCTTCCACTTACCATGAAGATCTTTCCATCGCCCGCTACCGGGGATGCGGAGTAATCCTCGAGTGCCTCGGGCGTGCGCCCCATTTTCAAAACCTCTCCAGTCGCGGGATTTACACTCGTGACTATGCCGCCTTCTTTCATTAAGTACATCACGTCGCGATAGATCAGCGGCGCGGGAATATTCGGATAGGATTTCTTCAGTCGCCAGGCAACGTTCGTTGCGGTGAGATCACCGCTGCCACCGATGCCACCCAGGCGGACAGCCGTAATACCATGCCCGGAAGCGCTTATGCTGGCGCGAATGAAATCGTATTCCGCTCGATCGACATACCCATCGCTGTTGGCGTCTATCCAGCCGAAGTGTTCCTGCCCTTCCGGCTCGGACTTCATCTCCTCATATTGAATCCGTTGGTCATTATCCTTGTCGTGTTTCTTCAGGGTCTCTTCGTAAGGTGGTAAAAACGGTTCATCGGCGCCTTCGCCGTTTACGTAAACCATATCGCCCCTAAGGGCGGGCACGCCTTTCGGATATGCTCCTACTTTCGTGACCCACCACAATCGCTCTCCTTTATCGAGCGAATAGGCATCCAGCGTATTTGAACCCAGCACCAGGAGTTGTGCCGGGGCATTTTTGGGTGTGTAGACAACCGGAGTGGAGAAGCCTTCGAAATTCGTACGGTCTTTCTTCCAGAGAACTTTTCCGTTTCGCGCATTAACGGCAAGGATGAATGAGTTAGCCCGCTGGTCAGCCACCAGCACCAGGGTGTTTCCCGCTAGCACAGGCGATCCACCCATACCATAAAAACTACTGAATGGTCCCAACGGTAGACGCCAACGCTCGGTGCCATCTGGCCCGTAGCTAATCAAGCCTAAATCGGCAAAAAAGGAAATGACGTTCTTCCCGTCGCTCACCGGAGTTGGTGAGGCAGCGTCGTTGGCTTTGAAGATTTGGGTGTGGCGCGCGCGGGCAACGTCGCGTCGCCACAAGACCTTTCCGGTCTTGCGATCCAGGGCGAGCGTGATCAGTTTGTCGCCTTCGCTCGCTGTCAGAAAAACGCGATCGGCAGTGACCACTGGCGAGGATCGCGCGAACGGCACAACTGTTTTCCAAACAAGGTTTTTGTTTGCACCAAACTCGGAAGGCAGGGTGGGTCCTTCAGCCACGCCAGTACCGTTCGGTCCACGAAATTGCAGCCAGTTGTTTGTAGATGAGGGGCTTTGCGCGGCTACGGAGCCAGTAAGCAGAAGCTGAATTGTGACAGCGGCGATGAATAGTATTTTTGGGAGTTTCATCTTTCTATGTTCCTTGGGCGGGTTGGGATCTAGCCTGCGATTGTAAACCGGCGTCTTAAGAATGGCGTCGTCTTAGGGCTTTGCGCTACAGGTTTCAGGTTTCGAGTTCGAATTAGGAGCCGTTAACGCTCGGAAATCGAAGAGACTTCTGAAGAGTCGAAGTATAGCCCAGGCATTCGCATTGAGCGACTCTTTATTGACAACTGAAATTGTCGGGTGTATATGCACGGCACTCAATTCTCGGCATTTCAGACGACTAACTTTTCCCGTCTCGCAATCGAGCCCAGCGAGCCGGCGCGGAAGAAGGAGGTTGTAACCAATGAAACGAAGGCTGACTTTTGGCGCTCTGGTTTGGAGAGCGCTTTCCGCTATTGCCCTATTTAGTTTGACTGTAGGCGCCGCTGTTCAGGGTGATAAGAAAGTTTGGTTGTATGACGATTGTGATCCCGCCACCTTCAACGCGGTGTTGGGCGACGGTGCATGCATCGGCAATGGTCATACGACCTTTAATGAGTTCATCGAAGAACTCGAAGAAACTCAAGACGCCCACGCCTGGCGAAACCAACCATCAGCAATGAAGCTCACCCCCGGGAGGTCTACCATCATCGAGAATCGCGGAGGCGAAGTCCATACATTTACTCCGGTTGCCGCTTTTGGAGGCGGATTTGTCGCTGACCTCAACGGCATTTCCGGAAATCCCGTTCCTGCTCCCGAATGCCTGAACTTTGCTGCAATGGTTTTCATTCCAGCCGGAGCCACAGAGGAAGGCCCGACTGCTGGAAGTGCTGACCTACCAGTCGGAAGCCACAAGTTTCAGTGTTGCATTCACCCGTGGATGCGAACCGTAATAGAAGTGCTCGGGGGTTCGCCAAACACAAGCACTTCGAAGATTTCCAGTCATCACGCGCCCTCTGGAAAGCGTGGAACCATATCATCGGCGTTCTGTGTTACCGAGCGATTCAAGCGGTAAGCTGTGTTCCAGCGTTAACGTGCAGGATATCTCAGACAGGCGTTAGCGGCACTACATACAGATTTCGCAGCGAAGTTTTTAGCGTTCAAGTTGGCGGAAATATTCGTCACTATCAAAGTGACCGCGCGAATTTGATATGAGCCCGTTGGTGCCGAGCTCCCAGACTTCAAACCCGCTGATTCGCAGCGAGCGGCCCGTCCCACCCGGACCCGTGTTGGTGCCAGTCAGCGTCCAGTGATAGATGGCGCCATCGTCTTCCAAGTGCAGGTCATCCATCGCGACCTGCATATCAGGAAAAGCGGTCATGAATCCTTGCGCCACCTGCGTGATCGCTTCACGACCGACGGCCGGTGGGTCATCATTCACCCTCAACGAGCCGCTCTCATCGTAGTGGGCGGCCACACTTGCGGCGTTCTGACTACACCAGGCGGCCGTGTAGCCCTCAGCTAAGCGGCGAATTGTTTGTTCGTCAGCAGAGGTCATTTGTTAAGCTCAGTCACGCACCGGCTCAGGGTCGGGTCCAAAAAAGGGCACCATGAACGACAGCTTTGCCTGTGGCCCCGTGAGGCCAGCGGCGGCGGTCGAAATCAATTCCCGGATGATCGACACCCTTTTCATGGAAGTCCTCATCGAGTGTTAACTTCCCAGTCTCTTGGTCGAGATTCGCAATCAACACCCACGATCTATGGTTACCGGTCAAAACTAATCTGCTTGCTTCTCGATCCGCAGCTACCCAATGCGTCTTCTCGTACTGCCTGTCAAAAACCAGACGTGAAACTTCGACGGGCTTCGCGGGATTGCTGATATCGAGGGCGATCAGTCCCGGTAGCGAAGGATCGGTTTGAATCCAGAACTTTCCCATCACAACTGGCACCGCACACTCAAGCTTGGTTTTTGCGCCGGGGAATTCGTAGACAAACTCTGCGGTAGGAGATGGGCCTTCCAACCCCGTGACGCGATAGAGTCCGCAGTTGAACGTGTTTACATAAAGCGTGCCGTCCGGCAGCACTCGAGGCTCGGCTGGATTTAGATGAGATCTGCCGTTGGGCGGAACTGGGAGCGAGACAGTTGCCAGCAAGCGCAGGTCTTTTAGGGACCAGACCTGTATGTGATGAGTATCGGTTAGATTGTGCTCATGCTTTGTTGAAGTGTGTGACTGAGGCTGTGCCCAATCCGGCAGACCCATTTCCGTGCTCGTTGTTACCACACGATCAATTTCGGGGAGGACGGTCAGGCTGTAGGGCCAAAGCAGTTTCTTGTCGAGACCGGGAACCTCTGCACTGCTCGCTCGCACAAACCTGCCCCGACTATCCAGTTCAACTAATCCACCCGGCGGCTCGTATCCTTCGCGCTTCACTTGGAACGTGCCGAGGACATTGCCATTAGGTAACCGCGCAAAACTATGTGGAAAGCCATAATCTGAGATTTGCGTAAACTGCCCGGTCAATTTTGGCTTTCGCGGATTCTTTAGATCGATTAGAAACGTGCGCCCAGCACCCCAGCCGTTGGCGAACAAGATCGATTCTTTTGGAAACTCATATTCTGTGTGATGAGGAAATGTGCCCTTCACTCCCACGGGCAAAGTAGCGACGACTTTCCCGTAACCTGGCGAGGATGGCCGTGCATCGATGACGGCAAGGAAGTCTGAGTCTTTTCCATCATCGTCACCCGCCCAAACAAAAAGATAGGGACTCGGAGACCCTTTTGCGGCGCGTTTATCCTGGCCCAATACCGATTGATTGATCTTCTGAGTCGTTGAACTCAGCAAGGTAACAATGATCAGAATCGCAGTTGTCAGGGGGATACGTTTCATGGCCTCAATCGTTGCCGGGTTGCTGAGTTAGCGCAGTTTTCCAATTGCCTAGTCACCTGGAAGTATTGCCCTTACTGCGGGAAGTTCATCTTGCGCAACAACTCCTGATATCTCGGATCGGAACGTATCGGATCCATCTGAGGCTCAATTTTGAGCCAGCACAAACTTGAGAGGCGTTTCTCGTACGCCTTGTTTAGTTCGTCAAAGGCTTTATCTTTCTCGCCCAGGTCCAAATACGCCTTCGCCATAGCCCAGTTATTGTTACCTTCTTTTAGCGACGGGTCGTCCGAGGTAATCAATCGCAAATATCCGACCCAACCGCCTTTGGAAAATGTGTCCCGAATTAGCGCCCCACTCTGTGGTTGCCCAATGAGCTCGAAGAATCTTGCCCGCTCTTCGATGACCTTGGCGTAATCGCGTTTCATTCGAAACACTTCGGACAGGGTGCGATGCGCTCTCGCAAAACTCGGATCCAGCTCAATGGTCTTCTGATGTTGTGCAACAGACTCATCAAACCTGCGGGCGTTGTAGAAGAACCTGCCGTAGTCCCAGTTGATGGGAATCGAAAGGGGTTCGATCTCCAGGCCTCGGCGAAATTCGGCCTCTGCTTCGTCGAACCTGCCGGAATTAGTTAACAACTCCGCGTACCATTGATGTGCAGTTGCATAGTTGGGGTTCAGTTCGATAGCGCGCTTGAACTCACGCTCGCCGGCTGCAAGGTCATAGTCGTATGTGACTGACAGGTAAGCGATGGTGGTGTGCGGTTCGGCTAAAGTTTCGTCCAGTCTCAGGGCCTCGCGAGCAAATCCACGCGCCTTGGGTATGCCTTCGACCGTTGGCATGAAGCCAAATGTGGCAAGCAGCGCGTAAGTGTCCGCTAGGCCGGCATAAGCGAGTGCGTAAGTACGATCGAGAGCGATTGCCTGATCGTAATACTCCACTGCTTTTCGGAATTCTTTTTCTTCTCGCTTGTTCCAGTAGAAGCGTCCCTGCAAATAAAGTTTGTACGCTTCAGAATTTGTGGTGTAGGTCTTCTCTAGTTTCGCTGCGTCTGCCCCTGACAGTTTGGTTTTCAACTTACTCGAAACATCACGAGCAATTTCGGTTTGTAAAGAGACAAGGTCTGCTTGCTTCCGATTGTATTGCTCGCTCCAGATCACATTTTCCGTTTCCGCATTGACCAGCTCGAGACTCAGGGTCAACTGATCTCCGCGTTGCATAACGCGACCGTTCAAGACTGCCTGGACGTTTAGTTCTTTCCCAATCGACTTCGCGTCAGTCGCTTTGCCCTTGTAACGAAATACCGACGAGCGCGCTTTCACATTAAGATTTGGCAGTTGCGCCAGACTGGCGATCAGCGTTTCAGTCATTCCGTCTGAAAGGTATTCGACATCAGCGTTGCCGCTTTCATTAACAAAGGGCATCACTGCGATAGAGCTGATCTGTTTGGCTGAGCGGCCATACATCCAGTAGCTTCCCACCCCAAGCGCAGTAACGAGGACAATTCCAATCGCACCGGCGATAAGTGAACCGCGAGTAGACGCCACATGCTTTCGGGAAGAGTCAGCATTCTTCAAGTGTCCGGTTGACGATTGAACATCTGAGGCGGGAAGGATGGTTGTCGGTCCGGTAGAACGGACACTGCCCGAATCCGTTACGTTCTGGGGAAGAAGGCTGGTCTCGATTTCACTTGAAGCTTCAGCGAGCGGAGAACCATCGACGCGGCAAAACGCGAGCGCACTATCACTCTCAAGACGGTTACAAGTAGGGCAGCGTTTCATCTTCGCAGTGCGATTACTACCACGCGGGCGAGGCGCGGCAAACTAACTTTCACTAAGGCGCGCAAGGCTTCTTAAGGTCGACAGCCAACGCATGCGCTTCGGTAGTTCCGATGTTCTCCAAGGCATGCGTTACTGGATTGCGCCAATGGGCTTCTCCAGCGCCACCAGAGCTCTCCGCCGTCCGCCCGTCGGGAAACGTAGTCTTCATTTTGGCATCGCCGAAGATGTACAGAACCCCTGCTGTGTGCGTATGCATCGGTTCTTTCTCTCCCGGTTTCAGGCGGTACTCAACTACCCGCACCTGATCATTCTCAAGCAAGACTTTGTAATACTGGGGCGACTGCTTCACGGGATCCTGCGTCGCCTCGCGCGTCGAAATGGCAAAGGCGACTGTTGCCAGCAAGGCGCCGATGGCAATGCCTGAGGTCAAATGAATCACTCGTTTCATAAGCTGTTTCTCCTTGGAACTGTCGAATCCATCGAACGAGGGTACTACTTGATTGCAATCGGGTTGATGAAGGCCTGAACGCCGCCGGTGATGCGCGCGGGGCCGAGCGTGAACAGAAATTCCCAGGCCTGATCTTTAACCATCTCCTCGGTATTCATGTTCTCAAGTATGTAAATGCCATTTAGAGCAAGAAGGATCTGATGAACTTCGTAGATGCCGGCGTCGTTTTCGAATGGGATCACCTCAAAGTTCGCAGTGTCTACTCCCACCATTACCACATCCAGTGAAGCAAGATAGCGGGCCCCTTCCCGTCCAAGCCCCGGGTTGACTGAAATGAAGCGCTTGTTGTCTTTGCCCAAAAGCTTCTGCCAGCCTGTGTAGAAGAGCACAACATCGCCTCTTTCGATGGATTGGATGCCCTGTCGCTTCATCGCTCCTTCAATTTCCACCCGGTTGAAAGCCGTCCCTTCTTTCACAACGTCGGTATTGAAGTAACCAGCCATATCGAGCAGCACACCACGCGTGGCAACCGCGGGCACATTCTCGATGCCCAGCTTTTTGAGGCCGTCCGGCATCGCAAAATCAGCTGCCTTGTTGCAATTGAAATAGAGATTGTCGATGCCGGCGTGGCCCAAGCCGTCAATTTGCGAACCGATACCTACCCAGCCGGTGATGATGTCGTCATTGTAGGTAGTCTTGGTTGGACCGAGTGAAGCTCCTCCCGCCTGGCCCGGTTGCAATACGGTTATCGAGAAGGTGCGAGTGCCGAACGCGGGCGTGTTCTTATTCGTCTCGACGCCGAGGCGGTACGCCTTGCCCTTCGTAATCAGCTTGCTTGCGGCAATTGTCTTTTCAGGAGTGAGGTAATTAAGGTTGCCGATCTGATCATTAGGCCCGAACTTTGAAGCAGTCGAACATCGCTTCTGCTGGGCAGGTGTAGCCACGCTGAAAACCACTACAATCGCACAGGCTGCAAACAGCCCGGCGGGGGAGCTCATTTTCATGTTCTTTCCCTTACCTAGTTTTCCGGATGAAGATGGAAAACCTTGTTCATGATCTTCCATTCGCCATCGACTTTCAGAAGCGTGAACATGTCTGTGAACCGATGTCCGGTCCAGTTGTCGAGTTCCAGTCGCACCGTGGCAACGGTGCCGGCGAGATCGATGCTGGTAATCCGGCCTTCGAGTTCGGCCGCCGCGCCATTCTGATCGTTCCAGTCATAAAGCCCCTGGATAGGGCCAGCGAACAAATCCGATCCGATATAACCGAAGATGGTTGCGTCCGGGTGGAAGGCGAGCTTCATGTCGGCGGTGTTTCCGGTCTTGCCGCCATTGATGTAGTTCTGCACCGTCTTCGTAATCGCGTCATATTCGCTCAAGCTGGTAGGTGCATTAACCGTCATTTTCTTTTCTGCTTGCATGAACTTTCTCCTTTGATGGGTTGACAATGAAAGTGCCGTGCAGACTTCCACCACTACCGCGGCCAAGACAAGCGGTCGGGTGAATTTCTAACGGCGAGGTCCGGGGTACCGTCGTCAATAGAACAACTCAACTATTTCTTGATTAGTTACCTGGGCGCTGAAAGCTGAGTCATCTTAGCCGCAACCGTCCGCGGACGCTAGTACGACTCCTTGTTCAAAGCTCCACAATCTCAGATCCGAAGATTTTGTGCGACGGCCATTCTGGGCGACTATGTCGATACACTGATAAGTGTCGAGGAGGCCTAGATGAAGAAGACGATGCTTCTGCTCTCTATCTTGCTGATTGCGATATCAAGTGCGGCCAAAACGAAACCTCCAACGACTGTGGCGTTCGTTGACGTTAACGTTGTTCCGATGGACAAAGAGCGTGTATTGCCACATCAGACTGTTATGGTCCGCAACGGAGCCATCGTGGAAATCGGCGACGTCAAGCGAATCAAGATCCCGGCAGGCGCGCAGAGAATTGACGGGACGGGCAAGTTTTTGATTCCCGGTTTGTCCGATATGCATGTTCATCTTTTTACGGATGATGATTTTCCCGATGCCCTCGCAGAAGATGAATTCAAGATAATGATTGCTCACGGCGTCACGACTATTCGTTTGATGACCGGGACGCCTGAACAACTCGCGCTGCGCGGAAAAAGTGCGAAGGAAGAGATCACTGCGCCGACGATCTATGCTGCCAGTCCGCAATTCACCGGGCGAAAATCCAGCAATGCTTACGTCGTAACTACTGAACTCGA
>Ga0134127_10003796_pt1 | contig 10893 bp, 8 predicted proteins | sample KB31753_FD_96459 | JGI IMG/M metagenome (GOLD analysis project Ga0134127, IMG submission 96459) | Terrestrial soil microbial communities with excess Nitrogen fertilizer from Kellogg Biological Station, Michigan, USA - KB3-175-3 | ecosystem: Environmental > Terrestrial > Soil > Unclassified ...
ATACTCTGGTTTGCAGGATCGTCAGCGCTCGCGGGTTTGCTGAACATCGTTCCGCGTTACCTGCCGCGATACGGAATGGCGCCTGAGTGGGCACGCGCGACGCGTCCACTCGTCGTCGTGTTCACCATGATCTGTTTCATCGTGACGATCCTTTTCAGAGCGGATGTTGATGCGCAGGGTGGTGCGTACGCGACGGGCGTTCTCGCATTGATGACGTCGGCAGCGATTGCAGTGACGCTTTCCGCTCGTCGTCGAAGTGAAAGCGTGCAGTGGGCGTTCATGTTGATCTCGCTGGTGTTCATTTACACCACGATCGTGAACATCGTCGAGCAGCCTGAGGGAATCAAGATCGCGTTGATTTTTATTGCGGCGATTGTGATCAGTTCGCTCTTCTCGCGCGTTTGGCGATCGACGGAGTTGAGAGTTGAAAATGTCGAACTCGACGACATGGCGCGCGAGTTTATTCGCAAGGCGGCAAAGGGAACGGTGCGCATCATTACGAATCGAATCGATCGCGGCGACGCGCAGGAGTATGAAGCGAAAGAGAAGGAGAAACGCATCGACAATCACATTCCTGCGGGCGAGCCGATTCTGTTTTTCGAAGTCAAACCGGGCGACGCATCAGAATTTTCCGGCGTGCTGAAGATAAGAGGCGAGACGGTCGATCGATTTCAGATTCTAAGGACTGAATCGCCGGCCGTGCCGAATGCGATCGCGGCGTTTCTGCTGTTTTTGAGAAATGAAACTGGAAAGTTACCGCATGTGTATTTTGGTTGGAGTGAAGGAAATCCTGTTTCGTACCTGTTGAAGTACATTGCGTTTGGCGAAGGCGATACTGCGCCGGTGACGCATGAAGTGCTGCGACAAGCGGAGAAGGATCCTGAGCAACGGCCCATCGTGCATGTCGGCGGGTAAAACCTTCGCCATGATTTACAAGCTTTACGAATTGTGTCTAAGATGCTTGTATTGAAAATTTAATGTCTGCCGAAGTTGCGAAAGAGCAACACGGGGGAACCACATGTTTCGTCTCACGAAACACGGGGCTAATCGTTGAGCATTTAGATGCTTTGCGACGAACACTTCCAGTTCGAGTCCGACAGCTAACCTCGTAGGCCCAAAGGAAGGGCAGCAATGCTCAGTCAGTTGACTCGACGAAGCGCCGGACGACGCTTCAAACTCTGGTTATTCAAAGATTCCGCGCACAAAGACACTACCGCTCAGGTTACTCACAAGCAGCACTCATGGTGGGAAGTAATGTGTTTGACGGGAGTCGATTACTTCTCGACTCTCGGCTACCAACCCGGCATCGCATTCCTCGCAGCCCAGGCACTTTCTCCGATAGCCACATTCTTTCTGGTCCTGCTAACACTTTTCGGCGCGTTGCCGATCTATTGTCGTGTCGCTGAAGAAAGTCCACACGGCGAAGGTTCCATCTCCATGTTGGAACACCAACTCTCGCGTTGGAAAGGGAAGCTCTTTGTTTTGGTTTTACTCGGATTCGTTGCAACTGACTTCGTCATCACGATCACGCTTTCAGCCGCCGACGCCACTGCTCACATCATCGTGAATCCGTTTACTCCGGCATTATTCAAACATCAGATTGGTGTGACACTGGTCCTGATCGCCATTCTCGGAGCGATATTCATGCGTGGCTTCAAGGAAGCGATCGGCATTGCTGTCGCGCTGGTTGCGGTATACCTGTTCCTCAACAGTATCGTCATTGCGTACGGTGCGTACCAATTGGTTACTCATCCTTTTCATTTTCCCGAATGGAAACAGGCGATTTTGAACAATCCGGGCGTGCATGGAAATCCGTGGCTCGCAGTTTTCCTCGCGCTGATGCTGTTTCCCAAACTCGCGTTAGGACTTTCGGGGTTCGAAACGGGCGTCGCCGTAATGCCGCTCGTCAAAGGCGACGATCATCTCAGTGAAGACGACTGGACCGACATTCAATCGACCCGCACAACCCCGATTGAAGAACCCAAAGTGCGGCAGTTGCTCAAGGCACGCATTCGTAACGCGAAGAAGTTGCTTCGTACTGCGGCTTTGATCATGAGTGTCATGCTGATCAGCAGTAGCTTTGTAACGGCGATACTCATTCCGTCCGAGGCGTTCGCCGAAGGTGGAGAAGCAAACGGACGCGCAATCGCTTACCTGGCCCACGCGTTCTTTGGTCATATCTTCGGCACGGTTTACGACCTCAGCACGATTTTTATTTTGTGGTTTGCCGGCGCCTCGGCGATGGCAGGATTGTTGAGTATCGTGCCTCGATACTTACCGCGATACGGCATGGCGCCGGAGTGGGCCAGAGCTGCACGGCCGCTCGTTATCGTGATCATTGTGATCGCGTTTGCTGTGACGCTGATCTTCCGTGCCGACGTCGACGCGCAAGGCGGTGCTTACGCCACTGGCGTGCTGGTGTTGATGACCTCCGCCGCGATCGCCGTGACGATCGCCGCGCGCAGGAAAGGAGAGAACTGGATCCGGTTTTTGATCATCGCGTTGATTTTTATTTATACGACGATTCAAAACATTCACGAACGACCGGAGGGAATCAAGATCGCTTCGTTCTTCATACTCACCATCATTCTTGCGTCGCTGTTCTCGAGAGTGTACCGGTCCACTGAACTGCGCGTTGAACAAATTGAACTAGACGATAGCGCGCGCCAGTTTATTAAGGATGCAGCAAGAGGGACCATCAGAATCATAGCCAACCGCAAAGATAAAGGAGACGCGCTCGAGTATTCGCAGAAGGAGGATGAGAAGCGGAACAGCAATCATATTCCTGCGGGCGAGCCAATCCTGTTTTTCGAAGTGACACCGGGAGATGCGTCCGAGTTTTCTGGAACGTTATGTATTCGCGGCGAGGCGGTCGATGGTTATCGAATTTTGCGGACCGAGTCGCCGGCTGTGCCCAATGCGATAGCCGCATTCCTGCTTTACCTGCGCGACGAAATGGGCAAACTGCCCCACGTCTATTTTGGCTGGAGCGAGGGGAATCCGATCTCGTATTTATTAAAGTACATCGCGTTTGGGGAAGGCGATACAGCGCCAGTCACTCACGAGGTCTTACGGAAGGCAGAACGCGACCCTGATCGACGTCCGATCGTCCATGTTGGTGGGTGATTATCGAACCGGGTGGTGGGAGACTGAAAATGTATCGGAACGTGCCTTGTGGCTAATCCGCGTTAGACAGCGCGATGTCTGCGTTAGCAGTTTTGCCTGCCAGAAAGCATGAGCGGCAGTAAACCGGACGTCCCTGGGAAGGATAAAAAGGAACGGTGGTTTGTTGCCCGCACTGAGCACACTGAACCGAAACCTCGATGCGTTGTCGCACGCCTGACGACTGCGCGGCCGCGATAGCAGCTAGCCGTTCGTTCTTGGCCTGCTTGCAGGGTTTGCATCTTTTAGGTTCGTTCTTGAGGCCCTTGTCGTGGAAGAATACCTGTTCCCCAGCAGTCCAGATGAAGTTCTCGTTACAGTCTACACATCTGATTGCGCGGTCTTGATGTTCACTATCGCGACTCGTTTCCAAAGCGGTAGCGGCTTCCGTCTGTGCCATGATCTACTCCCTCGGGTCCGTTAAACCTAGACATAATTCCGGCCGGGCGAATACAGAACCACGCGCCAAAGAAAAGGACGGTCTTCGGTTTGTCCACCAATGAGGCAAGGTTCCAGCCGATTACGGCTGCTGTTTGGTCAATTTGTATATAACTATGGCGAAATTGTGTCAAGGTAAATCCTGCAAAATTCGTTGCGACTATCTGTTAGCGATGTAGTTCCCAAGTATAGGCAGGTTTGGCTGAAAGAATATTTCGCGCAAAGGCGCCAAGGGCGCAGAGTGCTATCAGGTTTCCAAAAGATCCTTCTTTGCGCTCTTGGAGGCTTTGCGCGAAATATTCTTTCGGCCAAACCGACTTAAGACGCCCTTGACACGGTTGGAGACGAATGGGAGCATCCGCACTCAAATAATATGAGAATACTGATCATTGGATCCGGCGGACGAGAGCACGCAATAGTCTGGGCCATTCGGAACACATCGCGGGCGCCGGTTGAGGTATTTTGCGCGCCTGGTAACGCGGGGATAGCACAAATCTGCCAGCCAGTGAACGTGTCCGTGAACGATCACTCGGCGCTTGCAGACTTTGCTGCGTCGGAGAAGATGGATCTCACCTTCGTTGGACCCGAAGCGCCACTCGCTGCTGGCATTGTGGATCTCTTTGCCGAAAGAGGACTGCGTATCGTTGGACCGAGTCGCGCTGCTTCGCGACTCGAAGGCAGCAAGATCTTCGCGAAAGACTTCATGACGCGGCACCGCATTCCGACCGCCGCTTACCGTGCCGCTGACTCGCCGCAACAGGCGATCGACTTTCTGAGAACGGGCGCGTTTGGCTTTCGTGCAGTCATCAAGGCAGATGGTTTGGCTGCCGGAAAGGGCGTGGTAGTAGCAGCAAACCTTTCAGAAGCAGAACAAGCGGTCGAGGATCTAATGGTCAACCATGCGGCCGGACGTGATGCAGCCGAACGCATTCTGATCGAAGAGACTCTGACCGGAACCGAAGCTTCGCTCCTTCTCTTCGCGGACGGTCGTGATTACGCGTTGATGCCCGCAGCGCGCGATCACAAACGCATCGGTGAGAACGATACTGGTCCAAACACCGGTGGCATGGGAACAATTACTGATGCTTCTGTTCTAAGTAGAAGTATGGAGGAGCGAGTGGTTCGCGAGATCGTCGAGCCAACGCTCACGGGTGCGCGTGCTGAAGGTTTCCCGTTCAAAGGAGTTCTGTTTCTCGGTTTGATGTTGACCGAAGATGGACCAAAGCTACTCGAGTACAACGTGCGTTTCGGAGATCCTGAAACACAGGCGATCCTGGTCCGTCTGAAGACTGACTTAGTTTCGATATTCGACGCAATCGAGAACGAAACGCTTGGGAGTCTTGATGTTGCGTGGTCAGCAGGTTCGTCGGCGTGCATTGTAGCGGCTAACAAGGGTTACCCTGGAAAATACGAATCCGGTGCCGTGATCGAAGGATTGGAGGCAGTTGATCCTGAATTTGTTCAGGTCTTTCATGCGGGTACTTCGCGCAGTGACGACGGTCGATTTACTGCCACTGGCGGCAGGGTTTTAGGTGTAACTGCGGCGGCCGAAGACTTGTCCACCGCGCTGAGTCAGTGTTACGACTCGCTCGGGAAGATCCATTGGCCGGGAATGCAGTTTCGACGCGATATCGGGCGCTCCGCGGCGACCTAGTGCGGTTTGTGGAAGGGTTTTAGTACTGCTGTTATACTCCTGTCAGTTTTAGCCGGAATTGAAACCGCCTGACCGTACTCGACGTACATCAGAACGACGTAAATGGCCGAAAAGGGCAGTAATGGCTGGAATAATCGTTTTGGATTTCACATTTCGCCCCCGGAGGATGAGCAGGGATGGGACTTTGGACAAGAATGAAGCGCTCGATGCGCGCCCTCTTCGGAGGGATTATCGAAAAGACTGAAGACCCGGAACTCATTCTTCAGCAGACAATCCGTGATATGCGTGACCGCGTTCCGGACTTGAACAACTCCGTCGCGCAAGTCATGGCAACCGAGAAGCTTCTCGCGAAGAATAAGGAGCGACTGGAAACACAGCAAGTCGATCTGGATTCCAAAATCAGGGCTTCAGTGAAAATGGGTCGCGACGACATCGCGACCGCATACATTGGACAGTTGCAGCAGGTGCAGGTCGACCTGGTCAAGACCACACAGCAACTGGAGCACGCGAACCTGGCATCGAAACAGGCACTTAAAGCACGCGACAATTACGTGCTTCAGATGCAACGCCGCACCGCCGAGGCGATGCAGTTGATAAACCAGTCGAAGCAAGCCAAACTTCAGGAACAGCTTGCGCAGACGATGGAGTCGTTTCAGCTTGGCGACGATGCATCGACCTTCAACGAGATGCGCGACAAGATCGATCGTCGTGCCGCAGCAGCCGAAGCGAAGATGCAGTTGGGCTCTGCCAACGTCGATACGCAGATGCAGGACATCGAGCGCGAGGCGATGGACATGCAATTGCAAGACAAACTTCTCTCGTACAAGCGCGACATGGGTTTGTTAGGCGCGGGAGCTGGTGCGCCTGCGCCTCAGGCACTTCCGGCTGAAGGCGAAACGGCGAGTGGCAACCCGAACGGCACTGGTGGAACGGTTAAGAACAATTAAGGCTTTGCACGTATAAGTAGTTATGGCCGAGCTTCCCAAGTTTGACCTGAAATATCTGAAAGAGGCCTTCAAGGAACCCATAAATTTCTGGGGGATGGCAGGGTTTGCGGTCGCGGCCGCATACGTACAAGACGTTACACCGCTGGTTGCCGCACTCGCGACCGAGACGCTTTACCTCGCGACGGTGCCTGCGAGTTCAATTTATCGACGACTCGTCGATCGCAGAGAGAAGCAACGTCTTCTGAAGTTACGCGACCAACAGCGCGAAGCTCAGATCAAGCTTTTCGATCCACGCGAGCGTGAGGCAGTTGAGTACTTGCGCTGGATGAAGAACCAGATCTACTCGAACTACAAAAAGTTCACCGGCACCAAGCAGATTCCTCACAACATTCAGAGTCTCGATCAGCGCTGGGAAGACTTCGTCGATCTGCTCGACGTTTATCGCCGGCGCAAGCATCACCTGCGCTCGATCAATCGTCAGGCAGTGCAGAACCAGTTGGTCCAGGCCGAGCGTTCCGTCGAAGCTGCGAAAGATGATCGCGAGAGACGCATTCAGCAAGCGAACGTCGAGATACTCAAACGACGCGTTGCTGCATTCAACGATATCGAACGTTCAGTGAAGCTGGTTGAAGGGCAGTTGCAGTCAATCGAAAACTTCTTCGGACTGGTCAACGATCAGGTAGTGACACTGCCGACTCCGGAACGTGTTTCTTCGCTGGACTTCGAGCAGTTGAGCGACTCGATTGCGATGACCAAACAAATGCTCGAAGAAACCTCCGACACGTTTGCCGCCCTCGACAGCCACAACCGCGACATCGGCAACTACGAGTTGCTGCTTTCGAATACGGGCACCGGCGGCTCCAAATAATCCGCCAAAAATCTGCGTTTATCCGCGGCAAAATACACTCTATAGCACCTAAAACGCGGAGCACCACAATATCCTGTTGACACCTCCTGTCCAAAGGAGTATATTCCGCTGCGCTTGAGACGAAGTGGGTAACTGGCAGGGCCGCCCCCTTTTTGAGCCATTGCCAGGCGGGTTTTGTCGCTTCGAAAGAGCCAACCGGAGTATCCAGTACACACTCTAAGATAAAGGCCTGCGTAGAAATACGCCTGGCAAACCCGTTTTTGGATCTCAGTTATTTCGGGTCTCCCCGTGGAAAGGCAAACATTCATGAGTAGCCCAGCTATCGGCAAAAAAGTCGGAAACACGAGCGTCAGCTCCCCGGCAGTTTCCCCGCGTCGAAAGTCGCAGGAGCTCGGAATCAATGCCAGAAAAGTCGTTAGTAAACGTTATTCGCTGAAAGACATGAAGGGGCACCCGCTCGAAGAGTGGGCAGATATCGTCCGGCGCGTCGTCGGACACGTTTCATTCGCGGAAACGGGCGAGAAGCGAGACAAGTTTTTTGCCGCGATGAGCGAGGTTATGCTGGCGCGCGAGTTCATCCCGAACACTCCGTGTCTGGTCAACGCCGGCAAGGCAAATGGGCAGCTCGCGGCGTGCTTCGTGTTGGACGTTCCCGATTCACTACAGGGAATCATGGAACACGCGAAGGCTGCTGCCACAATTCACCAGACCGGCGGCGGCACCGGGATGACTTACGAGTTCCTGCGACCGCACGGCGCGATGGTGAGTTCGGCGACTGGTGTCGCGTCTGGTCCAGTATCGTTCATGAACATCGTCAACCAGGTGACTGACGTTGTGAAGCAGGGCGGTGTGCGACGTGGCGCGAACATGGGAATGATGCGCGTTACGCATCCCGATGTACTTCGGTTTATTCACGCCAAGAACGATCAGCATTCGCTGACGAATTTCAATATCTCCGTCAACGTCACTGACAAGTTTTTGAAAGCAGTCGATAACAACGAGTGGTTTCAGTTGGAGTTCAACGGGCAGCCGTGGAACGAGTGGATCTACGATCCCGTGCGCGACGGAGATTATGTGGTCTATCGCAAAGCCGATGGATCGACGGTGACGTTTTGCGATCATCAGGCATTTTTAGCCACTGACCTTTCGGGCTACACGATGGAGAAACCACCGCGACCCGGAATGATCTTCGCGCCTGATGTCTGGAACCGGATTGTCGCGAGTGCGCACAAGTACGCTGAGCCTGGTATCGCGTTCATCGACGAAGTGAATCGTCATAACCACATGATGAAGTCGATGGGGCCGATTTATTCGTGCAATCCATGTGGCGAGCAGTTTCTGCACTTCTCGAATTCGTGCAATCTAGGTTCGATCGATCTCGCGAAGTTCTACGATCCTGAGAAGCGGATCGACTGGGATCGTCTGCGTGACGTGACACATCTCTGCACCCGTTTTCTCGACAACGTGATCGATACCTGTGCGTGGCCGTTGCCCGAAATCAACGACGTGGTCCATCGCACGCGGCCTGTTGGTCTTGGCATCATGGGTTTCGCCGATCTCTGTCTGAATCTGAACGTTACTTATGGCTCGCCCGCGTCGATCGACTTGATGGACGAGGTGATGGGATTTGTACGCCGCGAGTCGTGGATGGAAAGCAATCGACTCGGAGCGGAGAAGGGCGCGTTCCCGGAGTTTGAACCGAATCGTGAGGCATACACGGATTTCCTCTACAACCAGATTGGCATTCCGAAAGACATTCCTCTCTCGCCGCGCAATTACGAAGTGACAACGATTGCGCCCACCGGAACGATCTCGCTCGTGGCAGAGACGTCTTCAGGCATCGAGCCGAACTTCTCGTGGGCGTACGTTCGCAAAGACACGCTCGGCACGCGCACTTACGTGCACACGCTTGCAGCGCAAGCTCTCGGCATTAACGTGGACCAAAGTGATCAGGAATCGATAGATGCGGCTGCCGCTTACGTCGTGGAACACGAACGTGAACTGCCGCCGCATTTTATCTCGGCGATGAACATAAGCGCTGAGCAGCACGTTCATGTGCTCGCGGCTGCTCAGCGCAACGTCGACAACAGTGTGTCGAAGACTTGCAATGGTGCGGTTGACGATACGGTGCAGTCAGTCGATGCGCTTTATCGTCTTGGTCGTCAGCTTGGTTGCAAGGCGGTGAGTTATTATCGAGATGGCTCACGTGAGAATCAGGTGTTGAATTCAATGAAGGCTGAAGAGCCGAAGGGTGAAATTGCGTGCAATCCGGAAGCGGTTGTTGAGCCGCTCGACGAAGGAGTGAGCGCCGCTGAAGCAATAGCCGCAGATGACGCCTCAGCTCGACAGGAAGCAATTGCGCGCGAACACACCGAGACGATCAAGGTGCCCGCGGTCACTGCGATTCGAATCGAGCGTCCGCGTGAGCTCCGTGGCGCGACGTGGCAGATTCCGTTCGACGGTCAGAACCTGTACGTGACTGTGAACCACGATGGCCAGATGATCCAGGAAGTGTTTGCGACTGGTCCAATCAGTGGCGGCGTGGGCCTGCTTGCTTCGAAGATGCTGCGCGGTGGTTTCGATGCGGCGGAAGTTGCTTACAGCCTGAACAAGGTTACAGGCACGCACGCCGTGTGGTTCAACGAGCGCTTGCTCACTTCGCCTGAACAGGCAGTCGCGGAGTGCATCATGATCACTGTTCGACGCGTTCAGGATCTTCCCGACTCGGCACGCGCCGTGAGTAAACAGCAAGCCCAACTCCATCCCCAACAAAAACCGGTCACCGGCGCCATCATGTCCAACATGATCGGCATTTGCCCCGAGTGCCACGGCCAACTCGAGCACGCGAGCGGCTGCGATTTTTGCCGTGACTGCGGTTACAGCAAGTGTAAGTAAATCGCCTCGTGGAAGTTCCCCTGCCAGGGCCGGCCCTTCACGGTCGGCCTTTTGTGTTAGGATTGCCTTCGTTTATGAAACGTGAATCCCTTACAAAAGCACTTGGCCAACCATTCATTGGTTTTACCTCTGACATTGGTTTGCTGGCTGAGCAAAAGTGTTACGACGAAATTATTGATCTCTTTGCCCGAGGTGCCTCACCTGCTGAAGTTGTGGCGTTTCATCCTTCGGAAGAGGTGCAGGAGCGACTGTGTTTTCTTCTTGAACGCAATTCCGCCGGCGAACTCACTGAAGAGGAAGCGGCAGAGCTCGACCGTTTCGGTGAACTTGAACATTTCATGCAACTCGTCAAAGCTCGGGCTCAGTATTATCTCCAAAGGAAAACATGAACGAAGCCCGTATCCTCGCTTCCTTACGGCGAGAGGTGCGGGCCAGAGCAAAGCAGCGTTGTGAATATTGTTTAATAGCTGAATCACAATCCCTCTTTCCTCACGAACCCGATCACCTTATCGCGCTAAAACACGGTGGCCGGAGCACGGCTGCGAATCTCGCACTGGCCTGTTCTGACTGTAACCGGTTCAAAGGTTCCGATATCGCGTCCATCGATCGCGTTACGGGCAAGCTTGTGCGTTTGTTCAATCCACGTACGCAAAGGTGGTCTGCACATTTCCACCTGGTGGGCGGCAAAATCATTCGACTCACGCCCACTGGTCGCGTGACAGAACAGCTCTTGAGACTCAACCTCCGAAGTCGCGTTAAGACTCGCAAGCAGTTGGCAGAAGTAGGGCTCCATCCATGATGGCGAAATCAGCGTGGCTGAAACGAATCTTCAGTTGACGCCGCATATCCGTCTGAATAATATATCGCTATGCCATATAAGACTTCGCCGGTGCTCGACAGGGAGCTGAAGAAGGGAAGTGCTGAGTTGC
>Ga0134127_10003797_pt1 | contig 10893 bp, 6 predicted proteins | sample KB31753_FD_96459 | JGI IMG/M metagenome (GOLD analysis project Ga0134127, IMG submission 96459) | Terrestrial soil microbial communities with excess Nitrogen fertilizer from Kellogg Biological Station, Michigan, USA - KB3-175-3 | ecosystem: Environmental > Terrestrial > Soil > Unclassified ...
GGACCGTCTGCTGGAGAAGATCAAGAAAGGGATTACCGTCGATCAAACCGCGCTGGTGGCGGCAGCCTTCAAAGACGCAGGCATTCTCATTCACGCCTATCTTATGTATGGGTGTCCCTCTGAAACAGTGCAGGAAACGGTGGACTCGCTCGAACGAGTGCGGCAGTTGTTCGCGGAAGATCTGATCCAATCCGCCTTCTGGCATCGTTTTACCACCACAGCCCATAGCCCGGTCGGACTCAAGCCGGCAGCCCATGGATTGCGTATCCTCGGTCCCAAGTTTCAGGGTTTTGCCGAGAACGACTTTCTACATGAAGACCGATGCGGGGAGACGCCGGAGTGGCTCGGCGAAGGTTTACGCCGGTCTATCCTCAATTACTTGGAACAGCGCGGTCTCAAGCTCGATGTCCGTCAGTGGTTCGATCATTCTGTGCCAAGGGCTCAGGTGTCCTCCATGTGGGTACGCCGTCTTCTCAAGAAAAGAATGGCTGAGGATAACCCACAGACAGAACGTCGGTTCGTATGGCTCGGTGGCGAACCAGTCTGTGAACCTGCCGGAAGAAGGACGCGACTCATTCTGCCGGGGCACAGCAGCGATCAAGCCGTCACGTTCGCCAATCCACAGGCCCAGTGGTTTTACAAGCTGATTCGACAATCCACACCTCAAAGTAACCTATCTCGTCCCTACCCTCTCCTCCGGGAAGCGAAAACCACATTTCCAGGTACCGTAAAGGAATTTGAATCTCTCCTTGACACAACCTCCTGGAAAAAGGTTCGTTCAGCCGGCTTACTGCTTGTGTAAGTGCCTGAAATGTCGGAATGATGCCGAAGAGAATAAGAATGGCCGCTCTGGCGATCCCATAGCCAAAGGGCCGTCCCTCGAGGAGCTGCGTGTTGTATATGTCAACCGCTTGCCCTGTCCGATAGCGGATCGGTTTGAAATCTGGCCGCCTTGACCAAGGTATACTGCCGGCATTCTAAATCGAGGGAAGTCGCTGAGGCTGAGGAATGAACCCGAAACTGCGAAACGTTGTCATCATCGTTGCTGCCCTGAACCTGGCCTATTTTGGAGTCGAGTTCGCGGTAGCCATCGCGATTGACTCGGTCTCGCTTTTTGCGGATAGCATCGACTTTTTAGAAGACTCCTCGGTTAATTTCCTGATCGCCATCGCGCTCGGCTGGAGTGCAACCTACCGGGCTCGTGTGGGCATGGCCCTCGCCGGCATCCTGTTCATACCAGGCCTCGCTACGCTGTGGACAGCCTGGGAGAAGTTCTTGGCGCCGATGCCGCCTGCTCCTCTCCCCCTATCGCTGGCTGGTGGCGGTGCATTAATCATCAATCTGTCATGCGCGTTCATGCTGGTGCGATTCCGGGCGCATAGCGGCAGCCTGACACGAGCGGCGTTCCTGTCAGCTCGAAATGATGTCCTGGCAAACGTCGCAATCATCGCAGCAGGATTCGTGACAGCATATACGCTTTCCGGATGGCCGGACCTGATCGTTGGGCTTGGCATCGCGGCGATGAACGCCGATGCCGCGCGGGAAGTCTGGAGCGCAGCGCGTGAGGAACACCGGGTGGCGAACTCTTGAAGAGATTTCAAACTGACCCACTGCCCCAGACCTCCGAGCTTGATTCTTATCGTACATAATGAGACGTTATCGCCCACAGAAAGGGAACGTGCCCATGCTCCTAATTCAGACCGCTGGCCTCTTCATTCTCACGGCCCTTGCCGAAATCGTCGGCTGCTTTCTCCCGTACCTCTGGCTTCGCAAGGACGGATCCATCTGGCTCTTGGTCCCGGCGGCACTCAGCCTCGCCGCCTTTGTCTGGCTCCTTACGCTCCACCCAGCCGCCAGCGGGCGGGTCTATGCTGCCTATGGCGGTGTATATGTGGCAACGGCCCTCGTCTGGCTCAAGGTCGTCGACGGCGAGAAGCTCACCGTCTTCGACTGGACTGGAGCCGGAATCGCCTTGTTTGGTATGGCGGTGATCGTCTTTGGCTGGACCCCGAAGGAATGAAATGAATGTATCAATACTCCCCGTCAAGGCATGTATCCCCCGCTTCAGGCGGGCTATCGTGGTGGGATTCGTGTTTACGCTTCTGCCGATGCTCCACTGATTATCTGCTCCCTCCTTGGAGTTTTCCGGAACGTTGCTTACCTATTCTGCCATAGATCGCAGGGACGACCAGCAGGGTTAACACCGTCGAGGTAAACAGTCCCCCCATGACGACGGTCGCGAGAGGTCGTTGGACTTCGGCTCCCATCGTCGTGGCCAGCGCCATGGGAAGAAAGCCGAGGCTGGCGACGAGTGCCGTTATCAGCACCGGCCTGAGTCGATCCATAGCTCCCTGCGTGACTGCCTGATCGGTTGGCAACCCTTCTGCTTCAAGTAGCCGAATGTGGCTGACCAGCACGACGCCATTGAGCACCGCAATACCGAATAGGGCAATGAATCCAATGACTGCCGAAATACTGAGCGGCAAACCGCGTAGCCAGAGGGCCAGGATGCCACCAGATAGCGCCAAGGGGACATTGAGAAAAATCAGCAACGCCGGGCGCATGGCCCCGAAGATGACGGACAGGACACCCAGAATTAGGAGGAGGGTGATCGGCACGACTACGGCTAAGCGGCTGGTGGCTTCTTGGAGATGCTGAAACTGTCCACCCCATGTCAATTCGTATCCTGTCGGAAGCGATACTTCACGTGCCACCGTACGCTGAGCCTCTGCCACAAAGCTGCCGAGGTCCCTTCCGCGAATGTTGGATTCCACGACGATACGCCGCTGCACATGCTCCCGGCTGATCTGCGCCGGTCCCGTGTCTACGCGGATAGTTGCGACTCGGGAAAGGGGGACGAGTTCACCCTGACCGGTTGGGATGAGCAGATTGCCCAATGCGACAGGATCGACTAACGCGCTGTCGGCTAAGCGGACGACCAAGTCAAAACGTCGCGGGCCTTGCACCACCGTGCCGACGACACGTCCCACACGTGTGGTTTGAACCAGGGTGAGCACGTCGTCTGCCGTGAGCCCATATCGAGCGATTTGTTCCCGGTCCACAATCACTCGCAATAGTGGAAGGCCTGCGACCTGCTCGACTTTTACGTCGGCTGCGCCCCGCACGGTTTCTAACTGGCGTGCCACGGCCTCGGCCTGCTGTTTGAGCACGTCCAGGTCAGGCCCAAAGATTTTGACGGCGAGATCGGAGCGCGTTCCCGCGATTAATTCGTTGAAGCGCATCTCGATCGGTTGCGTGAATCCGAGGCCGATGCCAGGAACCGCTTCTAGAATGGCGGGCTTCATCTTGGCGATCAGGTCCTCACGAGTACCGGCTGTCGTCCATTCGTGCTGCGGCTTGAGGATGACGAACATATCGGACATCTCCACACCCATCACGTCAGTCGCCACCTCGGGGCTCCCGGTTCTGGTCACCACCTGCACGACTTCTGGAAATTGGCGAACCACCCGTTCAACGTCCAAGGCATTCCTGACCGACTCGCTCAGCGACACACTGGGTAACCGCCATACTTGTACTGCCATATCTCCTTCGTCGAGTCGAGGAACAAACTCGATGCCGAGCGACGCGATGATTCCGAGGCTCACGACAAACAGTCCCACGGCCGGTGTGACCACCCATGTCGGGCGTGCGATCGCCCATCGGAGACAGGGCTCATAGGCACGGCGGAGCATGCCGATCACACGCGTGTCTTCCCGTTCAGGCCTCGCCCGCACAAGCCAGAAGGCGAGCAGCGGGGTGACCGTCACCGCGAGGAGGAGCGATCCAGCCAAGGCAAGGATAACGGTCAGTGCCATCGGACGGAACATTTTTCCTTCGATTCCGGTCAACGCCAGGATCGGTACGTACACGAGCATAATGATACTGACGGCGAGGGTCATGGGGCGCAGCACCTCGCGGCCAGCCGCCTGGATCTCACTCAGCCGCGCGTCTGGGCTCATGACGCCTTTCTTTGCCAATCGCCGGAGGATGTTATCGACCATCACCACCGAGCCATCCACGAGCAAGCCAAAGTCGATGGCGCCGAGGCTCATGAGGTTGCCGGAGAGTCCCGCCTGCATCATCCCGCTGAACGCGATCAACATCGATAACGGAATGGCGGAGGCCACGATCACGCCTGCGCGGAGATCGCCGAGGAAGAGGAACAGCACGGCCATGACAAGGAGTCCCCCTTCGAGCAAATTGTTGCGCACGGTGCGGATCACCTTCGAGACGAAGATGGTCCGATCGTAGTAGGGCTCGATCGTCACACCAGGAGGGAGAATCGTTTCAATCTCTCTCACTCGGGTTTTGACACGTTCAACAACCTGTTGCGCGTTCTCGCCTGCCAACATCTGGACCATGCCGATGACGGTTTCGCCCTCTCCCATCGCCGTCGCTGCGCCGATGCGGAGCGCCGACGCCTCTTTCACCTCCGCGAGGTCTGAAATGAAGATCGGCACTCCGCCGGGGCCGTGCGCCACCACAATTCTCGCGAGGTCCGCCACCTGGGTTGCCAAGGCCTCACCCCGAATGAGCAATTGCTCGCGTTGGTGCTCAATGTAGCCGCCGCCGGCGATGGCATTGTTCCGTTCGAGCGCCTCAAACACCTGCCGAAGCGATAGTTTGTAGGACAGCATCTTCGCGGGCTCTATTACAACTTGGAACTGCTGAGGCTCTCCTCCCCAAATATTGACTTCGACCACGCCCGGTACGGCTCGCAGCCGCATCCCAATCTCCCATTCGAGAAGCGTCCGAAGCGCCATGGCACTGTAGCCGTTTCCTTTTACGGTGAATTGATAGACTTCGCCCAATCCGGTCGTCAACGGTCCCATCATCGGACGGCCATACTCGACTGGGATACGTTCCATCGCACGGGCGAGTCGTTCGCTGACCAACTGTCTCGCGCGGTAGATGTCCGTCCGATCTTCGAAAATTGCGGTGACCGCCGAGAGCCCATACCGCGAGACAGAGCGGAGTTCTCGGAGGCCAGGCAATCCGCTCAGTGAGGCCTCGATTGGAAAGGTGATGAACTGTTCCACTTCAACCGGGCCAAGTGCTGGAGAACGGGTCAGGATTTGGACTTGGACCGGGGTCAGATCCGGCATGGCATCAATGGTGAGGTGGAAGAAAGACCACAGGCCGATGGCGATCACGAAACTCATTGCCACTACAGTGAAGAATCGGTAGCGCAGCGAGAGGGTAAACAACCGTTCCATCTTACCCTCCCTCTCCGGTTCCGATATGTTCTTTCAGAAGGACGTTCTTCAGGTCAAAGACGCCGTCGACCACCACCTGCTCACCCGCTGTCAGCCCTTTCCGGACTTCAACCCAACCCCCGCCTTCGCGGCCGACTTCTATCGGGACGAATGCATACCCAGTCTCCCGCTGTACGAAGACTCCGCGCGCCTTGTCCACCGTCGTCACTGCTGAGACGGGGATGGCCAAGGTCGGTGGGCTCGCGATGGCCAGCTGAACATCCACATACTCTCGTGGCCTCAGGCGGTGCTGCTGGTTTGCGACCTCGAACCGAACTCGAATCGTGCGCGTAGTCTCGTCCGCGACTGGTGCAAGATAGGTGAGCGGAGCCGTGACCGGCTCACCGCCCTTAGGCAGGATCGTCCCGACATCGCCCTCCTTGAACTTTCGGGCCTGTTCGATCGGCAGATTTGCAAAGACCCAGACCCGGCTCGTATCGACAACCTCGAACAGTTCATATCCAGGAGCCACTCCCTGTCCCCGCACAACATGTTGCGCGACGACCGTTCCGGCTATCGGCGAGGTGAGGGTATAGAGATGTCCCTCCTGGTGGCTTCCACGCTCCAGTTGATGTAGTTCATCTGCCATCATGCCCATGTTCAGAAGTTTCTCGCGGACGTGCTGGAACTTCGCCTTCGTTTCCAGGTGTCGGCCCTTGTCTTCAATGAGCTTTCGCTCGGACACGATGTCCTCGGCTCGCAGTTTCTCCGTTCGCCGGAAGCTGTTCTCGGCGACATCGGCCTGCGCCTTGCTCACGAGGTATTCTTCTATCAACTGATCGAACTGTAAGCTGCTGATGGCTGCAAGCATTTGACCTGGTTTGACCCGATCGCCAAGCTGAACGTGAATCTTGTCTACTTGCCCTTCAATCCGAGACGTAATCTTGGCAACCTGCTTCAGGTCGAGTGCGACTTCGCCTGGGGCCGTCACCACTTCTGGAACCATGTGTGCGGCAACCGGGTCGATCCGTATTCGGCCCTGCACGGACGCCGGAGGCTGAATGGTGAGGATGCGAGGAGCCCCTGACTGTGGACTCGCTTTCGGCTCCGATGCTGGTGATTCGCTGCCGTAATCCCCACAGGCTGTGACGAGCAGGACCGACGCGAGCACACACAATCCGGTCTGTGCAGTCCATCTGATTTTCATGGTCAGGCTCCTTCTGAATCGTCAGATCCCACCGACGGCACATTCAAACCGAGCGAGAGCGATTGAGAGGTCGGCGTACGCATGGGCGTACTCGATCTGCCACACTACACGTTGACGAGTCATCGAATATTGCTCTTCCTTAGCGACCTATATCCTTGAGCCATCCACGATAAGACGGAAGGCTCAAGGCGGAAGTGGCCGCGATCTCCGGAAAGACCAACGGTCAGAAATACGGAAGGGCACCGCCCTCACCGATAACTGACGGCGGTGCGCCTGCGTTACTCGATCATCAAAAAACGAGAAAATTGATCAGAGGGATTGGGAAGGAGGAGCGCGCAGAGGGAGTGTGCTGGAGAGAAAAAGAAGGGTCTGCGAGGCGTCCGGTTGCAACGATGCCACGACAACCGCTCGTCGAGCCGTGATGATTTCGGCGACTGGTAATCCAGCAACCGCAACCCCCGGCTTCGGCAGTGGACGATCGATTGGAGCAGTGAGCAGCGAGAATTCTATCTCAGGATGAGTGGACGCATGACCCGAATGAACACGAGCTTGTAGGTGCTGATGCGCGGCTTCCGGACAGGTTGGGTCATGAATAGTCTCCGTATACTCGCACTCAAGGTCCGGGGAGAACACCGTATGGACTGTGCCGCCGTGAACATGACTCGCATACCCGTGATGATGATCGGCTTCGGGATGGATATGGAAGAGTGGAACCATGAGCATCCATATGGACACCCACACGAGGACCAACAACCGAAAACACGATGACTTGTCACTTATCTGTCGCATTGAGAATTTACGTTAACACAGTTCCTCTCTCCCAGCAATCAGCCGATCCCTTTCCTGTCCGCTGCACAAACAGGGGTCGGAAGGAGACACGCTCAGACAAGCGAAGGGCGGGAGAATCCTAAGATCTCTCCCGCCCTCAATACCGATCGAACCGTTCGCCGCTACTTATTCGGTTGAGGAGTATAGCGCAAGTAGGGCTTTACACTCGTGAAGCCCTTGGGGAAAAGTGTCTTGGCTTCAGCATCGTTCACGGCTGGAGTGATGATGCAATCCTCCCCATCTTTCCAGTTGGCCGGCGTGGCGACCTTGAACTTCGATGTCAACTGAAGCGAATCAACTACTCGCAACAACTCATCGAAGTTTCGTCCACATGAAGCAGGATAGGTCAACGTTAACTTCACCTTTTTATCCGGCCCGATGATGAACACTGATCGGACGGTCATGTTGTCAATCGCGTTCGGATGGATCATGTCGTACAGGGTTGCGACCTTCTTGTCGGGATCGGCGATAATCGGATAATTCATCGTGGTCTTTTGCGTTTCATTGATGTCGTTGATCCAGCCTTTGTGCGAATCCAATGGATCGACGCTCACGGCGATGACTTTCACGCCCCGCTTCTTAAAATCAGGTGTAATCTTGGCGACGGTCCCCAATTCGGTCGTACAGACCGGCGTATAATCCTTCGGATGCGAGAAGAGAATCCCCCACCCGCCGCCCAACCACTCATGAAAGTTAATGGTCCCTTCCGTGGTCTCTGCCGTAAAATTCGGCGCCTCATCTCCCAATCGTATTGCCATGGTAGCCTCCTTTATTCCATTCAATGAATCGATATTGCCGATCACGATACGATACTGTTCTTCCCGGACGAAGTGCAAGGGGGGACTTGCGACTTATTCACCGGCAGTAATGTTCAGGCGACTTCTCACCTTGTCGCTATCCGACGCATTCAGATCGACTTCCGTCAGGAACACACGGTCGCCGGTAAGCTTGCCTTCTCCGGCTAATTGCCCGCGTATCTGCTCCGCCCGTTTCTGTGCCAGCAAGCGAAGGTCCGAATCGGAAACCGGTATGGCGGCAACGAGCTGTCGCCGCATGTCTTCAATTGTAAGCGGCTTCGAATCGACCTGCGCACCCTCCGCCGGCGCCGTCACTGGCTGCAGGCTGCGCTGTTGATCGAAGAGCTCTTTGATCGCGCGTTCCTCCTCAGCGATCGGCAGATCAACCTCTTTTACGCCCTTCTTCTGCTGCCATCTGGCCAGCAGCTGCGCGTTGAGCTTCTGAAGACCGAGCATGTTTCGATCACGAACAGGATCGGCAGTGCCGGTAATCACCAGGCGCAAACCAGGCCGTTCCTCCAGCCCCTTCACCAAGGTTTCGAACTTCTTCAGTTCTTCATCGATCGCCGCCGCACTGCCGGGAGGGAACTCGATGAACTGCAGATCTTCGTCGTCGCCGCCTGGAACAAGTTTTCCCATCAGCGCAAACGGAGAAGCCACAATTTTCGTCAGCAAATTGAGCAGCGTCGAAATCACTACCTTGCCGTACTTGAAGTCGGGATCCTTCAAGTCGCCGCGAATAGGCAAATCGATGTCGATGCGCCCCTTGCGGTCCTTCAAGAGCGCCACAGCCAATTTGACAGGGAGCGACGTGGCATCCGGACTATCGACCTTCTCCCCGAACGTCAATTGATCGACCAGCACTTTATTTTCCGCTTCAAGTTGCTTCTGAGAGACCTTGTACTTCAGATCGAGCGAGAGCTTCCCCTTCGATAATCCATACCCAACATACTTGCCGCTGTAGGGACTTTCCGCCGTCAAGTCCATGCCCCCGAGGGTAATCGTGAGATCAGTAAATGCATCCTCGCTCAAGGGATTGATGGTCCCCGCAATCTTGAGCGGCGCCGCCTGGCCCACTCGACCGGCAAGATCAACGTCCGCCCTCGCCAGCTGCTTCGATGATAGCCCCTTGATCGTGCCGGTGAGATTGGAAAGCCCGGTCAGGACATGAGGTTGCACCGACTCATCCCGAAATGTCACGGCGGCTTTGGCCAGTTTTACCATTCCGACCGTCACCGGAATGGGCGGGCTCTTGACTTTCTGAGGCTTCACAGCCTTCTCATCCGCTGAGGTCGAAGACGGCGATTCAGCGGCAAGCTTACCGAGGTTCAACCCCCCGTCCGGCTGCACAACGAGATGCGCCATCGGCTGCTGAAGACCTATCTCTTTAATCGAGACTGTGGTCGGATCGACGGTCACACGAACTCCTTTGAGGGACAATGCCTGCAGCGAGGCCACCTCATCGCCCTGACCGCGGTCAGCCACACTCAATCCCTCGACGCCGACGTTGCCTTCATACAGCATGAGTGGGCCGCTCGGATGTTCGGTGGCGAGATGCATCGACCCATCGAGATTGATCGTGCCGAACTGGACATCGATCTGCGCAAACTTTTCAAAGTACGGTTGAAACGGCCTGATCGCTATACCATTGAGTACCAGGGTAACATCGGCCTGAAACGGGTTGGGCAGCACCGATCCATCCACACGGATCGTTCCGGTCCCATTCAGCTGCATCCCCACCTCGAGCGGCAGCGCCTTTGTGATCGGAATCCGCACGTCGCGGGTCTTGACGGTCAAGGCCCGCACCTCGACATGGGCCGGAGTCGCCAAGGTGCGATCGTCAAAATCGAGCGAATGGTCCTGCAGCGTAATCTCCTTGAGCCAAATGGCCCACGGCTTCTCGTCTTTGGGTTTTGGCGAGGAACTGTCAGCAATAGGCGGAGGCTCGGCAGAATCCACAGGAGCAAACATCTGCTGATAGTTCATTGTGCCGTCCGGATTCAACCAGGCAGTGAACGACGCGCGCTCAACGGCGATATTCCCAACCGTGACTTCGCGCGTCGCGAGATCCACGTCGACACCCCCCACGTTCAACACAGGAATTGTGATCACCGGATCGAGGCTCCCGTCTTCCCGGACCGCGAGCTTCTCGATGTGAACGTTCGCCTCTGAAATTTGAAACTTAATGGGAGTCGCACTCACATCGAGCGCGTACTTGGCATCGGCTGCAACGGAACCATCGGTGACATCGAAACGGAATCGATCATGGAGATATTGCCACAGCGTGGGCAGCTTCACGCCGGAGAGAGAGAACTTTCCGGAAGATTGAATCGGTTCGAGCGAGACCGTGCCGGCCCAGGACAGAGTTTCACCCTTGCCCAACTCCGCCGTGAAGGAATACGAGTTGTCGCCGCCCGGTTTGGTGTGGAAGTTCTTGAGCACAATACGGATCGGCACGATATCGAGCGCGTACGGCTTGGGCTTCGATTCATCGCGAAACTCGACGACTCCTTGCGCGATCTCGAATTCTCCGATTTCGACAGCTGGAATCTCGGCGGGAGTCTTCTCAGCTGGCGGCGGCTCGACCGGCTGTGGCCCGTTGTCCGGGGGCACAAGCCCTGCCAGATTCATGCGCCCGTCTTTGAAAACTCGCGCGGACACATAGGGCACCGTGAACCGAATGGTGTCGAACACATAGGCTCGACGAATAAGGGAGCTTGCCTGAAAATTGACGAAGAACTCCTCGAACCCGAGCAAGGCAGACTGATCCGTCTCTCGAATTTCGAAGCCCGTCAACCAAAGTGAAAGCGTAAAGGGATTCAGTTCCACCTCTTTGACCAATACCGGGCGCTTGAGTTTCTCGGCA
>Ga0134127_10003798_pt1 | contig 10891 bp, 10 predicted proteins | sample KB31753_FD_96459 | JGI IMG/M metagenome (GOLD analysis project Ga0134127, IMG submission 96459) | Terrestrial soil microbial communities with excess Nitrogen fertilizer from Kellogg Biological Station, Michigan, USA - KB3-175-3 | ecosystem: Environmental > Terrestrial > Soil > Unclassified ...
GCCGCCCAGGGCGGCGTGACCGAGGGCTTCTACGCGATGGGCCTCACCGCCATGCCCTATCGCGACACGCTGGGCGCAGACGCCCAGAAGTGGTTCGATCGCTACAAGGACCGCTACAAGGTGGATCCGAACATCGGGGCGATCTACGGACACGTCGCGGCGGATCTGACCGTGACCGGGCTCACGAAGACGGGCCCCGAGCTGACCACCGACAGCTTCGTGAAGGGCCTCGAGTCCATCCGCGGCTACCACGACATCTTCAACGGCCCCGAGGTCAACTTCGCGGCCGACCAGCACCAGGGCGCCAACTCCTCGTTCCTGGCGGTGGTGAAGGGCGGGCGCTGGACGCGGCTCACGGACCCGCTCCGCTTCTAGTCCCGCTCCGCGGTCGGGGCCGGCGCGCGCTCACCCGCGCGCCGGCCGCCCCCGCCCGGCGGGCGTCAGGCGCATCCCGACTCCCGCGGTGTGGAAGGCGATGGTCGCAAGCACGCGATCGATCGCATGACAGCCCACCCCTGTCAATGTGCGGGGCGTTGCGTGCAGCGGGGTGCAGGACGCCGATCGTCCACCCCACATCCAGGCGCTCCCCGAGCCAGCCGGGGCACGCCGTGCGCGGGCGGAGACGCAGGCCCTGCGAGTCGTGCTGCTGCCGGAGCGTGCGCACGGGATCAGCGAGCACCGCGACGGGCGGCGGCACCTCGGGCAGGGGTCGGCCGTCCGGCCGTCGGAATTGGAGCGCCCCGTCGGGCGCCCGCGCGACCTGGTAGCCCTCTTCGTGCACCGCGCGGTGGTGCCACCGACAGAGCAGCGCGAGGTTCGAGAGCGTCGTCGGTCCGCCCTGCGCCCAGTGCTGGAGATGATGCCCCTGTCCGAACCGCACCCCGCACCCCGGGAAGCGGCAGCCGTGATCCCGGTGCTGGAGAGCTCGCCGCAGCGGCGACGGGATCGTGCGCGGCCGCGCCCCGATCTCGACCACGCGCCCCTGCTCATCGTGGCGCATCACCACCCGGCTCGCGTCGCACGCCAGGCGGCGGGACGTTTCCGCGGAAACGTGCGTACCATCCTCCAGCGCCGACTGCCCCGGCTGCTCGGAATTGGCCAGCGCCGGGGCGTCGACGTGCACCACCACCTGATAGCGCTCCCCAGGGGCCCCAGGCTCGAGCCCCTGATGCAGCGCTGTCTCCGCCAGCAGCGTCAGCGCATCCGCCCGCTGCTGGCCGGGGGTCGGGGGCTCTTGAGATCGATCACTCGGGCCCGCCACTGCCAAGCTCTCCCCTCTCCCACCGCTTGAACCCTAGTCACCCCCAGAATATCCCGGTTGGATCCTCGGCCACCTCGTCGAGTAGCTTCACGAAGCTTGAAGCCTCGGGCAACGCTTCGTAGGCATGCCACCGACGATCGCGATGCTGACAGTACAATCGCCACACTCCCTGAGTCGCTACGTACTTCAGCTTGGCGGAAGGCATTTCGCGCCACTCATGGGGTGGGTGGAAGTCTGGCCGCTCCTCGAACAGCACAACCTCACTGCCCTTGATTCGAAACCCGACGCGCAGTCGGTCACGCATGGCCAGCGGCACACGCGACTCGCAGAACGCGGTGAGCCGCTTCACCACTTGGGCTTGCTGGATCCCCGACAACGCCATCTACATACTCCCTCGCGCAGCCTGCCTAACGCCGGCGCATTCTTGAAACGACCCCGGGCGAGTTCACGGGTCGCGACCGACCGCACCGCTTTCTGTCGAAGGTCCCATTTGGAAACGCCGTGACCATCCGCAGCCCGGACCGTTTGGAGAATGTCCAACACGTCCTCAATCAGTGGTCGCATCCGACGATCTCTGGGCACCTGGTACGTACCGTTGTCTCCGGCCTAACCATGAGCGGTGACGCAGCGTGGCTAGGTCAGGCTAATCCGACCGGCCGTCTGGTGCCTTTGCCGGGCGTCGCCTTGTCTGACGCGGGGTTGCCGTTGCCGCCGGTTGCTCCACGGGCTTCCCCTGTTACACAGACCTGGATAATCCCGGCACGGGGAGGCGCCGCCCCGCTAGCTCGAGCTCCAGGAAAACGGAGCGAAGTGGCCGTTGACCTTGCCCGAGGTGTCGTCCCAGTTGATCCCGAAGGCGTGCATGTGGCCCCGCGACGCCTTGGCCAGGGCGAGACGGCTCGCGGCGGGGTGGCCGACGTTGTCGAGGTAGATCGGCTCGGTCGGGCTGGCGCCAGGAATGCCTTCCACCGCGATGTCGAGCATGCCGGGAATCGCGACGGCCCGCCGCATCCCGCCGCGCTCGATCCGGATCGGCTTGGTCTCCACCCCCGCGAACGTGCTCACCAGCGGCCCGACCGCTGCCATCGGCCCTCCACCCTGCCCGCTCCCGATCGCCACGAGGGCATCACGTTGCTCGGCGGTGGCGCGATCGTCCACGATCACGCCCACCGTCCAGTTGCCCGCAATCATCGGCCCCGGGGTGTGGAGCAGCACCGCGAAGCTCAGCCCGTCGAGCTTGGTCGCGCCGTGAGAGCCACGCTCGACGTGGAAGACGAGGCCGGCGTCACAGGCCCCCTTGGTCGGCTGTGCGGCCAGGCCCGAAGTCGGGCACGGGCAGACGGAATCGCAGCTACATGCTTCGAAGTAGTCGCCGCTGATCTTCCACTGAGAGCTCGCCATGGTCATCCTCCATCGGTGATGCGGGCGCTCACATCGAGTGCCCGCCACGCAGCACCGTCACGAGATCGGGACGAAGGGCCACCGTCGCACCCAGGAGCAGGAGCGCCCCGCCGGCGGCCCGCGCGAACCACTCGCCGCCCGGGAGCAGCTTCTCCGCCGCCACCAGCGCGGCGATGAGAAGCACCCAGCGGAGGCCCATCGCGCCGGCGGCGACGAGCACGAGCATGAGTGCCCAGCAGCACCCGAGACAGTACACGGCGTGTGACCAGCCGAGCGCCAGGCTGCCGCGGAGCCCGGCCCGCCAGTGCCCGAGGAGAAAGCCGAGCGGGCTCCGACAGGCTCGCAGGCACACCTGCTTGAGAGGCGAGAGCTGGAACGCTCCGGCGGCCAGCAGGACCACCGCGATCGCGTACGCGAAAGCGGAGCCGGCCAGCGTCATCAGGAGGGTGTGGGCGAAGTACACCGGGACGCCGCTCGCGGCCCACAAGGCAAGATAGACGAGGGTGAAGGCCGCCGCGGGCACGCCCTTGGGGGCGGCTCCGGCAGAACGCCGCTGGGTGGCGCCGTAGAGGGAGATCATCGGCAGCGCGCTCGGCAGCATCATCGCGGTCATCATGACGCCCCAGCTCACGACGAAGGCCACGCCGTCGGCCACCGTGGCCGGCATCGGCATCGTCATCATCATGTCGTCACCCCCGAGACTCGACCGGACGACGGACACCCAGGCGGCGGCCGCGATGAGAAGCAGCGCGACGGAGGTGAAGATCGTCACCCGATCACGGACCGGTACCGGGTCCTCGCTCGGGCCCACGCGGCAATCCGCCTTCTGGTAGCGACTAGACGTTGAGGCTGGAAGTGCCGATCCAGCCGGTCTCCGAGACGTCGACCGTCACGCCGTCGGGGCCGATGTACTTCACCTCGACGTTGCCGTGGGACTCACGCCCGTAGCCGACCCCGAGGGCCTCGTTGATGTCGTGGCGCGGCTCGGAGCCCGCCGCGGCCAGCCGCTCCGCGATGGCCTCCAGGCTCTCGACCTGGAAGCCGATGTGATGGATGCCGCTCCACCCCTTCCCCCGCTCGACCCCGGCCACCGCGTCGTTCTTGAAGTTGAGGATGGCCAGGTTGAGGTCGCCGTCGCTCAGGTAGTAGCCGCGGGCGCCGGGGCTGTCGATCCGGGCGATCTCCTTCATGCCGAACACGTCGATGTAGAACTTCGCGGTCTTGTCGACGTCCTGGGTGGAGAGCGCGATGTGCTTGATCTTCGCCATGACGGGTCGCCTCCTGTGGGAGCGGGTTAGGACCAGAGTATAGCGTGGTCAGCGGGTGTCGAGCCAGTCCTGGAACCGCTTCCAGTGCACCACCGCCGCCATCGCGGGCAGGCGCCACCGGTGGAGCGGGATCGGCGCGATCGGGGTCACCGGCCAGCCGATCTCGGCCCGAGACGCGCCGAGCGCCCGATCGGCGAGCAGCTTACCCATGACGGTCGCCATCGCGATGCCGCGGCCGTTGTAGCCGAGCCCGATCAGCACGCCGGGGCGCGGCTCGTGCAGATGCGGCAGGTGATCGGCGGTGAGCGCGACCCGGCCGCTCCAGCGGTGCTCCCACGGCGTGGCGCCGATCCGGGGAAACAATCGTCGCGCCACCGCCTGGAGCCGCGCGAACAGGGCGGGATCGCCGCGATCGTCGAGGGGGCCGCGCCCGCCCATCAGGAGCCGGCCGGCCGGATCGAGGCGGAAGTAGAACAGGATCCGGCGCAGGTCCGACACCACCTGGCCCCCCGGCAGGACCTGGCGCCGCACGTCCTCGGGCAGCGGCCGCGTGGCGACCTGGTAGCTCTGCACGGGCAGCACGGTGCGCCGGAGCCCCGGCCACAGGTCGTCGGTGTAGGCGTTGGTGGCGAGGATCACGGTACGCGCGGCCACGGTTCCCGCCGCAGTCGTCACCCGCCAGGACCCGTCGGCCGCCTCGAGCCGCCGCGCCGCCGCCTGCCCGTGGATGACCGCCCCGGCCTGCTGGGCCGCGCGGGCCAGCCCGCGCACGAAGGCGAGCGGCTGGAGCGCACCCGCGCGCCGGTCGAGCATGCCGCCCGCGTAGGCGGTGGTCCCGGTCAGCTCCGCGATCCGCTTCGCGTCGAGCAGCTCGACCGGCGCGCCCCGCTGCTCCCACTGCGCGGTGCGCGACCGCAGGCTCTCGAGCGCGGCCGCGTGCGGGGCCGCCGCGATCCAGCCGCACCGCTCGGCGTGGCACGCGATCTTGTGACGCGCGATGAGCTCGAAGACGAAATCGGCGGCGCCGCCTGCGATCGCGGTCATCCGTCGCCCCGTCTCCTCGCCGAACTCACGCTCGAGCTGGTCCGGCTCGTGCTTGAGACCCGGGATGATCTGGCCGCCGTTCCGGCCGGAGGCACCCCAGCCGGGCTCCGCCGCGTCGAGCACCACCACGTCCACGCCGCGCTCGGCCAGGTGAAGCGCCGCCGAGAGCCCCGTGTAGCCGGCGCCGACCACCACCACGTCGGCCCGGCGGGCTCCCGCGAGCGGTGACGTCTCGGTCAGCGGCTCGACACCATCCGTCCAAGCCGAAGCGGGCGGCGCTGAGGCGGTCGGCTCAGACGAGGCGGGCGACACGCGTCCCCTCCAGAATGGCCTGGTGGATCCCCCGCGGGGCCACGCAGTCGCCGATGGCGTGGAGCGTGGCCACCTGCCCCTTGAGCGCCCGGTAGAGCGCGTCGATGGAGCGGCTGCCCATCGACAGCACCACGGTGTCGACGCCCTCGATCCGCCGCTCCGCCCGCGTGTACACGTTGGCCACCACGACCGCGGAGCCCTCCACCGCGACCAGATCGGTGTGCGGGGTCAGGGTCGCGCCCTTGGCGAAGAGCCGCGCGTAGAGTGGCGCGATCGAGGTGACGCCCACGTCCTGGCCGGCGTAGAAGAGCCGCGAGATCACCTCGACGCGGCGGCCGCGATCGAGCAGGTGCTCGGCGGTGGACAGGCCCCGCTGCGTGTGCACGTCGTCCACCAGGAGGACCCGCTCGCCCACCTCGACCCGATCGAGGAGGACGTCCCAGTCGGTGACGACGTGCTTGCCGTCGAGCCCCGGGAGCGGGGGCACGTGGGGGTGGGAGCCCGTGGCGATGATCACCGCGTCGGGCGACTCGGCCAGGATCGTGTCCGGGCTCGCCTCGACGCGCAGCCGGCACTCGATCGGGAGCTTCTCGACCTGACGGGCCAGGAACCGGAGGATGCCGGCGAGCTCGGTGCGCACCGGCGCGCGCGCCGCGATCAGCACCTGCCCGCCGACCTCGGCCTCGCGCTCGAAGAGGATCACCTGATGCCCGCGCAATGCCGCGAGGCGGGCCGCCTCGAGACCGGCGGGGCCCGCGCCGACCACCACCACGCGCCGGGGCGAGGCCGCGCGGACCGGCTCGGCCAGCTCCGTCTCGCGGCCCGTGCCCGGGTTCTGGATGCAGGTCACCGGCTTGCCCTGATAGATGCGATCGATGCAGCCCGCGTTGGCGCCCACGCACGGGCGCACGTCGTCGAGGCGGCCCTCGCGGGCCTTGCGCGGCATGTCGGGGTCGGCGATGAGCGCCCGGGTCATGCCGACCAGGTCGATGGAGCCGTCGGCGAGGATCCGGTCCGCGTGAACCGGATCGACGATGCGGCCGGCGTGCAGGACCGGCATGCCGGGCACCGCGGCCTTGATGGCGGCCGCGAGCGGGACGAAGAGGCCGTGGGGCGAGGCCATGTTGGCGACCGCGAGGGCCTGGAGATGCAGGGTGTGCGCCGCGCCCCCGATGATCGACAGGAAGTCCACGAGCCCGGAGGCGGCGAGGCGCCGTGCGATCTCCGCCATGTCCCCGGCAGTGAGACCGTCGCGCGTCATCTCGTCGCCCGAGATACGCGCGCCCACCACCCAGTCGCGCCCGACCTGCCGCCGGATCTCCCGGAGCACCTCGAAGCCGAACCGCATCCGGTTCTCGAGGCTCCCCCCGTACTCGTCGGTCCGCCGGTTGAAGAGCGGCGACCAGAACTGGTCGACCAGGTGGTTGTGGGCGAAGGAGAGCTCCACCCCGTCGAGCCCGCCCTCGCGGCAGCGCCGGGTCGCGTCGCCGAACGCGCGCACCAGCATGGCGATCTGCTCGGGCTCGATCTCGTGCGGCACCTCGCGGTGCACCGCCTCGGGAATCTGCGAGGGCGCCAGCAGCACGTGCCAGCTCTCCACGTCGGACTGCGATCGCCGCCCCATGTGGGTGAGCTGACTCATGACCAGGCAGCCGTGCCGGTGCACCGCCTGGGCGAGCGCCCGATAACCGGGTATTACCGCATCGTCATGGTTGGCGATCATGTTCCAGGCGCTGGCCGGCGAGGAGGGATGCACGCTCGTCGAGCCGCCGATGATCGTCAGGGCCGCGCCCCCGCGGGCCTTGGCCTCGTGGTAGGCGGCCAGACGCGGGCCGGCCTTGCCGTCCTCGGCCATGGCCTCGGCGTGTCCGGTCGAGAAGATGCGGTTCTTGAGGGTGAGCCCGCCCACCCGGAGCGGAGAGAAGAGGTGACGAAACTCGTGCGGCATGGCCCCCAGCATGGACGGGCGCGATCGGCTCGTCAACGGGTGGCGAGGAGCTTTTCCACCCGCACCCCGATGAGCCGGATCTTCTTGCCCTTCGGGTTCTCGCGGGCATCGAAGAAGGGCTCGAGCAGCGCGCGGACCTCGGCGTGCAGGTGCTCCGCGCTCGTGAACGGCGTCTTCCCCGTCCGCGACCGGCTCACGGTCAGGAACCCGGAGAAGCGCACCGTGACCGTCACGGTGCGGAACGCGGTGAAGCCCTCGGCGACGAAGCGGCCGAACACCGTCTCGGCCAGCTCGCGCGCCCGCTCGAGGACGAAGGCCGGGTCGAGCGTGTCCGCCTCGAACGTCTCCTGCTCGCCCACCGACTTGCGCTCCCACTCGTTGGACACCGGATCGTCCGAGAGCCCCCGCGCCTTCCGGTGGAGATCCTCGCCTCCCTTGCCGAACCACTCCCGGAGCTGCGGTGCCGGCACGCCCCGGAGGTCGGCGACGAGCTTGATGCCCTTCTCGTGGAGGAATCCCTCCGTCTTCGGACCGATGCCCGGGATGACCCGGATCGGAAGGACGTCCAGGAAGGCCTCCACCGCCTCCGGGCGCACGACGGTCAGCCCGTCCGGCTTCCGGAAGTCGGAGGCGATCTTCGCCACCAGCTTGTTCGGGCCGACGCCGACCGAGCACGTCAGGCCTTCGCGCTCGAGCACGGTCTGCTTGAGCGTGCGGGCGTGTCGCTCGGCCCGCTCCAGGTCCTCGAGGGAGGAGAGATCGACGTAGGCCTCGTCGATGCTCGCCTCCTCGAACGCGTCGACGCCTTCCGCGACGATGGCCATGATCCGGCCCGACACCTCGAGGTAGAGCGCCCGATCGCCGCGGACGAACACGGTCTCCGGCTCGCCCTTCTTCCGGGCGGCTTCGGCGAGGCGCCAGGCGCGCGAGATCGGCAGCGCCGACCGGATCCCGTACTTTCGCGCCGCGTAGCTCGCGGCGGTCACGACCCCGCGGCCGGTTCCCCCCCTCGGATCAGCGCCGACGACGACGGGACGCCCGCGCAGCTCGGGATGATAGCGCTCCTCGACCGAGGCGTAGAAGGCGTCCATGTCGACGTGCGCGACGATTCGCATCGCCCGCGATGCGGATCGGTTAGCCCTTCAGCGCCAGCACGCGGAACGCGGGCACCGGACGGGCGAGGCCCTTGAGGGTCAGCGGCCCCAGGGCCTCGAGCGAGGCGAGATCCTCCACCGCGCCGGCCACCCGGCGGGAGACGAGGATCTCGGAGGCCCCGGCCTCCCCGCAGAGCCGCGCGGCCAGGTTCGTCACGGTGCCGATGGCCCCGTAGTCCCAGCGTCCTTCGAAGCCGATGGCGCCGATGGTGGCATAGCCCTGGGCGATGCCGATCTTCAGCCCGAGATCATAGCCCCGCTTGCGCCAGCCCACGTCCAGCTGCTGGACCCGGTCGCGCATCGCCACCGCCATCCGGATCGCTCGCTCGGGCGCGTCGGGCACCGGCACCGGATCGTTGAAGAAGATCATCATGCCGTCTCCGGTGAACCGCTCCAGCGTCCCCTCGTGCTCGAGGATGAGCCGCCCCATCTCGGCGTGGAACTCGCGCAGCACCCCCATGACCTCCTCGGGCTCGGCGGTCTCCGCGAAGCTGGTGAAGCCCGTCAGGTCGAGGAACGCCACCGTCACCTCCACCCGGTGAGTCGCGAGCGGGTCGGCGGCGCCGCCGGTGACGATCAGCTCGGCGAGCTGCGGCGAGAAGAATCGCTTGAGGCGTCCGAGCCGCTCCACCTGCTCCACCTGTTCCGCCACCCGCTCCTCGAGCGTCCGATTCCATTCGGCCAGCTCGCGCACGTGGCGGGCCTCCCGATCGCGGAGCCGCTTCTTCTCGAGACACGCGCCGATGCGGGCCCGGAGCAGCACCGGGTCGAAGGGCTTCGGCAGGTAGTCCTCGGCGCCGAGCTCGATGCAGCGCACCACGCTCTGCACCTCGTCGAGCGCGGAGATCATGAGCACCGGCAGGTCCCGAAGGGTCGCGTCGCCCTTGAGCCGCCGCAGCACCTCGTAGCCGTCGATCCCCGGCATCATGACGTCGAGGAGAACCAGGTCGACGGGCGGCGAGGACGGGCGCCCGAGCGTCTCGAGCGCCGCCTGCCCGTCGGCGACGGTGTGGACCGCGAACCCCTCGCGGATCAGGCGGCGGGTCAGGAGGTCGCGGTTGCCCTGATCGTCGTCGACCACCAGGATGACGCCCCGCCCCGCGGTTTCCGCGGCGGCGGTGCCCGCGCCGCCCGGCCCGGCGGCGGTCGGGGCCGCCGACTCCCCGGGCACGAGCAGCTTCATCAGGTGGTCCGCGGCCTCCGCGATGCGCGCGACGTCGGGAAGCACCTCGCGCGCCCCGAAGGCCTCCGCGTTCCGCGCGAGCGCCTGGATCCCGGCCGTGATGCGGGTCACCGGACCGCTCACCGCCCGACCGAGCGCCGCGACGTCCACCGTCTCGGCATCATGTCCTCCCGGGGCGAGGCGCTCGTTGACGGTCCCCATCACGGTGCGGGCCTCGTCGAGCACGCCGCGGAGCTCGGCGGCCAGCGCGGCGCGGTCCGGCCCGGTGTCCTCGAGCAGCAGCTCGGTGTAGCCGATGATGTGATTCAGCGGCGTGCGCAGCTCGTGCCGGAGGTGGGCAAGGCCGCCGGGGGTGATGGTCACGAGCCGGCCTTGTCCTTGAGCAGGGCCTCGATCTTCGCCAGCAGCCGCTCGAGATCCACCGGCTTGGTGTCGAAGTCGTCGCAGCCGGCCGCGAGCGCCTTCTCGCGGTCGCCCGCCATCGCGTGCGCGGTGAGGGCGACCACCGGAATGCCTCGCGTCTCCGGCGCGGCCTTGATGCGGCGGGTCGCCTCCCACCCGTCCAGCCCGGGCAGGCTCATGTCCATCAGGATCAGCGCCGGCGCCTCCGATCGCGCCATGGCCACCCCCTGCTCGCCGTCGACCGCGATGGCCACCTCGTACCCGCGCCGGGTGAGGCGGCGGGACAGCATGTCGCGGTTCATCTCGTTGTCCTCGACCAGCAGGATCTTGGCCATCAGGCCAGGTGCCTCCGCCGGGCGACGCTGGCCGCGACCAGCTCGCTCACCTCTGCCAGCAGCTGATCGCGGCCGTAGGTACCTTTCTGGAGGACCTTCTCGACGTGGCCGTTGAGTCGCTCGCGGTCCTCGCGGGACAGGTCCCGGGCCGTGATGACGACGACCGGGATCGCACGCCAGCCCTCATGGCGCCGGAGCTCGGTGACGAACTCGAAGCCGTCCATCTCCGGCATCATCAGGTCGAGCAGGATGAGGCTCGGCGACCCGTCGTGCAGGCGCGCGAGCGCCACCCGCCCGTTCTCCGCCTCGACGACCGCGTACCCCTCCGCCTCGAGCATACGCCGCAGGAGCTGCCGTACCTCGGCGTCGTCATCCACGACGAGCACCGGGCGATCACGCCGGTGCTGCTTCAGCACCGCCACCAGGCGCTCGCGATCGATCGGCTTGGTCAGGTAGTCGGAGGCACCGAGGGCGTAGCCCAGGTTCCGGTCGTCGACGATCGTCAGCATGATCACCGGAATATCGGCGATCTCGGGGTCGGCCTTGAGCGCCGCGAGGACCGCCCATCCGTCCATCCCGGGCA
>Ga0134127_10003799_pt1 | contig 10891 bp, 10 predicted proteins | sample KB31753_FD_96459 | JGI IMG/M metagenome (GOLD analysis project Ga0134127, IMG submission 96459) | Terrestrial soil microbial communities with excess Nitrogen fertilizer from Kellogg Biological Station, Michigan, USA - KB3-175-3 | ecosystem: Environmental > Terrestrial > Soil > Unclassified ...
CAGATGGACGCCGAGGTACGGGAGAAGATCCACCTCGAGATCCTCAAGCGCACCGGCGCCTATCACGCCAACGATCACGTCCTGCTGCCGTCGGGGCACCACACCAGCGAGTACATCGAGAAGACCCTCGTCACCACCGAGGCCTCCTTCACCGAGGGGCTCGGGGCGGTCATCGCCAAGCACTTCGCTCAGTGGCCGATCGACGTCGTGCTCTCCACCGGGCCCGGCGCCCTGATCCTGTCGCACTGCGTGGCGCGGGCCCATCCCTCCCGCCCCACGCTGGCCTACGGTACCAAGGGGGTCAGCGCGGGCAGGCGCCGGGTCTCGCTGCCCGTCGAGTTCCAGCGCTTCATCCGCGCCGGGACCAAGGTGCTCATCGTGGAGGATCTGGTGAGCTCGGGCACCACCGTGCGCCTGCTCTCCCAGCTCGTGGAGGAGCTGGGCGGCCAGGTCATCGGCATCGGCGCCCTGTGGCGACGGACCAAGAAGGCGATGATCGACGGCAAGGAGATCTTCAGCCTGGTGAGCCGCGATTTTCCCACCTACGCGGCGGAGACCTGCCCGCTCTGCAAGAAGGGCGTGCCGCTCAACCAGGAGTACGTGAAGCGCCGCGAGCATCGCAAGCCGTCTTCGGCGCACGAGAAGACCTAGCGCGACCGCCCCCTAGATATGGGGGCCGACCGGTGCGATGACCCCTCTATCCGGTATTTTGTCCTTGACACGTTTTGACCCCTCCCCTAGAGTCCGGACAGATCGACCGCCGGACGCGCGGGGATCGGGAGGGGGGTGACACGATGGCGAAGAAGAAGGCCGCGAAGAAGAAAAAGAAGAAGTAAGGCGCCACTCGTGGCGCTCGGCCCTGTCGGCCCCATCCCGGCAGGGCCGTTCCATCTCCCGTGACCCATCGCGACGCGTACCTCCTCCTGCTCATCGTGGCTCTCATCTGGGCCGGGAACTTCCCTCTCGCCAAGCTCGGCCTGACCGAGCTCGGCCCGCTCACCCTCGCGTCTCTCCGCGCGCTGATCGCGGCGCCGCTGCTCGTGCTCGCCTCCCGGGTGCTCGAGGGCCCGCTGCCGCCGCTCGCGCGCCGCGATCTCACCGCGGTGATCGTGCTCGCGGTCACCGGATTCGTCGGGAACTCCACGCTCTGGTACACCGGCATGATGTTCACGACCCCCGCCAATGCGGGAATCCTGGGGGCCGCGTCGCCGGGAGTGGTCGCCCTCGCGGCCTCCGCGATGCTGCGCGAGCGTCTCTCGACCGTGAACCTCGTCGGGATCGGGCTCACGATGGCCGCGGTGGTGCTCACGATCGCGCGGGGGTCGCTCGAGGTGCTGGTGACGCTCTCCGCCAACCGCGGCGACGTGATCATCCTCGTCTCCCAGATGCTCTGGGTGGCCTACACGCTCTACACGCGCGCAAACCGCTCCACCTTCTCGCCGCTCCAGATGCTGGCGGGCGCCCACGTGGTGGCGGCGGGCCTGCTGCTGCCGCTGGCGCTCCTGGAGCGGCCGTGGCGGAGCTTCGCGGGAGCCTCGGGGTTGGCGGTCGTGGTCGTGCTCTACAGCGCGCTGCTCGGGACGCCCGCGCACATCGCCTTCTACCAGGCGGTACGGACGGTGGGTCCCGGACGGGCCGCGGTGTTCACGAACCTCGTCCCGTTCATGGTGCTGGGGCTCTCCTGGCTGCTGGTGGGCGAGCCGATCCGCGGGTACCACTGGGTCGGCGCCGTCGGGGTGATCGCCGGCGTGGCCCTGACGACGCGACGCTGACCGCCCGTTCCCTCTCCCCGCTGCTATCTCTTCGCGGTGGCCTTGGGCGACTTGACCGGCGCGACCTTGGCCGGCTTGTCGTCCTTGATGAGGTGCTTCACCTCGTCCATGAACTGGGAGATGTCCTTGAACTGGCGGTACACCGAGGCGAACCGCACGTAGGCCACCTGATCCAGCTTCTGGAGATGCTCCATCACGATCTCGCCCAGCTCGAGGCTCGTGATCTCCTTCTCGGCCCGGTCGTGCAGCTTGGCCTCGATGTCGGCCACCACGTCGTCCACCGCCTGCACGCCCACCGACCGCTTCTCGCAGGACTTGAGGATGGAGCCGCGCAGCTTCTGACGATCGAAGGGCTCGCGGCGGCCGTCGCGCTTGACCACGTGGGGCAGCACGTCCTCGATGTACTCGTAGGTCGTGTAGCGCCGGTTGCATTTGAGGCAGGCGCGCCGCCGGCGGATGAACTCCCCGTCCCGACCCACCCGCGAGTCCACCACGCGGTCCTCGGTGTGGCCGCAGAAGGGGCACTTCACTTGAGACGCTCCGGGTAGAGGGGGAACTGGGAGGTCAGCTCCTGGACCTGGCTCCGTACGGTCGCCTCCACCCCGCCGTCTCCCGGCCGGGAGAGCACGCGGTCGATCAGCTCCACGATCCGGGCCATCTCGGGCTCCTTCATGCCGCGGGTGGTGACCGCGGGCGTGCCGATGCGGATGCCGCTCGTGACCATCGGGCCCTTGGTGTCGAACGGGATGCCGTTCTTGTTGACCGTGATCCAGGCGCGGTCGAGCATCTCCTGCGCGTCCTTGCCGGTGACGTTGCGGGACGTGAGGTCCACCAGGAGCAGGTGCGTGTCGGTGCCCCCCGAGACCAGCCGGAAACCGCGGGCGAGCATCGCCTCCGCGAACGCCCTCGCGTTCTTCACGATCTGCGCCTGGTAGGCCCGCCACTCCTGGGTCTGGGCCTCGCGGAACGCCACCGCCTTGGCCGCGATCACGTGCATCAGCGGCCCGCCCTGGATGCCGGGCAGCACGGTGCGGTCGAGCTCCTTCGCGTACTGGGCGCGGCACATCACCATGCCGCCCCGGGGTCCGCGCAGGGTCTTGTGGGTGGTGGTGGTCACGAAATCGGCGAACGGCACCGGAGACGGATGGAGGCCGGCCGCCACCAGACCCGCCGGATGCGCGATGTCGGCCATGAGCTTGGCGTCGACCTCGTCGGCGATCTCCCGGAACGGCTTGAACTCGATGGCACGCGGGAACGCGGAACCGCCCGCGATGATGAGCTTCGGCCGGTGGGCGCGGGCCAGGTCGCGCACCTGGTCCATATCGATCCGCTCGGTGTCCTTGGTGACCCCGTAGGGCACGATCTGGTAGAGGCGGCCCGAGAAGTTCATCGGGCTCCCCGCGGTGAGATGCCCGCCGTGCGCCAGGTTCGGGCCGAGCACGGTGTCCCCCGGCTTGAGCAGGCTGAAGTAGACCGCCATGTTGGCCTGCGATCCCGAGTGCGGCTGCACGTTGACGTGCTCCGCGCCGAAGAGGTCCTTCGCCCGGGAGATCGCCAGGTCCTCGGCGATGTCCACGATCTCGCACCCGCCGTAGTAGCGCTTGCCCGGGTAGCCCTCGGCGTACTTGTTCGTCATCACCGAGCCCACCGCCTCCAGCACCGCCTCGGAGACGAAGTTCTCGGACGCGATCAGCTCGAGGTTGCGGGACTGACGCTCGGTCTCGGCCCGGATGGTCTTGGCGATCTCGGGATCGACCTGCTCGAGGCGGCTCACCGGCGGCCCTCCGGATGTCGCCGCTCGATGTCGGCGATCTTCTCCACCCGCCGCGCGTGACGGCCGCCCGCGAAGTCCGTCTCGAGCCACGCGCGGAGGATGTCCGCGGCCATCTCGGCGCCCATCAGCCGGCCGCCCAGCACGAGCACGTTGGCGTCGTTGTGCTCGCGGCTCATCCGCGCGGTGTAGAGATCCCCGCAGAGCGCCGCGCGGACGCCCGGCACCTTGTTGGCCGCGATCGCCATGCCGATGCCGGTGCCGCAGACCAGGAGGCCGCGCTCGACCTTCTGCTCGGCGACCGATTCGCCCACCAGGGCCGCGTAGTCGGGGTAGTCCACCGACTCCGTCGAGTGGGTACCGAGGTCCAGCACGTGGAGGCCGTGATTTATGAGCCAGCCCTTGAGGGCTTCCTTGAGCTCATACCCGGCGTGATCAGCTCCGAGCGCGATCGTCGACACCACAGGGCAACCTTACGCTCCGTCGGGGTTGAGTGTCAAGGCGACGCTACCGGTGGTGTATCCGCGGGACCGCGCGGGACTGCTCTACCTAATTCGCTCGGCTCGGCCTCGGCGGGCCTCACCTCGCACCTGACCCCTCCTTTTGATTCGCTCGGCTCGGCCCTCGGCGGGCCCTCACCTCGCACCTGACCCCTCCTTTTGATTCGCTCGGCTCGGCCCTCGGCGGGCCTCACCTCGCACTGCCACCGGCCTTGACCCGGGAGAGCAGGGCGAGGCCGACCACGAAGAACGAGCCGATCGCGAGGATGCCGGCGCGCTGGTTGCCCCCCGCGGCGTGGGAGATGCCCCCGAACACGAGCGGGCCCATGACCGCCGCGCTCTTGCCGCAGAGCGAGTAGAAGCCGAACAGCTCGGCCTGCATGCCCGGCGGGGCCAGGCGCGCCAGGAAGGCCCGGCTCGCCGCCTGCACCGCCCCGAGCCCGGTGCCCGCCACGACCGCGAGAACCCAGAACTGGTTCTGGGTCTGGACGAAGTAGGCGGCGACCACGATCGCCGACCACTGGCAGAGGGTGATCATCACCACGCGGCGCGGCCCCAGGACATCGGTCGGCCGGGCCCAGGCCAGGGCGCCGACGAGAGCCGAGACCTGCACCACGATGTACAGCGCGATGAGCCGCTCCATCGGGAAACCGAGCGTCTGGGCGGCGAAGATCCCCGAGAAGGCGATGACCGTGTTCACCCCGTCCTCGTAGATGAAGTAGGCGCCAAGGAAGCGGCGCAGGTCCGGCAGGGCGAGGATCCGGCGGGCGGTGGCCACCACCTGCGAGGCACCCTCGCGCGCGGCCTGCAGCACCGGCACCGGGCCGGGGGGAGCGGGCGGGAGCAGGAAGAAGGCGGGGAGCGAGAAGATCGCGTAGAGCACCGCGGTCGCGAAGAAGGCCCCCTCGTAGTTGCGGGCCTCCACGAAGGGCAGCGCGGCCAGCAGGGCCGCGATCGAGCCCGCGTAGCCGACCGCGAACCCCCAGCCCGACACGCGGCCCTGATGGCTCGGCGGGGCCAGATCGGGCAGGTACGCGTTGTAGTAGACGAGCGCGCTCTCGTAGGCGAAGTTGCCGATCACGCCCAGCACGAAGCCCCACGCCACCATGCCGGGTGCCACCGTGGACATGAGCGCGGTGGCGATGACCGCGAGCGCCGTGAAGCCGATGAAGAGCGGCCGGCGGATGCCCGCGCGGTCGGCGACCCCGCCCAGGAACGGCGATGTCAGCGCCACCAGCCCCATCGACACCGAGACCACCCGCCCCCACCAGAGATCCCCCTCCCCCGCCTCGTTGCCGACGACCGCGAGGGCGTAGTAGGCGGCGTAGATGGTGGCGAAGATGACCGCCGCGAACGCGGAGTTCGCGAAGTCGTAGAGCGTCCAGGCCACGATCGCCCGCACGTTCATTCGCGGGCCTCCTCGCGCCCGGCCAGCACCGGAGCGGGTACCCGGGCCACCGCCCGGTCCATCTCGTCCAGGATCGCCCGCCGCCGCTCGCCCAGGTGTCGCCCGAGGTCGCGGTCCACGAGCAGCCGCAGGAGCGCGCGGCTCTCGCGGTACAGACGGCGTAGCCGCTCGCTCCACGCGAGCGCGAAGAAGCCACTCGGGATCAGCAGGACCACGAAGAGCGCGAGCAGCCAGCCGCCGCCCGCGCGGGCGAGCAGCCAGCCCTCGGCGATCCACGCGAGCGGGTACAGGACGATCCCGGCCACGAGCTTGTAGGTGGCCTCGACGTCCGGCTCGGGCCGGAGGAGCTTCACCGCCGCCCAGGTGAGCCAGTACGGCACCGCGTGGCCGGCGAGCCCCCAGAGCGCGAGCGGCAGGCCGCCCAGCAGGATCGCGAGCTGGCGGACCGCGTACCGGAGCACCACACGCGCCCCCGGCGGCGAGAGCCCGACCGCGGTGCCGAGCGCGGCGGCCTCCACGTCCTTGACGTAGCGCTCCACCAGACTCCGGAGGCTCCCGATCCCGGCCGGGTCGTGGTGGATGAGATAGCGATACGCGCGGGTGGCGCGGCGGTGCCAGTCGGCGCGCGCGGCCGCATCGCGGGGAGCGCCCGCGTCCCGCTCTTCACGCCAGAGCCGCTCCGCGTGCTCGACCAGCCGGAGGGTCTCGCGATCGTCCACCTCCGCGATGAGGCCGCGCATCGCCGCGCCGAGCCGGGCGGTGAGGCGGCGCGCCGCCTCCTCCGGCTCGCTTCGCGCGAGCGCCACGCAGTCCGCGGTCTCCACTGGCTCGCCCACCGCGATCAGGGCCCGGCCGGTGCGGAAGGTGCCCGGCTCGTGGAACATGAGCCCGACCGGCAGCAGGGTCACCGGACCGACCGAGTCCGCCTCGGCGGCGAGCAGCATGCGCGCGGCGCCGGTGCGGAGCGGCATCAGGATGGGGTCGGGCTGGCTCACGCCCTCCGGGAAGATGAGGATGGCGTCCCCGCGGCGGAGGGTGGCGGTGGACGCGGCGAAGAGCCGATCGTTCCGCGCCGGGTCGGTGCCACCCTCCTGCCGGCGGTGAACCGGCAGCGCGCCGATCAGCCGGAGGAACGGCCCGATCAGCGGATTGGAGAAGAGCGGCGCCTTGGCCACCGACACGAGGCGGCGCGGAAGCACGGAGAGCAGCAGCACCCCGTCGACGAGCGCGTTGTGGTGGTTGGCGCCCACGATGAGGGGGCCCGCGGGGGGGATGCGCTCGGCGCCGATCACGTCCACCCGGCGATAGAAGACGGCGGTCAAGAGCCGGGCCAGGGCCCGGACCGCGCGATACGCCCAGGAGGGGCCGCGCCCGCTCAGAGCGTCACGCGCTGGCCGTCCTGGGCGACGACCGCGTTCCAGCCGAGGCGACTGCCGATCGCGTCCCGCAGCGCCTCCGCCGCGCCCGCCTCCCCGTGGACGACGTAGGTGATGCCGGGCGGCCGCTTGAATCCGCCGAGCCAGCGCAGGATCTCCTCGCGATCGGCGTGCGCGGAGTAGGCGTCGCTCGCCATGATGGTGGCGTTCACCGGGACCGTGACCCCGAGCAGCTTGATCTCGTCCGCGCCGTCCCGCAGCCGTCGCCCCCGCGTGCCCGCCGCCTGGTAGCCGACGAAGAGCACCGTGGTCGTCGGATCGGGGAGCAGGCGCTTGAGGTGATGGAGGATGCGGCCGCCGGTCGCCATGCCGCTGCCCGCCACGATGATGCCGGGGCCCGCCGTCTCGTTCAGCCGCTTGGAGTCGTCCACCGTCCGCGCGAGCGTGAACCGGCGCGGGGCGAAGGGCGCGGTGCCGGCGCCCTCCACGCGGGCGAGCGCGGCGTCGTGCTCCTCGGTGTGGGCCGCGTGGATCGCGGTGGCCTGGATCCCCATGGGGCTGTCGAGGACCACCGGGAGGCTCGGGATCGCCGCGCGCTTCTCGAGCTCGCGCAGATCGTAGAGAATCTCCTGCGAGCGCCCCACCGCGAAGGCGGGAATGAGGAGCCAGCCCTTCTGGTCGACCGCGCGACGCACCGCCGCGACGAGCCGGTCGGTCGGATCGTCGGCGGGATGCACGCGGTTGCCGTAGGTGGATTCGACCAGCAGCACGTCGGCCTCCGCCACCGGCTCGGGATCGACCATGATCGGCACGTCGTAGCGACCGAGATCTCCGGAGAAGACGACCCGGCGGCCGCCGATCTCGCAGGTGACGAGGCCCGCGCCCAGGATGTGGCCGGAGGGGGTGAACCGCGCCTCGACTCCCGGCGTGGGGGTGAACCGGCGGCCGAAGTCCACCCGCTTCACCAGGGCGAGGGCACGCGCGGCGTCCTCGCTGGTGTACAGCGGCAGCGCCGGATCGTGCTTGCTGGTGCGGTGCCGGTTGGCGAACTCCGCCTCTTCTTCCTGGAGGTGGGCCGCGTCCGGCAGCATGACCTTGAGAAGATCGTGCGTGCCCGGCGTGCAATAGACCGGCCCGCCGAATCCGTCCCGGCACAGCCGCGGCAGGTAACCCGAGTGGTCGATATGGGCGTGGCTCAGGATGACGGCCCCGAGCGTCCGCGGATCGAACGGCGGCGGCGCCCAGTTGCGCTGGCGCAGCTCCTTCAGGCCCTGGAAGAGGCCGCAGTCGAGCAGCACGCGGCTGGCTCCGTTCTCGAGCAGGTGCTTGGAGCCGGTCACGGTGCCGCCGGCCCCCCCGAGAAACGTGAGGGTGGTGGTCACTCGGGGATGGGCTCGGTCGCGGGCCGGCGGGCCGCGCCGCGTGGCGGATACGGGCCCGCGCCCGCGGGGAACTCGAACAGCTCCTGCTCGGCCGACTCAACGCCCTGGGTCACGAGACGATCGAGGTCGAGCCGCGCCTCGACGTCCGCAAGGGCCTGGGCCTCGACGCGAGTGGCCGGATGCCGGGGTGTGAACAGCGTGCAGCAGTCGGCGTCGGGCTCGATGGAGATCTCGTAGGTGCCGAGCGCGTGGGCCTGCGCGGTGATCTCGAGCTTGTCCATGCCGATCAGCGGGCGGAGGATCGGCATCGCCGCCGCCTCGTCGATGCGGGTGAGGTTCTGGAGGGTCTGTGAGGCCACCTGCCCCAGGCTCTCCCCGGTGGCGAGGGCGAGGGCCCCCGCGTGGCGGGCGAGCCGCTCCGCGATCCGCACCATCAGGCGGCGATAGACCACCACGCGCGCGGGCGGCGGCACCGCGAGCACGACCTCGCGCTGGATCTCCCCGAAGGGCACGATGAACAGGCGCGAATAGTATTGCCACTGGGTGAGCCGGGCGACCAGCTCGCGCGCCTTGCCCCGCGAGAGATCCGGCAGGTAGGGCGCGCTGTGGAAGTGCACGAAGACCACCCGACACCCGCGGCGCATGAGCCGCCACGCGGCCACCGGGGAGTCGATGCCGCCGGAGAGGAGCGCGGTCACCGTCCCGCCCGTGCCCACCGGCAGCCCGCCCGCGCCGGGCTGCGGATCGCAGTAGACGAAGGCCTCGTCGGGTAGCACCTCCACCCGCACGTTCAGATCCGGATGCTCGAGGCTCACCCGCAGGCCGGGTCGCCGCGCGAGCACGTGGGCGCCCAGGTCCCGGTTGATCTCCACCGAGGTCATCGGGAAGGTCTTGAAGGCCCGGCGCGCGGTGATCCGGAAGGATCCGAAGACGCGCCCCGCGATCGCCTGCTCCACCGCGGCCCGCAGCGCCTCCGGCGACACCCCGGTCCGGATCGCGAGGGCGAAGTTCGCCACCCCCGCGACGCGCGCCAGCCGCTCGAGCAGGCGCCCCGGGTCCGGGTGGCGCGAGAGGTCGAGCATGATCCGTCCGGAGAGCTGGACCAGATCCACCGGCCCGAGATCCTCGACCGCGCGCCGCAGGTTCTGGTGGAGCTGGCGGAGGAAGAGCGGCCGGTTACCCCGCTTGAGGCTGATCTCGTGATAGTGAACGATGACGGCCGGCGTCATCGCTCGGTCTCCGCGGAGCGCGGGTGCTTGGGCCGGCGCCGGTACACCGTCTTGGGGATCTCCACCTTCGGGGGCTTCGCCGGCATCGGCTTGCGGACCTTGGTATGGATCGGCTTGCCGCGCTTCACCGGGACAGTATATCCCGGCGGTCGCGCTCAGTAGATCGCGCCCGGGAAGGTGTTGATCCCCGCGCGGCGCCCGGCCGCCTTGTACATCTTCACGCCGCTCACGCCGCCGCCGGCCCAGAGTCCGTCGCCGATGCCGTCGTGGATGGCCCAGCTCCGTCCGCGGACGGTCCGGGCGGCCTCCCGGCGGCGGAAGTCGGACGAGGCGTCGAGCGCCTTCAGGAGCGGCCCGTCGGCGCCGAAGCCGGCGTGGATCGCCTCCATCACGTCGCGGCCCATCAGGTAGCCGCAGCCCCGGCGCTCGTACAGGATGGCGGAGTGGTAGAAGAGGGGCTCGATGAGGTAGATCTCCTTGCCGATGAGGCCGCAGAAGCTCTCCATCGCGTCGAGCACCCGCGAGAGCAAGCGCAGGCCGCGCCGCACCTGTCCCGGGGCAAGGCCTTCCCGCATCGCGCGCCGCTCCTCCTCGACGTTGCGACAGGCGGTGCCGAAGAGCGTGTCGCGCCCGTCCGGGTCGCGATCGATCGCGTAGCGGTCGCCGCTGGGATCGGTGATCTGCACGAACGCCAGCTCCGGCACCGAGAGTGGCGACATCTCCACGTCCACCAGCAGCGCGGGATCCCGGTCCTCGGGCGTCGAGCGCACCTCGACGCGCGCCCACGGCTGGTCCGCGGGCGCGGTCACCCGCACCAGGCGGGCGCCCGTCTTGTCGCAGAGGGTGGCCGGGTCGATGCCGAAGCGGTCGAGCAGCTCCTCCGGCACGAGGCGCGCGTAGAGGGCCTCCGCGACCTCGCGCGGCAGCGTGTTGATCTCCTGAATCGAGCCGAGCCCGAGCCCCGCGACGCGTCCGTCCACCGTCTAGCCCACCTCTGACATTGCGCGTGAAGCGGTCACACCGCGGGCGGGGAGGGGCGGCGCGGCGCACCCCGGGGGTTCCCCTCGACGCCGCGGCTCGCCCGGGCAGAGCGAGCTGCGACCCCCCATCCCCCAAGGGGGCGGCGCGAGGGCTGGCGACCCGTTGCGGCTTGCTCGCTCGGCCACTGCGCTTCGCGCGGCGCTACGGCTCACCCCCAGGGGCGCGCCGCGCCGCCCCTCCCCGCCCGCGGTATGGCCGATTCCCGGGATGATCATGATCGGGAACCGGTCGCGGCGTTGGGCTCGAGGGCGGGCAGGAGCATGCGCGCGGCCTCGAGCTCTTCCGGGGTGTTGACGTTCATGAACACGACCTCGGGAGACCGGTAGCGGGCGACCTCGCTCGCCGGGATCCCGAGCACCCGCACCTCGTCGTAGAAGCCGATGATCTTGAGCCGCCCCGCGCGGAGCCGCGC
>Ga0134127_10003801_pt1 | contig 10889 bp, 9 predicted proteins | sample KB31753_FD_96459 | JGI IMG/M metagenome (GOLD analysis project Ga0134127, IMG submission 96459) | Terrestrial soil microbial communities with excess Nitrogen fertilizer from Kellogg Biological Station, Michigan, USA - KB3-175-3 | ecosystem: Environmental > Terrestrial > Soil > Unclassified ...
AGTTGCAGTGTGTCCGGCCAGCCTGGAAAGTAGGGATCGCGCCCGTAGGCCAGGACTAAGTCACCCTTTTTTCGATTGGCCCACGCATAGTTTTGGGGTTCCCGAGCGAAATCGAGTTCGGTGCCCTGGACGTAATATTCAGGGTGATGCTCTACCCACGGATGATCCCGGCCGGTGTGATTGGGGACGAAATCGAGCAGCAACCGCAGGCCGCGTTTTCGGAGGCGCTCGCGCAGCCGGGCCAGGGCCTCATCGCCTCCCAACGCTTGAGAAACTTTATAGCCGGTAATCGCAAACCCGGATCCGGCGATGTCTTCTTCACGAAGGTCTGGGAGGGTCTCCTCGAATTCCTTGCGCCATTCCTGGTTAGCGCGCGAAATCTGCTGTCCGGCCCGGCCTGTTTGCCAGACGCTGAGGAGCCAGACCCAGTCAAAACCCTTGTCTGACAGCCGATCGAGTTCAGCGTCGGGGATGTCATCGAGAGTCGCTGGCCTGCCTAGCTTGCGGGATAAGTGCGTGAGCAGCACGCGCGTGTTGATTTGGTAGAGCGAGGGGTACCGGACTAACGCCATTGTGGATCCTCCAATATATCTTAGACTGTTAAGTCTCCGGTTTCTTGAAATTTACGCGATTCGGGTGCCGCAGACTAGACGATCTACATTACGTCCCAACCAATCCGAATCAGCGGCCGACGGGGACGTTAACGATTTGCAATCGGATGGGTGCAACCGCGTAGCGGTGTCCTATCGATAGTTGCGTTGCTGAACCTTTGACCAACACTCTAGTACCCCACTACTCAAAGCACGCAAAGAGCTCCCAGGTTCAAAGTTCAAATTAAGTTTACATCCGCTCGACATTCTTTTACCTCCTCTTGACACGAATTGACATTTTTTGGGGTATTCTTTGTAAGTCCCAGGCCGGTGGAGGTTGGAATGAACACCAAGCAACGCTTCTGGAGCAACAAACGATTTCGGATAATGCTCACCCTCGAGCTGGCAGTCATGCTCCCGGCAGCGGCCCTGATTTATCTCAACTTCGACCACTTGAAATCGATCCAACGCGGCAAAAAGGTCGAGGCAACGATCCATCGCGATTTCCAATATGTTCTGTCGGTCTCTGAGAAGAGCATGAACGACAGAATCTACTCGATGAGCGAACAAGCGCGTGATCTTTTCCCGTCTCCGGATGCTGGCAACGATGTTGATAGAGGAAAAAGCCTGGACCTGATTCTGTCGAAGAATCCCTGGATCTCGCACGCATTTCTCTACGACGGTGAAAAGGGGCTGATGTTGTTTCGATCACAGCCGCAACAGATGAACGATCGACTCGTCCGCGAGGAGCACGACCACCTCAATGAGATGTTCTCCGGTTGGTTCGGGATAGAAGCCAAGATGATGTGCGAGATGATGCAAAAGAAGGTACGGCCGATAACGTTCTTTCAGGAGCGAGTAAAGCGGGCCGGCGGCTACGGTTTCATGACGACCGGGTTTTTCACATTACCCCAGCTTTCCAGGGATCGCGTTGTAATTGGCGGCATTAGCTTTGACCCGGATTACCTCAAGCAGACATTCTTTCCGGAAATGTTCGAACACTCTGTTGCCCAGCGCATTAGTGAAGATCGAGACGATCAGCTTGCCATGACCGTCTTTCCCACGGAGTTTGAGGGAGACAATGACAAGATACTCGTCAGTTCCACGGGCTGGGGAGAAGGTAAGCCGGAGGTCTCGCGCAATTTGGACGATGTGTTCCGCGGGCTGACACTTGGCATCAAGTTCCAGGGTACAAGCGTCGATGCGATCGCCAATCGCTGGGTTAAGCAGGGCTTTCTTATTCTCGGCGCGCTTTCGCTTCTAATGATCGGCGGCCTGCTGCTGACCTATCGCAGCGTCAGCAAGGAGATGTCCCTCGCGCGCATGAAATCCGACTTCGTTTCCAATGTATCGCACGAACTTCGCACGCCGCTGTCGCTCATCCAGTTGTACGCGGAGACGCTCGAGCTTGGTCGCGTTACGACCGAGGATAAGAAGGATGAGTACTACCGAACTATTCGCAAGGAGAGTGAGCGGCTGGGCAAACTGATCACCAACATCCTCGATTTTTCACGTATAGAAGCAGGAAAGAAAGAGTACGATCTGCGTGAGACCGACATCGCCGAGCTGGTCCGCAACACGCTGGACACCTATCGCTACCAGATCGAGAAAAACGGTTTCGAATTTGAGACCAGCATCGAGCCGAACATTCCGGCAATGCGGCTTGACCGCGAGGCCATTGCCCGCGCCCTGCTCAACCTCGTCAACAACGCGATCAAATATTCGGCTGACGAAAAGTTCCTGCTCGTCAGACTGTATCGAGCGAATGGCAACGTAAGGCTCGAGGTGGTTGATCGCGGCATCGGGATCGCCCGCCGCGACCAGACCAAGATCTTCGAGAAGTTCTACAGGACTTGCGATCCACTGGTCCATAACACCAAGGGAAGTGGTCTCGGGCTGTCGCTAGTGCGCCATATTACTCACGCTCACGGCGGACAGGTAGAGGTCGAGAGCACGCCCGGCAAAGGCAGCAAGTTCACTTTGTTGTTGCCGTTGAAAGCCGACGTCGAGCGGCAGGCAAATCAGCTGGCATCCGGAGCAGCAACATCATGAACCTTTTAAGACCGATTCAAACCAATGCTTGGCCCGCGCGCCGGAGCGTTGCGGAGGGGAAGGCAAGCATGAAAACGCGAATTCTGATCGTGGAGGATGAGCCGGCGATGGTCGCCGGTCTGCGAGACAACTTTGAATACGAAGGGTACGAAGTGACCAGCGCGGCGGACGGAGTCGCGGGTCTCGATCGCGCCCTGGCTGACCAGCCCGATCTGGTGGTGCTGGACGTGATGATGCCACGGATGAGCGGTCTGGATGTTTGCAAGCAGTTGAAGGCCAAGCGGCCCGGGCTGCCGATCATAATGCTGACCGCGCGCGGACAGGAAATCGACAAAGTCGTCGGCCTGGAGTTGGGCGCTGACGATTACGTCACGAAACCATTCTCGATTCGCGAGCTGATGGCTCGTGTGAAAGCAGTGCTGCGCCGGGTTTCGCCGCCCGCGGCTGCACCGGAGATCTACCGGTTCGGCGACGTTGAAGTCAATATTCGCAACAACGAGGTCTTTCGCGCCGGCTCCCCAGTCGAGCTATCGGGGAAGGAGTTTGCTTTGCTGGCCTATTTTGTCGCGCACCCGGCCGAGACACTGAGCCGCGATCGGTTGCTCGACGCGGTGTGGGGCTACGAGAACTATCCCAACACCCGCACGGTAGACACCCACATACTCCACCTCAGGCAAAAGCTTGAGCAGAATCCCGAAGAGCCTCGACTGTTTTTGACTGTTCACGGAAGCGGGTACAAGTTCGTAGGATGAGAGTGAGTTATGAGCCAATCATTATCCAGTGGCGCGCTAGCAGCAGGGCTTGCGGTCGATGTTGAAGGGTCTGCGCTCCCGTACCGGAGATTAGGCGAGGCGACGCGCGAGCAGGACCTGGAGTTGAAACTCGCGGAGCTACGAAGGGATTATGCCGATCTGCATGCCTCGCTCTTCGAAGCGTCGCAGGTGTATCGCCGGTTGTGCGCGCCGCGCCTGGTTCGGCACGGTAACTTTGAAATTGCCAGCGAAACATTCGCAGCTCGGCACGTGCCCGGTGACTTCTTTAGGATCGAAGAAACCGGCGACGGCGCACTGCTCGTGCTCGGCGACATCAGCGGGAAGGGGTTGGCGGCGGGGATGTGGACCACGCTGCTTCTCGGGCTGTTGGATATTCATCGCGAATCCAACGCCGAACCCGAGTTGATTGTTGGGTCGATGAACCGCGATCTGTGTCGAGCGTCCATAGGTGCGCCGCTCACGACCCTGTTCCTCGCGCGGCTTGATTCGACAACCGGGAAGCTTGACTACTGCAGCGCCGGACATCCTCCCGCGTTGTTGCTCCGCGTGGATGGCCATCTTGAATCACTTTCTGATGGAGGACCGGTTCTTGGCGTAGTTCCGGAAGCTTCGTTTGCAAGGGGAAGCGATCAGCTCAACTACGGAGATGTGCTGCTGGTTTACTCCGATGGGGTCCTCGAAGCCCATAATTACGCGGATGAAGAATTCGGCTTTGATCAACTGGAGGTTCAACTGCGATCTTCGCGTAACGGCTTCGCAGACGCGATACTGTTTTCAATGCTGGGCGCCGTGCAGGATTTTGTGGGCGGCTGTCCGCAAGCCGACGATATGTCGCTGGTTGTTGTGCGGCGACGTACGCGGCAAGGAGGCAGGTGAGGCGACTCGGATGACCCTATCCGGCGGTTCTTTCGAACCAGCAACGTAAGGGAGACGGACGAACTACGCACACTTCAAAAGGAGACCCTATGTCAACAAGCGAAACACAACTGGAACCAACGATGAATGCGCAACCTCAGAAGGAACACCAGTGGCTTCAGAGGCTGGTGGGCGAGTGGACTTACGAATCAACCGCAACGATGGGACCGGACGCGCCGCCTATGAATTGTGACGGAACCGAAAGCGTGCGAACGCTCGGTGGTCTCTGGGTGTTGTGCGAGGGGCACTTTGAGATGGCGGGCGGAGGACCGGACACGACATTGATGAGCCTCGGCTTTGATCCGGACAAGAAGCGATTCGTCGGCACTTTTATTGGCTCGATGATGACTTATCTTTGGGTTTATGACGGAGAGTTGGATCAGGCCGGTCGTGTGCTGACGCTCAACGCCGAGGGACCGGATTTCTCCGTTCCGGGAAAAATGGCAAAGTATAAGGACGTGATAGAGATCAAAGATGACGACCATCGCGTTCTGTCATCGCAGTTCCTGGCCGACGACGGAACCTGGCACCGATTTATGACCGCCAATTATCGGCGCAAGAAATGAAGCGACTGCTGCAACAGGGCTTTAATCGATTACGTCGCTGAGGCAGTCGGAGAGCAGCTGTCGATTAAGCGAGATTGAGGTGGTCTGGCCTTCTTTCTTTTTGCTTATCAATCCGGCGTGTTCGAGGGTTTTCCAATGGTGACACAGCAGGGCCATACTTATTCCAAGATTGTCGGTAATTTCTGAGCCGCACAGCGCGTTGCCATTGGACAACATCTCGACCATACGCAGCCGCGTCGGATCGGAGAGGGCTTTGAACACCTTCGCGCGCTGTTCGGTGCTGATCTGTTTCGATGCGCTCTTTTTCTTTCCCACGACCATATAGTACGAAAAATCCAGCCTGAGTTCCACAAGATAATTCAAAACTCAAATGACTAAATAGTTAAACAAGTATTGAACCTCGCCGGTCGTCCGTGCGTAGAATTCATTGTGGATGCCAAAGAGAGACGGGGCGACGAGACGTTGCGATCAAAGACGCCGTCAATCATCGGTGGTAGCCGGTCATCGGCGCCAATCGCTCGTTGCCTGTCCTAATTCATCACAGGCTAGCCGGGGTACAGCCAGGCAGAAAGGCAATAGACCCATGACTCAAGAGCTGTTCCATATCGGCGGGGTTTTCGTGCTTGCCGGGATTCTATTCCGATTGAGAGAGATCGTTGTCTCATTCGATCCACTGGGAAGGAGAAAGAGCAATGGTAACTGCTCCGATCAGTAATGCCATCTTAACTAGACTGGGAGCGCAGGCATCCTGCCTGCCTGCTTCAAGGATACGACTTCCGAGGGAGCAGGCAGGATGCCTGCGCTCTCAGGGAAATCGCATCGCACTTCTGGCCCTGATCATATGTGCAGGACTGGCTTCCGCGTGTCAGAAGAAAGAACCGCTTGAGGTCCAGCGCCCGCCGGCGCCTGTGACCGTCGTAGCGGCGGTAACTCAGGACGTGCCGGTGTACCTCGATGCCATCGGCAAGACCGTTGCCCGCGAAGTCGTCTCGATCGAACCGCAAGTCTCCGGTCGGGTTATCAAGATTCATTTTGCAGATGGGACCGATGTGAAGAAGGGCGACTTGCTCTTCACGATTGATCCTCAGCCCTTCGAGGTGAGCTTGCAACAGGCGCGTGCCAACCTTGCCAGAAGCGCAGCCTTAAAAGCACAGGCCGAAGCGACACTTGCCAAGGACGCTGCCCAGGCAAAAACGGGTGATATCGAAAAACGCCGGTATGAACAGCTGGTCGAGACGGGCGTGGTAAGCAGGCAACAGTACGATCAGGTGCGGACTGATTCAGAAGCACTGAATGCAACCGTCAGCGCTGATCTCGCAGCGATTCGAAGCGCCCAACAAGCGATGAAGGTGGATGAAGCATCCATCGCGAGCGCCCAGGTCCAGCTCGCCTATTGCTACATTCGCTCGCCGATCGACGGTCGCGCCGGCCAGCGATTGGTTGACGTAGGCAACGTAGTCAACCCCGGCAATATGGGCCAGAAGACGTCAATGCTGGTAATCCAGCGAGTTGATCCGATCTACGCCGACTTTACGATTCCGCAGAGCGAACTCTCGGCTGTTCAGCGCAACATGGCACAGGGCACTTTGAAGGCCGAGGTCCGTCTGCCCGACGAACCCAATAATCCGGTCAGCGGCGACCTCACTTTTGTGGACAACGCGGTCCAGAACACAACAGGTACAGTGAACCTGCGCACGACCATCGCCAACAGCGATCGAAAATTCTGGCCCGGCCGCTTTGTCAACATTCGCCTGGTGTTGAGCACCATTCGATCCGCGATCCTGATACCTGCTGCCGCCCCGCAGATGTCCGCGAAGGGCGAGTTTGTTTATGTTGTAGGCAATGACCTCAAGGCCGAGCTTCGGCCGATCACACTCGGTCAACGACAAGGAGAACAGGTGGTCATCGAGCAGGGTCTCAAAGGCGGCGAGCGAGTCGTGGTCCAGGGCCAGATCGCCGTCATACCTGGCGAAATAGTGAGCCTCACTGAATCAGGCGCCACCGAGACGGCATCAGATGCAGGAGGCGGCTTATGAATTTGTCCGAACCATTTATAAGAAGGCCGGTGATGACCGCGGTGCTGACGGTATCGGTCATCCTTTTCGGCGTGCTCAGCTACACTCGGCTTCCGGTGAACGACCTGCCGTCAGTCGATTATCCGGTTATTCAGGTACAGGCCAACTACCCGGGCGCGAGTCCGGACACTGTCGCTAACAACATCGCGACTCCTCTCGAGCGCCAGTTCATGCAGATCAACGGTCTCGAGCTCGTGACTTCGCAAAGCACTCAAGGTCACACCAGCCTCACATTGCAGTTTGCGCTCGACAAGAACATCGACGCCGCGGCGACCGATGTACAGACCGCGATCTCCCAGGCGACCGGAAGTCTCCCGGTCGATCTGCCATCGCCGCCCACGTATTCAAAGACAAACCCGAATGACCAGCCGATCATGTACATCGCGCTCACTACGGACTCGGTGACGCCCGGTCAGCTCTACGACTACGGAAGCACGCAGGTCGGGCAGAGGATCAGCATCTTGCCGGGTGTCAGCCGAGTGGATGTGTTCGGCACCAAGTCCGCGATTCGAATCAAGGCAGATCCGGCGGCGATGTGGGCCCGCGGGATTTCGGTAGATGACCTGACCGCGGCGATCAAGAACGGGACGAGTTACACCGGGGCAGGTCAATTGGATAGCCCTTCCGGAACGTCACTGCTGCGACCTCAAGGTCAACTCGACGCCGCCGATGCCTACGGCAATCTCATCGTCAGCACCGCGGATGGAGCTCCCGTTTATCTTCGTGATGTTGCCCAGGTTGTGGATTCGGTTCAGGACGAACGGATCAACATGCGGTTTTGGGCCCGCGGCTACCCGGTTCCCTCGGCCACCGTCGTCGTGGCGGTAAACCGGCGAGCCGGCGCAAACGCAGTGGAAGTTGCGCAGAACGTGCGCAACTTGCTCCCGTTGATCGGCGCGGAGTTACCTGCCTCGGTGCGCATCACGCCCATATACGATCGCTCGCGATCGATCGTCAACTCAGTCAGAGATGTGCAGGAGACATTGCTGATCGCGTTCGTTTTGGTGGTAGTCGTTATCTTTCTTTTTCTGGGTCGCGCCACCGACACCTTGATCCCTGCAGTCGCGCTGCCGCTTTCACTGTTGATCACTTTTATCGCGATGCGACTGTTGGGATATAGCCTGGACAATTTGTCATTGATGGCCCTCACGCTGGCAATCGGGTTTCTGGTTGACGACGCGATCGTATTTCTGGAGAACACGGTGCGGCGGATGGAGCGTGGCGAAGGTGCGTTGGAGGCCACGCTCCATGGGGCTAAGGAGATCAGCTTCACGATCCTTTCGATGACGATCTCGCTGGCCGCGGTGTTTATTCCGCTGGTTTTCATGTCCGGGCTTGTCGGCCGCATTTTTCGGGAGTTTGCGATCACGATTGTTATCGCAATCCTGGCCTCAGGCCTGGTGTCTTTGACGCTCACTCCGTTGATGTGCGCGAGACTGCTGAAAGACCGAGGCGAGGGATCAAAGAAGACCTGGGTGGAGCGGGTGATCGGCGGTATCGAGAAGCGGGTGCTCGGAGTGTACGGATCATCACTCTGGTGGTTCCTGCGACATCGCTGGGTATCCGCGACCGTGTGGATCCTCTGTCTGGCGGGAACGATTTGGCTTTTCGGGGCGGTTCAAAAGGCGTTTCTCCCGCCGGGCGACAGCAGCTTCATCTGGGGAGTAATGATCGGACGTGAAGGTTCTTCCCCGCAGCAGATGCACGAGCTGCAGGATCAGGCTGACGCCATCGTCCAACAGGATCCAAACGTGAGCGCTACGTTTACAATGACGGGTGGCACCTTCTTCGCTTCAAACCAGGGACTGGTGCTGGCGTTCCTGAAGCCCCCCGGCGAGCGAGAGCCCATTCAAGACGTTTCGGCTGGCTTGATGGGCAAGCTTGGAACGATCCCCGGCGTCTTCCCATTCCTTCGGCCGTTCCCGGTCCTGGAGATCAGCACCGGCGCCACCAATCAGAATCAAGGGCAGTACGCTTTCTCGGTATCGGGCGTCAATGCGGATCAGGTCTACGGCGTGGCGACTACGCTGATCGACAAGATGAGACAGTACCCGGGCTTTCTCACGGTATCATCGGACTACTTTAACAACACGCCCAATCTCGATGTAGAGATCCGACGCGATCAGGCGAAGACGTATGGAGTGTCGGAAACGCGAATACTCGGATTGCTGCGGAACTCGTATTCGCAGAACTATCTGTACCTGATCAAAAAACCCGAGGACCAATATCAGGTCATTCTGGAAGTTGAAGACTCGGCCAGGTCAAACCCGGATGATCTGTCCCGGCTCTACATCAAGTCTGATGACGGCCAGAACCTGGTGCCGCTCAGCACCCTGGTAACGTGGAAGCCGGTTCTTGGACCGCAGTCTGTAAACCACTTGAACCAGTTCACCAGCGTCACGATCTTCTTCAATCTCAAGCCCGGGGTTGCGATAGGCGATGCTACGGATTTCATCAGCAGGACCGCGGCGCAAGTCGTGCCACCGACGGTCCGCGCAAGCCTGCAAGGTGAAGCATTGACCTTCACCAACACCGTTCGCGATCTGACGATTCTCATGCTGCTGGCGGTGTTTGTGATGTATGTAATACTGGCGATCCTGTATGAGAGTTATGTTCATCCGTTGACCGTGCTCTCCACACTCCCAACGGCTCTGGTGGGCGGATTGTTCACCTTGTACTTCTTCGGCGAGCAGGCATCCCTGTACGCGTTTGTTGGATTGTTTATGTTGATGGGGATCGTCAAGAAGAATGGGATTCTCATCGTGGACTTCGCGCGCCAGCGCGTGGATGCCGGCGAAACGGCAGAGAAGGCAATACACGATGCGAGCATGGATCGATTCCGTCCGATCCTTATGACCACACTGGCGGCTGTTATTGGAGCAGTGCCGATCGCGCTGGGATACGGCGCCGACGGAGCTTCGAGAAGACCACTCGGGCTGGTCATAGTCGGAGGTTTGGTGGCGTCGCAGTTCATCACGCTGTATGTGACGCCGGTGATTTATCTGTATCTCGAGCAGTTCCAGGAGAGAGTGTTGAATCGAACGTCCTGGTTTCATGCCGGTCATCTTGGGAAACAGTCCGGTCAACCAGAGGCGATTACCGCGATTGAATAGCCGTGAGGTGTATAAATGACTATTCGTTTGGATCACACGATCGTGCCGGCCAAAGACAAGGTTGTGTCCGCGCAATTCTTCGCCGAGATTTTCGGGTTGACGGTCAAGCCGGGCCAGTTTGCGCAAGTTCAGATCAACGAGAGCCTGACTTTTGACTTTGCGGATGAGCGTGGACCGGAGGGCGAGCCAGACTTCAACCCCTCGATGATTCAGAGCCATCACTACGCTTTCCACGTCAGCGATGCTGAGTTCGACGCAATCTTCGCGAAGGTGCAGGAAAAGCGGCTCGCCTTTGGCAGCGGGCCATTCAGCCACACCGACGGGAAGATCAACAAAAGGCGTGGCGGCCGAGGGTTTTACTTTGAAGACCCGAACGGCCACCTGTTGGAGGTGATGACGGTGGCGGAGACCGGGGGTTGAGAAGTGTAACGTGCATCTCTCAGCTCTGGCGAGCGTGATCTTCCTTGCCGCAACGCATCAGGGAGGTTTGGAGGAGAAATAGACCACGGATTGGGCGGATAAGACGGATCCGCACGGATCAGATCCGTGTGAATCCGTCCAATCCGCTCCATCTGTGGTCTATTCACCGATCGGGGCGCCATCAACAGATTTAGGACACTACCCCGCGTTAGCTGGCGTCAGTGGAGCTGATCGCGTTCATCATACCAATCCTGAGCAACCGCTAGAGCAGTGCGCGCAATCGCTCTTTCATTACTGCTTCCTTCGGCGTCTTCGCTCCTCCTTCCAACCAGTCGTAGATTCTCCTCGGGGTGATGGTGTGAACGACCGAGCTTCGCACCTCCAC
>Ga0134127_10003803_pt1 | contig 10889 bp, 10 predicted proteins | sample KB31753_FD_96459 | JGI IMG/M metagenome (GOLD analysis project Ga0134127, IMG submission 96459) | Terrestrial soil microbial communities with excess Nitrogen fertilizer from Kellogg Biological Station, Michigan, USA - KB3-175-3 | ecosystem: Environmental > Terrestrial > Soil > Unclassified ...
CGCCGGGCCTTGCATGGTGGCGAAGTAGCCGTAGTCGACGAACGACCGCTCCGGCGTCTGCGGCATCCGTGCTACGTAAGAGCGTTCGGTTGTGGAGTCGATCAGCTGGTCATACGTGCCCTGCAGGCGCAGGCGCGAGGCGCCGAACACGAAGTCGCCAAGCATGCCGAGGCCGCTCAAGTAGCCGATGTAGACGACGTGCGAAGTGCGCAGCGTGTCGCCATCCAGTTCCGACATCAGCTTGATCCGCACTTGCTTGCGGCCTGCCAGCAACGCCGAGACGTCTGCGAGCGCCACCGCAGTGCCCGTCGGCAAATAGGTGAGACGCAGGTTGCGGTACTGCTGCGCCGAGCCGGGATTCAGCTCCAGGTAATCGATGAACTCAGCTTCGGAGTTGATGCCGAACTCACGCACCAGGCGTTGCACGTCGCCGGACTTGTCCACTTCGCCGAGCAGGTAGTAGTCGCCGACGACGATCGTCACCGGCAGGTCGTCCGCGAGCAGACTGGACCATATCGGACTGGCGCTCGCACTCGCCGCCGCCGGCTGAGCGCGCTCGACATTCACCACCAACGCCCCCGCCACCGCCACCACCACCCCCAACACAAACGCCAACACCACTCCCACGCGCGGCGTGCGCAGCAACTTCGGCTGCTCTTTGACCTGTAGGTCGGGCTTCAGCCCGACTTCCGCAACCGCCGCCGGCACGCCCGCAACGACCAACCGATACTCGCCCTTCGGAATCCCAATCCGTCGCTCCGACGGATTCCTCAGGTAATACTCCTCCAACCTCTTCCTCAACTTGTGCACATACACGCGCACCAACGCATCCTGCCCAATATCGAAATCCGATCTCTTGTTGAACACCGCGACCGCGATCTCGATTTCCTTCGGCGCGCTGCTGCCGCCGCTGCGTGACAGCAGGAAGTCAAACAGACGCGACAGCGGGCCCGGCTTGCCGAGCACCCCGCCGGCGCGGAGCCGCTGCGCCTCGGCAGCCAGCTCATCCGCAACTTCGAAGACCCACTGTTCGCAGGCGCTCATGCTCGTCGTCTCCTAGTATCGCTTCGTCTGAATCGGGCAACCCGGGAAGTAGTTGCCCTTCGCAAGCTCCGCCGCGCAGCGCTCACGCGCGCCCTTCACGCCGAACTTGATCATGTCGATCACTTCGTCCTGCTTCATGATGTTCATGTGCACCGGCGACAGCGTCTCGACGTCGAGCTTGTAGTACTCGATGTTGTCCATGTAGTTGTCGGGCCAGAACTGGTAGTCGCGCGCGGCAGTCGCGATGTCGCCCTCCACCATCACCTTCGACGCTGGGATGTATGCGAACACCGCATCTGCCATGTGGGTGTTGTTACGCGCCCAGTACAGGTCAACCGTCAGCGTCGAGTCGGAGAGCCGCAGGTGTTCGCCCATCGCCTGGAACTTGAGCGGCTTGCGGTTCTTCTCCAGCGCGTCCGGGTAATCCGGCGCGCGATGCTCCGCCATCTCGCGAAAGATCAGCTCGTTCGTCGGACGCGAGATGACCGTCAAGCCCTCGGCGACCCCGACGCGAAATCCCGCCGTGTGGTCGAAGTGATGATGCGACGGAATGTACTGCGTCAGCGGCTTGCCAGGCACGAGCTGCCGGGCCGCATCGATGGTCGCTTGCGAAACCCGCTGGCTGCCGCCGAGCTCGAAGATCGCCAGATGATCTGCGAACTCGAACACGTTGCTGCCGTACGGAGTGAGGCGCCAGATGTGCGGCGCGACCTGTGTGGCCTTCACTTCGACCGGCGGCAGCTCGGGCTCCGGCGCGGCGCGCACCTCTGCCGGTGCGGCCAGATCGGGGATCTGCTGGTCGACGAGATAGGTGTCGACCCACATCTTCGCGTAGTCGATGTTGCGCCAGTCGAGCGTCGTCCGGTAACCGAGCGGCATGAGCAGGCCGCTGTACGAGGCATAGCCCGAGTAGTGCGTCGTGAACGTCACCTGGCCGAGATTGCTCTGCGGATTCGTCCAACGCAGCCACTCGGGCAGCTTCGATTGCGTGTCGATCGCGAGCGAGAGCTTGTCGCCCTCCTTCAACGTCAAGTCGACGACCGTGAGCTTGCCTTCGCGACGCGGACTGCCGAGCTTCGTAGCCGGATCCAATGCAGTGCGCACGGCGACGACAGGATTGTTGTTCATCCACGCACGTCGCATGTGCGGACCGTCGAGATGCAGCACGCCGTCGACCCAGCGTGGGATACGAGCCGCCTTGCCGTCGGGTGCGACGTCGTAGGCGATATCGCCGTCGAGAATCAGGTTCGTCGGCGCGTACGAATGACCGAACACCGCCGCGAAGGGGAACAGGAAGTTGCGGCGCTCGGTCTGCTGGAACCGGTTGTTCTCGAGGTCGTAGACGCGCTTGAGATCGTTGGCTGCCTGATACTTCTGCGGCGCATCGGTACGGGCGTCGATGTTGCCGCCGCCCATCTGGTAGGCGTAATGCGCGTAGCCGACCAGCGTGATGTTCTTGACGGCGCGAATGCGCTCGGCACCGCCCAGGGCAGTGGCTGCCTCGTTGAGGATCGCAGGCTTCGAGCTGCCGCCTTGTGCAAGACCGGCCGAAGCCCAGCCTGCGAGGATCAGACTCACCGCCAGAGTCGAGAAACTAACCTTCATGCAGCCCCCTCGTCGTTGCTATTCCACGTTCGTTGTTGCGCCGTGCGCTTTCGCAGTCCGCTCGATCAGGTCACGCAGAACCTGCAGCGTTGCGTCGGACGGCACCGGCGTCGTCGCGACCTGCTCGGCGTAGCGCACGCGCCAGCCGGTCGCTGCCTCGATCTGGGCGCGCTCGACGCCTGGATGAATCGATGTCACCTTCAGCTCACGCGTCACCGGGTCGGGTTCGAGTACGCACAGGTCCGTGATCACGGCCGTCGGGCCTTTGCCCGGCAGACCCGCGCGCTTGCGACTGTCGCCGCCTTCGAGATGTCCCGCTGACGTGATGAAATCGAGCATCTCGACGAATGTTCGACGGCTCTGCCGGATGATGATCACCACTTCCTTCGCGAGCGCCGCGATGTCGGGCGCGCCGCCGGCACCGGGCAGCCGCGTCTTCGGCGCCGTGTACGAGCCGATCACCGTGGTGTTGATGTTCGCGTAACGATCGATCTGGGCGGCGCCGAGAAAGCCGACGTCGATGCGCCCGCCTTGCAGCCAGTAGCGGAAGATCTCAGGCGTCGACACGACGGTCTCCGCGGTGCTCGCGAGCTCGCCGTCGCCGATCGACAGCGGCAGCACCGAGGGCCGCGTGCCGATCGTCCCGGACTCGTAGATCAGATTGATATTTGGTGCGTGCGTCAGTCGTGCAAGATTCGCAGCGGTCGAGGGCAAGCCGATACCGACGAAGCACACGGCCTCGTCGCGCAGCCGACGGGCCGCCGTGACCGTCATGATGTCGTTAGCTGTGTAGGACATGCTGCTTCATCCACGCGATGAAGGTCGAGCGATCGCGCGCGATGCCGTCCCATTCCTTGTAGAAAGAATTGCTGCGGTCGTAGTAGCCATGTGCATACGACGGCCACGCGCCGCGCGGCACTTCGCAGACCGCCGAAAGCGCCCAGCCCGGCAGCACGCAGGCGTTCGGCGACGCGTCGAGACTGTCGACAATCTCCTCGACCGTTACGATCACGCGCTTCGCCGCGAGTGCTGCTTCCTTCTGCACACCGATGATGCCCCATAGCAGTACGTTGCCGCGCCGATCGGCACGTTGTGCGTGAATGACAGTCACGTCTGGTCGAATCGCAGGCGTCGCGGCCAGGCGCTCCCCCGTGAACGGACACGTGATAGAGCGGATGCGCTCGTTGTAGCGCGGCAGATCGCAACCGGCGTAGCTGCGAAGAATTGCAAACGGCAGATTCGCAGCACCAGCGACGTACGCGTTCGCGACGTCGGCATGACTGCGTTCGTCGATGACCAGCGGATTAGGCCAGCCATTCTCGACAGCATCGCGAAAGCGATGCAGCGAGCCGACGCCGGGGTTGCCGCCCCACGAGAATGTGAGCGAGCGAGCGCAGCCCATGCCGATCATCTGGTCGTAGATCAGATCCGGCGTCATGCGCACGAGCGCGAGATCGCGCCGTCCTTGACGGATGATCTCGTGGCCGGCCGCGAACGGAATCAGGTGTGTGAAGCCTTCGAGCGCCACCGTGTCGCCATCACGCACGTGCTCAGCGACCGCAGCCTGGAGAGTTGTGAGGCGCATCGACGTTACTAACGTAACGGCAGCGCCGGTAACGACAATTAACTCACTTCGTAATCGACCACCCGCCGCTCGACGCGCAGCGGCCCGATCAGCCGCTTCAGCTCCTCGTGCAGCGGGTGGATTTCGTATGCGTGCAGCGCGCTCCAGCTCTCGAACTCGGTGTACAGCGCCAGATCGGCGGCATCGCCGGCCCGACGCCGGTTGATGCCGATCTCGACCGCCCTCAGCCCTGTAATGCCGGTGCGCATCGCCGCGATCGCATCGAGGATCAAATGCTTATTGGCGAGGTCGCCGAGCCCCCGCTCGAAATCGCGCAGCCGCCACATCACCAGGTGTTTCACCATCGCCAGTCTCTTCTCGCCGCCGCGCCTTCTTGGAATCCCGACTCAGGCAGGCCACGAGATCGGCGACCATGGCCTCGCCCAGATTCTCCGGCCTGCTGATCGTAAACGCGTCGGAGTAGTAGGCGCCGACATCGTGACCGATGCCGATGGCGAGCAGCTCCACCGGCGAGCGCTCCTCGATCTCGCCGATAACGGCCCGCAGGTGGCGTTCGAGGTAGCCGGCGTCGTTCTCGGCCAGAGTCGCCTCGTCACACGGCGCGCCATCCGAGATGACCATCAGCACTTTGCGGGGCTCCGGCCGACGCAGCAGCCGCGCGTGCGCCCAGAGCAGCGCTTCCCCATCGACATTTTCCTTGAGCAAAGCGTCGTCGAGCATCACCGCGATCGCCTGACGATGGCGCCGCCACCGGCGTGCGGCCGGCTTGTACACAACGTGCAGCAGATCGGTAAGGCGGCCGGGATCGGCAGGTTTGCCGTGCGCGATCCAATGCGCCCGTGCTTTACCGCCGCGCCAGCGACTGGTCGTGAAGCCGAGGATCTCGGATTGGACTCCGCATCGCTCGAGCACGCTGCCGAGGATCTCGGCGCACGCGGCCGCCATTGCGATCGGCGGGCCGCGCATCGAGCCGGAGTTATCGACCAGGATCGTAACGGCGGTGGCAGGGAAATCCGCCGAGCGCTCCTGCTTGAACGTCAGCGGTTGCGTCGGGTCGATGATGACTCGCGTGAGGCGCGCGCAATCGAGTAGCCCTTCTTCGCGATCGAACTGCCAGAAGCGCGCTTGCTGGACTTGCAGATGTCGCTGGAGTCGCCGCGCCCAACGGGCAATGTCAGCGGTCGAGTCGCGACGAAAGCGGCGCAGTTGCTCAGCAAGAGCCTCGCGTGTACTGGGCGTGCAAAGTGCGGTGGCATCGGCCTGAGTGTCGAATTGCTCGGTGAAGGGGTGATAGGCGCGAGCGCCTGCGGGAGCACTGGTTCGGCGAGCGACGATCGTTCCTCGCGAAACTTCGCGGGCGCTGCGCAGGGCGTCGACGTGAGTGGTGGGGCTTTGCAGCGGTGATCGGCTGTCGACAGGTGTCGGCTTCAGCGTGGGTCGCGGTGCCGGCGTCGGTGAGCCGCCTATCAGCCGCAGAGCTTCCAGACCGAAGGCGCGTTGATCGCAGATGAGGTCGGCGAGTTGTGCAGGTAAAGCCGGCAGAGGATGTCCTTGCCTCAAGTCGTCGAGATTGGCGCGAACCCCGTACCAAGCTTGCGGCACCCTCGCCTCGACGCGGGCCTGCTCCAGCGCCTCAAAAAGCTGGCCATTGCTGCCGGCCAGCGCGATGAGCTCGGTATGAATGCGCGGATCGCTGTACCGCTCGCGCATCGCCCGCGCGTCGATACGCCCCCGCCAGCAAGCGTCATCCCAGTTCTTCGGCGCGACTGCATTGCGCTTACCCGACAGTGCACGGAGCACGCCGGCTGCGAGTTTCTCAGGCCGTGCCGCCATTGATCTCTTCTGCGAAGCAACGCTGATACAGCTCTGCAACCAGCGCGCGTTCCGCCTCATCGCAGCGATTCAGGAACGTCAGGCGGAAGGCGTGACGAATATCGCCAAAGATCCGTGCGTTCTGCGCCCACGCGATCACGGTACGCGGCGACATCACCGTGGAAATCTCGCCGTCGATGAATGCGGTGCGCGTCAGCCCCGCGAGCGCAACCATCTTGCCGACGGTCTCGCGTCCTTCGGCGGTGTCGAAGGCCGGTGCCTTGCCGAGCACGATCGCGATCTCTGTCGGCGCTTGCAGGTAGTTCAGCGTCGCAACGATGTCCCAGCGATCCAGCTGTCCCTGGTTCAACAGCTGCGTGCCCTGGTACAAACCAGTCGCGTCGCCGAGACCCACGGTGTTCGCCGTCGCAAACATCCGGAACGCAGGATGCCGGCGCAGTACTCTGCTCTGATCGAGCAACGTCAGTGCGCCGTCGCTCTCCAGCACGCGCTGGAACACGAACATGACGTCGGAACGTCCCGCGTCGTACTCGTCGAGCACCAGCGCCACGTTGCGCGTAAGCGCCCACGGCAGCATGCCTTCGACGAATTCGGTCACCTGCTTGCCGTCGCGGATCACGATCGCGTCCTTGCCGATCAGATCGATGCGGCTGACGTGACCGTCGAGATTGATGCGCACGCACGGCCAGTTCAGCCGGGCCGCGACTTGCTCGATATGCGAAGTCTTGCCGGTGCCGTGATAGCCCTGCAGCAGCACGTTCCGGCCGAAGCTGAAGCCAGCGAGAATCGCCAGCGTCGTGTCGGGATCGAAGCGATAAGCCGTGTCGATCTGCGGGACGTGCTCGCTGGCCCTACTGTAGCCCCGCACCGGGAATGGGCCGTCGAAGCCGAACGTGCGGCGGACATCGACTTCAGTGTCGGGCAGCGCGCTCATGGCTCATGCAAGCGGATCTCGCCCTCCACGATTTCGATCGGCAGGGGGTCGAGGCGCAATCCCAGGGCCGGCCCATCGATGCATACGCCGTCCTCGAAGCGGTAGACCGCGCAATGATAAGCGCACATTACCTGCCGCGCGCCTATGACGAGGAATTCGTTCGGCTGCGCGTTGAGGGGCAAGGAGAAATGCGGGCAGACGTTCGCATACGCCCACACGTGCCCGCCGCTGCGCATAAGCACGATGCTCCTGCCGTCGTGCATGACCTCCAGGCAATCGCCGTCCGGCACTGCGTCGAGGCGGCACAGCGCGTGATCGCTCACGGCATCAGCGCGGATAGTGCGGCGGAATCTGTGCGTCTACGTTCACCCACACCGATTTGGCATCGGTGTAGTCGTGCATCGCCTCGAAGCCCATCTCACGCCCGTAGCCGGAGTTGCCGACGCCGCCGAACGGCGAGCCGGGATTGACGCGCTTGTAGCTGTTAATCCACACCATGCCCGAGCGCATCGCATTTGCGATCCGGTGCGCGCGTTGCAGGTTCGTAGTCCACAGGCCGCCGCCGAGACCGTATTCGGTGGAGTTCGCGATCTCGATCGCCTCGGCCTCGTCTTTGAACGTCGTGACGCAGACGAACGGGCCGAACACTTCTTCCTGGCACACGCGATCCTGCGGCTGCGCCTTGACGACCGTCGGCTCGACGAAGAACCCTTTCTCCAACCCCACGGTCGCCGGCTTCTTGCCGCCGATGAGAATCTCCGCACCCTGCTGCCGCGCAATGTCGCAATACGCCAGCACGCTCTGCTGCTGCTTCTGCGATGTCAAAGGCCCCAGCTCGGTCGTCGGCTCGAGCGGATTGCCAATGCGGATCGAGCGCGCGAGCTGCAGGAAGCCATCGAGGAATCGATCTGCGATGCCCTGCTGCAGCAGCAGCCGCGAGCCTGCGATGCACGCCTGGCCCTGGTTGTGGAAGATCGCGAACGCGCTGCCGTTGATCGCAGCGACCGGGTTCGCATCGTCGAAAACGATGTTCGCGCCCTTGCCGCCAAGCTCCAGCTGCACGCGCTTGAGGTTGCCGGACGACGCCTGCACGATCCGCCGGCCAACGGCCGTGGAACCGGTAAACGCAATCTTCTGCACGCGCGGGTGCTCAGCGAGATGCTGACCTGCAGTCGGCCCATAGCCCGGCACGATGTTGACGACGCCCGGCGGGAATCCAACTTCCGCCATCAGCTCTGCAATCCGCAGCGTCGACAGCGGCGTGATCTCTGCTGGCTTGAGCACGACGGTGTTGCCCGCGGCGAGCGCGGGGCCCATCTTCCAGCTGGTGAACATCAGCGGAAAATTCCACGGCACGATCTGCCCGACGACACCGACCGGCTCACGCAGCACGTAGTTGAGAAATCCCGCCTCGACCGGCACGACGCTGCCCTGGACCTTGTCGGCCATGCCAGCGAAGTAACGGAACGTCACTGCGGTACGCGGCACGTCGAGGCCACGCGTATCGCGGATCGGATGTCCGGTGTCGAGCGATTCGATCTGCGCGAGCTCTTCCGCGTTCGCTTCGATCGCGTCCGCCAGTTTCCCGAGCAGACGTCCGCGCTGCATCGCCGGTGTCGCGCGCCAGGCCGGGAAGGCCTTGGCCGCAGCGTCCACGGCGCGATCGACATCCGCAGCCTTGGCCTCGGCGACTTTCGTCAGCACCGAGCCGTCGAACGGATTGACGACGTCCATCGTCGCGCCATCGAGCGCATCGACGAACTCGCCGCCGATGAACAGCTTGTTCTGGAAGCGCATGTCAGAACTCGACGGGGTAAGGCTTGAGCTTGCCGCTCTCGTACAGCTGCGGCAACTCGGGCGTCGCGTTCTCCCACACCAGCAGCATCGAGCGCTTCTTCGAGTAGCCCTGGTGACGGATGTCCGCCGGCATCGCGGCGACGTCGCCGGCCTTCATGATGACTTTCGCACGCGGCGCGCCGGTGTTCTTGTTCTCGATCTCCCACTCGATCTCGTCGCTGAGCTGCACGAACCACTCGACGCGATCGTTGCCGTGCTTGATCGGCAGGATGTACTCCTCCGTCGTCGGGCAGCACAGGCTGCGTTCCAGCACCGACGACACGGATGGATTCCAGGTCACGTCGGAGCGCGACAGATACTTGAACAGGTTGAAGGCGTGCACCTGCCCCTCGAAACCCGGCTCGGCTTTGATCTCGGGCTCATCCTGCGGGACGTCAGCGAACGCGCGATTCACTGGATAACCGTTGCTATCCGCCCGCAGCTCGGCATCGCCCGGCAATCCCGGCATGCGCTTGCAGGCCTGGCGCTCGCGCTCGATCGCCGCGCGGTTGTTGCCGTTCTTCTTGCCCAGCCAGCCCTTGCCGGTCTCGTCCGGCGCGGCGAACGGATCGAAACCCTCGTTGGTCCAGTCGTCGAGGATCGCCTTGAACGTCGCCATGATTTCGCGCGAGTCGAACGTCTCGCACAGATCGAGGCCTTTGCTCTTGTACGAAGGATGGTACTTGCCGGCGTAGAACTCGACCTTGCCGTACAGGTTGCGCGTGCCAATCACGGGATCGAAGTTCACCCAGCCATAGAAGAAGCCCCACGCGACGTCGCGCATCATCGCGCGCAGAAACGCATCGGCGGAGATCGTGTGCGAGAGTTTCTGGCCGTTGGCCTGCCACGCGATGTGTACGAAGTATTCGTCGCGCGAGAACGCGAAGCTGCCGAGGCGGAAGCTGCGATAGCCGGTCTGATTACTGGCAGGCGAAGCCTGCACTTCCACGGAAGACGCTGCCTGAACCATGTCTGGACCTTCTCTTGAAGAAGCGGATTAGGTGTAGCAGATGTCGCGCCACTTCTGTACCGACAGCTCGCCTTCGACTGTCTGCAGGAGAATGACGCCGGCGCTCAGCGCCTTGAAGCGATAGGCTGCGCCCTTCGGCAGCAGCACTTGATGACCGCGCCTGCAACGCACGGTGCCCATCTTCTTACCCGCGGGGCGCTCGCCAGCGAGCACGGATCCGCGCTTGCTCGCCGGTGCGATCGAGTCGGGAGCGTCGAGCTTCAGCAGCTCGACTTCGATGTCGCCGTCCATGACGATTGCGAATTCGTCGTGCGACGCTGCGTACCAGGCCGAGGTTCCCTCGGCGCGCAGTGCTTCGAGCACGTAACCGAGGTTGATGGCGACGACGACTTTCTCGTACGGCTTCGACTTGGACGCCACGTCGAAGACGTTGGAGAAGGCGTAGTTCTTGGGATCGTCGTCGATGATCTGCAGCTCGCCCTTCGTGTAGTCACGTAGCGAGCCGAACACCGTCTGGAAATTACTGCTCATCTTGCCTCTACATAAATGACGTCGCCCTGCTCCACCACGTTCAGGCCGAGCGACTCGCGCAGCAGGAACACGAGCGCCTGGGCATCGCCGATCCGCAGCGTGCCGCTCACGTACTGCCGCCCGATCTCACCCGAGCGCAACACGACCTTGCGCGTGGTGTAGCGGTTGTACTCGGCGACGGCATCCGCCAGCGGGACGCCCTCGAACACGAGTTTGCCTTCCCGCCAGCCGTTGATCCGGTTCACATCCGCCGCGCCGACCGTGCCGATCGTCCCGCCGGAGCGGTACCGAACGGACTCGTTCGCCGCGACCAGCGGCGCCGCGCCGCTACCCGCGGCAGCCGGTTGCACCAGCACTCTGCCTTCCAGCACGGAGACGGTGACCTCGTCGCGGTCGATCGAGACGCCGAACTGCGTGCCGACAGCGCGTACCTTGCCGCCTGCCGCCCATACCTCAAACGCACGCGATGGGTCATGTGCGACAGAAAAGAATGCTTCGCCCTGGTGCATATCGACTCTACGCCGCTCCTTGCTCAGCGTGACATCCAGGGC
>Ga0134127_10003804_pt1 | contig 10887 bp, 8 predicted proteins | sample KB31753_FD_96459 | JGI IMG/M metagenome (GOLD analysis project Ga0134127, IMG submission 96459) | Terrestrial soil microbial communities with excess Nitrogen fertilizer from Kellogg Biological Station, Michigan, USA - KB3-175-3 | ecosystem: Environmental > Terrestrial > Soil > Unclassified ...
TAACGGCGCGACATAGTTTCCACCGCGCTCGATGAATTCCCACACGTAATCGCCCGACAGCGGATACAGGCTCTCGATCGCAATTTTCCAGCCGAACGCAAGCAGGAGAATGCGTGAGGCGGGATAACACAGCACTGCAAACATTAGACCTACATCTAGAAGACCCGATGTCCGGAGCAGGTATTGGGCAGGATCGTGCGCGCCAACCATCGCAGCGACACGCTCCATATGATGCGCCAGCAGAGCCTTCCGCTGCCCAAATGCCAGCCCAGCATGACCGAGTAAGAAGAGTGCCGTGGTGATCTGTAGCACTCTGGAAACCACGGCGACTTTTCTCTCCGAATCGAGGCGTGGGAAGCTTGGCTTGAACCACTGTCTGTTGGTGAACCCGGCGGAGAGATAAAGAGCCAGTACAGCCAGCGCGACACCAAAGTTCCCGGCGCGATCAAACCACTCCCACCATCCAAGCCCAGTGAGTGGACGCAAGAATGCGGTCCACGTTCCCCAGAACGCCGCGTACGCAAAAAGAGCTGGGAAGGGGATCAATAAGGCCAACGTGGCGACCAAATAGTCAAGACTTCCAATGACAAGCTCAAGAAACCGTGCCCACTCGCGGCTTATACCGAAGTAGGAAAAAAACGGCACCCAACTCTCTTTGTAGATAAATCCGAACGTGCCGTGTCCGTAGAAGCAGAACGACACACCAACACGGAGCAACAAGGGTATGAATTCTGACAACAAACGAGGCGCCGCTTCGAGTAGGGAGCGAGCAAATCGAAATCTCACAGCGTCGCGTGTTCGTGACCCGCCGTGCGCCCGAAATTGACTCGACAAATCTTTCTCTGCCCGAGGCCTGCCGCTGGTCCCTTGCGCTGAGACTACGACGGCCTGTGTTCTAGTTTGACCCTCGAGAATTAGTTTAGTGATGAATCAAAGCGGCTCGCTACCTACCGACCGATATGAGTGGTATCCCTCAATCGATCACTGGCGGAAGCGCTCGTGTTTCCGCCCTGAGCGATACGGCGCGATATGGCCGCTCGCGAAGGCCCAACTCGCCCAGGCCAGTGCTTGAGCCGGCGAGCCGGTGGAACTAAGCGGGCGAGGACGACGTTGTATAAGGACAGCGTAGTTCCGTACTAGCTATCCAAGCCGGCTCTGCTGATCCGAACCCGACGCTTTTGAGGAAAGTACTGACACGCGTGCCGGGAAAAACCCAGTTGGGGTCCCGGCATTTCGAGCCCAATCTCGATCTATGGAGGCCGCTGAGCTTCGTGCGCTCGTCCAACGGAAGCTGCAGGTGGGGTTCGTCGGCGGCGATGAGCTGTACGTCGTCTGGCGAAAGAAAGATGTGATCATCGTTGCGGGAAAGAACATCCATCCGCAGGACATCGAGGAGATCGTCTCGAGCCACCCGGCCATACCCGACGGACGTCGGACGATCCGATGCCCGGATCAGCGCCGACCTGCCACTCCTCTCATCCAGCGACTCGCTATTCCTTACACGGTGTTCTGATGAATAGGGTCAACCCGTCGGGCTCCGGTTCGGCGTGGGCGCCGTGGGCCGGCGGTCGTCTCCTCTTCATCGGTGCGAACCCGAAAGCTCGCAACGTGCGGGCGCTGATCGCCTTCGGCCGGCGCATCCGGCACAGCTATAAGGCGCTGGCTGTTCTGGTGTTGAACACACTGCTGATCGCCGCCGGGCTCGAGCTGGCATCGCGAGCACTCACCGATGTTCGCGACGCCTCGAGATCAGCCAACCAGTCGGCGCCCGACCCGCGGGAAAAGTCGTCGTACTATCTCGGCAAGGCTTGGGCCCCGCAGTACTGGCGCGAATTCGAATTGAGCCGACAGATGCAATACCTGTCGTACGTCGTATGGCGAAGAGCGCCGTTTACCGGAGCCACGATCAACATCGACGACGCGGGCGTTCGGCGGACGCCCGGTGCGGTGTGCGAGGCTGGCTCGTACAAGGTGTTCGCGTTCGGCGGCTCGACGATGTGGGGCACCGGCTCGCCGGACTGGGGTACGATACCCGCATATCTGCAGGCCGCGCTGGCGAAGCGCGAGGGCCGACCCGTCTGCGTCGTCAACTTCGGGGAGTCAGCGTACACGTCCACTCAGAGCGTCATCATGCTTCTGACTCGACTGCACGCCGGCGACGTCCCGGACTTGGCGCTCTTCTACGATGGTCCGAACGACGTCTTTACCGCATTCCAGTCCGGCCGGACGACGGTTCATGCGAACATTGAACGGATTGCTCGGGTGTTCGAGCACCGCGATAACGGGAGTCCGCTGGCCGAGTCGCTCGACCGTTCCGCGCTGTTTCGCGTCTCCAGAGGCCTGGTGAACAGGCTCGCTCAGGCGCCTCCCCCGACCCTCCTGACGTACGAGACGATGGGAATCGATCGCACCGCATTGACCGAGGCGGTCGTGCGGACGTACCTGGACAACTACAATGTCGTGGATGCGCTCGCCCACAACTACGGATTCAAGTACGCGTTCTTCTGGCCTCCCTACATTTCGGCCGGCAAGAAGCATTTGACCGAGGAAGAGGAGGCGCTGAGACGCGAGGTCGACCCATCGCTCGCGAAATTGTACGCATCGGTCTATCACACGATGGAATCCCGGATTCTTCAGCACAAGAATCTTCACTCCCTGACACCGATTTTCGACGCTCGCGACTCCCTCATCTGGATCGACGACGTGCACGTGACGCCGGTTGGGAACGAGCTGATCGCCGATGGGATGTTACGCGCCGTCGCCCGCAGGGAGCATTGAACTAGCATGCAGACCGCATCGGTATTCGCGCATGCCGGGCTTATCATCGTCAACCGGGAGATCCTTGGCGCCGCCTACGTCCAGCAGCTCCACTGGGAGATGCTCGCCAGAGCGTGATCTGACGTCACCAGGCGCTCCTCGATGAGCTGTCGTCGTTTCCGACCGTGCCATCCGCATGGCGGCAGTTCGACCGCGCAGCCTACATCCCTCCGCTCCTCCCGGACGCCTTCGCCCGCGCTCTGGTCATGCAGGGGCGAGGTCGTTCAGGCCACGTCCGCGTCGCTAGCGTTCAGCCTCGCGACGATCAGTGCCGCTCGTCGCCGCTCACTGATACTGAACGTATAGCGGCCGCGGCAGCAGTCGCAGGACTTCGGGCGGCGTGAGGATCCGGTCGCCGTTCTTCGCGTCGTTCTGATAGAAGATCTTGAAGCCGGTGAACGCGACCGGGTATTGCACGATGTAGTCTTTGTACGAGTCGAACTTGAGCCAGGCGGGACCCCAGCCGTCCATGTGCATCACCACCTGGACGGCCGGCGTCGGCTTGATCTTCTCCGCGTCCGGCAGCATATCGAAGCGGAAGCGGTGCACGACGAGGATCTTGGGCGGCAGGTTCTTCTCGCGCACGAGCTTGTCGAGGACGTCGATGACGTAGTTCACGTCACTCGACATCATCTGGCCGACCTTCACGCCCGGGCGGATCCCGGTGCGCTTGTGGTGCATGTAGAATTCCGGATCGAGTCCCAGGTGGACCTCCGGGCGCTCGAGATACTTCAGTAGCAGCGGCAGCTCCTGCTCCAGCGTGCTGTGGCCCGCCTGGATGTCGACGAAGAACAGGCCCTGACGGCTCTGCGCCCATCGGTATGCCTGCTCGATCGTCTGCGAATTCTCCCGTCGGCGCCATTTGCCATCCGAGCCTGCGGATCCCTGCGCGATTACCGTGACGAGGTGAATTGCCGGAATCACAGGCGTCGAGGCATCCGCCTTACGCCACATCGCCACGGTCTCGTCGAGCATCGACAGCATTTGCTGCTCAGGATACTCGCCGAGCACGCCCATCTTCTTTGAGTGCGGGTTGCCGTAGTACGCGACGATGCGGCTGTGTGGGAGAATCGCGCCGGAGAGCGCGGTCGGTCCCGTCGGCCAGCTCGGCATCGCGTTGCGGCCGGCTCGGATGGCCCTGGCGTACGCGATCTGATCGTATGGTTTGCGTCCCTGATTGAGCTGGATCTCGGCGGTGTCGTTCGCACCGACGAACATCCGCGAGGGTGGAGTCGAGCCGGACTCCCCCGCACGCTGTCCGCCGTCGGTGGCCGCGCGGGTCGCGACGTCACGAGTCGCGTCGCGCATTGAATCAGATGCCGCACTGGGCTGCGAGCCGCAATACGCGACCGTGGCGGCGGTCACCAATAGGAGAACGGATCTCGTCATCATGAACCTCGGTAGATGGTGACCTCGGACGCCTCCGAGCGTCTCGAGGCGATCACACCGATAGCAAACGGCGTTCCGGTCCAGAGTTCATGATATTGAGGCGATTTGGATCGCGGCCCTTGACAATCTGGCTCGCAGCCGTGACCGGATGACCGCGGATGCCCGGGAAAGATGTTCCGCTCGGATTCCGCCCTATCGGGGCGTGCACGGAGAAATGTGTCCCGGCCCACCGCTCGGTGAGACCTCAAATTCAATGCGTCAAAGTCCCGGTCGGGGACCCCAAGCACTTAGAGAGCACTGTCAACCTCTTCACTCGTGCTCTACGATGACCTCAGAAGCCTGATGGCTAGTCGACGCCGCCGCGTCATTCTGGGTCTGGCCACTTTGCTGGGAGTGCTGGGCCCTGGCTGTCAGTCAGCGCCTCCCTCAGGCGCTCTCGCTCCCGCTCCGCCACGAAGCGCCGCACCCAGTCCAGCGCCTCAGTCGGCAGCGGCTGCCGCAGAAGGTTCCGAAGCGAGATACATCCGCTGGTTGGTGGAGCATTCAATGCTTCACCAAGCGGAGATGGTGAGCCGGCGATACACGGGCCAGGGGCAGCTCTGGCAGCATCCGTACGCCGCGCCGCAGCCGCGCGCTGCCTCGGCCCTGGCTTCGGTTTGGTTCACCGCGTATCCAGCGGCTCAAATCACCCGGCCTGGCGAGTCGGTGCTGCGCGGCTTGGGCGACCCGGAGCTGTGGCGTCTCTTCCGCGAGATCGGCGTCACCGCTGTGCACACCGGGCCCATGAAGCGGGCCGGCGGGATACGCGGATACGAGTTCACGGCGACCGTTGATGGAAACTTCGATCGGATCAGCACCGAGATCGACCCCGCCTTTGGCACCGAGGACGAGTACATGTCGATGGTCCGGCACGCCCGCGACAATGGCGCCGTCGTCATCGGCGACATCATTCCGGGCCACAGCGGCAAAGGCGCCGACTTCCGCCTGGCCGAACGCCGCTATGGTGACTACCCGGGCCTCTATCACATGGTGGAGATCGCGGAAAAGGACTGGCAGCTGCTGCCGGCGGTGCCGGCCGGCAAGGACTCGGTCAACCTGGAGCCCGCGGTAGTCGACCAGCTCAAGGCGCGCGGCTATATCGTCGGACAGCTTCCCCGCACTATCTTCTTCGAGAAGGGCGTCAAGGAGACCGACTGGTCCGCCACCGCGGCCGTCGTCGGCATCGACGGCACAACACGCCGCTGGGTGTACCTGCACTATTTCAAGGAGGGACAGCCGACCTTCAACTGGCTCGATCCCACCTTCGCCGCGCCGCGGCTGGTTGCGGGAGATGCCCTCCACTCGCTCGGCCGTCTCGGCGAGCGCATGCTGCGGCTCGACGCCAACGGTTTCCTCGGCATCGAGGTGCGACCTGGCAACGACCGTGCCTGGTCCGAGGGACATCCGCTCTCGGTCACCGCGAACCAGCTCATCGCGGGGCTGGTGCGCAAGCTCGGTGGTTTCACCTTTCAGGAGCTCAACCTTACCCTCGAGGACCTCCAGGCGATGTCCCACGGGGGCGCCGATCTCTCGTACGACTTCGTGACGCGCCCCGCCTATCACCACGCGCTCGTCACGGGCGATGCCGAGTTCCTGCGCCTCATGCTCGGACTCCAGAAGTCGTACCGGATCGATCCGGCGGGACTCGTCCATGCGCTGCAGAACCACGACGAGCTCACCCTCGAGCTCGTGCACTTCTGGACCCGGCACGCGGACACGCCATTCACCTTTCGCGGCCGCACGATGAAGGGCCGCGAGCTGCGCGAGATCATCCGCGCCGAGATGCACGACCGGCTCCTCGGCCCGGCCGCGCCATACAATCTCAAGGCAGCCAATGGCGTCTCCTGCACCACCGCCACCGTCGCCGCCGCCGCCCTCGGCCTTCGCGATCTCGGCCAACTCTCCGATGCGCAGCGACAGGACATCCAGCGCGCCCATCTGCTCGTGGCGATGTTCAACGCGATGCAGCCGGGCGTGTTCGCCCTGTCCGGCTGGGATCTCGTGGGTGCTCTGACCTTGCCGGCGGAATCCGTGAAAAGCCTGCTCGCCGACGGCGATACGCGCTGGATCAACCGCGGCTCTTACGATCTGCTTGGCGCGAATCCGAGCGCGGCCAAATCGAGCGCCGAGCTACCCCGCGCCCGGGCGCTCTACGGCACCGTCCTCGAACAGATGGAGCACACGGGTTCGTTCGCTTGGGAGCTGAAGAAGATGCTGCGGGCCCGCTCCGCATACCGCATCAACGAGAGCGAGCAGATCGATATCCCGACCGTGAAGGCACGGGGTCTGGTGGTCATGGTCCACCGCCTTCCTGAGGCCAGGGGAATCCAGGTCACCGCCCTCAACTTCGCGCGCACGGCCGTTCACGAGACCGTGACCATCAAGGGCGTGCGGGCGAACGCGGAGGTCGGAGATCTCGTCGAGGAGAAGATCACCGGGACAGTCGACGGATCCGGGCAACTGCCACTGACCCTGGGTCCGCACGAAGGGCGAGCGTTCCTCATCAAATGAGCTTCTGGCAGATCTGGAACATGAGCTTCGGTTTCCTGGGCATCCAGTTCGGCTGGGCTCTGCAGATGGCCAACATGAGCGCCATCTACGAGTACCTCGGCGCGGAGGCGCACCAGATTCCGATCCTATGGCTCGCAGCACCGTTGACCGGGCTGCTGGTCCAGCCCGTCATCGGTCACATGAGCGACCACACCTGGAACCGGCTCGGCCGTCGTCGCCCCTACTTTCTGGTCGGCGCCCTACTCGCCTCGGGAGCGCTCGTGGCGATGCCCAACGTGTCGGCGCTGTGGATGGCGGCGGGACTCCTCTGGGTGATGGACGCGTCCATCAACATCAGCATGGAGCCCTTCCGCGCCTTCGTCGCCGATCTCCTCCCGCCCGAGCAGCGTACACGCGGCTTCGCCATGCAGGCGCTCTTCATCGGCCTGGGCGCCGTCATCGCGTCCATGCTCCCCTGGCTCCTGTACCATCTCCTCCCGGTCGACGGTGAGGGTGGGACGCCGGGCCCGTCGATTCCCCGAGCGGTAGCCCTGGCTTTCTACACCGGCGCCGTCGTCTACCTCGCGGCCGTGCTCTGGACTATCGTGACGACCCGCGAGCGCCCGCCCGAGGACATGGCCGCCTTCGAGCGCATGAAGACCGAGAAGGCCGGCGTTGGCGGCGCCGTCGCCGAGATCTTTCACGACGTCGTGGCGATGCCGCGGACGATGCGGCGCCTGGCGTGGGTGCAGATCTTCACCTGGCTGGGCCTCTTCTGCATGTGGCTCTATTTCGGCGTGGCCGTGGCCCGCAACATCTTCGGCGGCACGCCTGGGACGCCGGCCTACGCGCAGGGCATCGCGTGGGGCGGCAACTGCTTTGCCATGTACTCGGCGGTCTGCTTTGTCTTCTCGTTCGCGCTTCCCGCCGTGGCCGGCCGGCTGGGCCGGAAGCTCACCCATGGCCTGTGCCTGGCCATGGGGGCGATCGGCTTGCTCTCGGTGGCCTTCATCAGCAACAAGTACGGCCTGCTCCTGTCCATGGTCGGCGTTGGCGTCGCCTGGGCCAGCATCCTCTCGATGCCCTATTCAATCCTCGCCGGCGCCCTGCCCTCGGGGAAGACCGGTATTTACATGGGCATCTTCAACTTCTTCATCGTCATCCCGGAGATCCTGGCCGCGCTCGTTTTCGGCAAGGTCATGGAGACCATTCTCACCGAGGAGAGCGCGCTGGTGCGCCTGGTTGGCGGCGACAACCGACTTACGGCCGTCGTCCTCGGCGGTATCTCTCTAGCGGTGGCGGCGGTGCTCTGCGCCTTCGTCACAGAGCCCAAAGAAACGCCTTCACACAGCCGCGTGGAGTCGGCTCGGTGACCTGGGGAGCGGCGCTATTCCTTGACACCCCCGTAGCGACGACGGAACATCTCGCCATGCGCCGGATCAAGGACGAGCAGCTCTTGCCGGCCGACGGGTACCGATAGCGGCGCTCCGGTGACGACCACGAAACCCGCTCAGCAGTCCGTGGAAATGATCCTCGTTCGCCAGCTGGCGAGCTACCTCTTCGTGCCGGTGCTGGTCGTCGACACGACGGAGACCGTCATCTTCTACAATGAGCCCGCCGAGCGGATTCTCGGGGTGCGCTTCGAGGAGACCGGTCGCATCGACCGTGAGGAGGCGGAGCGGCTCGTCGAGCTGAGCGACGATCCCACCGCAGGGCCCGAAAACCTGGAGCGCCCGCTGGACACGGTCCTGCAGCAGCGGCGTCCCGCGCACGCCCGGCGCTGGTTGCTGCGCCGAGCTGATCGCGTGCGGCTTCAGGTCGAGCTGACGGCGTTTCCGATCATCGACCACGAGGAGCGCCTGCTGGGGGCCATGGTGATGTTCTGGGAGCACCACGGACCATGAAGATCACGCCCTATGGCGTCCGCGGCTCCCTGGCGGCGCCGGGCCCGGCCACAGCGCGCTATGGCGGCAACACCTCGTGCGTGCGCGTGACGGGTCCGGACGGCACGGTGCTCGTCCTCGACGCGGGGACCGGGATTCGATCGCTGGCGCTCGAGCTACCCACGAGACTGTCCCGCGTGGACGTGCTGCTGACCCACCTGCACATGGACCACATCATCGGACTGGGGTTCTTCGGCCCCCTCTACAACTCCGCCATGGAGGTCCATATCTGGGGACCAGCCAGCGCCACGCTGACCCTGGAAGCGCGCTTGCGCCGATACCTCGCTCCACCTCTGTTCCCGGTGCTGCTGCGTGATCTTCCGTGCCGGCTAGAGTTGCACCACACGGATCGTAGCCGCTTCTCGATCGGGCCATTTCGCATCCGGGCCTCGCGCATCTGTCACCCCGGCCCCACGGTAGGCTATCGGATCGAGACGGACACGGGCTCGCTCGCCTACCTTCCCGATCACGAGCCGGCCCTTGGGGCGCGCCGGTTTCCCGTCGAGCCGGAATGGACTTCGGGCTTCGAGCTTGCGCAAGACGTCGATCTGCTCCTGCACGACGCGCAATACACCCGCGAGGAATATCCCGCACATGCCGGCTGGGGACACAGCACGATGCACGATGCCCTCGCGTTCGGCCAGCTGGCCGGCGTCAAGCATCTGGCGCCGTTCCATCACGACCCCGGGCGCGATGACGATGCGCTCGAAAAGGCGCTCGCCGTTGCCCTCGCCGAGATCAAGCCCGACTTTCCGGTGACGCCGGCGGCCGAGGGGCGAAGCTTCGATCTCGGACGCGCGTGACACGCGCTATGCTCTGCCACCAGAAGGAGGAATGAACATGGCGAGGATCAAGAAGGTCGGGCATGTCGTGCTGGGAGTGCGAGATCCTGCGCGGTCGATCAAGTTCTATACCGAGGCGCTCGGCATGGAGCTGGTCAACGTCCTCGACGAGATGCAGATGGCTTTCTTTTCGTTCGGGGAGCGCGACCACGACATCGCCGTGATCAAGGTGCCCGACGAGCAACCGGTAGGCAGTAGCGGCCTGGCCCACACGGCGCTAGAGATCGAAGGGGGCCAGGAACAGCTTCGCGAGCTGTATGAGCGACTCAAGCGCTGCGGCGCCCAAGTCGAGTTCACCACCGACCACGTCCTGACCAAGAGCGTCTACTTTTTCGACCCCGACGGCAACCGGCTGGAGATCTTCTCCCAGGAATTGCCCAGCGCCAGCGCCAAGCAATACCTGCACGACGCGCGGGTCGCCGCTGATGTCATGCGGCCGCTGGATCTCGAGACGGCAACTCCTTAGCCCGGGACATGGCTAAGCAAGCCTTTGCGGATCATGCTGCACAGCAATATCCATTTGGAACTGGCGGGTTTGCAGGGCAGGTCCGTGCCGGCTTGAACCTCCCAGTTGAACTCGCACCAAAACCATAAATAGCTGTGTAAATCCGGTAAGGATCCACACGGATGGCCGCCTAGTGTGCTTGGACAAAGGGAGCGGCGCGTTCCCCTATGAATACAAGACTTTGTGGTGGCGTTGCGGGTTAGGACCCTGTTCTTTGCGGTAATTTTGAGTGTGCCCAGCGCTGTGCCCTAATCCACTGGTCGCCACCCGGAACCGGGACCTCTGTGTGATCGTTCCTCTCCAGAGAAAGCGGCCCAGCGACAACGCGTGTCACCAATGATTTCCTCCCGAGCTATAGAATCGCTTGAGGACTCACCTCCGCGAGATCGCCGAGCGGACCATCAGGCCGAAGTAGCGCACTTTCTCGCCGGCCTCCTCACTGATCCTCATAACTCCGTCACGTTCGTTGAGCGGGCCCGGTCCAGTCCGGCGAGTCCGGAAACCGACAGCTATGCAAACCCTCTCACGATTGACAATTACCGGGCTGTCTACAAAGGACGGCCCCACCTTGGGCATGGTGCGCCGCTCGCGTGAGCGCGGCTTTGTTGCCAACGGCGCGGCGGGGCACAGAGCAGCCGCCCGACCTCGGATCGTCATTGTGGACGACCACCCGATCACGCTCGCCGGACTTAACTTCCTGCTCGCCGCGGACTGTACCGTGCTGGCGCGATGCGTCGACGCCCACGAAGCGTTGCGGTGCGTCCGCATCTACGAGCCGGACGTGCTGATCATCGACCAGGACATGCCCGCCATGGACGGCGTCGACGTGCTCAAGCAACTGCGCGCGGCCGGTGATCAGACA
>Ga0134127_10003805_pt1 | contig 10885 bp, 9 predicted proteins | sample KB31753_FD_96459 | JGI IMG/M metagenome (GOLD analysis project Ga0134127, IMG submission 96459) | Terrestrial soil microbial communities with excess Nitrogen fertilizer from Kellogg Biological Station, Michigan, USA - KB3-175-3 | ecosystem: Environmental > Terrestrial > Soil > Unclassified ...
AATTATCGCAAAGCAGTACGGCTGGCGTGTTACGTTCTTCATCGCGTGCATTCCGGGTCTGATACTGGCAGCACTCGCGTTGCGGATTCGCGAGCCACATCGCGGCGGAGCCGAAGAGCATCACGTGGTCGGACAGCAGCAGGAGGGTTCTCCGTACTGGCGAGTCCTGAGGATACCTACGATCTGGTGGATAATCCTTTCGGGCGCCCTTCACAACTTCAACGCGTACGCCGTCAATGCTTTTCTTCCGGCGTTTCTGGGCCGTTATCACGGTATGGATCTAAGGCAGGCCAACACGATCGCGGCGATAGTACTTGGCGCCGTCGGAGTTATCGGTCTGCTCGGGGGCGGATGGGCAGCCGACAAGTTTCGCCAGACTCGAGCCAACGGCCGGATGCTGTTAGCAACGGTTGCGATGTTTGTTTCGACACCCCTGGTTTATCTGGCGCTCGATCGGCCGAAGGGCGATCTCGTTGGTTTTATGTTGCTGATGGGGTTCGGCTGGATGTTGATCTATGTTTACTACGCGACCGTTTACGCGGCGATTCAGGATGTCGTCGAGCCCGGTCTGCGCGCCACCGCGATGGCTTTGTACTTTTTCGCAATGTATGTGCTGGGCGGAAGTTTCGGTACATCTATCCTCGGCATGCTTAGTGACCACTACGCCCGTCAGGCCATGACGGCTGCAGGTGCTACTGCAATGGCCGAATCGTTCAGAGCCGAAGGGCTGCACAACGCGTTTTATGTCGTCCCGCTTGTATCGCTGATCCTGGCGGGTGTTTTGTACGCGGGCTCTCGAACGGTCGCCAGGGATATGGAAAAGTTGCAGCGTTGGATGCGGGAATCAGCGGCGAAGGCCGCCGTCGAATCAGCCGAAGCCGCAAATTAGGTGTCAGGCCTGCGATTTGCGATTCTCCGGGTTGCTTGAGTGATAAATCGCAGAATCGCACGCCTGACCCTCAGCCAAAAGAGTTGATGCCGAGGCGATTGACAATTAAGACGGTATCGTTGGCCGCTTGCGCACTGCTCATCGCGTCCAGCGGGCTACCATTCCGCCACACCCCCGACCACGCGCCAGCTCGAACCCCGCTCACACCTGGTGTTTTGAAAACCTGGTCTATGAGCTTGTTGCGCAATACCCCCGGCTTGAGCGTTACCCCTTCTCTCTTTCCATCGACGCGAGTGCGCGAGCCGAGAGAGGCTCTCGAAGAAGACACCGAAGGCCGCGGCGATTGGTTTACGTTTCAACGAGCTTATCCATCAAACTCAATCCCGCCTGATGCGCGGATAAGAGCATGGAGCGCGAGGCCCGGCTATTCACTCGATAGCGTACTCGTGCCTCTAGCTACCCAAACCTGGCGCCCAATCGGGCCCGCAGCCACCGTGTCGGCCTGGTACCCTTTTTGGGGGTTGACCAGCGGGCGCGTCAACGCGATCGCAGTCTCACCATCCAACTCGAGCATTGTGCTGATCGGAAGCTCGACCGGCGGAATCTGGCGCTCGACGGACGGCGGCGATACCTTCGTGCCGGTGTCGGATGATCAGGTTGATATGGCGGTGGGGTCGATCGCCTTCTCGAAGAGCAATCCCTCGATCGCCTACGCCGGCATGGGCGACACAAAAGCCGGCTATCTCGGCAGTGGCGTTCTGAAGTCCACCAACGAAGGGAGGACATGGGTACGAGTGAGCGACAACTCTCTACCTTCGCTCGGCACAATCGCAAAACTCGAAATCGACCCCAATAATCCCGGTCGTGTCTACCTCGCGCAGTACTCGTCTCTTGCCGGCAGCAAAGTCACTTCGAGCGGGCTGTTTGTTTCGACTGACGGCGGTACCAAATGGAAGCGCGTGCTTGGAGGCGCGCCGCGCGACGTCGCAATAGATCCGCATGATTCGCGTGTCCTCTATGCAGGGCTGTCCCGCATCGATAAGGACGCCGACCCGGCGTTTGGTCTCTACCGATCAACGGATTCCGGAGACACATGGGCTAACCTTTTTGCCGCACAATACGACATAACCAGACGCCGAGACTTCAGAGTCGCGGTGACCGCTACAAATCCAAAATTGATCTACGCGTATTTCGGCGGGTTTGTCGGTTCGAGCCTTGATGCGCGGCTGCGTGTAAGCAGTGACGCCGGAGCAACCTGGACGGATCGAAATCTTGCTACGGTCGACACCGCGCAATTGGGTTACAACACGTATCTCGCCGTCGACCCTCGCGATTCGATGACCATCTACATCGGCTCGCGCGACCTGTACAAGAGCACAGACGGGGGTGAAAGCTGGACTAACCTCACGCGTAACTTCTACGACAGCGGTGTTGGGTTTCAATACGCGCCCGGAGGTTCGGCTACCCACGTCGATCAACACGCACTTACGTTTTCGCCGGCGAATCCAAACGAGTATTACGTCGGGAATGACGGTGGGGTGTCGAAGACCACTGACAATGGCGACACCTTTCGCTCGCTCAACGCAACTCTGTCACTTACCCAGTTCATAGGCATTGCGCTGCATCCGACCAATCCGGCGATCAGCTACGGAGGGACCCAGGACAACGGGACCCAGCTACGATCAGGGGATTCGAACTGGTTTGAAGTACTGAGCGGGGACGGCGGGCGCGTGGTCGTCAATCCGCTCGATCCCAGCGTGGTCTTTATGACCTACATACGCGGCGACATCTTCAGGGTTATCGACAGCGGTCAGAACTTGGATCTCCAGGTCGCCTCGAGTGGTACATTTGGCGAGTTTTTTCTGACGCCGCGCATAGCATTTTATCCGCCGTTTGTGGGCAATGGAGTGGATGCAACGCTTTACTTTGGGACCTGGCGGCTGTTTATCAGCAACAACCTCGGGAACTCGTGGTTTTCACCGTCCGGCTTTGTGGATCTCACCAAAGGAAGCACCGAGATCGGGTTCGATGTGCTATCCGCAATTGGCGTCGCTCGATCAAACACCAATGTGATCTACACCGGGTCAGCTCAAGGGCGCGCAATGCGAAGCACGAACGGCGGTCAAACGTGGCTTGATGTGACCGCCGCCCTGCCCAACCGGTCGATAACCAGCATCGCCGTCGATCCTTCCGACCCTTCGACCGCATATCTGACCGTGTCGGGTTTTAACTCGGGGCACGTTTTCAGAACGACGAATACCGGAGGGTCATGGGTCGATATCAGTGGAAGCCTGCCTGACGTTCCGGCGAACGCGTTGCTCGTCGATCCGACAGACTCAAACATTGTCTATCTTGGCACGGACATCGGGGTCTTTCGTTCTACGACACGGGGCAATGATTGGCGCTCGTTCAATCGAGGAATGCCGCCGGTGGTTGTTCACGGCTTCTCGGCTAACTCAAGCGGAGTAATTCAAGTAGCGACTTATGGACGGGGCGCGTACGAGCTGGGCGGCTCGATCGATCGGTCTGTGATCACAGCAGCGGATTTCAACGGAAAGAAGCGGCTGGAAATCAACGGTTCAACTTTTGGCGAAGCGCCAAAGGTTATCATTAACGGAGAAGATCGAAGTTTTCGAATAACGGAAAGTTCGGACACGTCGATAGTGATGATCGGCAAGATCAAGAAGCTTGGTCTCAAATCTGGAGAGAATACAATCCAGGTCATTACTTCTGACAATTTGAGCTCGAACGTCTTTACAATACAGCTCAGTTCGTAGGCCGATTCGTAGTCTATGCGTCCTCACTCGCCGAGAAGCTTCCGAACCTATACAATTCAGAAGTGGGAAAGCAAGATGACTATCTTAAACGGATCTAAGGTAGTAACGGTCACCAAGCTTGGAATTCCAATATTATTCTGCGCTTTTTGCTGTTGCTCCAGTCCTTTATTATCGAATTCCCCGAAGAACGACTCTGCACTACAGGATACTACTTCGGGCAATCAGAAGTCCCTTAGTCGCCCGCTCGACCCGTTATCGCCTAACATGAGCAGGACACGTGTGGGTCAAATGTGGAGACGTTTCGTTGAGGAAGGACAATACCGACTCGCCTCTGCGGATGATTTTACGTTCCCTCAGTGGGCAGTTGAACGACACCTTCTCCCACAAAGAGACCAGATAGAAGTGCCTTTCATACCAACGTCGATTGGATTTGTGGCTATTGTTGTTAACAAGGCCCGCGACGATGCGGAGCGATTTGGATTGGTAGTTTTTGACGCGGATGAAAGCGCAAACGACCAGACACAACAGCAGAAGGATCTTATACATTGGATAACATTGGATATATCGTGACAAAGATTTATCGCGCGCTGCAATAGGAGCAAGCAGTGGTCGCGTCTATCTCCAGCAATTTGAGGAAGAGGGCACGGACGCTTGCGAAATAGTTTGGGACGATTCGAAGCGAAGATACACATGCATGAAGATACATATTCAAATGAAACATCGTGGGTGAGGTGCTGCATGCGAATTCTGATAATCCTATTTGCCTCGTTGCTGATATCACCGATCATTTCTTCTGTCGCAACCACACCGGCCTATCAGGAAGTCACCGTCTATACCTGCACGATGCACCCCGAGGTTCAATCTTCAACACCCGGCAAGTGCCCAAAGTGCGCGATGAAACTCGTCGCCGAAAAACCCTCTCAGAAAAGCGATCCGAGCGCTGCCACAAGTCAAACTCCGCAGCCGGGGGGACGAACACTTGAAGTTGTAAAACAACTAGATGAATACACCTGCACCATGCATCCTGAGATTCGTTCGGCCACGCCGGGAACATGTCCCAAATGCGCGATGGCACTGGTGTCGCTCACTCCGAAGGTAGCAGATGACTTCAACCTGCGGTTTGAGTGCACGCCAAAGGCGCCAAAGCCAAACGAGAAGATTCGGCTGCGTTTCTCGGTCTTCAACCCCAAGACCCGAGAGCAGGTGAAGTACTTTCACATGACTCACGACAAGCTTTTTCACCTGTTTATCGTCAGCCAGGATATGAGCGAATTCCAGCACATCCATCCGATGCTTGAGATAGATGGCAGCTTCACGATCGATACGGTGCTTCCGATAGCCGGCAACTACAAAATCTATTCGGACTTTTATCCGTTGGACGGCGCGCCTCAGGTCTTGCAGCAGAACATTGCCACCGCCGGCTATACGAAGGACTTACTCGCGGGTCAACCGCGGCTTAAGCCCGATGAATCACTTACGCGAACCGCTGATGGGATGAAAATCGCGTTGACGGTGGAACCTCAGAACATCATCGCCGGCCAGCCTGTCGCACTGAAGTACCATCTGACCGATGCTCAATCCGGATCGCCGATTCGCGATCTGGTTCCGTATCTGGGGGCTTGGGGGCACACATTGATTCTGAGCGAAGATCAGTCGGACTACGTTCACTCACATCCCGAGGAGGTAGTGCCTGACACGCCCGACAAGTCGAAGCTGCGAGGCGGACCGGACGCGACTTTCAACGCGTTCTTCCCAAAGCCAGGCAACTATCGCATCTGGAGTCAGTTTCAGCGGGGCGAGACGCTGACAACAGTGTCGTTTACCGTTCGCGCGGAACGACTGCGCTAGCGGCTTGCGATTGCTCTCTTCAACCGCGACGACGCTACGAAGCAGATTAGAGGTTACTGTTTATTCTGCTTCATGTAGTTCTGGCCGCTGACGTGCCCGCTATCGAACGAGCTTGATATGCTCTTTTAGAATGCATCGATCCATTGCCACCAGTAGTCCGGCGTCCAGCGCTCGGCGAGCCGCATCTTCATCGATCACCCCTTCTTGAAGCCACACCCCGCGAGCACCCACGCGAATCGCCTCATCGACGTGCCGGCCCGCCTGGTCGCTTCTTCGAAAAATATCGACAAGATCGATTCTCTCGGGCACGTCATCAATGCGAGCGTATGATCTCTCGCCGAGAACACTGGCTTCGTTCGGGTTAACAGGGATAATTCGATACCCGTGCGATTGCATGTAACGCGACACACTGTTGCTGGCGCGCGAAGCATCCGATGACAGCCCGACGACCGCAATCGTCTTCAGTTCGGTTAGCATCCTGGCGATGGCTTCCGGATCGTTGATCTGCATCTGGTCCTCGACTTCGTGTCTTGGTTATGAACCGATCTTAGCATCGCGCACGAGCGTTTGGAATTCACGACTGATCAGTTTAGCGATGCGGGCCTCTCTCCTGGGGTACTCCCTGCCATCGAAGCTGGACACAATGGTCACCTCGCGCGCGGTAGAGGTGAGAAAGACTTCTCGCGCGTCAAGCAACCTCTGCACAGGATAGCTTCCTTCCACGAGGTGAAGTTTCCATCGAGTCGCTATCTCGTGTATGAAATGACGCGTGATGCCGGAGACACACCCGGTCGCCAGCGATGGGGTGAACACTTCGTCGCCTTGCACCCAAAATATGTTCGCCGCAGTCGCCGATACGATCTCGCCGCGTTCATTCAACAATACAGCTTCGTGAAAGCTGCGAGAGCGCGCTTCTTCCAGCGCGAAGAGGTTTTCGAGCATCGCGGTCTGCTTTACCCCCGTCAGCAACGCAGTTGACAACACCCGGTGAGGCGATAAGGTCAGCGCCAAATCCGCCCGAGCAAATCCTGCTTCAGGCGATGTAAAGATCAGAAACTCAGTTTCCCTTCCGGGCTCGACACGCCAGGAACTCGCATCGCCTTTGAGCAGCGTGATTCTCGCCCTTCCCTGCTCCGCTGAGTTCGCGTCGATCACTTTTTCCAGGGACTGACGGGCTTGCTCAAGACCAACTGCCGGCGTAATGCGAGCACGCTCGGCATGTTGCATGAGCCGTGTCCAGTGACGCTCAAAGGCGAAAGGCTTGCCGCTATAGATGCGAAGGTTGGTAAAGACGCCCCAGCCGTACAACAATCCCGCTGCTGTCGCTGCGACATGCGCCTCCGCCGCGTCGATGATCTGGTCGTTGTGAAATATGAGACGATGCATTGCGGGACGGTGAGTAGTCTGGAGTCTTTGCGCGGGGGATCTATTTGCTATTTGCGATTTGCGATTTGCTATTTTGGGTTTTGGGATTCTCCATTTTCCATTTTCCACTTGTCATTTGTCATTTGTCATTTGCAAAGCGAAGTTGCGGGATCGGCGGAAGGCCATGGTTAACGGGGCCGCGGTTAGAAGGCCACGGTTAAATGGCAAGCAAAATGATAAATGACAAATGACAAGTGGAAAATGGAAAATCCCCAAATAGCAAATAGCAAATCGCAAATAGATCCTGCTGACTACGGACTACTCACTCCGGACTACTGACCACTCTCCTCATCAGCAAAAGATACTTCTCCGGAAAACTCGATGGTCGTCCTTCCTTGTTGATCAGCACGTGAAGCGTCTCGCCGATCGCAACCGCGGCTCCATCCGCCCGCTCGATCTCGTAGTTGAACCGGACGGTTCGTCTCGTTGATTCGGTTAGCCGCGTCCGTACAATCAAATCGTCCTCATATCGAGCAGGATTCTTGTAGCGGCAGTTTGCTTCAGCGACGATCAAGAACAAGCCGGTCTCCCGCTCCATATCCCGATACGAGAAGCCGCACTCGTTGCAGTACTGGCTGCGTCCGACCTCGAACCACACGAAATAGTTCGCGTAGTAGGCGACCCCCATCTGATCGGTTTCAGCGTATCGCACCCTCAGGCGCGATTCGGCTACAAGACTTGATTCAGCTGCTTCGTGCCTGGTTTTCCTCATTGCTCAAGCGGGAAGTCTCAGGTTGGCGATTGTAGCGGTCCGTCAATAGAACTCTCAAGGCGAAAGAGATCGCGTGAGTTGACGCGTCAAACACCAGATTCTATAGTTCCGCTGATTCAGTCATTACTCGCAAGAGCGCGAATTTCTCGTCCCCTTCGGATCACTGCATATGTTAGAGCGCGCCTTCGGGCTAGCTACCGACCTTTACGAATTGACGATGGCCGCCGGCTATTTTGAGAACGGCCTCCAGAACAGAACGGCAATCTTCGAGCTTTTTGTGCGCAGGCTCCCGCAGCGACGCTCTTTCATGATCGTTGCCGGGCTCGAGCAAGCTCTTGATTATCTCTCCACGCTGCGAATTACGAGCGATCAGCTGGAGTATTTGCGCAAGCATCCGACCTTCAGCAGAGTTTCCCCCGGGTTCTTTGATTATCTCGCCGAGTTCCGATTTACCGGCGACGCGTGGGCCATGCCCGAAGGAACCGTCGCATTTGCTATGGAGCCGATGCTCCGCATCACCGCGCCGATCATCGAGGCCCAAATTGTAGAGACCTTTCTACTGTCGACGATAAACTTCCAAACGATGATCGCCAGTAAAGCGGCCCGCGTCGTAACCGCTGCTCAGGGCCGGAGCGTGATCGAATTCGGCACTCGCCGCGCGCACGGCACTGAAGCGGGGTTGTTGGCAGCAAGGTCAGCGTATATCGGAGGCTGCGTCGGGACTTCGAATGTGGAAGCGGGACACCTTTTCGGCATCCCGACTTTCGGGACCCTGGCGCACTCTTTCGTGATGTCTTTCGAGAACGAGGACGATGCCTTTCGTGCTTTTCTCAAAGTCTTCCCCGACAACGCAACCGTGCTCGTAGACACTTACGACACAATTGCCGCAGTAAGGCGACTGGCTCGCGACTTCGGACCCGCAATCCCCGCAGTGCGGCTCGACAGCGGCGACCTGTGCGAATTGAGCAAAGAGGTTCGGAGAATTCTTGACGAAGCCGGTATGACCAACACAAAGATCTTTGCGAGCAGCGACCTCAACGAGTACAGGATCGCTGACTTGCTTTCGCGCGGGGCTCGGATCGATTCGTTTGGAGTGGGCACTGAGCTGGCCACATCGTTCGACGCGCCCGCCCTGTCGGGTGTCTACAAGCTCGCGGGCCTCGAGGAACAAGGGCAGATGAGCATGCGGATAAAACTGAGTCGGGACAAGGCGACATATCCGGGCGCGAAGCAGGTTTGGCGGCAAAAGGATGAGACTGGCAAGTACCGGCAGGATCTGATCAGGCTGGAAGATGAAGCGAATATCCAACCGGGCGACTGGCATCCGCTGCTCGAGCAGGTTATGAAGCTGGGTGAAGCAGTCGGCCCTTCGGTTCCGGCTGCCGGAGAAGATAGATTCGCTCGGTTGGCCGAAGCACGCGAACGCGCTCAAAACCAATTGAGTCACTTGCCGGATGACTTATTGACGCTTGATTCCGATTCAAAGTACCCGGTCGAGTTCAGCGAGCGTCTCAATCAAGAGAGAGAGAAGCTCGAGCATCGGATAATCGCGATGCAAGAACCGGCGTAAGTCACCGATCGACACGCACCCTCGAGCCCTTGATTCACCAGTCGCATTGCAGTATGTTCGGCCACGGATTGAAAGCGGTCGCTGATCAAGTTAAGACATCACTCCGCTCAATCAGTAGTCTCCACGTGCCCGGGGTTGTTGACCGACAGGTAATCGCAGTTTATCGAAAAACACATCCTGACCGGCTGATCGCCGGTCCCAATAGGAGACCTTATGCCCCAAGTTCAGATCAACTTCCTGGCAGTCATCGTAGCCGCAGCTGTGGCGTTCGCCATCGGCGGGCTCTGGTATTCGCCCCTGCTATTCGCTAACCACTGGATGAAGGCTCACGGGTATACCGAAGATAATGTCAAAGAAATGCAAAAGGGCGCTCCTAAAGCATACGCAATCTCAATCCTCTGTCACGTTTTGATTGCGCTCGCGATCGCGGTGCTGGTGAGCTATCTCAACCTGTGGGTTTATTTTAAAGGACTCAAGCTTGGGCTGCTTATTTGGGCCGGCTTCGCCCTCCCGCTTGGGTTGATGGCAAACGCCTTTTCAAACAAAAAGCTAACGGCCTTCGCTATCGACGCGGGATATCAACTAGTCTACCTGTTGATCATGGGGGCGATCATAACAGTCTGGCGTTAGAGCCTCTTTTGTTTTCAAACCAGACACTGACTTTCTGGGTAGTGGGTCAGTTTGAGTGCAGAGTTCAAGCTCTAGCTTGCTCTTTTAGGCACACGAACGTATGAAGCAAGCTAAAGCTTGAACTCTGCACTCAAACTGACGCGCCACGACTTTCTGCGAAATCTGTACCGAAAGTGTCCGTGTGGTTACAATGAAGATCGGAGGGCATTGAGATGAGATCGCAGCTCCAGGACGCCGCGTTGATCCTTGTCGATATCCAGAATGATTTCTGTCCGGGCGGCGCGCTTGCCGTCAACGAGGGCGACCAGATCGTCCCGATCGTCAATCGACTGATGTCCAGGTTCCCGCTCGTAATATCCACTCAGGACTGGCACCCACCCGATCACGTTTCTTTCAGGGAGCGGGGCGGTCCGTGGCCGCCGCACTGTGTGCAAGGGACTCGCGGCGCCGAGCTTCATCCTGATCTCAAGACTGACACAATCGCCCATTATTTCCGCAAGGCATCATCGCCCGACACGGACGACTATTCAGAGTTCGCGGGCAAGGATGATCGCGGTCGGACTCTCGACCAGGTGCTTCGAGATCATGGAACAAGGAAGCTGTACGTCGTAGGGTTGGCGACGGACTACTGCGTTCTGGAAACAGTGCTGGATGGCCTCAAGCTTGGATATGAGGTCTTTGCGGTTAGGGACGCGATGCGAGCCGTAAACGTTAATAGTGCGGATGGCGAGCAGGCCCTTAAGAAGATGTCCGACAGCGGGGCTACCCTGGTGACCAGCGATGAAGTGCTGAACCTGCAAGGCAGCTCAGCAAAAGCAGTCTAAGCTGCTTGCACCGACACGCCGACAGCCGACGACTGTTTAATAACGCCGCTGTCGACCACCTCTCCGGTCTCGCTGATTGACTTGAAGGCCATCTCGGATTCATCGATTTCGATTACCATAAATGAGTTGTCGCGATCGTAGCTGGCTGCGAGAAGCGGGCTCTTCATATCGATGTCGCCCCGTCTCATCTTGCCTCCCGCGCCGGTGATG
>Ga0134127_10003806_pt1 | contig 10882 bp, 7 predicted proteins | sample KB31753_FD_96459 | JGI IMG/M metagenome (GOLD analysis project Ga0134127, IMG submission 96459) | Terrestrial soil microbial communities with excess Nitrogen fertilizer from Kellogg Biological Station, Michigan, USA - KB3-175-3 | ecosystem: Environmental > Terrestrial > Soil > Unclassified ...
CGGTGCGGGTCAGTTCGGCGAATGCCAACCTCCCCAAGTTGCCGTTAGGCAAAAGCGAAGTTTTAACCTGGAAAAGTTCTGACGGATTAGACGTTGAAGGACTGCTCACGTATCCGGTTGGTTACCAAACAGGGAAACGAGTGCCCTTGTTGCTGGTTATCCATGGCGGACCTGCCGGTGTGTTTACGCAATCGTTCCTGGCTGGCAGCCGTTCTGTCTATCCCCTGGCGGCGTTTTCTTCTCGTGGTTATGCGGTTTTGCGCGTGAATCCGCGTGGCTCTTCGGGATATGGCCAAAAGTTTCGTTACGCGAACATGAAAGACTGGGGTGGCGGCGATTATCAAGATCTGATGACAGGTGTTGATAAGGTCATTCAGATGGGGGTTGCTGATCCGGAGCGTATGGGCGTGATGGGCTGGAGCTACGGTGGATACATGACCTCATGGATCGTAACTCAAACCAAACGGTTCAAGGCCGCTTCAGTTGGAGCTGGAGTGACAAACCTGATGAGTTTCATCGGCACGGCTGACATTCCCGCGTTTATTCCTGACTACTTCGGCGGTCAGCCTTGGGAAAACCTTGATGTCTATCGTTCACACTCGGCAATGTTCAATATGAAGGGTGTAACCACGCCGACCCTCGTGCAGCACGGCGAGGCCGACGAACGAGTGCCGATTTCGCAGGGATATGAATTCTATAACGCTCTGAAAGTTCTGCATGTGCCGACGCGCATGATCGTGTTGCCGCGGATGCCGCACGGACCAAACGAGCCGAAGATGGTGCTGAAAGCGAGCCAAACAAATCTCGATTGGTTTGAAAAATACGTGACTGCTAATTGAGTCGAGATCAAAGCGATGTCCTATGAAATCCAGCCTGGCAGTCCGATCGTTTTGGTTTTGCATTCTCCCAAAGAAAAATACTGGGGAGTGCTCGACGAGATTAGTACCGCTGGAGTATTCTTGCGCGGCCTCGACCTCAACGCTTTTGATGATTGGGTTGCAGCAATTCTGCACAAGGAACCTTTCATCGGTTTGACTACTTTGTTCTTTCCCATGTGGCGAATTGAACGAGTGTCGGGAGACGAGGCCGCCGGCGGAGTTGCTTCACTTTACGAACAAGTCGAACGGCGAACGGGAATGAAGGTTAGCGAATTACTGGAGGCTCAGGGATCACAGGTTAGTTTCTAAGTTTATGAGAGTGCGCGCGCCTCACAATGGATAAGCGCAGAGAGGGCTGCCGGAGCGCGGATTCGGTTCTTAATCCTCACCCTCTGAAAAAAAGTCTGTTGCAACGATGAAACACTGTTCCATTCTCGCGTTAGGTGTGCTATGCTCCGCGGTCGATAGGGCCGGGAAGTGGGCGCCGACGCTGAGAAAAGGAGCGGAGAAAGAGAATGTACGCCATGTCTGAAGACCGTTTTAGTACCGACCGCGGCAAAGCAGTAGAGGCTGCGCTCGCTAACATCGAAAAGAAGTTTGGCAAAGGCTCAATCATGAGATTGGGCGAGCGGGAAGTTTCCGATATCCCCGCAATCTCCACGACCTCGTTGAGTCTGGACGTTGCTGTAGGCGTCGGTGGCGTGCCTCGCGGCCGCATCGTCGAGATTTATGGTCCGGAGAGTTCCGGTAAAACGACTCTCGCGCTGCATATAGTTGCGGAGGCGCAGAAGGCGGGAGGCGTCGCTGCCTACATCGATGCGGAACACGCCATGGACGCCGACTATGCCGGTAAACTGGGAGTGCAAATCGATCAACTTCTGATTTCACAACCCGATTCCGGGGAACAGGCACTAGAAATTGCCGAAGCATTGGTTCGTTCCAACGGCGTCGATGTAATTGTGGTCGACTCGGTGGCGGCGCTGGTTCCTCGCGCCGAGCTTGATGGCGAGATGGGCGATTCGCTTCCGGGCTTGCAGGCGCGTTTGATGTCACAAGCTTTGCGCAAACTAACTGCCATTGTGGCGCAGTCAAACACGTGCTTCATTTTTATCAACCAGATTCGGGAGAAAATTGGAGTGATGTTTGGCAGTCCGGAAACAACGACTGGTGGGCGGGCCCTAAAATTCTATTCCTCTTTGCGGCTGGATATCCGCCGTATTGGGGCGATCAAGGATGGCGATCGAGTGGTTGGTAACCGTACCAAGGTTAAGGTCGCAAAGAATAAAGTGGCACCGCCTTTCCGCGAATGCGAGTTTGACATCATGTACGGCGAGGGCATTTCGCGCGAGGGTGACGTGCTGGATTTGGGAAGCGCGCAGCGTGTGGTGGAGAAAAGCGGCGCCTGGTTTTCTTACAAAGGCGATCGTTTAGGGCAGGGAAGAGAGAACGCGAAGCAGGCGTTGAAAGAGAATCCCGAGTTGCTGAAACGAATTGAAAACGAAGTGAAAGCAAAATTGGGCTTGCCGGTGCCGGCGGAGAAAGCTGAGCCGGTGGCTAACGCCAAAGCGGCGGCGGCTGAGAAGAAATAACCAATCAAGTTGTTTGGGGTGAATAAGCGCTTAGTTAACGAGGCAGGGAAAACTGCTTCATTGCTGAGCGCTTATGCTTTGCTTTACAGCCTAATTTTCTCAAAGGATAATCCGCCCCGGCGCTTAATGCCGTTTATGAACGACTCGATCATAATCAAGGGTGGCAGCATCGTCACGATGGATGAAACAGACTCCATCGTAAAAGGCGATCTGTTTATTCGCGATGGCCGAATCGAAAAAATCGGCGAGGGGTCGACCGAAGCAAATACGACGATCGATGCGCGCGGTTGTGTGGTGCTTCCGGGATTTGTTCAGACTCACATCCATCTTTGCCAAACTTTGTTTCGCGGCGCTGCTGACGATCTGGCGTTGATCGACTGGTTGAAAAAGCGTGTATGGCCGATGGAAGCTGCACACGATCCCGCGTCGGTCAGGGCTTCTGCGAGACTCGGCATTGCCGAGTTAATCAAGAGTGGCACCACTTGCGCCTTGACGATGGAAACAGTGAACCACACTGAAGAAGTTTTCAAAGCGGTTGAGGCCAGCGGTTTCCGGGCAACAGTCGGCAAATGCATGATGGACAAAGGCGACGAAGTGCCTAAACCCTTGCAGGAGAAAACCGACGAGTCGATCGCAGCCTCACTGGCTTTATTGGAAGCCTGGAACGGCAAAGCTGATGGTCGCATCCACTACTGCTTCGCCCCTCGTTTTGCGATCAGCTGTACCACTGAGTTGTTAGCCGAAGTAGCGCGCCTAGCCCGAGACCGAGGGGTAATGATTCACACCCATGCCTCGGAAAATAAAACCGAATGCGCGTTAGTCGAACAAGACACAGGAATGCGCAACATCTCTTACCTCAACTCGCTTGGCATCGCTGGAAAGCACGTTGCCCTCGCACACTGTGTCCACGTCAATCAAAATGAGTTAGACCTCCTGAGAAACACCGGCACTAACGTCGTTCATTGTCCCTCGTCGAATCTAAAACTTGGTTCGGGTATCGCGCCGGTCAAGGAGATGTTGGAAGCGGGTGTTTCGGTCTCGCTGGGGGCAGACGGTGCAGCCTGTAATAACCGGCTCGATATGTTTACTGAAATGCGGACGGCGGCCCTGCTGCAAAAGGCACAGCATGGTCCTGAGGTTTTGCCGGCACGCCGGGCGTTACGCATGGCGACGATCGACGGCGCGAAGGCGATGGGATTGGATCAGGAAATTGGCAGTCTCGAAGTCGGGAAGCGCGCGGATGCGATTGTCGTAAATGTTGCGAGCTTGCATGCCACTCCCTCGGCCAGGGATCTTGCCTCAGCAATTGTCTATTCAGCCCAGCCTGAAGACGTCAAGACAGTAATTATCGATGGTCTGCTGGTAATGCGAGACCGACAATTGTTGACGTTAAATGAGACCGAGGTCCGCACGGAAGCGAACGAGCAGGCTCGAGAATTGTTCAAACGTGCGGGATTGAAGGACTAAGGCGGGCTGGAAAGTGGTGGCTAAAAATAGCTGTGCCAGCTCGAAGGTAGCGACTGCGGGGGGCGCGATCGGCGGCCGAGCTGGCACTGGCGGGCACTATCAACTTGAATCGGATGGATTGTCTTGCGACTGGCTAACGTTTGGGCATCAGCCCCACCCTCAACGCCGAGGATTATACACCTCTCAAATTATCCGTCAACGACTTTTGTAACGAATTCGACAAATCAAAGGGGCACTTTTGGGATTTAGCCCAAGTTGACAGTAGTTTTGCTAAGTCCCTATACTACGCGCTCTTTACGCACTGACGGCCAGGTAGCTCAGCTGGTAGAGCGCGGCCCTGAAAAGGCCGGCGTCGGCGGTTCGATTCCGTCCCTGGCCACCACTCCTTCCTCATAATCATTAGTTTCAAATCACGATTAAGCCAGGATGTTGAAAGCCTCCTAGACCGGCCACTTGGGTCGCCGGGATACCTGGCTGGCTAGCGTTTCCAGTAGTGCTTGATCCGCTCGGCGAGCATTGGGAAGGGGACGTACTCGGCATTGCGGCCAGCCCGGCGCATCAGCTCCACCATCCGCATGGCACCGTCAGCGTTTCTCGTATGCACCATGATGGTTGAACCCGGTTGTAGCTTAGGGTTCTCGGCAAGCCAGACGGCCACCGCATACCCTGTCCGCTCGTCGTCGTGATCCTGCGAGCTGTAGTGTTCGGGATGAAGGTCGTGATCCAGAAAGATAGCGTCGTAGGAGTTTTCGCTTAGCAGCTTTTCCGCCTGCTCCACATTTTTGGCCATGTGAACAAAGTCGCCTTTGAAGCGGCTGGCAAACCACTGATGCCGGCGGCTATCGTCGTCAAGAAGGAAAACTTTGATGGGATTACGTTGAGTGGAATGATGTCGTAGGCCAAACTTGGTTAATAGCGAATCTAACAAGTGCATGCGTAACTACTATTTCCTCCGCAGACGATTACCTTATCGCGTAATTGCTATTTCAGATTGAGGGAGTAGTGAGTAACTATATACCAACAAGTGAGCGATCCGCACTCTCGCGGATTTAACGAGCGCCTTCGTTGTCTTCTTCATGCGCGATGTTATACTCGCCCTTAATTCTGAAACAGAAAAAGTACTTCGTTGATGCCCGCCGAAAGCTCCAGCAAACAAGTTAAAAAGCCGATCGATGAATCCGCGGCGGTATGCCCCGGCTGTTTTGGAACGGGCGTCAAGATCGTTCCCGGCAAGGGAGCGAGGATCTGCGACGAGTGCCAACAGCGCACGGGCGACAGCTTGTTAGCGGCAGCCAGAATTCCCGCTCGATACTCAAAGTGTTCATTCGACACCTTTAGCGATCCTGAGGGTACCGGTTCGATCTACTGGGCGTTGATGAAAGCAAAGATGCTGGTTAACGAATACCCGGCTGTCGAGAAGGGTTTGCTACTAATGGGATCCGTGGGGGTAGGCAAGACGCACCTGGCAGTGGCAATTCTAAAGGGACTTACTGCCAAAGGCGTTCCCGGATTGTTTTGTGAATTCGGTTCGCTCCTGAAACAGATCCAAGACTCCTACAATCCGATCTCGCAAACATCCGAACTGCGTGTCCTGGCGCCGGTTTATCAGGCTGAAGTTTTAGTGCTGGATGAGCTTGGCGCGACGGTCCCCACAGATTGGGTGCGCGATACGATGTATCAAATCATCAACAAGCGCTATAACGACCGAAAACTGACAATTTTTACGACGAACTATTTCGACGAACCACGAGGTAGTGCCGCCGAACCTGAGCCCGCCCCACGATCCTTTAGCAGGAAGACGTCGTCGGATCGCATCAAGGAAATGACTACGTTGGAGGACCGCATCGGCACCCGTCTCCGCAGTCGTCTTTATGAAATGTGCAACGTGGTAGAAATCGAAGGCGACGATTTCAGAAAATCTCAGCGTTAGATCCCGCCAATTCCCAATCAAACAATCTCCATCGTTAGCGACCAATCGGCATTCGGCATTCGCCAATCGCCAATCCACCTGGGTCGTGCGCAATCTTTTGGTTATGTATAATGCTTCGACGTTATCAACTTGAACGGTTTCGCAGGTTCAGCTCAGCTGCCGACGATTCGAGCTGTTCGGAATACTTTGTAGTGCATGCCTAAACGCGCCGATATCCACAAAATCCTAATCATTGGATCCGGTCCCATTGTCATAGGTCAGGCTTGTGAGTTCGATTATTCGGGAACTCAAGCGTGTAAAGCCCTGCGTCAGGAGGGCTACCAAGTCGTGCTGGTTAACTCAAATCCGGCGACGATCATGACGGATCCTGATACTGCCGATGTTACTTACATCGAGCCGCTTACCCTCGCTGCAGTCACGGCGATCATCAAACGCGAGAGGCCAGATGCTTTGTTGCCTACCGTTGGTGGCCAAACAGCGCTGAACCTGGCGATGGCGCTTTCCGAATCCGGCGTTCTCGATGAATACAACGTCGAAATGATCGGAGCCAAACGCGAGGCAGTGAAGGTCGCCGAAGATCGACGACTCTTCAAACAAGCAATGGATGAAGTGGGCTTACCAATGCCGCGTGGCGGCTTCGCGCGCTCTTGGGACGACGCGCAAGAGATCGTAGCCACTACTGAATACCCGGCAATCATTCGTCCCTCTTTCACGCTCGGCGGAAGTGGTGGCGGAACTGCCTATAACCCGGAAGAATTTGAAGAGATAGTGCGCGCTGGTTTGGCAGCCTCGCCAATCCACGAAGTTCTGATTGAGGAGTCAATTCTCGGTTGGCAAGAGTTTGAGTTGGAAGTGATGCGCGACCTGGCTGACAACGTCGTCATCATCTGCTCGATCGAGAATTTCGATCCTATGGGCGTGCACACCGGCGACTCAATCACCGTCGCCCCCGCACAAACGCTCACCGACGTCGAGTATCAACGACTGCGCGACATGGCAATCACGGTGATCCGCAAGGTTGGCGTTGAGACCGGTGGTTCAAATATCCAGTTTGCCGTAAATCCAGTGAATGGCGACGTGCGCATCATTGAGATGAATCCCCGCGTGTCTCGCTCCTCAGCACTTGCTTCCAAGGCTACAGGTTTTCCCATCGCCAAGATCGCCGCGAAGCTAGCGGTAGGCTACACACTCGACGAGATTCCCAACGACATCACCAAGAAAACGCCTGCGTCATTTGAACCGACAATCGATTATGTCGTGGCCAAGATTCCCAAGTGGGAGTTTGAAAAGTTCCGCGAAGCCGAGGATGTGCTTGGTACCCAGATGAAATCGGTCGGTGAGGTCATGGCGATTGGCCGCACCTTTAAAGAAGCTCTTTTCAAAGGGCTGCGTTCTCTTGAAGCCGTCAAGCCCCTTCGACTCGAGGATGTTTCGGACGATGAGCTGCAACGAAAGCTGGCGCGTCCCAACTCGCAACGCTTCTCCTACATCACTTACGCACTGCAACACGGCTGGTCAATTGACGAAATCTATCGCCTGTCTCGTGTCGATCCTTGGTTCCTCGAACAGCTCCAAGAAGTGATGGAGATTCAGCGGGAAGTTGAAGGCAAAAAACTTGAAGAGATTTCGCCGGAGCTGCTGCGTTTCTTCAAAGAAGTTGCGCTTTCAGATCGTCGCCTGGCTTACCTAACCGAAACCACTGAGGATGAGGTCAGAAGTTTCCGGAAGAAGCTTGGGATCACTCCCGTCTACAAACGCGTGGACACTTGCGGCGCTGAGTTCGAATCTTTCACACCGTACCTCTATTCCACTTACGAAGCAGAAGACGAGTCGGCTCCTACAGACAAAAGAAAAATCATGATCCTGGGCTCTGGGCCAAACCGGATTGGACAGGGAATCGAGTTTGACTACTGTTGCTGTCATGCGTCGTTTGTCCTACGCGACGATGGTTTCGAGACGATCATGGTGAACTGCAACCCAGAAACCGTTTCGACTGACTACGACACCTCCGACAGACTCTACTTCGAGCCGCTCACGTTCGAGGACGTAATGAACATTGTCGAAGTGGAGAAACCGGAAGGGGTGATTGTTCAGTTTGGCGGACAGACGCCTCTGAATCTCGCTATGCGTCTTCACAAAGCGGGTGTCCCTATCATTGGCACGACCGCCGAGTCGATCGATCTTGCCGAAGATCGGAAGCGCTTTGGATCTTTGTTGAACGACTTAGGTATTCCGCAGCCGCAGAACGGGATGGCGGCAGATGGCACCGAAGCGAAGAAGATTGCAGCGGCAATCGGTTACCCGGTTTTGGTGCGGCCTAGTTATGTCCTCGGTGGTCGGGCGATGGCAATCGTTTACGACGAAGAGAGCCTCGACGAGTACGTGAGAAACGCAGTTGGATTTACTCCTGATCGTCCAGTGCTGATCGATAAGTTCCTCGAGCGTGCGGCCGAGTTTGATGTTGACGCTTTGGCGGATGAGAAAACCTGCGTAATAGCCGGGATCCAGGAACACATCGAGGAAGCCGGCATTCACTCGGGTGATTCATCATGTGTCTTACCGCCCGTGCGCATCGATCCCGAGCACATTGAAACGATGCGTCACTACACGCGAACGCTTGCGACCGCGCTTTCCGTTCGCGGCTTGATGAATATTCAGTTCGCAATCAAAGACCATCGCGTGTATGTGCTGGAAGTTAATCCGCGGGCTTCCCGCACCGTACCCTTCGTCTCGAAAGCCACCGGGGTACCAATCGCACGTATTGCCGCGCAAGTGATGGCAGGAAAGCCCCTCGCTGATTTTGGTCTGCCCGACAATCTGACCGTGAATCGTTTCTTCATCAAGTCGCCTGTCTTTCCTTTCGCAAAGTTTCCGGGCGTGGATCCGATCCTCGGACCGGAGATGCACTCGACGGGCGAAGTAATGGGAATCGGCGACACTTTCGGTGAGGCTTACGCGCGCGCGATGCTCGGAGCAGGTTTAACTTTGCCGGAGCGTGGCACCGCCTTCATCAGCGTCAATGATGCCGACAAGGGGCAGGCCGTGATACTCGCACGCAAACTCACGCGCTTAGGTTTTGAAATCATTGCTACCCTGGGAACAGCGGATCGGCTGCGTGAAGTTGGGCTTGAGGTCGAAAACGTTTTCAAGGTCAACGAAGGCCGGCCCAATATTGTGGACCACATCAAGCGCGGCGAGATTGCCTTAATCATTAATACGCCTTTGGGCCGTGCTTCTCACTTTGATGAGCAAGCAATTCGGCGGGCGGCATTGCAGTACAACGTGCCGTGCGTGACGACCATGACGGGCGCTCAGGCGATTGTTGAGGCCATCGCTGCTCAAGCTGCCAACGGCGATATGAAAGTGCGATCGCTTCAAGAGCTACACGCGGTGAGCACTCCGGCTTTCAAGTGAACGGCCAAGGAGGACAAGGGGGACCAAGTGGAAGTCAATCGACCTGAAACAATCGAATCTATTCTGAAGGAGTGCCGCACGATTGCCGTCGTCGGCTTGTCATCGTCGCCCAGCCGCGCCTCACACGGCGTTGCTTCTTACATGAAGCGGCAGGGTTACAAGGTGATCGCGGTTAATCCAAATGAAGAGGCAGTGTTTGGTGAGAAGGCTTATCCGGCCCTCTCTGACGTTCCCGACAAAGTCGAATTGGTAGATATCTTCCGGCGTTCTAGCGAAGCTGGCCATGCTGTTGACGATGCGATTGCGGTGGGGGCTAAGGCCGTGTGGCTGCAAGAAGGCGTAATCGATGAAGCGGCGGCACAGAGAGCTTTGGACGCCGGTTTGAAAGTTGTGATGGATCGCTGTTGGCTAAAGGAACACGCGCGCCGCGCTCGTTAAACGCGAGCCTTCCGTCTTAGAAGGAATTTCCGATGAAAAGAGTTTCACTCGTTGTCCTCGTCCTAATAACGATTCTTTCTCCGTTGCCTTTGCGTGCCGATGAAGGCATGTGGACTTTCGATAACCCGCCGCGCAAGCAATGGAAAGAGCGCTACAACTTCGAACCCTCGGACGCGTGGTTAGAGCAGATCCGGCTGTCGTCAGTGAAGATTGAAGGCTCGTCAGGTTCGTTTGTTTCGGCGAATGGTTTAGTAATGACTAACCAGCACGTTGCCAGCGGCCAATTGCAGAAGCTCTCCACCGCCGAGCGCAACCTCCGTCGCGATGGATTCTTTGCCGCCACCACTGCCGACGAGTTGAAGTGTCCTGATCTGGAAGTGAGTGTTTTGACCTCGTATGAGAACGTCACTCCACTGGTGCAAGGCGCCGTAAAGGCGGGCATGTCAGACAATGCTGCCGGCGACGCTCGTCGCGCAGAGATCGCTCGGATCGAAAAAGAATCCACCGACAAAACGGGATTGCGTAGTGAAGTCGTAAAGATCTATAACGGCGGCGAGTACTGGCTCTATCGCTTCAAGAAGTACACAGATGTGCGTCTGGTCTTCGCTCCAGAAGAACAAGCCGCATTCTTTGGCGGCGACTACGACAACTTCACCTACCCACGCTACTGCCTCGACGTCACCTTCTTTCGCGTTTATGAAAATGGTGCGCCGCTGAAAACGCAGAACTACTTCAAATGGTCGGCCGCCGGGCCAGCTGACGGCGAATTTGTTTTGGCGATCGGCAATCCCGGTTCAACCAACCGTCTGCTGACAGTCGCGCAGCTTAAGTATCAGCGAGATGTGGGAAACCCCCTGCAAATGCAAGTTTGGTCTTCGCGCCGCGAGGCGCTGGTTCGTTACGGCACCGCGGGTCCGGAAGCCACACGTCGCGCTCTGGCAACCGTCCGTAGTCTGGCCAACTCGATGAAGCGTCTCACCGGACAACAGGAGGGTTTAAGCAATCCGCGCATGATGGCGAAGAAGGAAGAGGAAGAGAAAGCATTGCGAGCCGAAGTCGCCCGGCGGGCCGACTTACAGCAATCGGTCGGCGGAGCCTGGGACGAAATTGCCACCGCTTATGCTGAGTTGCCAACCTACGGAAAGCGCATTGCCTTTTCCACGCTC
>Ga0134127_10003807_pt1 | contig 10878 bp, 13 predicted proteins | sample KB31753_FD_96459 | JGI IMG/M metagenome (GOLD analysis project Ga0134127, IMG submission 96459) | Terrestrial soil microbial communities with excess Nitrogen fertilizer from Kellogg Biological Station, Michigan, USA - KB3-175-3 | ecosystem: Environmental > Terrestrial > Soil > Unclassified ...
AACTCTGCCCGCAGGATGTTGTGGTCTGTCAGCCCACCGAACAACACTTCGAGGGTATCGATGGCGACGCGCTTGGCGCCGATCGAATCGATGGCATGGCCGAGGCGGATGAACAGTCCCTCGAGATCGTAGTCGCCCACCTCTTCGATTTCGTTGCGCTCGATCCGCACATGGTCCAGCACCAGCTTTTTCCGCCGGACCAGCGCATCGAGGTCGAACCCCAGCGAGCGCACGTTTTGAGTGAGGTCCGCGGCCGTTTCCTCGAATGCGACGAAGACGCCTGGTTCGTCGAACTCCGTCGCTCCCCGCACGAGGAATTCCATCGCGAGCAGCGTCTTGCCGCAGCCGGCTGCACCGCAGACGAGCGTCGGCCGGCCACGCGGCAATCCCCCGCCCGTGATCTCGTCGAGCCCCGCGATACCGCTCGGCGCTTTGGGCAGAGTCTGCTTCGGCTGATTCATCGCGGCTTTCGGCATCACTACTCCGGGGGAATTACACGAAACGAAAGACGCCTGAATCTACCTTAGCGCGTCGCAGAACGTACCGGGGTTAACCCCTGAAGATCTTGCGGATGGCCCGAATGATTCGGCCGAAGAAGCCGGGAAGGGGGACGGGGGAAGCGGGAAGAGTGGAGCCGGTATCCAAGACCTTCGTTACGGCCTCGCGTAACTCCCCTTCGAGTTTCTTGGGGAACGGCCGCTCTGCCAATCGAACCGCAAAGCCAGGGCTATTGGTGCTGCTGGTCAGCTCGACAATGCCGGGATGCGCCCGCTCGATAATCTCCATGACCGGCTTGTACCCTTCCCGCTTCCCCCTTCCCCCTTCCCCGTAGTAGGCCGCCGCTACCACGCCAACCAGCTGTTGCGCCGTCATACGCCCGGCCGCGTAGTCGGCCAGGGCAGCGTTAACGGATGGTCCGGATGACATCGTTCGAGATCGCCAGAATCATGATCGCGAGCACGATCAGCATCCCGATCTGCGTCAGACGGAGCCGGAGCTGCGGGGACAACGGCTTACGCCGGATGCCCTCGGCAATCAGAAAGACCGCGTGACCGCCGTCGAGCACCGGAATCGGCAGCAGGTTCAGCACCGCGAGACTCACGGAGAAGAAGGCGATGAACATCAGGAAGCGATCGAGCCCGAGCCGCACGGCCTGACCCGACACCTGGGCAATCATGATCGGCCCGCCGACTTCCTTCACCGACGCCTGACCCAGCACGAGCCGTTTCACGCTTCCGACCACGAGACCGATCTGCCCCGCGGTCTGGAGCGCGCCGAACTTGATCGACGTGAGCACGGGGAGCCGCTCCCGGCTCTCCGGGAAATCGCCCTCCGCCGCGATGAAGCCGTAGGGCCGCGGACGCGCCGAAGTCTTGTCCTCGTCCGTCTGGGCCCGCGGGGTGACGGTGAGGTTCACCGTTCGCCCATCGCGCACGACGGTCAGGGGAACCTCTTTGCCCGCGCTGTACCACAGCTTGAACACGAGATCGTTCCAGGACCGGACCGAGTCACCGCCGGCGCGAATCACGACATCGCCGGTCTTCAACCCCCCGCGCGCGCCAGGCTCACCGGGAAACACCATTCCGATCCGCGCCGGCTCGAGCGGCAGCAGCCCCCACGTCACGAGCCGCACGCGGGCGGCCGTATCGGCCGGCAGCCGCACGGTGATCGGCTCGGCGCGACCGGCGATCTCCAGGCTCGCGGTGGAGTCGACCTTGATCAAACTCGTCTGCAGATCGGTCCACGATTTCACGCTGTCGCCGTTGATGCGCAGGATGCGATCGCCGCGCGCGAGACCCGTCAGGGCCTCCGTGCCCGGCGGCAACGCGCGTGCCAACACCGTGTCGACCTGGATCGCCGAGCGGACCCGTACGCCCGAGACCGCCGCGAGGCCGCTATAGATGAAGAAGGCGAGCAGGATGTTCATCGTGACGCCGGCAAGGATCACCGCCATGCGCGCCCACAGCGATTTCTTCTCGAACGAGCGTTCCGGATCGATCGGCACCGCGGACTTGCCGCCTTCGAGCTCGCCGGCCATCCCCTCGTCTTCCAATCCGGCCATCTTCACGTAGCCGCCGAGCGGAATCCACGAGATCCAGTACTCGGTCTCCCCACGCGTCCAGGCAATCACCGGACGGCCGAAGCCGAGCGAGAAGCGCAGCACCTGAATCCCCACCGCCTTCGCGACGAGGAAGTGCCCCAGTTCGTGCACGAAGATCAGCACGCCGAGCACGATGACGAGCGACAGCAGCGTCAGCAGCATGCGACCTCGCGAGCCAGCTGGCGGGCTTCGGCATCGGCGGCAAGCACGCTCTCGAGCGTGTCTCCGGCTCCGGGCCGCCCCCGCGCGACCACGTACTCGATGATCTGGGCGATGCGTCCGAACGGAATCTGCTCGTCCAGGAACAGCTGCACCGCCACCTCATTGGCCGCGTTGAACATCGCCGGCGCGTTCCCGCCTTTACGCGCGGCGTCGCGCCCCACGACGTACGCGGGGAAGCGGTCGGGCTCGAGCGCCTCGAACGTGAGCGTCCCAGCGGCCACGGGATCGAACCGGCGCACCCCCTGATCGGGGACGCGATCGGGATAGGTCAGCGCGTACAGAATCGGCAGCTCCATGGTGGGAAATCCTACCTGGGCGAGCACCGATCCGTCCACGAATTCGGCGAAGCCGTGAATTACCGACTGCGGATGGATCACGACGTCAATCTGGTCGTAGCCCACGTTGAACAGGAAGTGCGCCTCGATGACCTCGAGCGCCTTGTTCACCAGCGTCGCCGAATCGACGGTGATCTTCCTGCCCATGCTCCAGGTGGGATGCTTCAGCGCCTCGGTCACCGTCGCGCGCGACACGCGCTCCGCTCCCCAGGTGCGGAACGGACCGCCCGAGGCCGTCAGAATGAGGCGCGCCAGCTCGGTCGGCCTGCGCCCCGCCACGCACTGCAGCACGGCGCTGTGCTCGGAATCGACCGGCACGATTTCGCCGCCGCCTTCGCGCGCCGCCCGCGCCACCAGCTCGCCGGCCATCACCAGCGTCTCCTTGTTGGCGAGCGCCACGCGCTTCCCTGCGCGCAGCGCCGCGAGCGTCGCCGCCAAGCCGGCGGCGCCGACGATCCCGTTCACCACGATGCGCACGTCCGGATGGGTGGCGGCTTCGACGAGACAGTCGCTGCCTCTACGTATCCCGTTTCCCGTTTCCCGTTTCCCGCCATCTACCAGGCCAACGAACGCGGGATGCCACTCTTTCGCCTGCTCCGCCAGCAATTCCGCGTTGGAATGAGCCGTGAGGGCAACGACGCGGAATCGCTCGCGCTGCCGCGCGAGGACCTGGAGCGTGGAGCGGCCGATCGAGCCGGTCGAGCCGAGCACCGCGACGCCGATGCTCATATCACGCCGTAGATGCGGTACAGTCCTGCGGCCGCGGGGATCACGAAGTAAAGAGAATCGAGCCGGTCCAGAACGCCACCGTGCCCCGGAATGAGCGAGGACGAGTCTTTGATCGACACTTCGCGCTTGAGCAACGACTCGGCGACATCGCCGATCTGCCCGACCACCGACACCGCGAGTCCGAACAGCAGCAGCTGACCGTCGCTGAAGTGCCACCCCTGCCGATTCAGCACGAACTTGCCGATCGCCAGCGCGGTGATGATCCCGGCGAGCGTCCCGCCGATCGCGCCGGAGTTCGTCTTCTTGGGCGACAGAATCGGCGCGAGCTTGGGGCCGCCGAGCGACGACCCGACCGCCATCGCCGCGGTGTCGCAGATCCAGGTGATCACCAGCGGAAACAACGTGAGCAGGAAATAGGGGAACGGCTGCACCACCGCCACGCCGCCGTGGCGAATCCCGATCAGGAACGACAGCAGCCCGGACGCGTAAAAGGCGCCGAACAGCGTCACGGCTATCGCCGTGAGCGGCCGGCCCGCCGGGCCGCGGCGCCGCATCGCGATCGTCATCACGACCATGAGCCAGAGCGCGGCGAGATACAGCGCCGGCTCGGCCCAATGGAGCTCCGAGCCTTTCGCCCAATACGCGAGCAGCGGAATGCCGGCGGCGGCGAGCCAGCCGGTGCGCTCGAGCGGCTCGACCCCCTGCCGGCGCGCGAAGTCGTACACTTCGCGCGCGCCGAGCACGCCCAGCAGCGCCAGGGTCGCGGCCAGGACCCAGCCGCCGAGCCAGATGATGCCCGCGACCGCCGGAATGGCGATCGTGGCCACCAGGATACGCTGCACCATGTTTTTTGAGGGCATCAGGAGGCGGTGACTTTACCGAAGCGCCGGTCGCGGCGCTGATAGTCGGCGATCGCCTCGAGCAACGTGCCCCGATTGAAATCGGGCCAAAGCACCGGCGTGATGTACAGCTCGGTGTAGGCGAGCTGCCAGAGCAGGAAGTTGGACAGCCGCTGCTCGCCGGATGTGCGGATCAGCAGATCGGGATCGCCCCAGGGCGCCGTATAGAGCTTGCTGCGGATCGCTTCTTCGTCGATGTCTTCGAGCTTCTTCGTGCCCTTGAGCACTTCTTCCGCCAGCAGCCGGGCGGCGCGCGCGATCTCGCCGCGCGACGAGTACGAAATGCAGAGGTTGAGGTGCAGCTTGGTGCCCTGCATCGTCTCGCGCTCCACGCGCTCCACCGCCGCGCGCCCGCCCGGCGTCAGCCGCGAGCGGTCGCCGAGCACGTGCACCTGCACGCCCTGCCTCTTCAAATCGGCGACTTCCTTGGCGATGTATTCCTCGAGCAGATCCATCAGCGCGGAAATCTCGAGCGCGGGCCGGTTCCAGTTCTCTTCGGAAAATGCAAACAGCGTCAGCACCTCCACGCCCGCCTCGATCGCGCCTTCGACCGCTTCCCGCACGGCCTTCATGCCGGCCCGGTGGCCGAACGGCCGCGGCAGGCGGCGCTCGCTCGCCCAGCGGCCGTTACCGTCCATGATGATCGCGACGTGACGCGGGAGTGGACCGGATAACATCAGACTTCCATGACCTCCGCTTCTTTCCCCTTCACGGCCGCATCGATGCTCTTCAGATGCTCGTCATGCAGCTTCTGGACTTCCTTCTCCGCGTGTTTCTGATCGTCCGACGACACGTGCTCGGTTTTCTTGATCCGGGTCATCGTTTCGGTTCTGGCGTGGCGGATGGCCACGCGCCCCTCTTCGGCGAACTTGTGAATCACCTTCACCAGCTCCCGGCGGCGCTCTTCCGTGAGCGGCGGCAGCGGAATCCGGATGACGTTGCCGTCGTTCGAGGGCGTGAGTCCGAGATCGGACGCGAGAATCCCCTTCTCGACCGCCTTCATCAGCGTCTTATCCCACGGCTGGACCGTCAGCAGCTTCGGCTCGGGGGCCGCCACGCTCGCGACCTGCGTCAGCGGCATCTCGTTCCCGTACGCCTCGACGCGGACGAGATCGAGCAGCGCGGTGGTCGCTTTGCCGGTGCGCACGGTGGTGAACTCGCGCTTCACCGCTTCGACCGCCTTGTCCATCAGCTGTTTGGCGTGCTTGAGGTGATCGGAGAGCCCGGCAGCAGGTGCAGGAGTCATTGGACGATCGTGCCGACGCGCTCACCGGCCAGAACCCTCGCCGTCGCGCCGGGCTGGTTGATGTTGAACACCACGATGGGGAGCTTGTTCTCTTTACACAACCCGAACGCGTTGGCGTCCATCACCGCGTAGCCTTTGACGAGTGCTTCCTGAAACGTGATCGCCGGGAGGAATTTGGCCGACGGGTCTTTCTTGGGATCGGCCGTGTAGATCCCGTCCACGTTGGTCGCCTTCAGGATGACGTTGGCTTCGATCTCGAGCGCGCGCAGCACCGCGGCGGTATCGGTCGAAAAATAGGGGTTGCCGGTGCCGCCGGCGAAGATGACGACGCGTCCCTTCTCGAGGTGACGCACGGCGCGCCGCCGGATATACGGCTCCGCGAGCTCTTCCATCCGGATCGCCGTCATGACCCGGGTGTCGACGCCTTTTTTCTCGAGGATGTCCTGCAGGGCGAGCGCGTTGATGATCGTCGCGAGCATCCCCATGTAATCGGCGGAGACGCGATCCATCCCCTGCTGGCTCGCGGTGGTGCCGCGCAGGATGTTGCCGCCACCGATGACGAGACCGAGCTGGACCCCGGTGGCGACGACCGCCTTCAGCTCATCCGACAACCGCTCGATGACGCCGAAATCGATGCCGGAAGCCCGTCCACCCGCGAACGCTTCTCCCGACAATTTGAGAAGCGAGCGCTTGTAGACGAGCTTCGACATTTAATTCCCCCCTAATTCAAATCTGGCGAATCTCCTGACTTCCACCTTCTCACCCGTTTTGCCCGAGAGCGCTTTGACGAGATCGCCGACGGTCTGCTTGTCGTCCTTCACGAACGGCTGCTCGAGCAGCACGTTCTCCTGGAAGAACTTCTTCAGCTTGCCTTCCACGATCTTCTCTTTCACCGCATCGGGCTTCTTCTCTTCGGCCACCTGCGCGCGGTACACGCGGCGCTCCCGCTCCACTACGTCGGCCGGCAGGTCCTCGGCGCGCACGGCGAGCGGCCTGGCCGACGCGACGTGCAGCGCGATATCCTTGGCGAGCTGGCGGAACTCCGCCGTATTCGCGACGAAATCGGTCTCGGAATTGAGCTCGACCATGGTCGCGACCCGGCCGTTGAAGTGCAGGTAGATCTCGATCACGCCCTGGCCCGCGGCGCGGTCGGCGCGCTTCTCGGCGCGCGCCGCGTACTTCACGCGCAGCAGCTCCTCGGCCTTGGCCATGTCGCCGCCCGACTCCTCGAGCGCCTTTTTGCAATCCATCATGCCCGCCCCGGTCTTGTTGCGGAGCTCGGCGACCATTTGCGCGGTAATGCCCGTCGTCTTCGTAGTCATTGCTTCTCGTGTCCTTTCACTTCCTCATAAAAACGCCGCCCTCGCGCCGTAAAGCCCGGGGGCGGCGATGGGTGTTCCTGCACAGTTACTCTGATGCCGGCGGCTGCTCTTCGCCTTTGAGGCGGGCGGCGATTGCCTCGGGCTTGGGCCGCCGCTTGCGCCGCGCGGGCCGCTTCTTGCGATCGCCATCCACGTCCCCCTCACCCGTCTCGGTCGAGTAGGTCGTGCCGTCGCCGTCCTCGCCGCCCGCTTCGCGCAGCGGCATCTGGCGGCGCGCTTCGGCGATCACATCGGAGATCGCGTTCGTAATCAAGGAGACCGCGCGAATCGCGTCGTCGTTCCCCGGGATCGGGACCGTGATCAGGTCCGGATCGGCGTTCGTGTCGACGATCGCCACCACCGGAATGCCGAGCTTGTTCGCCTCCGCGACCGCGATGCGCTCCTTCTTGGCGTCCACCACGAACAACGCGCCCGGCAGCCGCCCCAGGTTCTTGATACCCGCGAGGTTCTTGTCGAGCTTCGAGCGCTCGCGGTCGAACAGCAGCTGTTCCTTTTTGGTGTAGTTCGTGAATTCGCCGTCCGCCGCGCCCTGCTCGAGATCCTTGAGCCGCTTGATCTGCTTCTTGATCGTCTGGAAGTTCGTCAGGGTACCGCCGAGCCAGCGCTCGGTGACGTAGAACGAGCTGCAGCGCTTCGCTTCGCCTTCCAGAATCCCCTTGAGCTGTTTCTTGGTGCAGACGAACAGCACGCCTTCACCTTTGAGCACGACGTTGCGCAGCAGCTCTTGAGCGGACTCGAGCTGGCGCATCGTCTTCTGCAAATCGATGATGTAGATGCCGGAGCGTTCGGCGAAGATGAAACGCCGCATCTTCGGATTCCAGCGGCGCGTCTGGTGGCCGAAATGGACGCCTGCTTCCAACAATTCCTGCAACTGAGGCTGAGGCACTGCCGATCCCTTTCTGTGGGTTGTTTCCGCCGCCGCCGTCATCTCTCAGCCAACCCCGCGGGGACCCAGGCGGAGATCGGGCGACGTGAGTATTTGATCGTTTACCGCTTGCTGAACTGGAACCGCTTCCGGGCACCAGCACGGCCCGGCTTCTTCCGCTCCACGGCGCGCGGATCGCGCGTCAGGAGGCCCTGCTCTCTGAGTTTCTTGCGATGGCGGTCGTCGGCCATCACGAGCGCCCGCGCGATGCCGAGACGCAGCGCACCAGCCTGGCCGGTCATCCCGCCGCCGTTCACCCGAGCCTTCACGTCAAACGCGCCCAGCGTGTCGGTTGCGGTAAAGGGCTGCTGGATGTGCGACACGAGCGAGGGCCGCGGGAAATAATCCCCCAGCGTGCGCCCGTTGACCGTCCACTTGCCCGATCCGGGCGTCAGATAGACCCGCGCGATGCCCAGCTTGCGGCGGCCGATCGCGTGCCAGCGCAGCTCCGGTGTGATCGCCGTCATTTCGTCTCCGCGAGGCTGAGGGTCGTCGGCTGCTGCGCCGCGTGCGGATGCTCGGGCCCCGCATACACCTTGAGCATCTGCTTCACGTGCTGGCGCGACAGCGTCGTCTTCGGCAACATCCCCCACACCGCCTTCTCGATCACCCGCGCGGGAAATTTGCTGATCACCTTGCTGACCGGCGTGAAGCGCTCATGCCCCATGTAGCCGGTGTGCCGGAAATAGCGCTTCTGCTCGGTCTTGCGACCCGTGAGCTGCACCTTCTCGGCGTTGATGACGATGACAAAATCTCCACCGTTCATGTGCGGCGTGAAGGTCGGTTTGTGCTTGCCGCGCAGGAGCTGCGCGACGCGGCTCGCGAGCCGGCCGAGCGGCTGCTCGGCGGCATCGACCAGCCACCAGCGGCGCTCGATGTCCGCGGTCTTCAATGTGAACGTCTTCACCAGACTTTTGTCCTGGAAATTTGACAGACGCGAACTCTAACCGGGCCGTAAGCGGGTGTCAACTCTGGGGTTGGGTGAGTGTTACGAGCGGCGCGCCCTTTTCGACGCGGTCCCCGGCCTTCACGTGAACCTGTTCGACCACGCCCCTGATCTGGGCCTTCAGTTCGTTTTCCATCTTCATCGCCTCGACCACGACCACGCCCTCGCCAACCTCGACCGTCGCGCCTTTGCTCACTTCCACGCGCACCACGAGCCCGGGCATCGGGGCCTTGATGACGCCCCCGACGGCCGCCTTACGCCCCTGTCCCGTGAGCGCCTCGATCTGTTTCGCCCGGTCGTCCTGGACCTCGACCTCGAGCCGCTCTCCCGCGGCCCCGAGCGCCCAGCGTCGACCCTCGAGCGGCTGGCAGGCGACCGTCCAGGACTCCTTGCCGAGCAGGAGATGAATCAGCGGCGTTCCAGGGATCGCGGCCCAGTGCGACTCGAACCGCTCGCCGTCGACCGTGACAGCGCCGCCATCGACTTCGATGACGTACGTTCGATTTCGCACAGTGACATGGTATTTCATCGTGTTCCCGTCGGCTGAAGCCGCGGCTCGGCAAAATCACGCGTCCTTAAGGACGCAGCGCAGTGGCCGAGCCGGCGCTTCAGCGCACGGATACTCATGCGGCTTCCAATACTGCCACGGTCTCTACGTGTGCCGTCTGGGGAAATAGGTCGAATGCTCTAACCGCGATGAGCTGATAATTCACGTTCAGTCGCGACAGGTCTCGGGCGAGTGTCGCGGGATCGCACGAGATGTAGACGAGCTTCGCCACCGGTTCCGAAGTCAGTCGCAGCGACACATCCCAGTGCAAGCCACCGCGCGGCGGATTCACGACGACCGCGTGCGGCGGTGGCAGACTCGGCAACACGTCCTCCGCCTTCGCGGCGATGAACCGCGCTCCGGGCAGACGGCTGCGCCCCCAGCTCACGGCTTTCTCGTCCGCGTCCACGCTCACGACGCTCGCGCCGCGGTCGACGAGCAACGCCGCCGTGTCACCGATGCCGCCGTACAGATCCCAGACCGTTTGACCCTTCACGTCGCCGAGCTGTTCGACGGCCCAGCGCCGCGTGAGCATGCCCATGCCCGGATTCACCTGCTCGAACGCCGTCGCCGGGAATCCCGTCGCTGGTCCCGCCACCACGCGGGCGGCACCGTCGACCGGCTGCCACCAGCAGACGACTTCGCCATCGACCGTGCCCTGCAGTGAGCGCTGCAGCTCTTGCGCGTTGAGCCAGGGCTGACCGGCCGACTCGGCGATGATGTGCCGCCGCTCGTCGCGATCGAGCCGCAGCGTGAGCCGCGTGAGGGGCTGCGGGAGCAGCGCGAGTCGCGCGCGCAGCTCACGCCACAGCGCCATCAATCGGAAGTCGGTGATGTGACAGTCGGCGAGCGGGAAAACAAAATTCGCACGATCGTACGGATGCAGACCGACCGTCAGACCGTCCGACCGTCCGACCGTCGTCTTCACCGCCATGCTGATTTTCGACCGATACCGCCACTCATCGAGTGCTTCCACTATCTCTGGATCTTCGATCTTCAGCTTGCCGATCCGTCGCAGCGTATCCCCCACGATCGCGCGCTTGGCGCTGAGCTGCGCATCGTACGCGACGTGCTGCAGCTGGCAGCCGCCGCAGTGATCCTGTGTGTAGTGCGGGCACGCAGGCGCCACGCGATTGGGACTCGGCTCCACGATCTCGCCGACATCGGCGCGCGCGAAGTTGCGATGGCGCTCCAGCGAGCCTTCGCGCACGCGGACGCGGTCTTCCGGCGCGCTCCGCGGAATGAACACCACCCGGCCGTCGCTCAGCCGCCCCACGCCATCTCCGCCGACCGCGATCCCGGTGATCGACACGATGTCGCTCACTCGAGACCATCTCGCAGTGCCAGGCGTCGGCTTTCAACGACCCACGGGGAAGATGTGGTCACCGTCCGACCGTCCGACGGTCCGACCGTCCGACTTTTGTTCTCATCCGCCACCACCGCCGCCGCCACCGCCAACGCTCTCTCCAGCCCTCCGCGCGGCGCCGCCGCGAGCAACCGCGCGCCGGCCCGCTCCAGATAGGTGATGTCGATTTCACCTTTGAGA
>Ga0134127_10003808_pt1 | contig 10876 bp, 10 predicted proteins | sample KB31753_FD_96459 | JGI IMG/M metagenome (GOLD analysis project Ga0134127, IMG submission 96459) | Terrestrial soil microbial communities with excess Nitrogen fertilizer from Kellogg Biological Station, Michigan, USA - KB3-175-3 | ecosystem: Environmental > Terrestrial > Soil > Unclassified ...
GAACTGGTCGAGGCGGCGGCGGTCGATGGCGCCTCGCGATGGTCAACGTTCCGCAACGTGACGCTCCCGCTGCTGGGGCCAGCCACGTTGTTGCTCGTCGTGTGGTCGACGATCAGTGCGGTGCAGCTGTTCGACGAGGTCTACTTCGTGACGAAGGGCGGGCCGCTCGGTGCGACGAGTGTGCCCGTCTTCTACATCTACCGGCTCGCGTTCACGAGCTTGTACGGCTTCGGGGCAGCGGGCTACGCGGCGGCGATCGCGTACGTGCTGTTCATCGTGATCCTCATCCTCACGCTGATCCAGTTCTGGCTCGGCAACCGGGTGGTGCATTACTCGTCATGACGACGATCGACCTTCGTGCCGATGAGATGGCCCCGAGTGCGCCAACGGTGTTGCGCGGCGAGATCGGGATGGTTGAACGGCCGCGACGGCGGTGGCTGCCGTTCAGCCCCTGGCACCTGCTGCTGATGCCCGTCGCGTTCTTGATGCTCGTGCCGTTCGTGTGGGTGATCATGACGTCCCTGGAGACGCTCGCGCAGACGCAGCACTTCCCGCCGATCCTGTGGCCGGGCTCGTTCCAGTTGAACAACTATCCGCGGGCGTTCTCGTCGGTGCCGTTCGGCACGTGGTTCCTGAACACGACGATCGTGACCGTCTCCGTGGTGCTCTCGAATCTGGTGTTCTGCTCGCTCGCGGCCTACGGGTTCGCGCGCATCAAGTTCTGGGGCAAGGGGATCGCGTACTTCTTCCTGCTCGCCACGTTGATGATCCCGGTCCAGGTCGTGATCATCCCGACGTTCCTGATCGTGAAGCAGATGCACCTGTTGAACACGCTCGGCGCGCTGATCGTGCCGAACCTCGCCAACGTGTTCGGGATCTTCCTGCTGACCCAGTTCTTCCGCACGCTGCCGATCGAGCTCGAGGAGGCCGCACGGATCGACGGGGCGAGCAGACTCAAGATCCTCATCACGATCGTGCTGCCGCTCTCGCTACCAGCGCTCGCAACCCTCGCCGTGATCCAGTTCCTCTGGACGTGGAACGACTTCCTGTGGCCGCTCGTGACGATCTACAAGGAGTCGGCGTTCACGCTGCAGCTGGGGTTGATGAGCTTCCAGGGTTCGCACGTGAACGACACGAACCTGCTGATGGCGGGCAACGTCATGAGCATGTTGCCGATGCTGCTGCTGTTCATCGCCGCGCAGCGGTACTTCGTGCGGGGGATCGCGACCCAGGGGCTCAAGGGATGACCGACGTCGTCTTCGACACCGTCACGAAGGTGTTCCCGGGGCAGACCGTTGCCGTCGACGAGCTCTCGCTGTCCGTCGACGAGGGCGAGTTCCTGATCCTGGTCGGTCCCTCCGGTTGCGGGAAGTCGACCGCCCTGCGGATGGTGGCGGGCCTCGAGAAGATCAGCGCCGGCGAGATCCGCGTCGGTGGCGTCGTGATGAACGACATCCCGCCCAAGGAGCGGGACATCGCGATGGTGTTCCAGAACTACGCGCTGTACCCGCACATGACCGTGGAGAAGAACCTCGGGTTCGCCTTGCGACAGCAGCACACCTCGCGCGAGGAGATCGGCCGGCGCGTGGCCGAGATCGCGCAGATGCTGGGGCTCGAAGATCTCCTCGCGCGCCGCCCCGGACAGCTCTCGGGTGGGCAGCGGCAGCGGGTGGCGATGGGACGAGCGCTGGTTCGGGAGCCGAAGGTCTTCCTGTTGGACGAGCCGTTGTCCAACCTGGACGCCAAGTTGCGCGTGCAGATGCGAGCCGAGCTGAAGCGGCTGCACCAACAGCTCGCGATCACGACGATCTACGTGACGCACGACCAGGTCGAGGCGATGACGCTCGGCGACCGGATCGCGGTGCTCTCGGCGGGCAAGCTCCAGCAGCTCGGCGGCCCGCAGGACGTCTACGACCTGCCGGCGAACGTCTTTGTCGCCGGCTTCATCGGCTCGCCGCCGATGAACCTGCTCAGCGGGATCGCGAAGGAGGGCCGCGTCGAGGCTGGCGATCTCGTGTTCGAACGCTCCGGGGTCCCCGACGGCGAGGTGATCGTCGGTGTCCGTCCGGAGGGGCTGCGTCCCGTCGGGCAGGACGACCCCGGTCCTGGCTTCGAGGTAGAGGTCGAGGTCGTCGAGCCGCTCGGCGACGAGGTGCTCGTGCACGGCTACGTTGCCGCCCGCGACGCCGGCGTCCGGATCGAGGTCGAAGAGGCGACGCTGCTCGCGACGACGAAAGATCGCGCAGCCGTGACCGTCAGCCTCTCTCCTGACGTCCGGCCCACTCCGGGTTCTCGTCTCCATCTCGCCGTCCAGCACGCGTCCGTCCACCTGTTCGACGCCGGATCGGGCGCTGCGATCAGGTAGCCCCTCCCACCGCTGTCGGTTACCTTCGGCCTGATGACGTCCTTGGAAGACGGCCGCGTCGCGCTCGAACGTCGCTCCTGGACGGAAGCGCGTGCCGCGTTCCTCGCAGCGGTGCGCGATACGGCGTCCGCCGAGGCCTACGAGGGACTCGCGACCGCCGCGTCGTGGCTCGACGACGGCGATGCGGCGATCGACGGGTACGAGGAAGCGTTCCGTCTCTACCGCGACGCCGGGGACGACCTCGAGGCGGCGAGGGTGGCGGTATGGGCCGCGATGGCGGTGCATGACTTCCGAGGGCAGGTCGCGGTCGCTCGCGGATGGCTGGCTCGAGCGCAACGGTTGGCAGGCGAAGATCCCGACGGCACGGTCACGTACGCGACCGCGGTGGGTCTCGATGGCTACATGACGCTCCTGCGAGATTCGCATCCCGCCGCCGCGCTCCCGTTGATCCGTGAGGCACGGGACATCGCGCACCGCGAGGGCGCGAGCGATCCGGAGATGACGATGCTCGCGCTCGAGGGTCTCGCGCTCGTCACACTGGGCGAGGTCGACACCGGCATGCGCCTCCTCGATGAGGCCAGCGCGGCCGTCGCGGCCGGCGAGGTGACCGAACCCGTCTTCGCCTCCACGATCTACTGCTTCGTGATCAACGCGTGCGAGCGCGTGCGCGACATCGACCGCGCCGGTCAATGGTGCGATGCGATGGCTGCCTACTGCGCCCGGGTCGGCGACGAGGCGATGGGCCAGCAATGCCGCACGTTGTATGCGGGGGTGCTCCTCTCACGAGGTGCCTGGGACGAGGCCGAGTCGACGTTGCAGGACGCCACCGGCAGGCTGCGACTGACGAGACCGGCGATGGCCGCCGACGGGCTCGTGCGGCTGGCCGACCTCCGCAGGCGTCAAGGCCGACTCGAGGAAGCCGCGGCGCTCTATGCGGAGCTCGAGGCCGACCCGTTCCGCGCGCAGGGCGAGCCGCTGGCGACCGTCGGACGGGGCGAGCTCGCGCTCGCTCGAGGTGACGCCGCGGGCGCTGCCGACGACGCCGAGCGATACCTGCGGATGCTGGAGGACGACGAGCGGGCGCGACGTGCGATCGGCCTCGAGCTGCTTGCGCGGGCGCACGCCGCTGCCGGTGCACCCGCTGCGTCGCGAGCCGCGGCCAGCGCCCTGGGCGCCATCGCTGCACAGCTCGGCACGACGGCGGTCCGGGCCTCCGCCGCGCTCGCCGACGGAGCCGCGAGCCTTGCATCGGGCGAGCTCGAGCGTGCCCGCACGTCGCTGGAGGATGCCGTCGACCTGTTCGAGCGCGCAGGCGCGCCGTACGACACGGCGATCACGCGCGCGATGCTGGCTCAGGCTCTCGCGAGTTCGGGACGCGCCGAGCGAGCCGCAGACCAGGATCGCGTCGCCACCGAGGCGCTCACGGCGCTCGGCGCGGTCGTTCCTCCGTGGCTCGAACGCTCGGAGGGAGACGCCGACGATCCCGCCGGCCTCAGCGGGCGGGAGCGGGAGATCCTGCAGCTGCTCGCCTCGGGCCTCTCGAACGACGACATCGCGCAGCGGCTGTACCTGTCGATCCGGACCGTCGAGCGCCACGTGTCCAACATCTACGCCAAGCTCGGCGCCGAGGGGCGTCATGCGCGGGCGGTCGCCACGGCGTACGCGCACGAGCACGCCCTAGTCTGACCCTACGTGTGCGGGTTTGCGTGTCGGCACCGATGCGCCCGGGTTGGGCGGGGCCGTAGCGTCGCACCGTTCCCGAGCACAGGAGGTGCGAGATGGCGAAGATCTCGAAGGAAGCGGCCGGTGAGGTCATGGCCGTCGAGGGCTACGAGGGTCACTTCGAGGACCTCGATGGCTACACGGTCGCGTTCGAAGCGTTCAGCGACGATCAGGATCCGGCCCCGCTGTTCCAGGGGCTGCCGAACGATCACTGCCAGTGCCCGCACTGGGGTGTCGTGCTGAAGGGCGCGCTGACGTACCGGTACGAGGACGGTTCATCCGAGACCGCGAACGCCGGCGAGGCGTACTACGCGAGGCCGGGTCACCTGCCGCTGTTCACGGCAGGGACCGAGACGATCGAGTTCAGCCCGACCGACGGACTCGCCGAAACGGTCGCGGTCGTCACCAAGAACGTCGAGGCGATGCAGGCCGCGCAGGCCTGATCGTCGAACCGTTCCATCGTTGCGAGGGCCACCTTCGGGTGGCCCTCGCGGCGTCACACGATCCGAACCTGCGCTTCCTCGGCGAGTTCGACGGCTCGCGCACGGTCCAGCTTGCCCGCGCCCGCGATCTCGGCGTTCGCGGTCGCAGCACCGAGTGCCGCGCACATCGAAGCATCCCAGGGCTCGCCACGGTCCAACGACGTGATCAGCCCCGCGAGGAACGCGTCGCCACTGCCGACGGGGTAGCGCCCGCGCACGTAGAGCATCCCCTCGAAGAGCGTGCCGTCGGGCGCCGCCACCACGACCCCTTCGGCGCCCCGCGTGACGAGACCGGCGTGGCCGTCACCGCCGGCAAGGTCGCGGAGCTTCGACGCCGCGGCGAGCGCTTCCTCTCGGCGTGCGGTCGGCACGCCGAGCAGCTCCCGCGCCTCGGCCTGATTGACCTTGACGATATCTGGGTGCGCTTCGAGCGCCAGACGGAGCCGGTCTCCCTCGGCGTCGACCGCCACACGGACCCCGGCCTCGCGCGCCTCTTGGACGAGATCTCGGTACCCGTCGTCGGGCGCGCCGCGCGGCAGCGACCCGCTGATCGTCAACCAGCCGCCCTTGACCCACGCCTCCGAGACCGTCTGCATCAGCTCCGCCCACGCTGCCGAGGGCACCACGGATCCACGCTCGTAGAACTCCGTCAGGCTCCCCGTTTCGCGGTCGGCGACCGACAACGACGACCGGTTCTCCCCGTGGCACCAGACCGAGGCGCTCCGCACGCCCTCCGCGGACAGCTGTTCCTCGAGCCACTTCCCCGCGTGCCCCCGGAGCAACGCCGCCGCGATCACATCGGCACCAAGGGTGTGGGCGGAGCGGGCGACGTTGAGACCCTTGCCACCGGCGACCTGCACGAAGCCTTGCGGCCGGTGGATGTCGCCCTTCACGAGGCGCTCGATCTCGAAGAGCTTGTCGATCGACGGGTTCGCCGCCAGACAGACGATCATGCAGCGCTCCCTTCCGCGAGCAACGCGAGCGCTTCGTCCATCGTCGGTTGCGCGTTGACGCCCCCCATCGCGCGGGTCGACAGGGAGCCGCACGCGTTCGCGACGGCGAGCGCTCGGTCGACCGGCTCGCCGTTCAACCACGCCGCCAGGAACCCAGCGTCGAAGGAATCTCCGGCTCCGGTCGTGTCGACGGCCTGCGTCAGCATGCCGTCCACCCGGTAGACCGTGTCTCCCTCGCCGGCGAGCGCCCCACGGTCGCCGTTCTTCACCACCACGAGCCGAGCACGCGCAGCGAGCGCCCGAACGGCACCTTCGAGGTCCGACGTGTGCGCCGACCGCGTCGCCTCCATCGCGTTGGGCAAGAAGACGTCGACCTTCGGGAGTAGATCGAGCAACCCGCCGTCCCACAGCCCGGTCGGATCCCAGTTCGGGTCGAGCGAGGTCGTCGCGCCGGCCGCGTGGATCTCATCGAACCGCGCCGGGAGCGCCGGTGCGAGTGCGGTCTGGAGGTAGTACGAGCTCACGTGCACGTGGCGTGCCCGCGCCAGCAGCGATGGATCGATCAGCTCGGAACGCAGGCCCGCGATGGTACCGGGCATCGTCAGGATCGCGCGATCGTCGTCGCCCGAGAGCACCACCGTGATCCCGGTCTGCATCACCTCGTCCACGCCGATCCCGCTGGTGTCGACGCCTGCCTCCGACAACGCGTCCCGCATGAACCTGCCGAAGAGGTCGTCGCCGACGACGGTGCTGATGGCGACGCGCAGGCCGAGCTTCGCAGCGCCGCACGCCAAGATCGCGCCCGAACCGCCGACCGTGAGCGTCGCGGCGTCGACGAGATGCTCCGCTTGCCCGAACGCCGGAACGACGTCGCCGCCATGCAACACGAGGTCGGGATTCGCGTCGCCGAGGATCAGCAGATCGAGATCGGCCGCCACGACCGAACCTTACGCGATGACACCCACCGCTACGATGCCTCGATGCCGACGATCAGCCTGGTCAAGGGCGACATCACGGAGCAGCAGGTCGACGCGGTCGTCAACGCTGCGAACGGCTCGCTGTTGGGCGGCGGCGGGGTCGACGGTGCGATCCATCGCCGAGGCGGCCCCCAGATCCTCGAGGCTTGCCGGGAGCTCCGCGCCACGACCCTCCCCCATGGGCTGCCCGTCGGAGATGCCGTCGCGACGACGGCGGGTCTGCTGCCGGCGAGCTGGGTCATCCACACCGTCGGACCCGTGTACGGCACGCCGGATGACGTGGGCTCCCTCGCGCGGTGCTATGTGTCGGCGCTCTCGGTCGCCGATGAGCTCGGCGCACGATCGATCGCGTTCCCCGCGATCTCGACGGGCGCCTTCGGCTATCCGATCCGGGAGGCCGCCGTCGTCGCCGTCAACTCGGTCGACGGGGCGAGGACCTCGGTGCCGGACGTTCGGTTCGTCCTGTTCGACGACGAGGCGTTCGCCGCGTTCGAGATCGCGCTCGCCTCACAGCAGAAGTAACGGGGCCCGCTGCTAGCATCCCTGAGACATGAGCGACCTGAGCAACGTTCGCGACGTCCACGACCGACTGGCGGAGATCCAGCTGGTCGACTGTCGCGAGCCCTACGAGTGGGAAGCCGGCCGCGTGGCCGGCGCGATCCACATCCCGGTGAACTCGATCATGGCCGGCGCCGGCGGCGACCTCGACAAAGCCAAGCCGGTCGCGGTGATCTGCCGGACCGGGAATCGCAGCGAGCTGGCGACGATGATGCTGCAGGCGCGCGGGTACGACGCGCACAACGTTGAGGGCGGCATGGAGGCGTGGGCCGCGGCGGGATTGCCCTTCGAAGCCGCCGACGGATCGCCGGGCCGCGTCGCCTAAGGGCCAGGGTCCTGCCTCCGCTCGGCGTAGCCTGTCCGTCGTGACCGACCTTCGCGCCGCGCGCCGCGACCTCGACGCGGCTCTCGGTGCCCAGGCGGTACACAGCGACCCGCTCGCGGTCAAGCTCTATGCGCGCGACGCCTCGTTGGTCGAAGGATCCGCCGGCCTCGTCGCCTTCCCGCAGAGCACGGAGGATGTGGTCACGTGCATGCGGATCGCGCGCGATCATGGCATGCCGGTCGTGCCGCGCGGCAGTGGCACCGGTCTCGCGGGCGGCGCGACACCGTTGGACGATGCGCTCGTCGTCGTGACCACCAAGATGAACCGGATCCTCGAGGTCCGGCCCGAGGATCGACTCGCGTGGGTCGAACCCGGCGTCTTCAACCTCGATCTCGCCAACGCGCTCGAGCCGACCGGCTTCACGTACGCGCCCGACCCCTCCTCACAACAGGTCAGCTCGATCGGCGGCAACGTCAACACCAACGCCGGCGGCCCGCACTGCCTCGCGTACGGGGTCACGTCGGCGCATGTGCTGGCTCTGGATGTCGTGCTCCCGGACGGCACGACCGCCCGGATCGGCGCTGAGGGTCCGGCCGCCGCCGGCTACGACCTGCGCGGGATCGTCGTCGGCTCGGAAGGCACCCTCGGCATCGTCACCGCCGCGTGCGTTCGCCTCACGCCGATCGCACCCGCCGTGCGAACGATGCTGCTCGACTTCGCACAGGTGGAGGACTGTGCCGCGACGGTCTCCTCGATCGTGGCCCGCGGTGTCGTCCCGGCCGCCCTCGAGATGATGGATCGCGGGATCGTTCGCGCGGTCGAGAACTTCGCGCACGCCGGGTATCCGACCGACGCGGCGGCCGTGTTGCTCGTCGAGCTCGACGGTCTCGAGGGGGCGGTTGCCGCACAGTCTCGGCAGGTCGAGGCGGCCGCTCGCGAACACGGCGTCGGCACGGTGCGGGTCGCCGCGGATGCGATCGAGCGGGCGCTCCTGTCGAAGGGACGCAAGTCGGCGTTCGGGGCGATCGCGCAGATCGCCCCGCACTACCACCTGCACGACTGCGTCGTGCCGCGCACCCGACTCACCGAGGTGCTCACCGGCGTGTATGCGATCGCCCGGCGCCACGACCTGATCGTCACGAACGTCTTCCACGCGGGCGACGGCAACCTGCACCCTCTGTTCTCGTTCGACCTCACGGTGCCGGGCACGCTCGAGCGCGTGCTCGCCGCGGCCGATGAGGTGGTGCGCCTGTGCGTGGACGCCGGAGGCGCGCTGTCCGGCGAGCACGGGATCGGCCTCGAGAAGCGGGACTTCATGCCGCTGGTGTTCACCGATGAGGATCTCGCCGCGCAAGCGTGTGTCCGGGTGGCGTTCGACCCCGATGGCCGGATGAACCCGCAGAAGGTGTTGCCGGGGGGCGCGCGCTGTGGCGATTTCGCGGCCGCAGCGTTGGCGCGCGCCGACCAACTTCCGGAGGGAACGTGGATCTGATCCATCCACACACCGCGAGCGACGTCTCCGACGCGATGAGGGCGGCGAGTGCCGACGGAACGCGCCTGCGCGTGATCGGGGGACGCCAGCATCTGGGGGCTGCTCCGGACGTCGACGCCGAGGTCTGGACGACGCTCCTGGACCGCGCGATCGCCTACGACCCCGCGGAGATGCTGTGCGTTGTGGAAGCGGGGATGCGGCTCGCCGACCTGCGGAAGATGCTCGCCGAGGGCGGTCAGGAATGGCCGGTCGACGAACCCGATGACGCGACCGTCGGCGGTGCGATCTCGGCGGGCGTTGCGCTCACGCGGCAGCTGCGCGTGGGCCAACTCCGCGACACGGTGGTGGAGATGGAGTTCGTCACGGGTGACGGACGACGGATCCGGAGCGGCGCCCGCACGGTGAAGAACGTGACCGGCTACGACCTGCACCGATTGCTGACCGGCGCTCACGGCACTCTCGGCGTGATCACACAGGTCGCGCTGAAACTCCGCCCCCTCCCCAAGACGGCCCGGACGCTCATGACGCGTCAAGGAGGGCTCGGGCTGGCGGCACGTCTACTCGACGCGATCCCGCTGCCCGCCGCGGTGATCGCGGGGCACGACCGGGTCCTCGTTCGGCTCGAAGGGTGGCCCGGGGAGGTCGCCGAACAGGCGAAGGCGGCGAACGAGGTCGCCGTGATGGCCGACGACGATCCCGCGGCATGGCCGGCGCCGGCGTTCCCCGACGCGCCGTTCCTGGTGCAAGCTGCGATCGTGCCGTCTCGCCTCGAACCACTCCTCGAGGGGACCAAGCGCTTTCGAGCGCTCATGGGCGTCGGCTTCGCGTGGATCCCGTGCGACGACGAAGAGTCGGTCGGTCTCGTCCGCGACCGGGCCATATCGCTCGGCGGCGTCGTCTCGCTCCAACGCGGTGCAGCAGGATCGGTCGGTGCGGCCCCTCCCCTCCCGGCCATCCAGAAGCGGATCAAGGCCGCCTTCGATCCTGCTGGGGTCCTGCCGGCCCCGGTCGTCGTGCCCTAACGACCACGCCCGCGGAGCCGGCGTCCGGCCTCTTCGAGCGTGTCGATCTTCTTCGGGAAGGCGAACCGAAGCAGGTGGGAACCGAGCTCCGGTCGCGAGAAGAACGACGAACCCGGCACGGCGGCAACGCCGACCTCTTCGACCAGCCAGCGCGCCGCGGCCACGTCGTTGGGCTGATCGAGCGAGGAGAGGTCCGCCATCACGTAGTACGCACCTTGCGGAGGATCCGCCGTGAACCCGGCCTCTCGCAGGACGCGAAGCATCACGTCACGGCGTTCCTGATATCCGGCGCGCATCTGCTCGTAGTAGCTCGCGGGCAGTGCGAGCGCCGCGACACCGGCCAGCTGCAGCGGCGTCGCGGCCGCCACCGTGAGGAAGTCGTGCGTCGCGCGGATGCCGGCCATGAGCGCAGGTGCCGCGATCGCCCATCCGACGCGCCACCCCGTCACCGCATACGTCTTGGACAGCGCACCGATCGTGACGGTGCGCTCCCGCATGCCGGGCAACGTCGCGATCGGGACGTGGACCGCGCCGTCGTAGGTGATGTGCTCGTAGATCTCGTCGGTGAGCGCGATGACGTCGTGCTCGACGCACAGCTCGGCGATCCGTGCGAGTTCCTCGCGCGTGAAGACCTTGCCCGTCGGGTTGTGCGGGGTGCCCACGACGATCGCTCGGGTCCTCGGGCCGATCGCCGCGCGGAGCTCATCCGGATCGAACGTCCATCGCGGCGGCCGGAGCGTCACGTACCGCAGCGAGGCGCCGGCCAGGACCGCGTCGGGACCGTAGCTCTCATAGAACGGCTCGAAGACCACGACCTCGTCGCCCGGATCGAGCAGCCCGAGGAAGGCTGCGCTCATCGCCTCGGTCGCGCCGCACGTGACGCAGATCTGGGTCTCGGTGGCGACGTTCATGCTGTAAAACCGCGCATACGTGGCAGAGATCGACACACGGAACGCCGGGACACCCCACGTGATCAGGAA
>Ga0134127_10003809_pt1 | contig 10876 bp, 7 predicted proteins | sample KB31753_FD_96459 | JGI IMG/M metagenome (GOLD analysis project Ga0134127, IMG submission 96459) | Terrestrial soil microbial communities with excess Nitrogen fertilizer from Kellogg Biological Station, Michigan, USA - KB3-175-3 | ecosystem: Environmental > Terrestrial > Soil > Unclassified ...
GAACCCCACGCCCGCCGTTGACCTCGAAGCCTTCTGGATGCCGTTCACCGCGAACCGGCAGTTCAAGGCGAACCCGCGCCTGCTCGCGCGCGCCGAGGGCCTCTATTACTGGACACCCGAAGGCCGCCAGGTGCTCGACGGCGCGTCGGGCCTCTGGTGCGTCAATGCCGGCCACGGCCGCAAGGAAATCACCGACGCGGTCGCGAAGCAGATCGCGGTCATGGACTACGCCCCGCCCTTCCAGATGGGCCACCCGATCGCCTTCGAGTTCGCGAGCGCACTCACCGAGATCACGCCGAACGGACTCGATCGCGTGTTCTTTACGAACTCGGGCTCGGAGTCCGTGGATACGGCGCTCAAGATCGCGATCGCCTATCACCGCGTCCGCGGGGAAGGCGCGCGCAGCCGCCTGATCGGCCGAGAGCGCGGCTATCACGGCGTCGGCTTCGGCGGCATCTCCGTCGGCGGAATGGTCAACAACCGCAAGTTCTTCGGCGCCCTCCTCCCCGGCGTCGATCACCTCCGGCACACGCACGATCCGTCGCGTAACCTCTTCTCGAAGGGCCTGCCCGAGCACGGCGCCGAGTTCGCCGATGACCTCGAGCGGCTCATCGCGCTGCATGATGCCTCGACCATTGCGGCGGTCATCGTCGAGCCGATCGCGGGATCGACGGGTGTACTGCTGCCGCCCAAGGGTTACCTCAAGCGCCTGCGTGAGCTCTGCACGAAGCACGGCATCCTGCTCATCTTCGACGAGGTGATCACGGGCTTCGGCCGCACCGGCTCGCCGTTTGCGTCGCAGGAATTCGACGTCGTCCCCGACATGATCACCTGCGCCAAGGGCCTGACGAACGGCGCGGTGCCGATGGGCGCCGTGTTCGTGAGGCGCGAGATCCACGACGCCTTCATGGCCGGGCCGCCGGGATCGATCGAGCTCTTCCACGGGTACACCTACTCGGCCCACCCGATCGCCTGTGCGGCCGGGCTCGCGACCATGAAGCTCTATCGCGGCGGCCTCTTCGAGCGCGCACGCGCAATCGCGCCGTACTGGAGCGACGCCGTGCACTCGCTGAAGGGCCGCAAGAACGTCGTCGACCTGCGTGCTTACGGCCTGGTCGCCGGCATCGAGCTCGAGCCGCGCGCGGGGGCCCCGGGAACGCGCGCCTACGATGCGATGGTCGCGGCCTTCAATGCGGGTTTCCTCGTGCGCGTCACGGGCGATACGATCGCGATGTCGCCGCCCTTCATCATCGAGCGCAAGGACATCGACCGGATCTTCGAGACGCTGGCGGCGATCATCGACCGCTTGGACTGATTCGATTCCGGCGCGTATCCTCTCTCACGGTACACGGCCGGGGGTGCCGTGAGGGGAAACATCATGCAGATCCTCAACAAGGCGGCCTTGCGTATTGCGGTCGCCGCCGCGCTGTCCTGCCCGTTTGCCTCGCTCGCCCAGCAGGAAGCGCAGCCCCCGCCGACGCCTGAAGGGGCGCCGGCCGTCGTCGGGCTGGAGGAAATCGTCATCACGGCGCAGAAGCGCCAGCAATCCCTCCAGGACGTCCCGCTCTCCGTCTCCGCCTTCTCCGGCGACATGCTGAAAGAAGGCCGCATGCTCGACGTCCGCGCGATCGTCGGCTTCACGCCGGGGTTCTCGGGCAACACCGAGGACGGCTTCACCGACGCGCTCTCGATGCGCGGCATCTCGACGAACGATTTCGGCATCGGCGGCGACCCTTCGGTCGCGATGTTCGTGGACGGCTACTGGGCAGGGCGCACGGGCGGCGTCATGACCGCCATGTACGACATCGAGCGCACCGAGGTCGTCAAGGGCCCGCAGGGTACGCTGTTCGGCCGCAACTCGATCGCGGGCGCGGTCAGCGTCATCACGCACAAGCCCGAGCCCGAATTCGGCGCGAGCGCGGAGCTGACCCTCGCGGACTGGGACCACGTCGAGGCGAACGCGATGGTCAATGTCCCGCTGAACGAACAGTGGGCGCTGCGGGTGGCCGGCTATCTGCTCGACAACCAGGGCTTCCTGAAGAATGACCAGGGCGGCGACAAGCTCGGCTTCCACCAGATTTCCTCCGGACGAGTCTCCCTGGCGCGCGACGGCGACGGCTTCGATGCGACTCTCTCCGCGGCCTACGAGGATCGCGAGCAGGATCCCTCCGTCTACTGGGTCCCCGCCGCGGGCCTGCCCGAGGAGCGGGTGAACACCGACCTCGGCGACGACGGGATCGACGAATCGAACGTCTTCGACCTGCACGCCACACTCGAGTGGGCGCTCCCGGGCGACTACTCGCTGACGTCGCTCACCGGCTACAAGCAGTTCAACTTCCGCTACCTCGAGGATTACGACGGCGGGCCGGACCTCGTGAACAACTACGGGCAGATGAACGACGTCGAATACTGGAGCCAGGAGTTCCGGTTGAATTCGCCATCGAACGGCAAGGTCACCTGGTTCGCGGGCGCGAGCATTTATGAAGAGACGATTGACGGCATCTTCGACTACGTCTACGACGAAGATGCCTTGTGCCGGGCTCTCTCCGTCACTGAGGCGCCGGACTTCGACGGCCCCGCCGCTGGCTGCGATGACCCGAACTTCGAAACCTACTGGGAAGCCGACATCGATCCGGCCGACATCCTGCACGACAAGAGCGAGCGCAGCTTCGTGCACGTGAAGAGCGAGGGCTGGGCGGTTTACGGCGACTTCACCTGGTCGCTCAGCGACCGCGTCGACCTCACTGCCGGTGCGCGCTACACCTACGACAAGAAGACGATGTCCGACAACGTGCCGAACAGCGGCGGCGCGCTCGGCAACAACTTCAACTACGAGTTCTTCACGAACGGCCCGGTCACGGATTCGGCCAACTGGAGCGACTTCACGCCGCGCATCGCACTCTCCTTCAACGTCAACGACGACGTGAACCTCTATGCGACGGCCTCGCGCGGCTACAAGTCGGGCGGATTCGCGACCTTCGGCTTCGACGTGCACGGCCAGGATTTCGAATTCGGGGGCCCGGCACCCGCCGGCACGACGCCGCTCGAGTTCGATCCCGAGAAGGTCGACAGCTACGAGATCGGCGCCAAGACGCGCCTGCTCGACAACACCATGCAGCTGAACGCATCGCTGTACCACTACGACTACACCGACCTGCAGCTCGTCTACTTCGACCAGGGCTCCTCGCAGGTTGCGAACGTCGGCGAAGCGAAAGGCCAGGGACTCGAGGTGGACCTGCGCTGGGTGCCGAACTCCCACTGGGACACGACGGTCGCGCTCTCCCTCCTCGACACCGAGATCACGGACGCCACCGACATCATCGCCGTCGGCGCCTGCGAGGCTTGCGACGGCAAGAGCCTGCCTTCCGCCCCGGAGGTCAGCGGCTCGGCGATCGTCTCCTACAAGTGGCCGATGGCTTCGGGCCAGGGCTTTTTCACGACCGAGTACATGTACCGCTCCAAGGCGTACGGCGGGCCCGACAACTTCCCGGATGCGACTGCCGACTCCTGGGACGAGTTCAGCTTCCGGCTGGGCTACCGGACCGATGAATCCTGGTACGTGACGCTCTGGGTCGAGAACGCCTTCGATTCCGTGTACTTCGAGCGCGGCTGGGAGAACGCGGATTCGAACAACCAGTTCGGCTACGGCCTCTTCAACGAGCTGGTCTGGCCGTCGCGCCCACGGACGATCGGCGTCACCTTCGGGACGGAGTGGTAAGCGCCCTCAGGACGCGGGCTTGGCGGCCTCGAATATTGCATAGCGCTTGCGGGCCGGCTCGACCGACTCCCACGTACCCTTGAATCCCGCCGGGATCACCCAGGCATCGCCCGCGTTGAATTGCCAGCGCTTTCCTTCTTCGGACGTCAGCGTGACGCGGCCTTCCAGCAAGTGGCAGAACTCGTTCTCGGTATACTCGACCTTCCACTTTCCCACGCCGCTCGACCAGGTGCCCGCGAAAAATTGGCCGCTGGGGTCGCTGAAGTAGTTCTTGACCAGCGTCTTGGGCTCGCCCTTCACGACTTTGTCGGCGGCGACCGCCGATTCTTCGCCTTTCATGCTGCGCCGGAAGTCGACGATTGGTGGTGTCGGCATGGCGGGTCTCCGTCATCGCATTTTTCATGATTGTAATCTCTGGAATCGTCCGGCGATCGGGCGTAGCATGGATTCATGGGCAACCGACTGCCTCCAATCGTCGGAAACTGGTACACGCACCGCGACAAGGGTGCGCTGTTCCAGGTGGTTGCGCTCGACGAGGACGCCGGGACGGTCGAGATCCAGGAATTCGACGGCGGGCTCGATGAGCTCGACCTCGAGGAGTGGCGCGCGCTCGCGGTAGAAACCGCAGCCCAGCCCGAAGACTGGGGCGGGCCGCTCGACGACGTGGAACCTGACGAGTTCGGGTATACCGACCTCGGCGAAGAGCAGAATGGAGCGTCGCTTCTCGCCGACGGGACCACGACCTGGGAGCAGATCGTCGAAGACGACGACTTCGACGAGCCCATCCACTGACGGGAGAGACGCTTGCCCAGCAATGAATCACTGGTCGCCCGGCGCCAGGCCGCCGTCGCGCGCGGCGTTTCCATCGTGCATCCGGTCTTCATCGAGCGCGCCGAGAACGCGCTGCTCTGGGACGTCGAGGGCCGGCGCTACGTCGATTTCGCGGGAGGCATCGCGGTGCTCAACACGGGCCACCGCCATCGCAGGGTCATGGAGGCCGTGCGCGCGCAGCTCGACAAGGTCACGCATACGTGCTTCCAGGTCACGCCCTACGAGCCTTACGTCGCACTTTGCGAGAAGCTGAACGCGCTCGCGCCCGGCAAGGGCCCGAACAAGACGGTCCTGGTGTCGACGGGTGCCGAGGCGGTCGAGAACGCAGTCAAGATCGCGCGCGCCGCGACCGGACGCCCCGCCATCATCGCCTTCTCGGGCGGCTTCCACGGCCGCACGATCATGGCGCTCGCGCTGACCGGGAAGGTTGATCCATATAAATCGGGTTTCGGCCCCTACCCCGCTGAGGTCTACCACGCGCCATTCCCAAACTCGCTGCACCGCGTGTCCACGGAGGATGCACTCGCCGCGCTTGCGACGATCTTCAAGTGCGACGTCGCGCCGGATCGCGTCGCTGCGATCATCGTGGAGCCCGTCCAGGGCGAGGGCGGCTTCTACATCGCGCCGAAGGATTTCATCACGCGGTTGCGTGAGCTCTGCGATCGCCACGGGATACTCCTGGTCGCGGACGAGATCCAGAGCGGCGCGGGTCGCACCGGTCGCATGTTCGCGATGGAGCATTACGGCGTCGCGGCAGACCTCTATACGCTCGCGAAGTCGATCGCTGGCGGCTTCCCGCTCGCGGCGGTCGTCGGCCGTGCGGACATCATGGACGCCTGCGGCCCCGGCAGTCTCGGTGGCACGTATGCCGGCAACCCCGTCGCCTGCGCGGCCGCGCTTGCGGTGCTGCAGGTCTTCGAGGAGGAGCGCATCTTCGAGCGCGCTGACCGGCTCGGCGAGCGGATTGCCAAGTCGCTCGACGCGCTCGCGGCGCGACACCTGGAAATCGTCGAGGTGCGCCGGCTCGGCGCGATGATCGCCTTCGAGCTCGGCGAGGGCGGGGATCCCTCGCGGCCCGCGGCGGAACTGACCAGAAAACTGACGGCCCGCGCGCGCGAGCTGGGCCTGATCCTGCTGTCCTGCGGGATTTACGGCAACGTCGTGCGCATCCTCGTGCCGATCACGGCCGAGGACGCGGTAGTCGACGAGGGCCTCGCGATCCTGGCGAACGCGGCGACGGAGCTCCTCTCCGACGCCAACGCCACCGTGCCGAGGCTGCGCCCCGCGCGTTAGGCATCGCGGTAGTCCGCTTCCTACGCAAGGCGCGGGCCGCTGACGATGGCCGCGCAGGCGCTTCGCCGGCTATCTGGCAGCATCACCCGACCGGAGGAAACCCCGTGAAGATGCTCCCGATGGCGTTGGTGGCATGCAGCCTGGCGGTCTCGCTTGGCGCCGCAGCGAACGAAGACATGATGCAGATGATGGACACCAACAAGGACGGCATGATCTCTGCGGCCGAGCACAAAGCCGGTGCGCGCCAGATGTTCGACAAGATGGATGCCGACCGCGACGGCAAGGTGACGGCATCCGAGATGGATGCGATGCACGCGCAGATGAAGCCCAGTGACACCAGCGGCCCGCGAATGTCGTCCGCGGAGAAGATCAAGACCATCGACGCCGACCATGATGGTGCGTTGACAGCGGCCGAACACGAGGCGGGTTCCCGCGCCATGTTCGACAAGATGGACACGAATCGCGACGGCAGCCTGTCTGCGGCCGAGATGGAAGCCGGCCACGAGAAGATGATGGGCGAACGAAGCCGCTGACGAAGGCAGCCCGCGGCGCGCCTGGCGGCGCGCCGCGGCAGCGGGTTCAGGCTTTCTTCTTTTCCGCGACGTAGCCGTCGACGAGGCTCTCGAGTACCGGCAGCGGCACCGCGCCGTTCTTAAGCACGACGTCGTGGAAGTCGCGGATGTCGAACTTCGGGCCGAGCGCGGCTTTCGCCTTCTCGCGCAGCTCGAGGATCTTCAGCATGCCGATCTTGTACGAGAGCGCCTGGCCCGGGTTGTCGATGTAACGCTCCGTCTCCTTGGTCGCGTCCTCGACGGTCATCGGGTTGTTGGACGTCATGTACTCGATCATCTGCTCGCGCGTCCAGTGCTTGGCGTGCGCGCCGGTGTCGACGACGAGGCGGCAGGCACGCAGCATCTCGTTCTGCAACCGGCCGAAGTCCTGCATCGGGTCGGTGAAGCGGCCCTCCTCCTTCGCGAGGCGCTCCGCGTAAAGGCCCCAGCCCTCGACATAGGCACCGAAGAACGCAAAGTTCTGGAACTTCGGCACGTCCTTGAGCTCCTGCTGGATCGCGATCTGGAAGTGGTGTCCCGGCGCGCCCTCGTGGTAGGCGACCGTCTCCATCTCGTGCTTCTGCCGCGTCGTCATGTCGTGCAGGTTCACGTAGTAGATGCCCGGCCGGCTGCCATCCGGCGTCGGCTGGTTGTAGAAAGCGATCGGCGCCGTGGCCTCGCGCCATTCCTCGACCGCGCGCACCTCGAGCGGCGCCTTCGGCAGCACGTTGAAGTACTTGTTCACGTCCGCGTAGATCGAGTCGATGTAACCCTTCGACTGGTCGAGGTAGGCCTTCTTGCCCTCGGGCGTGTTCGGGAAGAAGTTGTTCGGGTCGGTGCGCAGGTGCTGGAAGAATGCAGGCAGATCGCCCTGAAAGCCGACCTTCGTCATGATGACTCGCATCTCGCCCTTGATGCGGGCGACCTCGTCGAGCCCGATCTGGTGGATCTGGTCGGCCGTCATGTCGGTCGTGGTCCAGAACTTGATCTGGCTCTTGTAGTAGGCGTCGCCGTCCGGCAGCTTCCACACGCCGTTCGGCCCCTGCGACTTCGGGCGCAGCGCCTCGATCGCGCCGATGATCTTGGTCACGCTCGACTGCATCGGTCCCTTCATGGCCGCGATGCCCTCGTCGAGCAGGCGCTTCTTCGTCGCGTCGTCGGCCTTGAGCTTGTCCACCTTGCCGCGGAAGTCCGCGAGGATCGCGGAATCCTTGCCGCTGCCGTCGAACGGCTCGCCGCTGAGGACGGCGCGCGCATCGCGGATCACCGGGTCGAAGGAGAAGGACGTCGGCACGATGCCGCGGCGCGCGGCCTCGTTCATCACGTCGATGGTCTGGTCGTAGGCCAGCGTCGTGCCCTTGAGGCGGGAGACGTAGGCCTCGGCGTCCTCGACCGTATCGACGCTGTGGATGTTCTGCATGAAGGTCATGAGCCCCGTCACGGGATTGCTCTGCGTCTGGAATGAATACCCGTGGAATCGCCAGGGAAACGTGTCGACCGAGGACCGCGTCTGGTACTCGAAGATCCGGTAGCTGACCTTCATCGAGTCCGAAAGCTTGTCGTAGCTGAAATCGCGGTGCAGCCGCTCGAGGTCCTGCTTGTTCAGCTTGTCCTGGCGCTGCGCCTCCGCGTCGGAGAAATCGTTCCACTTGCCGTAGTCCGGGCCTTTCATGCCGAGCTGGGCCTGGAAGATCGGGCTGTCCTTGAGGTTGCGCTGGAAGACTTCCTCGAAGAACGCGCCGATGCGCTCGTCCTCGGTCTGCGGCTTCGCGGCCGTGCCGGCGTCCTGGGCAAACGCCGGAGTCGTTGCGAGCGCAGTCGACATGGCAAGGCCGGCGAGCGCGGCAAAGCGGGACAGCAAGACGGTCATTCGGATCTCCTCGATGGAAACGGCAGCCAAACTAGCGGCGCGGGCCCTCGAGCAGGGCTCGGTCCATCGCGCCGGTCCGGCGTTTCGTCTCAGCGGGAATGCCGGACACGGCCCGGACACCCGCGCCGGACGCAGAATAAATGGTGGCTAGGGAGAGAATCGAACTCTCGACCCCGGGGTTATGAATCCCGTGCTCTAACCAGCTGAGCTACCTAGCCACGCGGCGGGAAGGTACCTCGGGGGTGCGGGATTGTCGGGACGGGGCCGGTAGCTGTCAAGAAAGTGCGGCGGGAGCCGCTTCCGGAGGAATTCATGTCCATTTCATGGCTCACGGCCGCATTCCGGATGGCCGCAGCGGCAGCGGCCCTTGCCGCGCCAACTCTCGCCTCCGCAGCTCTCGAGACCGTCGCGGCGGACGACGGCGCGCGCATGCAGCGGCTGTCCAGCAACGCCTATGTGATCCTGCACGAGGACGCGACGGACGAATGGCCGCACGGCAACACCGGCGTGATCGTCGGCAAGACCGGCCTCTTCGTCATCGATTCCTGCTACCTGCCCTCGCGCGCGAGAGCCGACATTGCCTTGATCCGGAAGCTCACGCCCCTGCCGGTGCGTTTCCTCATGACGACACACTGGCACTTCGACCACAACAACGGCGCGGTCGCCTACCGCGACGCGTTTCCGGGCGTCACGCTCATCGCGGAGCGAAACACCGCGCGCTGGATCGAGCTTAACCAGGAGTACTGGAAGGCGCTCTCGACCGCGGAGGGCTCGCCGCGGCGCGAGTCGCTCGCGAAGCTCGAGGACGAGCTCGTGAAGGGTGCAAGCGAGGACGGCAAGGCGTTCGACGCGGCGGAGCGCGCGAAGCGAGAGGAAGTCATCGCGCGGCGCAAGGCGGAGCTCGCCGAGCTCACGACGCTCGAGGTCGTTACTCCTACGCAGCTGTTCGACGGGCGACTAAGCCTCGACTTCGAGGGGACGCCGATCGAGATCGAGAACCGCGGCCCCGCGAACTCGCCCGACGACTCGACGATATGGCTGCCGCGCGAGCGCATCCTGTTCGCGGGCGACATCCTCGTGAAGTCGCCGCTACCCTACGTGGGCGCCTCCTGGCCCGTGCACTGGGCACGCGTCGCGCACGAGCTCGAGTCCGTGCCTGCCGCATTCATCGTGCCGGGCCATGGGCCCGTGATGACAGACCACGCCTATACCCGGACCCTTGCCGACCTCCTCGACACGACGCTCGCCCGCGTCGAGGCGCTCGTGCGCAAGGGCCGGAGCCTCGCGCAGGTTCAGGACGAGTTGAGCCTCGACGACATCCGCGCAAAGGTGCCGGAGTGGAGCGGCGCCGACGTCAGCGAGGACGACTGGACTTACACCCACCGGACGCTCGCAGAGCGCGCGTTCGTCGGGGTACGCGGTCAGGGCGGGCTCTAGGCCCGCTGCGGGTCAGACCGAATTGGCCAGTTCGGCCCCTACTGCACCCAAGGATCGGGGCAGCTGGGCGAGTTCGGGGGGTTCTTTTCCCTGCAAAAACCCGCCGTGGTCAGCGAGGCCAGCGTCCGCGTGGTGAAGACGTGGTTGATCACGTCGACGCGCATCCTGAGCTCGCCGACCCGGTTGGCGATGTCGCGCACCGGCGTCGTCGCCGGTATCGCGGCGCGGTAGTTGCTCAGCTGGCTGAGGAACGACTGGCAGTTCTGGTCGGCGGTGCTCTGCTTGGGCTGGAATGCCGCACCTATACAACTGTCGAGCTTGATCTTGCCATTCGCCCATTTGCTCGCGAGCGTGTTGCAGACCGAGGACGAGATCGGCGGCTGGCCGCTCGTCGCATCTACTGTCTTGCACGCCTCCTCCCGACGGACGAACTCGAGGTCGTCGTAGAGGTTCTGGACCAGCCGCGCGAAGACGGCGTCGTTGCCCTCCGTGACCACCTTTATGGCCGGGGAGAGGACCGTAAACCCGTAAGTGTCCTCGTTGACGGCGAGGTTGTAAGGAATCAGCGAAATCCCCTTCTGCAGGGTCTTGGTCGGATTGCGGCAGCCGACATTCGTGAGCGTGTCGACGTACTCGCCGACGTTGTCTCCATTGATGGACGTGGAGCGATAGCGCTCATTCACGTTCGTCATGATGTCCCAGGCGATCAGGTTGGCGGGATCCGGCTCGCAGCCGAGACTCGTCGCCCCGCCCTCGAGGACCGGGACGTCGAATTCCGCGGTGAAGGTGTCCTGGAATTGCACGCCCGGCTCGGTGACGTAGAAGAACGCATCGAACAGGAAGTCGGTCCTGCTGGTTGCGATGTACTGGCGCGAGACCAGGAGGTCCGGCAGGCCTTCGGGCGGCACGCCGCTGGCGTCGAACAGGTCGAGGATGTCGTGCGGAAACAGCGCCTTGACGTTCAGGAGCTGTGCGGCTGGATGGCCGACATTGTCCGGATCGACCACCGCTTCGGGATGCGCATCGCACACGGCTTTCGCGTCCGTCGGAAACGCGACGTTGTTCTTCTGCCGGCAATCCGGGATGCCTATGATCTGGAACACCGTCGCGTTCGATTCACTGCCGGTATTCAGCTTGACCGCCACGAATGAGGCAGCCGGCGTGCCCGCTTCGTTC
>Ga0134127_10003811_pt1 | contig 10874 bp, 10 predicted proteins | sample KB31753_FD_96459 | JGI IMG/M metagenome (GOLD analysis project Ga0134127, IMG submission 96459) | Terrestrial soil microbial communities with excess Nitrogen fertilizer from Kellogg Biological Station, Michigan, USA - KB3-175-3 | ecosystem: Environmental > Terrestrial > Soil > Unclassified ...
CGATGACGGCGGCCACCTGGATCCTCATGTACAAGGACCCGCAGGACAAGGCCGCTTCGGCCGAGGCCCTCAAGTTCTTCGCGTGGGCCTACAAGAACGGTGACAAGATGGCCGAGGAGCTGCACTACGTGCCGATGCCGGCCAACGTCGTCGCCGACATCGAGAAGACGTGGGCGGCCGAGGTCAAGAAGTGACCCAACTGACCACTACGAGAGGCGCCGCATGGCGCCTTTCGTCCGGTGCCGCTCGACCGCGGGAGGTGTCGCCGGGCTCGGGCGTCGTGGCTGGATCGGAGCCACACTCGATTTTGATGCCTTGAAGGGCGCACGCAGGGCCACATGACCGACATTGCATTCCAGAGCGGGCTCGGTGCCGCAGACGCGGCGCGTGCCAGAGTGCTGCGGCGGCTGCGCCTCGGCGACGCGGCGTTCCATGCCCTGACGCGGGCAGCCGCCATCACCGTGCTGGCGCTGCTCGGTGGCGTGATCCTGGCGCTGCTGGAGGGCGCCATCCCGGCGCTGAGCAAATTCGGCTTCAATTTCATCACCACCGAGAGGTGGAACCCCGTCACCGAGACCTTCGGCGGCCTCGCCCCGATCTACGGCACTATCGTCACATCGCTGATCGCCATGGTTATCGCTGTGCCGATCGGGCTGATGATCGCCCTGTTTCTGACCGAGCTGTGCCCGATATCCCTGCGCCGGCCGATCGGCATCACCATCGAGTTGCTGGCCGGCATCCCCAGCATCATCTACGGCATCTGGGGTCTGTTCGTATTCGCGCCATTCCTGCAGCAGTACGTGCAGCCGGCGCTGATCAACACGTTCGGCAGCGTCCCGGGTCTGTCGGTGCTGTTCGCCGGCCCGCCCTACGGCATCGGCGTTCTGACGGCGGGCCTGATCCTCGCCATCATGGTGCTCCCCTTCATCACTTCGATCTCTCGCGACGTGTTCGAGGCCGTGCCGCCGGTGCTGAAGGAGGCGGCGTTCGGACTCGGGTGCACGACCTGGGAGGTGTTCCGCAATGTGGTGGTGCCTTACACCCGCGTCGGCGTGATCGGCGGGGTGATGCTGGCGCTCGGCCGCGCCCTGGGCGAGACCATGGCGGTCACGTTCGTGATCGGCAATGCGCACCGTATCTCCGGCTCGATCCTGGCGCCCGGCACCACCATCTCGGCCACCATCGCCAACGAGTTCACGGAAGCCGTAGGCGACATCTACACCTCCGCCCTGATCGCCCTCGGGCTCATCCTGTTCGTCATCACCTTCATCGTGCTCGCCGCGGCCCGCTACATGCTGCTGCGCATCGAGCGCCGGCTCGGGTAGGCGCGCCATGGCTCAAACGGTGCAGACAGCTGCGACTGCCGCCCGCACCCGGCTCTATTCCGGCCGTCGGCGCTGGAATGCCATCATGATCGTGCTGGCGTGGTGCGCGGCGCTGTTCGGCATGGCATGGCTGGCGCTGATCCTGGGCGCCCTGCTCTGGCAGGGGCTGAGCGGCGTCTCGCTCCGGGTATTCACCGAGATGACGCCGCCGCCCGGCGCCGACGGCGGCCTGCTCAACCCCATTATCGGCAGCCTCATCATGACCGGCCTGGCGGTGGCCATCGGCACGCCCATCGGCATTCTGGCCGGCACCTACATGGCCGAGTACGGGCGCTACGGCCGGCTCAGCAGCGTGGTGCGCTTCATCAACGACATCCTGCTCAGCGCGCCCTCCATCGTGGTCGGGCTGTTCGTGTACGAGGTGCTGGTGCGGCCCATGGGCCACTTCTCTGGGATCGCCGGGGCGGTGGCGCTCGCCATCATCGTCATCCCGGTGGTGGTGCGCACCACCGAGGACATGCTGCTGCTCGTCCCCAACACGCTGCGCGAGGCGGCGGCGGCCCTGGGCCTGCCGCGGGCCTACATCGTGCGGCGCATCGCCTACCGCGCGGCGCGCGCCGGCATCGTCACCGGCATCCTGCTCGCCATTGCCCGCATCAGCGGCGAGACGGCGCCGTTGCTGTTCACCGCCCTCAACAACCAGTTCTGGAGCACCAATCTGAATGCCCCCATGGCGAGCCTGCCCGCCGTGATCTTCCAGTTTGCGCTTTCTCCCTACAACGACTGGCAGAGGCTCGCCTGGACGGGCGCTCTGCTCATCACCGTGGCGGTGCTCGCACTCAGCATCATCGCCCGCGCCCTTTCATCGCCGGACAAGAGCTGATGAACGTCATAGCCCCACACGCCCAGACAGCTGTCCCCGCCGCTGCCAAGGAGGCGCTGGATACCGCCAAGCTGGAACCCAAGATCGCCATCCGGCAGCTCAACTTCTACTACGGCGCGGCGCACGCCCTGAAGGACATCAGCCTCACCCTCTACCGCAACACGGTGACGGCCTTCATCGGGCCGTCGGGCTGCGGCAAGTCCACCCTGCTCCGGGTGCTGAACCGCATGTACGACCTCTACCCCAACCAGCGCGCCGAGGGCGAGGTCGTCTTCGACGGCGCCAACATCCTGGCGCCGAAGCAGGACCTGAACCTGCTTCGCGCCCGCATCGGCATGGTGTTTCAGAAGCCGACGCCGTTCCCCATGTCGATCTTCGAGAACATCGCCTTCGGCGTCCGCCTCTACGAGAAGCTCCCCGCCTCCGAGCTGGAGTACCGCGTGGAGCACGCGCTGCGCCGCGCCGCCCTGTGGGAGGAGGTGAAGGACAAGCTCAACGTCAACGGCCAGAGCCTGTCCGGCGGCCAGCAGCAGCGCCTCTGCATCGCCCGGACGGTGGCGGTGAAGCCGGAGGTGATCCTGCTCGATGAGCCGTGCTCGGCGCTCGACCCGATCTCCACCGCCAAGATCGAGGAGCTGATCGACGAGCTGAAGGCGGACTATACGATCGTCATCGTCACCCACAACATGCAGCAGGCGGCGCGCGTGTCCGACTTCACCGCCTTCATGTATCTGGGCCAGCTCGTCGAATCGGCCTCGACCCAGAAGATCTTCACCTCGCCGAGCGACCGGCGCACGCAGGACTACATCACGGGACGGTTCGGGTGAGCATTCTATCGCGCCTGATGGCCCGCAGGGCCCCCACCGACCTCAAGGGAGGCGGCATTTCCGCCATGACTCAGGATGCCGGCACTCCGGGCACTGGCCACCCGCACACCGTCGCCGCCTTCGACGCCGATCTCAAGGTGCTGGGCGACATGGTCGCCGAGATGGGGGTGCGCGCCGCCCGCGCGCTCTCGGAGGCGACGCGCGCGCTCACGGAGCGCAACATCCAGCTGGCGCAGCAGGTGATCGCCTCCGACCGGGGTCTCGACCTCATGCAGCACGAAATCGAGGAGAGGGCCGTGACGACCCTGGCCCGGCGCCAGCCGATGGCCGTGGACCTGCGCGAGATCGTCTCCACCATGCGCATCGCCGGCGACCTGGAGCGCGTCGGCGACCTCGCCAAGAACGTGGCCAAGCGGGTGATCGCCATCGGCGCGCAGCCGGCCCCCGCCAACCTGGCGGCCGGACTGGGCATCCTGTCGGAGCGCGTGGGCCAGCAGCTGGCGGCGGTGCTCAAGGCCTACGCCGAGCGCAGCGACGCGGCGGCCATGGAGGTGTGGACGTCGGACGGCACCATCGACGGGCTGTTCACCTCGCTGTTCCGCGAGCTGCTCACCTACATGATGGAGGATCCGCGCAGCATCGGCTACTGCACGCACCTCCTGTTCTGCGCCAAGAACCTGGAGCGCGCGGGCGACCACGCCACCAACATCGCCGAGACCGCGCATTATGTCATCACCGGCGAGGCCCTGATTGCCGAGCGACCGAAAGGCGACACGACCGTTGGCATCGAGCCGAGTTTGCGTCCCCCGCAAACCTGACGGAGCACGCAGATCCCATGCCCCCGCGCCTGATGATCGTGGAGGACGACGAGCCTCTCGTTGAGCTGCTGCGCTATAATTTCGAAGCCGCCGGCTATGCGGTCGAGACTGTGATGCACGGCGACGAGGCCGAGACGCGCCTGCGCGAGGCGGTGCCGGACATCCTGATCCTCGACTGGATGCTGCCCGGCCTCTCCGGCATCGAGCTGTGCCGCCGCCTGCGCCAGAAGCCCGCCACCCAGAGCCTGCCGCTGATCATGCTGACCGCGCGCAGCGAGGAGGTCGACCGCGTGCGCGGCTTCGAGACGGGGGCGGACGACTACGTGGTCAAGCCGTTCTCGGTGAGCGAGCTGCTGGCTCGCGCCAACAGCCTGCTTCGGCGTGCCGAGCCGCAATTGATGGCCGAGGTGATCACGGTGGGCGATATCGAGCTGGACCGCAGCGCCATGATCGTCAAGCGCCGCGGCACCGTGGTGCACCTGGGGCCGACGGACTATCGCCTGCTCGAGTTCCTGATGCGCTCGCCCGGCCGCGTATTCTCGCGCGAGCAGTTCCTCAACAACGTTTGGGGCCACGATGTCTACATCGACGACCGCACCGTGGATGTCCACATCGGCCGCCTGCGCAAGGCGCTGCTGCAGGCATGGAGGACCGACCCGATCCGGACGGTGCGCGGCGCCGGCTACAGCCTGGTGTCCGAAGCGCCGGCATAGGTGCCATGCTCTCCGGGGCCGAAACGAAACGCGCGGATTCCCCTCCCCCTTGTGGGGAGGGGCTAGGGGTGGGGGGAACCCCGATATTCGAGGTTTGGGATTCCCCCCCACCCTGTCCCTCCCCCAGGGGAGGGGACGCCGCGGCGCGCTCCGTGTTCGTCAGCGATGGCCGGCGTCAGCCGGTGATCGGGCTGACACCGCTTCAGGGTGTGCCGTTGCGGCCGTGGGCGCGGTAGGGTGGGCGCTCGGTCAAGCGGTCGTAGTAGGCCGAGACGGCCTTCAGCTCGGGCTTCGGGAAGTCGATGGAGAACCAGCGGTTCACCACCAGGCCCACCGGAATGTCGCCGACGGTGAAGGCCCCGCCCATCGCGTAGGGGCCAGCCTTGGTCAGGTGATCGTCCAGCACCTGCATCTGCCCCGCCCAGCTCTTGGCGGCGCTTTCGACCATGCCGGCAAAGGCCGGGTTCTTGACCACCAGGGCATGGAATACCGGCCGCATGCCCTCCGCCATCTCGGTGGAGGCCCAGTCCATCCAGGATTCCACGTCGGCCCGCTGGCGCAGGTCCTTGGGGTAAAGGTCCGCCCGGCCGTGCTTCTCAGCCAGGTAGCGCACGATGGTGTTGCTCTCCCGGAGCCTGAAATCGCCGTCGTCGATCACCGGCACCACGCCCACCGGATTGATCTGGCGGAACGCCGGTTCATCGGTCGGCCGGAAGCCCCGACCCCAGTCCTCGCGCTCGTAAGGGAGGTTCAGCTCCCCCAGCATCCACAGAACCTTGCGCACGTTGATGGAGTTGGCCCGTCCGTAGACCTTGAGCATGGCTTATCTCTCCCCGCCGGCACCTGGGACGAGGCATCGCGTGCGCCGTCTCCGCTGCCATCTGGCAGTGTTGTTCGGGATGTACCGCTGTATCCGCGGCCCCAGCCCCTCCTTGTAAACGACCCGGGCCGAATTGCCTCCCCTCGTTTGGGGCGGAAGGGCGTCTAAAGGCGCCGCTCAGGTTTGACGGAGCTGCGGGGGTGCCGTAATGGAAGGTGGAGGAAACGGTTGGCATGCCGGCCGTTCTCCAAGTCGAGGGAGAAGCGGATCCCCGCGCGGATGAACCGCCGCACTGAACGGCGGCCGCGGGGACGAGCACGATCTGGCCAGCCGGGCACGTGTCGCGCCCATGTCGCGCGGGGCCCGCCGGGCACGGGAGGAGATACGACTCATGCGATTGCTGCGCTCGCTTTCCGTGGCGCTGGCCCTGCTGGCCGCGCTGGTGCCCGCCATGGCGCCTGCCGCCGCCCAGGACAAGCCCGTCCACCTGAAGCTCGCCCACTGGGTGCCGCCGTCGCACCCGCTGCAGAAGGCCATGGAGGACTGGGGCAACTCGGTGCAGAAGGCGACCAACGGCACCGTCACCTTCACGGTCTTTCCCTCCCAGCAGCTGGGCAAGGCCTTCGACCACTACGACATGGCGCGCGACGGCATTGCCGACGTGACCTACATCAACCCCGGCTATCAGCCCGGCCGCTTCCCCATCATCGATGCGGGCAACCTGCCGTTCCTGATGAGCAACGGCAAGGGCGGCTCGCAGGCGCTCGACGCCTGGTATCGCAAGTACGCCGCCACCGAGATGAAGGACGTGAAGTTCTGCTTGGGCTTCGTGCACGACTACGGCTCCTTCCACTCGCGCACCAGGAAGGTGATGGTGCCGGGCGACATCAAGGGCCTGAAGGTCCGCCCCGCGCACGCCACCATGGCCGCACTCGTGACCCTGCTGGGCGGCACCAACGTGCAGGCGTCGGCGCCCGAAGTCCGCGACATCATCGAGAAGGGCGTGGCCGATGCGGTGACCTTCCCGTGGGGCTCCATCCCACTCTTCGGCATCGACAAAGTGACGAAGTACCACATGAATGTGCCGCTCTACACGACAGCCTTCGCCTGGGTGATGAACAAGGCCACGTATCAGAACATGTCGGCGGCTCAGCAGAAGGTCATCGACGACCACTGCACCACCGAGTGGGCGCTGCGGGTCGCCGCACCCTGGGCCGACTTCGAGCGTGCGGGCGTCGCCAAGCTGCAGGGCGACACGGCCTCCGGCCGCGAGGTCTACACCATCAGCGAGGCCCAGATCGGCGAATGGCGCAAGGCGGCTGAGCCGGTGGTGAAGGTATGGGCGGACGGGGCACACAAGGCCGGCGTCGATCCCGATGCGGTGCTGGGCGAGCTCAAGGCCGCCCTCGCCAAGTATGACGCGGCCCAATAGCGTCCTTCACGAATGTGAAGCGCCGGCAGAAAGCGGCAGGCCGCCCTGCAAACAGCAGCAGCCTGCGCGATTTGCCATGCTCGCGGCACGTTTGACGGGCGCAGCCGCGTACCGTAATGGATTCAAATGGGGACAAGCGGGACAAACCTGCTGTTTCTCCGCTTCATAAATGTGAAGCCATGGGCCTCGATGCGATCGGCGTCGGGTTGAAATGGCCACAAGCAGGGCGGCCAAGCAGGATCGCGCTGGCGCGCCCGTGAGGCACAAGGGAGGAAACCGGGATGCGATCGTTGCGCGCGCTGTCGGTGGCTTTTGGGCTCACATCGGCGGCTTTGCTGGCGCCCGCCATGGGGTCGGCCTGGGCTCAGGATAAGCCTGTCCATCTCAAGATCGCGCACTGGGTCCCGCCCGCGCACTCGATCCACAAGGCCATGGAGGACTGGGGCGCCTCGCTGCAGAAGGCCACCAACGGCACCGTCACCTTCACGGTCTTCCCGTCGCAGCAGCTGGGCAAGGCCTTTGACCACTACGACATGGTCCGCGACGGCATCGCCGACGTGGTCTTCATCAACCCCGGCTATCAGCCCGGCCGCTTCCCCATCATCGATGCCGTCAACCTGCCCTTCATGATGAGCAAGGGCGGGGAGGGCTCGCAGGCCGCCGATGCCTGGTACCGCAAGTACGCTGCGGCCGAGATGAAGGACGTGAAGTACTGCTTCGCCTTCGTCCACGACTACGGCTCGTTCCACTCGCGGAGCAAGAAGATCGTGGTGCCCGGCGACCTCAGGGGCATGAAGATCCGCCCCGCCCACGCGACCATGGCCGCGCTCGTTACCCAGCTCGGCGGCACCAACGTGCAGTCGTCCGCGCCCGAGATCCGCGACGTGCTGGAGAAGGGCGTGGCCGACGCGGCCACCAACCCGTGGGGCTCGAACTTCCTGTTCGGCATCGACAAGGTCACCAAGTACCACATGAACGCGCCGCTCTACGTGACGGTGTTCGCGTGGCTGGTGAACAAGAGCACCTACCAGAACATGTCGCCGATGCAACAGAAGGCCCTCGACGACCACTGCAACACCGACTGGGCGCTGCGTGCCGCCGGCCCCTGGGCCGAGTACGAGCGGGCCGGCATTGCCAAGATGCAGGCCGACCCGGCACACGAGGTCTACAAGATCACCGACGAGCAGCTCGGCGAGTGGCGCAAGGCCGCCGCGCCGGTGGTGAAGATCTGGGCCGACAGCGTGCGCAAGGTGGGCGCGGACCCGGACGCGGCGCTGGCCGAGCTCAAGGCTTCCGTCGCCAAATACAAGGCGCTCGAGTAGAGCCGGGCGATCAAGCCGATATGTTTGCGATAGGGGGAAGGTGGGAATGCGAATGCAATTGTTGCGTGCGCTGTCGATCGCTTCGATGGCTGCGCTGCTGGCGACCGTGCCGGCCACGATGCCGGCATGGGCGCAGGACAAACCGGTGCACCTCAAGATCGCGCACTGGGTGCCGCCGTCGCACCCGATGCACAAGGCCATGGAGGACTGGGGTGCCTCGATCCAGAAGGACACCAACGGCACCGTCACCTTCACGGTCTTCCCCTCCCAGCAGCTGGGCAAGGCCTTCGACCACTACGACATGGTCCGCGACGGCATCGCCGACGTGGCCTTCGTCAACCCCGGCTACCAGCCGGGCCGCTTCCCCATCATCGACGCGGTCAACCTGCCCTTCATGATGAGCAAGGGCGGAGCCGGCTCGCAGGCTGCCGATGCCTGGTATCGCAAGTACGCCGCGCAAGAGATGAAGGACGTGAAGTGATGCTTCAACTTCGTGCACGACGCCGGCTCGTTCCACTCGCGCACCAAGAAGATCGTGGTGCCCGCCGATATCAAAGGCATGAAGATCCGGCCGGCCGACTCGACGATCGCGGCGCTTGTGACCCAGCTGGGCGGCACCAACGTGCAGGCGTCGGCTCCGGAGATCCGCGACGTGCTGGAGAAAGGCGTGGCCGATGCCGCGACCTCGCCGTGGGGCTCCATGATGCTGTTCGGCATCGACAAGGTGACGAAGTACCACATGAGCGCGCCGCTCTACACCAGCGTGCTCACGTGGATCATAAACAAGAACACCTATCAGAGCATGTCCCCGGCGCAGCAGAAGGCGATCGACGACCACTGCACCACCGACTGGGCGCTGCGCGCCGCCGGGCGGTGGGCTGATTTCGAGCGGGGTGGCGTGGCCAAGCTGAAGGCGGAGCCCGGTCACGAGGTGTACACCCTCACGCCGGCCCAGCTCGACGAGTGGCGCAAGGTCGCCGAGCCGGTGGTGAAGATCTGGGCCGACAGCGTGCGCAAGGTCGGTGTCGACCCCGACGTGGCGCTGGCCGAGCTCAAGGCCTCGGTGGCGAAGTACAACGCGCTCGAATAGGCGAGGGCGCGGGGGATGGGAAAGCCGGCGGCGGCGAGGTCTGCTCGCCGCCGCTTCGGTGTGAGGGGCCAAGGTCCGCGAGGCTGGGGCCCGATCGCAGAGCGGCCGGATTGTGAGGTAGGCGCGTGTCACGCAATTGGATGGACCGCTTCATCGACGGCATCGAGCTCATCGCGGCGGTCTTCATCGGCCTCGTCGCCGCCATTGTGTTCTTCACGGTGATGCTGCGCTACTTCGGCATCGATATTCCCGACAGCTACGATTTCGGCATGCTCCTGCTCGGCATCCTGATCTTCTGGGGCATCGCCGCCACCTCCTACCGCGGCACGCACATCACTGTGGACCTGGTCTGGGCCACCGTCGGCCCGCGCGGCAAACGCGTGATCGATGTGTTCGCCACGCTGGTCCTGCTGTTCGTGGTCACGGTCCAGACTTATACACTGTACGACAAGGTGGCGAGCACCTACGCCGCCAACATCTCCACCTTCTCGCTGCGGCTGCCGACCTGGCCGTTCTTCGCCGTGGCGTGGTTGGGCGACGCATCCGCGGTGCTGCTGATCGCGGTACGAACCTACCGCTTGATCTTCCAGCCCGAGGCAATGGCCCGCGCCGCCGACGTGGCGCGGCCGGTGGACTAGGGGGCAGCCATGAGCGCCGATCTCGTCGCCGTCGTCGGGTTTGTGTCGCTGTTCGTCCTGATGCTCCTGCGCGTGCCGGTCGGCATGGCGATGGGCCTCGTGGGCGTGGCCGGCTTCGGCTATCTCGCGGGCGCCACCCCGGCCCTCAAGATCGTGGGCCACACCACGATGCGCTCGGTCACCGACTTCAACTTCGCGGTAGTGCCGCTGTTTCTGCTGATGGGCTCGTTCGCCACCAACTCCGGCATGAGCCGCGAGCTGTTCCGCACCGCCAACGCCTTTCTCGGGCACCTGCGCGGCGGGCTCGGCATCGCCACCATCGCCGCCTGCGGGGGCTTCGCGGCGATCTGCGGCTCCTCGGTGGCGACGGCGGCCACCTTCTCGCGCGTGGCCTACCCCGAGATGCGGCGCTACGGCTATCCGCAGAGCTTCGCCACCGGCGTGATCGCCGCCGGCGGAACGCTCGGCATCATGATCCCGCCCTCCACCGTTCTCGCCATCTACGGCATCATCACCGAGCAGGACATCGGCAAGCTGTTCATCGCCGGCGTCATCCCCGGCATCGTCGCCGTCCTCATGTACATGGCGACGATCACGCTCATCGGCCGCCTCCGACCCGGCTACCTGCCCGCCGGCAAGCCCGTGCCGTGGCGCGAGCGGATCGCCTCCACGCGCGACGTCTGGGCGACGCTGCTGCTCTTCTTCTTCGTCATCGGTGGCATCTACGGCGGGCTGTTCACGGCCACCGAGGCGGCCGGCATGGGCGCGGCCGGGGCGTTCATCATCAGCGTCCTGCGCCGGAGGCTGTCGGGGGCCGACATCCTGCGCTCGCTGCTGGAGGCCACGCGCACCACCGCCGCGGTGTTCACGGTGCTGATCGGCGCCCTGCTGTTCGGCTATTTCCTCACCATCACCCAGACGCCGCAGAAGGTGACGGAGTTCCTGGTCGGGCTCGGCATCGGCCGTTACGGCGTGCTTGCGCTCATCATGGTCATGTACCTGGTGC
>Ga0134127_10003813_pt1 | contig 10874 bp, 7 predicted proteins | sample KB31753_FD_96459 | JGI IMG/M metagenome (GOLD analysis project Ga0134127, IMG submission 96459) | Terrestrial soil microbial communities with excess Nitrogen fertilizer from Kellogg Biological Station, Michigan, USA - KB3-175-3 | ecosystem: Environmental > Terrestrial > Soil > Unclassified ...
AGCTTGGCGTCTCGGGATGGCCGAATCGCTGCTCACGCTCGACAGTCTTCGAAAACGCGTGTTTCCGATCTGGGGCCTGGACTGGCCGGCCATCCGGGCCTCGACCCGCACCGGGACGTTCAACCTGTTCAACTTTTCAAAGAAGCAGCTGGAGATCGTCACCCAGCGCGAGATGGACGAGGACCGTCTGGTGTCGGCGGTGTCGCTGCCGATGTGGTTTCCTCCGGTGCGGATCAACGGCGATTACTACATCGACGCCGTCTACATCACCGACGGTAACGTCGAGGAAGCCATTCGCCGCGGCGCCGACGAAATCTGGGCGATCTGGACCGTCAGCACGAAAGACGAATGGCGGCCCGGCTTCGTCAACCAGTACTTCCAGATCATCGAGACGACGGCCGACACCAATTTTTTCGGCTGGTGGCAGCGGCTCCAGAAGAACAACGAGAAGATCCAGGCCGGCGGGCCAGGCGAGTTCGGTCGGAAAATCGAGCTCCGCCTGATCAAAGCCGAAGTCCCGATTCACTATCTGATCAACATCTCGCGCGACCGCATGATCGAAGTCGTGAATCGCGGTGTCGAAGCGGCCCGGAAGTGGTGCGCCGACAGCGGCGTTCCCATCCTTCACCCTGGACCGCCGATTCCGAAGACGCCCGGAGCGACGAAGACCAGCCTCGAGTTCACGGAAGAAATGAGCGGGCACGTGGGCTCGGGCGCCACGCAATACGGATCGGGCGAGGCCGCCGGCAAGGCCAACAACGAACCCCTGCTCGCGCATTTCACCATCAAGATTCCCGACGTCGACGCCTTCCTGGCCAACCCTCAACACGAATCCGCCATTGAGGGGTACATCGAAAGCCCGATCGTCGGCGGACGCGTGCCCGTGGATCGCGGGACGTTCAACCTGCTCGTCGATCACGCCGTGCAGAACCGCAAGGAGATGAAGTACCGCGTGTTCTGCACCCAGGCCGACGGCCGGCGGATCACGCTGTCCGGCTTCAAGCGCGTCGAAGACGATCAGGACGTGTGGACGGCGACGACGACGCTGCTGACGTCGGTGTACGAGGGAGAGATCGGCCAGGGCGGCGAGAGCAATTCCATCGTGATCGGACGCGGCATCATCAGGATCTCGTTCTTCCAGTTTCTCCAGCAGCTCACCACGTTCCGCGTGCAGGGGCGCGACGCGAATGCCCGGCTCGAAGCGCTCACGCGCTACGGCGTCCTCTTTCTCGGCAAGCTGTGGGATGTCTACGGCCGGCAGTTTGCCGGCCCGGCAGCGATCTAAGGAGTGCGATGGCGACAGACTGTGACGTGCTCATCATCGGCAGCGGCTTCGGCGGAGCGGTCAACGCGTGCCGGCTCGCATCGGCGGGCGCCAAGGTCATCGTGCTCGAGCGCGGGCGGCGTTGGACGCCGCAGACCTTCCCGCGCAAGCCGGACGATCCCTGGGTGTGGGACGAAGGCAATCCCGTGGCCCGGCACGGCTGGTGGGACTTCCGCGTCTTTCCGCACATGACCGTGGTGCAGGGCGCCGGGGTCGGCGGCGGCTCGCTCGTCTACGCCAACATCTCGGTCGAGGCCAAGCCCGACACGTTCACGTCCGGCTGGCCGCAGGAAATCACCTACAGCGGACTCAAACCGCATTACGAGACCGCCGGCAAGATGCTCGGCGCCGCCAAAGTGCCCGCCAATCAACTTCCCGCACGCACCCGCCTGCTGCGTGAGGCCGCCGAGAAAGCCGGCTTCGGGAATCTGTTCGAGCAACTACCGCTGGCCGTCACCTTCGATGAGCACTGGCCTTCAACCGAACCCGATCGGTACGACGCGAAGTACTCGAAGACGCACATCAACGAGCACGGCGTCGAGCAGGGTACGTGCGTGCACCTCGGCAACTGCGACATCGGATGCGATGTCAACGCGCGGAACACGCTCGATCTGAATTACCTCGCGGTTGCCGAAAAGAAGGGCGCAGACGTCAGGCCGCTTCATCTCGTCCGCGACATCAAGCCCATTGCCGGCGGCGGCTTCCAGGTCGCCTTCGAACGTATCGTCGACGGCATGATGAAGGGCGGCAGTCTGACGGCCAAACGCGTGGTCGTCGCGGCTGGATCGCTCGGATCGACGCACCTGCTGTTGCTGTCGAAGGCCTCGGGAAGCCTGCCGAAGCTGAGCCCGCGCCTGGGCTTCGGCTGGAGCAGCAACGGAGACTTCCTGACGCCGGCGATTCACCCGTTCCGGGACGTCGAGCCGTCGCGCGGGCCAACGATCACGGCCGCGATCAACCTCCTCAACGGCGAATATCAGGGAAAGTCGATCTTCATCGAGGATGGCGGCATCCCCGACATCGGCCGCGCGTTTCTCGACGAACTGTCGAAGGAGCCGCACAGCGACCCGCGCGCGCAGCGCATGGCAGCCACGCTGCTGCCGCTCTTCGCAGGCGGCGGACTGCTCAAGAACATCATGCCGTGGTTCGCGCAGTCGCGCGACGCCGCCGACGGCCGGATGCGCCTCGACGCGGGGCGGTTGATGCTCGACTGGGACGTCACGGCGTCGGAAGACACGATGAACGCCGTCACTTCCATGCACCGGAAGCTGGCGTTCCTCACGGAAGGACTGCCGTTGACGCCGCTCACGTGGACTGCCGGACGCGATCTGATCACGCCGCATCCGCTCGGCGGGTGCAACATGGCGACCGAGCCGGGCAAGGGCGTGGTCGACTTCCGCGGACAGGTGTTCAACTATACGGGGCTGTATGTCGCGGACGGGTCGATCGTGCCGAAGGCACTTGGTCTCAACCCGTCCCGCACCATAGCCGCGCTCGCCGAGCACATCGCCGCGGGCATCGCTGCCGGACTCTGAATGTCGATCACCTCGCCTTTCGAAAAGCGAGTGTCAATGCGTCCGAAATGTCGACCACGAATCCGGTCGAAAACACCCGGTCGTTCAAGAAGTCGAAATCAGCGTTAGCCGAACCAGGTTTCGCCCCGAAATCCTGCCCGGTAACGTGGCCGAGGATGATGTCCTCCTTCAGGTAGTACTTGACGGTGCTGAACACCAGGTGCAATCGATTGTGTTTTCTCCAGTATTCCGCACTGCCATAGATCAACAGCGGCTTGATGACGACTCGGGGCGCTGTGAGCATGGGCTGCCAGGCATCAGGGTTCCCTGGCGACGAGATCCTCATCGCGCCGCCCCCGAATCCAAGTCCAATCGCATGATGCAGACGCACGGACACTCCCGCCTGGTAGAAGTCGACCTTGACGCCCGGGACGCCGAAGTTATCGTCGGGCCGGTTTTCAAAGAACCGGAAGTCTGCATAGATGCATTTAGGCACACGAGCGATGCCCTTGCCGTTGTCACTCCTGAGCGTCGAAGCGGCCGGCTCGTCAAAATCCCGGAGGAAGGGACTCGGTTCTCCGCTGTCCAAAAGCCTGCCCTGTTCGTTGAATGGCTGCGCGTCCCCTGGACAAATGTCGAACATGAGATTGGGCAATCGCGCATGAAATGGACCAGGACCGCTGAATTCCTGCAGCCAGTCCCAGAAGTCGGCGCGAGCTGGCCGCGGAGACACCAGCAAGGTTGCCAGAAACAACCCGAGCACCGTAAGGACGCGCCTCATCGTCTCACCTCGGCTTTCGCGGGCATCGCTAACGTCTTCGGAAGAGTTCACCGAAATCGACGAAGAAACCGCGCGAGAACACGACGTCGTTGCTGGCATGGAACGTCGACGTCGTCGTTGGCACGCCGAAGTCGCTGGAGTCCAGATCGCCGGGAACGACGGTGTACTTGACGTAGAACTTCAAGAGGCCTGCGTACTTGTTGTTCTTCCAGCCTTCCTTCCAGCCATGAACTGGAATGAATTGGAGTGGCTGTGCCGTCGCGCGGAATAGCGTGATGTCGAACCGATTTCTGATGACACGCTGATCCAGATGCGTGATGTCCTGGCTGTTGAAGTGCATGAAGCCAAGGCCGGCACCCACCTGAATCCGGTGCTCGAGGTCGAACGCGACGCCGAAGTCGTAGCCGGTCACCTTGACTTGATTGGGAAAATTGTCTTCGCCGCCTTTTTGGTCTGGACTGTTCACCAGGTTTCTGAAATCGACGTAGAAACACGGGAGCTTGCCCTTCTGTTCCCGGAACGTCATATGCGGCCTGCCGTTGACATCGCCATCTCCAGGGCACAACGTGACCAACGTGTTGGGCGGAAACGCGTCCTTGTAGTTCGCGTGAAATGGGCCCGGGCCGCTGAACTCCTGCAACCAATCCCAGAAATCGGCGCGAGCTGGCTGTGGAAATGCCAGCAGCGTCGCCAGAAACAGCCCGACGATCGACAAGCCGCGCCTCATCGCCCACCTCGCCTTTCGACCTTCACCGCCACCTTGAAAATCCCGGCTCCGGCTCATCGCTGAACCCCGTCGAAGCCCGCAAAAATACTCTCAACCACACCTTCACGCTTCAGGGCCGGATCGTCCAGCCTCACGACCTGATTCCAGGGAAGCTCGCGATGTGGACAGAAAATCAACGCCTCGCTGCCACTTTGCCCGACGAGATAGCAGCGCTGCGAGGCGTACGCCACCCGTTCGTGCTTGTTGTGGTACAGAATTCGAAACGGAAATACCTGACCGGCTAGAAAGATGAACGCGGCCACGGCGAATCCCGCGAACGCCACTCCCAGTCCCTCGTGATCGCCGCGCCGTTTCCGGTATCGAAGAACCCGGTACCAGATGTAACCAAAGACGATCACTTGAAGCGACATCACCTCTGTAAAGAAGTTGTGCGCGGTCCGGTTTTCGGGACGAAGAGGCGACAGATCGGTTGGTGGCCTTCGATTGATGAAGCTGTCCAGTCCGTTGAACATGTCCGAAAAGTGCCAGAACGACACGGCGAATATCAGCAGCTGAATGAGCAGTAACGCCGGTGCGATCATCCCGACGGGTGTAGCTCTCAGACGCTCCGTCGCCCGACGTACGCGAGAAGTGAGGAAGTTCAGTCGGCGTCCAAGAGTGCCGACGGTCAGCAGTCGACCGAGGTACCGCACGAACATGAACACCACGCCAACGACCGCGGCCACAAACGAGGGAGCCAGCAGCGGCTCGAGCCCGCGGATGGGCCACCAGAGCGGCGACTCAGGTTCAAATTGGCCCACTCGGCCAAGCGGTGAGTTGTAAAGGATGACGCTGGCCAGCCCGATGACCGTCAGCACGATCAGGACGGCTGGAATAGCCGCAATACCGGCCAGGAGCCAGAACGCCGGATCGCGCTTGATTTTCTGCGGTTCCTCGACGTGCCGCTGCGCGACAACCGGAGGCGTGTCGAGACGGTCGAGTACCCGCCGCAGATCCTTTCCCAACTCGCGCGCGGACTGATAGCGCAGGTTCGGATCGCGCGAAAGGGCGCGCTCCGAGATCATGTCGAGATCGGGAGACACGCCGCCGACGAGCGTCGACGGCCTCGGTGCGTCGGTGCCAAGCACCGACAGCACCTGCGACGGACCGCGCTCGGGATACGGATGCCGTCCGGTCAGCAGCTCGAACAGCACGACACCCATGCAGTAGATGTCGCCTGCCGCGTTGAGCGTGCCGCGAGCCAGACGCTCCGGCGCCATGTAGCCCGCCGTGCCCATCAGCTTGCCCCGGTCTGCCTCGACGCCGCCGCGGCCCGTGTCATAACGGGCCCGCGCGAGACCGAAGTCGAGCACCTTGAGCCGGTTGTCGGGCGTGACCTGGATGTTCTCGGGCTTGATGTCGCAGTGAAGGATTCCCTGATCGTGCGCGTAGGTAATCGCATCGGTCAGCTGAATCGCGAGCCGCAGCGCCAGGCCGATCGGCACCGGACCCTCGCCAAGCGTCCGGCGCAGCGTTCGGCCTTCGACGTACTCGAACACCAGCAGGAACTGGCCCTTGTCTTCGACCACGTCATAGAGCGTCGCGACGTTTCCATGGTTCAGGACGCACGCGGAGTTCGCTTCGCGCCTGAACCGCTGCTGCGCGGCTCCGGAGGCGAGCCACTTCCCCGACAGGCTCTTCAAAACAACTCGGCGGGGCATCCGCACGTCTTCGGCGAGAAAGACCTGGCCCATCCCTCCGGGCGTGAGCTCTTCCAGAACCCGGTAGGATCCGTACTGTTCGCCAATCGTCAGAACGCTGGTGGTCTCTCCGGTGGACGCAGGCTCTGACCCCGTTGCCGGCGCAACCGTCGGCAGCAGCTTGTTCAGCTCAGGGTCTTCACTCCACTGGAGTTCCTGAGAGTGTGTGGCCTTGTCGTAGCCATCCAGGATAGCCAGCAGCTCGTCCCACATGCGTGGGTTGTTGGGGAAGGCGTCCTCGATGAAGCGCGTACGTTCCCCCGTCGGAACCTTGAGCACCTCGGTCAGAACCGAGCGGGCGCGGGGCCACTCTTCGGGGAGCACATCAGCCTCTCTGTTCGCTCGTCCGCCACATGGGATAACGTTCAAAACCGATTAGTCACACACCTGCACTGAACCGAGTCCGGCGCGCGGCGCGACGTAATCGTATCCCTGGGGATCTGAGGCCTTCGGAAAATATACACGGGCCGTTGGCGGAAAGTTGGCGGCTGCCGCCTCAGCTACTGACCGACACGGACGACCGACCGTCCTGTCGCTTTCCCGGCCAGCAAGGCGTTGAAGACATCGGGAAGGTCGGACAGGCTGATCTCGTGTGCCAGGTCCTTCAGGCGGCGCGGTTTCATGTCGGTCGCGAGCCGCCTCCACACGTCGAGGCGTTTGGGCATCGGGCACATGGCTGAATCGATGCCGAGCAGCTTCACCCCGCGCAGGATGAACGGCAGCACGGTGGTCTTCAATTCCGTGCCGCCAGTCAGGCCGGAGCTGGCAATCGTTCCGCCGTAATTCATGGTCCGGGTGAGCCACGCGAGGATGTCGCCGCCAACCGGATCGACGGCGCCGGCCCACAAGGATTTTTCGAGCGGTTTCGTGCCCATCTGCAGCGTGGCGCGCGAGAGCACCTCGGCTGCGCCAATCGATCGAAGGAAATCGTGCTGGTCGTCCTTCCCTGTGAGCGCCGTGATCTTGTAGCCGAGGCTGGCGAGGATTTCGACCGCAAGGCTCCCGACACCGCCCGTAGCGCCGGTGACGATGACCGGGCCGCTCTCTTTCTTCAGCCCGTTGTGTTCCATCTCGACGATCGAGAGCGCCGCCGTGAAACCAGCCGTGCCGATCGTCATCGCTTCGAACGGCGTCAGCCCTGCCGGGGTTTCCACAACCCAATCCGACGGCACCCGCACGTACTCGGCGTATCCGCCATCCTGGCTGACGCCCAGGTCGTAGCCTGTCACCAGCACGGACTTGCCTGGCGTCCAGCGTGCATCGGCACTCGACTCGATCGTGCCGGCGACGTCGATGCCGCCGACAAGCGGGAACCGGCGCATGATCCTGCCTGCGCCCGTCCCGGCCAGGGCGTCCTTGTAATTCACGCTGGAGTACGCGGCCTTGATGACGACGTTGCCCGGCGTCAAATCGTCGAGCGACAGCTTCGTCAGCCGACTCGAGACCTTACCGTTCTCTTCGAATACACGATAGGCGTTGAAACTGGATACAGCCATCACTCGATACCGAATGCCAACAGCACGTTGCCGGGCGCGCCGCCGAACTGGCTGTAGCCGGAATTGGTGAAAACCATCCCGTCGACAATCGTCGGCCCCGGCCCGTCGATCGATCCGCCTTTCGCGGCGACGCCATTCACGGTCTGGAACGCGACGCCGGTGTCGAATTCCCAGATGATCTTGCCATCCTTGCTGTCGTACGCACGGAACCACCCGTTCATCGCACCGGAGAAGACGGCGCCAGGGATCACCGAGATCGCCGCGGCTTGTGCTCTATTGCACCGCGGAAGAGAGCATGGGACATCTGGCGACGGCGTATGCCAGACCTGCTCGCCCGTGGCCATACGAACGGCGAACAGACCGCCCGGGTTCGCAGGCGGCCGAACCAGAAAGTCGGACAGCGGAAAATACGCGTTCTCGTCGTCGGCCGCAGAGCCCCATTCGAAGCCGCCGAGCGCGCTCCCGACTCCAGCCCGGAATTGCCACAGGACTTCGCCTTGCTTGTCGGGATCGAGGCCCCACGCGATTCCGGATTTCTGACCGAACACGAGAATCTGCCGGCCATCAGGCAGCGAGCGGAGGATGGGCGAGTTGCCGATGTCGAAGTCCGGACCTGGAGCGTCGGCACAGTTCACCGCTCCGCTGTTCCCGCTTGCATTGCAGCCGACCACGAAAATGTCCTTCGGCGTCAGCTGCCTGGCCCATACGCGCTTCCCTGTGGTGAGGTCGAACGCCAGCACCGAGTCGGTCGTCTCTGCGGCCGGCTCGCTGTAGGCGTTGCCTGTCGCCACGTAAATGATCTGCCGTTTGAGGTCCACCGTTGGCGCCGACCAGATGGCCGCGCCCGATGGGCCCCACTGCGTGACGCCCTGCGCGTTCTTCTTGATCGGCCGGGGCTCTTCGGGAATCGTGTACGACTTCCAGATTTGCCTGCCGCTGCCGGCGTCGAGCGACACGACACTGCCGCGGAACTTGCAGCATTCGTAGGTGCCGGCGCCCGCCGGCACTTCCTCGAGCGACGACACGGCGATGACGAGTCGATCGCCGACAAGGGTGGGCGCCGCCGTCACTCGAGCCTGCACGTGCGGATCGACTTCGACTTTCCAGACGCTCTTTCCGCTGGCCGCGTCGAGCGCGTAGACGTTGGCTTGAATGTCCCCGAAGTACACCGCGTAGCCGCTTGGCGCCGATCGCGCGGGGCCGATGACCATCGCGTTTCGCACGCCGGCATCCGCTCGAAACGTCCAGAAGGTACAGCCTGTCGCCGCGTCGAGCGAGTACACCGCGCCGGTCTGACTTCCGACGAACACGCGGCCGCCGGCAACGGTTGGCTGCGCGTATCCGCTCGTCGCCTTGTCGAACCCGAACGCCCATTTCAACTTGAGCCGCGGAATGTCGTTTACGCGCAGCCGTGCGTTCTCGGCCTGTTGAAAACGGCCTTTGGTGGAATCCACGCCCCAGCCGTTCCAGATCGGTCCGTCGAGCAGATTCCCGAGCGGACGCGGTTTGCAATCGGCCCAGGCGCGCGATGGAACGAGCAGTGCCACGGCCAGTGCCGCGACGCCAACGTAGTGTCTGTTCACGCGCGCTATTAAAGCACTTTTCACGCGCTGCGAGTAACATCCACCGAAGCCTCGCGCATGACGCTCGTCTTCACCACGCTGACTCTGATTTGCTTCGCTGCAAACTCGCTGCTGTGCCGACTCGCGCTCGGCGGAGGCGCGATCGACGCCGCCAGCTTCACGAGCGTGAGGATGGTGTCCGGCGCCTTGATGCTGCTGGCGATCTCCGGGATCGCAGATCGCCGCTCCACGCCTTCCGCCCTTCCTGCCCAAGCTTCCGGCCGGGGGCGCTCCTTTCGTGAATGGCGACTGCCGCTCGCGTTGTTCTTCTACGCCATCACGTTCTCGTATGCCTACGTGAGCCTTACAGCCAGCACCGGTGCGCTGATTCTCTTCGGGGCCGTGCAGACGACGATGCTGACGGCCGCGCTCGTCGCTGGCGAGCGGCCGCGTCCGCTCGAGTGGTCAGGGCTCGCGCTGGCGTTCCTGGGACTCGTCGTGCTCACCGCTCCCGGACTCGCAGGCCCGCCGCTTCGCGGAACGGTGTCGATGGCCGCATCGGGCATTTGTTGGGGCTTTTATTCGCTCTGGGGCCGCGACGTCGGCAACCCGCTGCAGTCGACGACGAGGAATTTCGTACGGGTGACGCCGCTCTCGTTGATGGTGAGTCTCGCGACGCTGGGCCGCGCCCACCTCACCAGGTCTGGAGCGGTGCTGGCTGCAACGTCGGGCGCGCTGGCCTCCGGTGTTGGCTACGTGCTGTGGTACTCGGCGCTCGCCGGTCTCTCGGCCACGCGAGCGGCCACCGTGCAGTTTGCCGCACCGGTGTTTGCCGCCGCAGGCGGTGCCCTGCTCTTGTCTGAACCCGTTTCTCTCCGGCTCATCGTCGCAGGTGTGCTGATCCTCGGCGGGATCGGGCTGGCGCACCTCAGGCACCTCGCCCCTGGTGCACCCTGAGCACCTCAAGAACCCCGGGCACCTCGAGCACCTGAGCACCTCGAGAACCTCGGTTACACTGTCCCCCACCACTCTCGCCGGAAAGGAGCCTCGCGTGCGGATTAGCCTGACGGCGCTGGCCTCGATCGTGCTCGCGACGACGCTGCTGAGCGCTCAAAAGAACGCCAATCGAATCCTCGACATCTACGTGATTGACGTCGAGGGCGGCAACGCCACGCTGTTTGCCTCGCCGCTTGGCGAATCGCTGCTGATCGACGCCGGCAACGGCGGGCCGGCCGCCGCCCGCGACGTCGGCCGCATCATGCAGGCAGCGGCCGCCGCTGGAGTCACGTCGATCAACAACCTGATCATCACCCACTACCACGGCGACCACTTTGGCGGCGTCGAGGGAATCTCGTCCCGTCTCTCGGTCTGGAACTACATCGATCACGGCGGCAACGTGCAGCCCGCCGCCGCGGCCGATGAATTCCTCAACACCGTCTATCCGAAGCTCTACGCAAAATCCAAACGCGTCATCGCCAAGCCGGGCGACCGGATCAACCTCGCCGGTCTCGATTTCCAGATCATCACCTCGGCCGGCCAGGTCTTGAAAACACCGCTCAAGGACGCCGGCAAGCCGAATCCGTTCTGCAAGGACTACAAGCCGCAGGCCGCGGATCCTACCGAGAACGCGCAGTCGGTCGGGAGCCTGATTACCTTCGGCAAGTTCCGGGCACTGCATCTCGGCGACCTGACGTGGAACAAGGAATTCGAGCTGATGTGCCCGAACAATCC
>Ga0134127_10003814_pt1 | contig 10873 bp, 9 predicted proteins | sample KB31753_FD_96459 | JGI IMG/M metagenome (GOLD analysis project Ga0134127, IMG submission 96459) | Terrestrial soil microbial communities with excess Nitrogen fertilizer from Kellogg Biological Station, Michigan, USA - KB3-175-3 | ecosystem: Environmental > Terrestrial > Soil > Unclassified ...
AAGCAGTTTGCGAGATGGCTCGCGCGCGAGGAATCGAAACGATCGTTGACGGCGCCCATTCGTTCGCGCAGTTTCAATTCCAACAAAAAGATCTAGGCTGCGACTACTTTGGTACCAGTTTGCATAAGTGGCTTTACGCGCCAAAGGGAACAGGCCTGCTTTATGTGAAGCGCGACAAGATTGCGAAGATTTGGGCTTTGATGGCTGCTGAGGACAAGAATGCTGCTGATATCCGCAAGTTCGAGGAGATTGGAACTCACTCCGCAGCGCCGCGGCTCGCAATTGGCGAGGCGATGCTGTTTCACAACGGAATTGGCGGCAAACGCAAAGAGGCGAGACTGCGTTATCTTTCTCGCTATTGGATGAACCGGCTGAAGGACATTCCCAAGGTGCGGTTCAATACTTCGTTTGATCCGGCGCAATCGTGCGCGATCGCAAATGTGCAGATTGAGGGCATCAACCCTTCAGCGATTGGCAGTTATCTTTTCGCCCAGCATAGAATCTTTACCACGCCGATCATCCACGAAGAGTTTCAGGGGATTCGCATCACCCCCAACGTTTACACAACACTCGGCGAACTGGATCGATTCTGTGGCGTGATGGAAACAATCGCGCGCAAAGGGTTGCCGGCGTAAGAGAGTTTCGGGTTCCGCGTTTCAAGTTTCAGGTTAAATCGAATGACTGGGGTTAACAAATCTAAATTCGTGGTCCTGGCCGGTTTGTTAATCGCCTTAACCGATGTTGTCGCGGCCAAGCCCTGGCGCGGAATCGTTCCGTTGCGTTCGACACGTTCCGAAGTTAGAAAGCTGCTCGGTAAACCAATCATCGGCGGAGCTGGCGTAATCGATCTTTACGAAACGAAGGAAGGGCGGGTCCATGTGATGTACGCCCGTTCGCCGTGTGAGGAAGGTCTTCCTGCCGATTGGGGTAATTGGCGTGTGAAGCGCGATACAGTCGTCAATGTCAGCATCCAGTTGCATGACGAAATTCCGCTCAAAGCGTTGCGTATCCGCAACCTGAAAAAGTACAAGTGGTACACCGGAGATTCTGGCGCCACTTACTACCGTGACCCCTTTCGTGGCTTGGAATATCAGGTTCAGGAAGGAATGGTCACTGCGATCACCTACGGTCCGAGGGCGAAAGACAGGGCCCTGAGATGCAAGAAAAACTTACCGTTAATACGTTACTGAACAATTCAAGAGGAGAGTGAGATGTCGAGTCCACAAATGCAGCAACCAAATCCCGCACTTTTGTTTCAGACGATCAATGCTTACCAGCGCACGGAAGCTCTGAAAGCAGCAATCGAGCTGGAAGTCTTCACGGCAATTGGTGAAGGCAAGACGACAGCGAAAGCCATCGCGGAACGAACGAACGCCGCCGAACGAGGAATCCGGATCCTCTGCGACTTCCTTTGCATCATGGGTTTTCTCAACAAGGCAGGCCATGATTATTCACTAACACCGGATTCGGCGATGTTTCTGGATAAGAAGTCTCCGGCTTATATGGGAGGCGCCACGGAGTTCATGCTTTCGCCAATGCTCACTGCCGGTTTTAAGGACTTCGCCACCGCCGTTCGCAAGGGAGGAGTTACAGCTTCCGCTGAAGGAACGATCGCGCCCGATCATCCGATTTGGGTTGATTTTGCTCGCGCTATGGCGCCGATGATGGCGATGCCAGCCGAGTTGATGGCGGGCTTGGTTGATCCTGGAGGTAAGCAAAAACTGAAGATTCTGGATATTGCGGCAGGTCACGGTCTCTATGGGATCGCCTTTGCAAAGAGGAACCCGCAAACGGAAATCGTCGCACTTGATTGGGCAAATGTGCTGGAAGTCGCGAAAGAAAATGCTCGGAAGGCTGGCATTGGAGATCGTTATTCCACGATCGCGGGAAGCGCTTTTGATGTAGATTTCGGCCAGGGTTACGACCTTGTGCTCTTAACTAACTTTCTGCACCACTTCGATCCGCCAACCTGCGAAACTCTCATGCGCAAGGTACATGCAGCGCTTGCTGACGGTGGCAGCGCGGTCACGCTGGAATTTGTGCCCAATGACGATCGCATCACCCCGCCGGAGGCTGCGTCGTTCAGCGTAATGATGCTGGGCAGCACCCCGTCAGGTGACGCTTATACATTTGCTGAACTCGAGGGAATTATGAAGGCGGCCGGATTCAGCAGCAGCGAGATTTATCAGCTGCCACCCTCAATACAACAGGCGGTCATCTCTCAGAAGTAGTTTCGACAATTTCTGAGCAGGCTAGACGCAAGTGTAGTGTCTGAATTGAAAAATCTGTAGGGGCGTCCCTCTGTGGGCGCCCCATTTTCAATACGGGGGGCGGCCACGGAGTGCCGCCCCTACAGCAAATTAAGACACCACCGACCCAAGCGTTACTTGGTCAGCACTTCGCGGAAGAATTCCACCGCGCGCGGATCACCCGATTCGCCGAGGGCTCGTATTGCTTGTTTGCGGACTTGCTGGTTCGCATGGGTCCTCGCGATCTTGATCAGGAGCGGCACTGACTCCTCGGCACTGCGCTCGCTGATTGCGCGGACCGCTTGTATCTGAACTTCCGCGTTCCCGTCGTTGCTCTGAGCGGTAGCGCTAAGGAAGTCGAGACTGCGTTTTCCGGCGCGCTCGCCAAGTAGACGTATTGCCTGCCGGCGCAGATCCACATTCTCATCCGCACGTGCGACTGCAAACAACTTGTCCTCTACGCGTGTTCCCTTGATCTCGGCGAGCGATTGCAGGACCGTGCGACGGACTTCAGGCGTGCGTTCCGAATCGTAGAGACTGATCAAATCACCAATAACTGCGTCGCCGCGTTCGGCGAGCACGTGAATCGCGCGCTTACGCATTTCAGGATTAGACTCAGTGCGAGCGAGTTCGAGCAGACGTGCCTGCGCCCCGGGACTCTTCGTCTCGGCCAGGGCGTGCAAGACCGCACGTTTCACGTCCGGATCCGCCTCACCGGAATAAATCTTCATCAATTCTTCGACCATATTGGCGCGGTCAAACTCCCCCAGTTGCTGCACCGCAGTCCGTCGCGACTGTTTCTCCGGATCGCTCTTGGCAATTTTCAGCATGAATGCGAGCGCTGCGTCCTGTTCCTGATTATTGCCGGCAGCCTGGATGATCCCGCGTCTTACCTCGACGTCCTTCACCGATTCGTAAAGACCCTGCAGCGTGTTTAGCGCACCACGATCGCGACTCTCGCCGATCGCGTGTGCAGCCTGACGTCGCAGCTTTGTGTCTTCGGCAGTATTACGCACGAGGTCCGCAAGAAATGCCTGTTCACCGCCGACCTGACCGAGCCAGTAGACTGACGACGAACGGATGCGTTGGTTCTGCGAGCTGCCGATGAAGGTCTTCAGCATTCCGGCTACACGCGGATCGTCGTGAATCGCGATGCCTAAGACGGCGCGTTCGCTCAACATGTTAAGCGGTGATGCCGCTGCGATCGCGCGCAGGTAGTTGAGACTCTCTTCATTGTTCGAGCGACCCATCCAGTAGACCGGGTAGCCGCTGTACTCGCGTTTGCGCTCGAGGTTGTAAACCTCCATGCGCGTAATCTGGTTGTTTCCCGGCTCGCGTAACAAAAACACGGCGAGGTTGCGCGTTTCCACGGTCATACCGCTGGCAGTCGTGCCGATAAAAACGGCCGTATCGCCGATCGTGTTCATCGAGCCGTGAAACTCATGAATGCCGGGATCGATCGCCACGCCCGGCCGCACGTCAAACGAATACGCGGACCAGTACGGGCTTTGCGAGGAGCGCGCGCGCTGGCTTGCCGCTTCCAGTCGAGCCATAAGGTTGGCGCCTTCGACTGTAGTGAAACCTTGAAGCGTGGTAGCGAGCGGCTGGTCTTGCGTTGATTCCTCGACTTTGTCCGCGGGTGCGGCGCTGGCAACGCTGATCGACGGCGCATTGCGGGCGCAGGCTGTGGTTGCGACTGCAAAAGATAGAATGAATGAATAGAGCAAAGTGGATTTCCGCATGATGTTCCTTTCTTGGGTTAGTACGAAACTTCAAGATTGCCGCGTTCACGCGGCTCGCCCGAAGGGCAACTAGGCCAGCCGTTTGACGGCTGGTATTGCCCGCTCCAAAGAATCTAGCTAGGCCGTTTCAACGGCCTTTCAAAGGCTGCTGAAGCAGCCTCAAGAGAATGTTCTCGGTCGATAACCAGCCGTAAAACGGCTGGCCTCGTGGCCCTTCGGGCTAACCGCCTTAAGGCGGTAGGGACTATTTAAGTAGGTCTTCCAAAAACTTCAGAGCTTCAGGATCCTTGCTCTCGCCAAGCATCCTTACCGCCAGTTTGCGCAAGTCGACTGACTGGGCGTCGCGAGCGATCGACATGAGCTTACGAACGGCGCTTTTCTGCGAAGAGTTGCCGAACGAGCGGATCAGCACGGCTTTAACTTCCACGTTCGGCTCGCTGTCATACATACTGATCAACTGGTCCACGGTCGCTTCGTCGTTGCTGTCTCCGAGCCGCCGAATGGCGTAAGCACGCAATTCCATCGAGTCAGCCGCGCGGGCAATCTCGAAGAGCTTTGCGCGCGCGCGCGGATCGTTCATGTCGGCATAAGCGCGGATCAGTCCCTGCCTTATCTGTTGATTGGTTTCTGAATTGTAGAGTTGTAACAAATCGTCGTAAGAGCCGCGGCCCCGATCTCCGATGCGGCGAATCGCTTCGATGCGCAGTTCGGGCGTTTCACCCTTGCGGGCAACGTCGAGCAGCTTTGCCTTAGCCTTTGGATCTTCTCGTTCGGAAAGCGCCCTCAGAATCTGGGAACGAATCTCAGGAGTGTGGTCCGCATCGTAGATGCGAATCAATTCGTCGAGAGTAGCGCTGTCGTTTTGTTCCCCGAGGTAACGAATTGCCACCTGGCGCATCGCTAAGTCATCGCTACTGCGAGCGATCTCTATGAGCTTTGCACCGGCTCGAGCGTTCTCCATGTCGGCCAAGGCCCGCAGGATCTGTGCTCGAACTTCTCGCGTCCGATCCGCTTCGTACAGCTTGATAAGATCATCGGCAATCGAGTCGCCTTTCTGCTCGCCCAAACGTCTGATCGCAGTGAGCCTGAGCTTCAGGTCGCCCTGACTGCGAGCGATGTCCAGGAGGATAGGAGTCGCGCGCGCGCCACCATGCGAACCAAGCAGGGAAACTGCCGCGGCCTTGATTCCGGGACAAGTTGCCTCCGCATTTGACTGCAAAACTTCGCTGACAAAATTGATCGCGCGATCTTCGTTGGCCTGAAACAGACTCTGTAATGCAAGGATCTTTATTTCGCAGTTATTGCGATCAAGGGCCTGTTGGACGGCATCGCCTCGTCCGAGAACTACCAACATCGCTTCGGCCTCGCGCCGCCAGCTGGAGCTGGGAAAGTTCTTGATCAGTCGCAGAAGTGGTGCGGCAGCCTCGTCCTTCTTGCCTTGCTTCTGGAGCGCATAGGCGTACCAGTAAAGCGCTGCGTCAACGTCGCGATCTTTTGGAAACTGGTTGATAAAGGCGTCGAATTTTTCTGCTGCCTGCTGCCACTTCTCGCCTTCAATCAGATCGCGACCATCGCGAAACGCCTTCATCGCAGCCGGATTGCTGCGCGGCGTCTGAACAAAGCGATTGAGTTTCTGCACGTCCTGGTCGTTACCGAAAGCCTGGCGCGTACGGACAACTCCCACAAAGCCCAGCGCGAGAGCGACGAGCAGCGCAATACCCAGTGGCGTGCGGCGAAGTTTCATCAGGGAGTTAACTGTTTTGGAAAAGTAAGTCATTTCTTAGTTGCCTCGTTTGAGTTATTAGCGTGTCGTTATTCACCACACAGGAACAGAGAACTCGAGAGCAAGCGCAGGATCGAGCGGTGACAAGATTCGCTGGCCTTTTCCGCGTTCTCTGTTCCTCTGTAGTGAGTTGGTCATGGAGAGTCTCTGGAAGTCAGGAAGGGCGGCTTGCCCCCGCTCCTTCATTCATAAGCCTTCGCGACCGCGCTCGAATTGATTTGCAGCAGAGGCACAAGGCTCTTGCGTTCAACTCGATCCTTGATCGCGTTCACTTCTTCGTTTTGCGGTTTGCTGCGGAGGTTAGCTATGTCGAGCAGGATCGGCTCGAGGCTTCCGAGCAATGTCGCCAGCTGCACGTCGCCAGAGACGTCGGCTTCGCGTCTGATCAGCATGTTCTGGTAGAGCAACTGTTGCGCGCGTTGTCGCTCGTAATGAACGTCAGGAGACTGATTACCTCTCGCGGTGCGAACATTGCGAAATGTGCGCAACAGCATCTCTGACTGCTCCAGGTGACGCGCGGTTAGAATCTCAACATCGGCGTGACCCAGCGGAGCAGCGTTACTCGCGATGGTTTGATCGATGCCAGAATAGCTTGGTGGCGTAATAGTCCGACGACGAGGTTGACTGGGAAGCCGCTCAGGTGTCTGCGCCGGCGCCGGTTTCACACTGTCCTTGTTTAGTTGCTGCTGTGGGCGCTGCCGCTGACCTTTTGGTTTGCGACTATCGGCAGTCTGATCGTCCTGTTGAGGAGTGCTGGAAACTGGTGCAGTCGCTTGCGGCTCGGCTGACGTCTTCGCTACATCAACCTGGGGCCGGCTGCGGAAGAGAGCGATAGCCCCAATCGCAATAGCCAGGACAACGAGTGCGGCCACCGCAGCGAAGCCGGGATTGAAAATTCGATCGGTCCCGAGCGCGGCTGCGAGTCGGTCACGCCAACCGGGCGTCGCGGCTGTTGGCTGAGTAATGTTTCGTCCAGTTTGAGACAGTACTTCGGCGAGCGCGGAATTCACGATTGCGGGGTCGAGCGCGGAGTTGTAGCTGGCAATCTCACTGCGCAGATTCAGAAACGCCTCGTGAGCCTGATGACATTCACTACATTCTTGTAAGTGTTGCTTGACAGCGCTTACGTCCGCGGGTGCCAGCTCACCATCGATCAGCAGTGAAACCTTTTCTGTTTGACTACAATTCATCAATGCCTCTATTCGTACTATTTCTCAGGCTCGATTCGCTTGCGCCTTTGTGCGCTTAGACCAGTTTTCCCGTAGCGCTGTGCGAGCGCGAAAGATGTCTACCTTGACCTTGCTCTCGGAAATATTCAGCACGGTTCCGATTTCGCGATAGCTCAACTCTTCCTGCTCCCGGAGCAGCAATGCGACGCGCTGATCTTCCGGCAGGCTCTGCCACATGTCGCGCACCAATTGGTGACGCTCCTTCGTTTCCAACTCTTCCTCAGGATTGCGTGTGCGCGGCCTCATGGTTTCTACGACTCGATCAAAGAGCTTGAAGTGCGTCTGGCCTTTGCGAAATTCGTTGATGGCGAAATTGCGAGCGACTCGATAGAGCCAGAATCGAGCTTCACCCGGTGGCAGCGTGCCCCATGCAGTGCGATGGAGTTGAAGAAAACTTTCCTGCGCCAGGTCCTGCGCGAGCGCCACGCGTCCACCAAGCAGGCATTCGAGAAACCTGCAGAGGCTGGGATAGAAGTCCTGAAACAGCGTGGTGAAGTCCTCGTCTTCGCTCGCCATAGCGTGCGCTACACTATCTAAAACAAATGAGTGGGGCAAAAGTTACAAGGAAAGTTTGGTGAGGTATTTGGTGCAGGGACTGCGAAGCGGGGTAATGAATTGTAGGGGTGTCCCTCCGTGGGCGCCCCTGATGAATGTTTCTGCCAGCGTCCCCGCCTAACGTTACCGGGGAGCCCCAGCCAAGTTACCAGGGGCGGCCACGGAGGGCCGCCCCTACAGAATCAGACCAATGCTAGTTGCCCACAGGCTTGGGGGCAGTGCGCGGCTTGTTGAAAGGCGATGAGGCATTCCAGACCGGCATCGTGTCAGCATTGGCTACGCGCAGACCTATGATTATGCCAACACGCGCGAGCGTTTGTGGGCCAGTCCAATCCCAATCGGGCTTGATCGTATCGCTTGGCGAATGGTAATCAGTCTCCAGCCATTTTCGCGCCCGCGGTATCCACATCGAAACATCTCCCGCGGGGCCGCCGAGCAGCATCAATGCGGGCACACCCTTCTTCACAAACGCATAATGGTCCGAACGAACAAATGCGTTCTCGTCCGGCATAGGATCCGGGGTAACTATGTTTCCAGTAGCCGCCGTAACGTCTTCGAAGACCCTTCCCAGATTGGAGTGTTCAGCACCAAACCCAACGACGCGTTTCACAGGCGCGTACACTTCCGTGCCGATGCCGTCGAAATTAATATCCGCAGCGATTTTCTCAAGTGGCCAGGTTGGATGTTGCACCCAATGCTCCGCGCCCAACAGGCCATACTCTTCACCTGTTACCGCCAGAAAAATGATCGAACGGCGTGGGCGGGACGACTGCTTGGGAAAGGAACGAACAAGAGCTTCCGCGATGGCTGTGATCGTTGCAGTCCCGAGCGCATTGTCTGCGGCACCCGGAAAAATCTTCCCACCTTCAATTCCATACGCGTCGTAGTGGGCCGTAAAGACAACAGCCTCTTCCTTCAGTTTTGGATCGGATCCTTCCATCACGGCGGCGACGTTGTTGCTTGTCGCTTCGAGTGACTTTGTTCGCAACGCGAGTTTTGCTTGCTTCTGCAGGCTTCGAGAAACGTTCGCGCCCGTCTTTGCCTTCTCATGCGTTTGCGCATAGCTCATCTCGCCGCCCGCAAGAATTTTCTCCATTGCCGCATCGCTGACGAGTAGCACGGGCGGAATTTTGAACGGCGGTGCGGGCGTTGATGCAAGACTTACGCGGCGGCGCGAAAGGTAGTTGGCGATAGTTGCGAAAGGTTGAGCAGCTGAACCGGCATTGGCAACGATCATTGCCACAGCGCCACGACCAAATATGTTCATCGCCCGCGCCTGTGGATTTGTGGCCCGGCGCCACGCGGCGGGATCGACTCCCGTCGGTTGCCCATTGAGCATTACGACAACTTTGTCTTTCAAGTCGAGGCCGGCGAAATCGTCCCGCTTCAATTCCTCCGAGACAACGCCATAGCCGACAAAGACCACTTCTGCAGTTGCGTCTACCTTGTCCGAAGTATAGGGAGGCAACAACACATAGTCTTCACCATGCTTCAGATTCGCGTCGCCGATGTTCACGGAAGATTCAGCGAGAACCTCGGCAGACTTGAACTTGATTTGCTGGAAGTAGGTACCGTTCTCACCCGCGGGTTTCAGTCCCAAACTTTTAAAGCGATCGGCCAGATACTGCGCAGCCTTGTCGGCTCCAGGTTGAGCGGTTCCGCGTCCTTCAAACTCATTCGAACTGAGCTTGGCGGTGACGTCGCGGATGGTTTCGAGTTTGACGCGTGCCGCTACTTTACGTTCGGCGGAGGTAAGGGCGGCCGGCTTCTTTGGAGCAGTGGCCGCCGCTTGCCAGGCAACCGCGTTGGAAGAAATAAGCGCGATTGTGATCAACGCCGCGGGCAACACTCGGTTGAAGCGATTATTACGAGAAAAGAAATCCATTTTTAGAGTTCTCCTGGAAACTGAGATGCAGACTGGATAGGTTAGTACGGCAGGACGTTGGGAAATGTTCTTTCGGCAGTTGATAGTTTTCAGTGGTCAGTGGGTTAGTTGTCAGTGGTCAGTTGTTCGTCGCTAGGAGATTGGGAGTCAGGATTCATCAGAAGGGTCGTCCACTGACTACTAACAACGGACCACTGACCACTGCCCACCGCCCACTGCTTCATTCTGAAATCATTTTCGCAATCAGAAATGCCGCCCCGGCGGCGACGCTGCCGATGAAAGCTGTCTGCAAGGCGCTGCGCACAGGTCGCATTCCCGTAAAGCGTCCTTTTACAAATCCGAAAATCAGGAGGGCACAGAGCGTGGCGGCAACCGAGATGAGTAAAGCTACAGCAACATTGTTAGCGAAGATGTAAGGAGCGAGCGGAATGAAACCGCCGGCCGCATACGCGCCGCCAATCGTTAGGGCGCTTATGAGCGCGCGCTTCGGATCCGGTTTCTCCAGACCCAACTCAAACCGCATCATGAAATCGATCCACTGCTTCGGTTGCTTGCGCAGGGCCTCGACAATCGGTCGGGTCTCGCTTTCACTTAGTCCGTAAGATTGAAAGACCTCCGACACTTCACGCATCTCTTCGTGAGGTATCTCAGCAACCTCACGTTTTTCGCGTTCGCGTTCCTTGGCGTAGTGTTCCGCGTCGCTCTTGGCGGCGAGGTATCCACCCAGGCCCATCGCGATCGACCCCGCGGCAATCTCAGCGAGACCCGCTGTAACGATGATATGAGTGGAGGCGATGGCGCCGGTCAGCCCCGCGGCGAGGGCAAACGGAACGGTTAATCCGTCTGACATTCCGATTACGACATCTCGAACCACCTCACTCGCTGTGAAGTGACGTTCGATGTGCGGCGTATGGGGCATGGCTTAGTCTCCGACGCGTAGCGCTAACAGAATTTATTTGATGAATGATGATAACACCGTGTCACGGCCCACCAACCTTGCCACGTTGCATTTACGCTTCCGTCCGCTTTTGAGGAGTGAGTTGAAAATTGATCTATTTGTGCTAAGCAGACACTGAGTCCGGTGCTCAAAACTTTCCGGCAAGGATCAGGATCCCGATAAGAATGAAGGCGCAGGCGGCTGCGCGTTTGATCCAGATCAGCGGAAGATAAGCGCCGAGCGCGCTCCCCACAACAACGCCAAGCGCTGACACGGCCGTGAGGGCGAGCGCTGCGCCGAGAAATACACCCCAGGGCTTTTTTGATTGGGCTGCCATCGTCATAGCAGCCAGCTGGGTTTTGTCTCCCATTTCTGCGAGAAAGATCACGCCAAACGTTGTGATGAATATGCGCCAGTCCATGAGTGTGCTCCTGCGTGGAAGTCGATCGTTGTTTCGGGTTTCGGGTTCCGGGTTCCGGGTCTCAGGTTTCAG
>Ga0134127_10003819_pt1 | contig 10865 bp, 9 predicted proteins | sample KB31753_FD_96459 | JGI IMG/M metagenome (GOLD analysis project Ga0134127, IMG submission 96459) | Terrestrial soil microbial communities with excess Nitrogen fertilizer from Kellogg Biological Station, Michigan, USA - KB3-175-3 | ecosystem: Environmental > Terrestrial > Soil > Unclassified ...
CCCGAAGTTGAGCCGGCCCTGGGCCAGGTGATCGAGCATCGCGACCCGGTTCGCCAGCTCGGCCGGATGGTGATACGGCATCAGGAAGCCGCCGGGGCCGATGCGCATGCGCTTGGTCTGCATGAGGGCCTGGGCCACCAGGAGGTCCGGGGAGGGATGCGGCTCCCAGGGCGCGGTGTGGTGCTCGCCGATCCAGGCCTCGCTGAAGCCCAGCTCGTCCGCCCAGCGGAGCACCTGCAGGTCCCACTGGTGCCCGTCGAAGAGCTTCCGCTCCGGGGGGTGCGACGGCATCGTGAACAGTCCGTGGTCCATGACGTACCTCCTTGCGGCTTACAGGTCCTGCTCGAAGGGATAGAGCGGCCGCCGGCGGTTCCGGTAGGTGAAGAGCCGCAGGTCGGAGCTGGTCACGCCGTCGCCGTCGCAGAGGACGATGTGCCGGGCGATCGGCTCGAAGCCGGCCCGGAAATGCTGGCGTGACTTGATCAGCACGTACTTCTTGCGACGCGGGTCGATGCCGCAGTGGGTGAACACCCCGGTGTCGAAGGGCTCGCTGCGCCCCTCCGAGACCACGATCTGCATGGCCCCGGTATCGAGCACCGCTGTCTTGCCCATGCGCACGCGCGTGCCGGTGGCCATCGGTCCGGTGACCGTGAACTCCCCGTCGGTGATGCGCGTGACCTTGCCGGTCACGCTCAACGGCTTGCCCGGGAGATTGATCTGCGGCATGTCGATGCGCCCGCCCAGCGGCAGGGTGACGCCGGCCGCGGTGCCCGCCTCCACGAGGCGCCGCACCCCCGCGGGGTCGCAGATGGGCCCGGCCGCCACGTCGGTCAGCCCCTGGCGCATGACCTCTTCGATCACGCTCATCACGTCCTGGGTGCCGCCGGAGGCGGTGTTGTCGCCGTGGTCCACCAGGACGATTGGTCCTTCGCTCAGCGAGCGGGCGTGGGCGACCTGGCCGGCCAGGGGGGCGCCGTTGTAGAGATAGTCCGCGCGCCGCTCCCAGGCCATCGCGAGCAGCCGGTCGCGGAGGGCGCGGCCCGCGGCGGCCTGCCGATCGCACACGATGACCGCGGAGAGGGAGATGTGGGGGATGTCGGAGTGCGGGAAGCCGCCGAACACGGAGGCGTTGAGCACCGCGCCTGAGGCCTCCGCGGCCATCGCCATGTCCATCACGTCCTTCATGGGCTGACGCGACGGGGTGTGGACCAGCGTGCTCGTCATCATGGGCAGGGAGCCCCACACCATCACCGGCTCGACCTCTCCGCGCAGCGCCCGCATCATGGTGCGCCCGGCGCGCTGGCCGGTGTCGCCCATGTCCACGTGCGGATAGGTGCAGTAGCCGGCGATGACGTTCGCGTTGTCCACCATCGCCGCGGTCATGTGCGAGTGGAAGTCGAGCCCGACCGCGATCGGCACCGTCGGGGCCACCGCGCGGATGCGCCGCAGCAGCTCGCCCTCGCCGTCGTCCACGTGCTCGGCCACCATCGCCCCGTGGAGCGCCAGGAACACCGCGTCGCAGCCTCCGCGCACCGCGCCCACGATGGCCTCGACCATGTCCTCGTAGGCGGCCCGCTCCACGTAGCCGGACGGGTGCGCGCCCCCCGCCACCGGCAGGACGATCTCCGCGCCCGCCTGCTGGGCCACGTGCAGGAAGCCGCCGAGCTGGGTATTGGTGTCCTTGAACTCCGCGATCGCAGCCTCGCCCTGGAGCGGCCGGAACGACGCGAGCGGGGTGGGCACCGGCGAAAAGGTATTGGTCTCGTGCATCATCATCGCGAGGACGAGCTTGAGGCGGGCCATGCCGGGAGCATACTATCGCCCGGGAGATGACGCACCTGTACTTCACCGGCTTCGACTGTCTCGGGTGCCGCGCCGCGTACGCGCCGGACCAGGATCTCCTCCTCTGCCCCCGCTGCCACCAGCTCCTCGAGGCCCGCTACGATCTGGCCCGCTTCGGCCGCGAGGTGGACCGCGACACGCTCGCCCGGCGCCCCGCCGGCGTGTGGCGCTGGCGGGAGCTGCTGCCCGTGCTCGCCCCGGGGCGCATCGTGACGCTCGGCGAGGGCGGCACGCCCTTCCTCCGATCGGAGCGCATCGCCCGGGCCTGCGGGGTGCGCGAGCTCTGGCTCAAGTCCGACGCGGCCAATCCCACCGGCTCCCTCAAGGACCGCTCGATCACGGTGTCGGCGACCAAGGCGATGGAGTTCGGCTACGAGGTGCTCGCCTGCGACTCCACCGGCAACAAGGCCTCGTCCACCGCGGCCTACGCGGCGCGCGCGGGCCTCCGCAGCGTGGTGTTCTGCCCGAAGGACACCCCGGTCCCCAAGATGGCGCAGGCCGTCTTCCTGGGGGCCCGGCTCATCCGCGTGGACGGCCACTACTCGCAGATCAACGCCATGTACCGGAAGCTGATCGCGAGCGGGCGCGTGAAGTGGTACGACTGCGGTACCGACAACCCGTTCCGCTACGAGGGCAAGAAGACCTACGCCTACGAGATCGCCGAGGACCTCGGCTGGCGCGTGCCCGACCGCGTGCTCCATCCGTGTGCCGGCGGCATGTCGCTCGTGAAGACGTGGAAGGGCTTCAACGAGCTGCGCACCCTCGGCTGGACCGATCGGCTGCCCAGGATGACCGCGGTCCAGGCGGCCCGCTGCGCGCCCATCGTGGAGTCGTGGAAGAAGGGCCTCCCGCGCGTGGAGCCGGTGGAGCGGCAGCCCACGATCGCGAGCGCGGTGGCCGCCGCCGATCCCGGGCTGCTCGGCGATCAGTGCCTGGCCGCGGTGCGCGCCTCCGACGGCGACGCGCTCGCGGTGGAGGAAGCGGAGATCATCGAGGCGGTGCGCCTGCTCGCCGGGGAAGGCCTCATGATCGAGCCGAGCGGCGCGGTCACCGTGGCGGCGGTGCGTCGGGGCGTGCGGGACGGCCTCATCGACCGCGGCGAGTCGGTGGTCTGCGTGCTCACCGGCTCCGGCTTCAAGGACTTCGACCGCATCCTGGACCTGGTGGAGATTCCCCGCGACGTCGTCTCGGGCTACGAGGCCATGCTGGCCGAGGCGGAGAGGATCTGAGCATGCCGGACGCGAAGCGCATCGAGAAGAAGCTCGCCCGGCTCGGGCTCGAGCTGCCGCAGCCGCCGGTGCCGGTCGGCAACTACCTGCCCGCCGCGCGCGCCGGCCATCTCGTCTTCACCTCCGGCCAGACCGCCCGGATCAACGGGGTGCGCCGCTACGTGGGCGTGGTCGGGCAGGAGGTCAGCCAGGCAGACGCCTACCTCTCCGCCCGCGACGCGACGCTCAACTGCCTGGCCTGCGTGAAGCAGGCGGTCGGCTCGCTCGACCGGGTGAAGCGCGTGGTCAAGGTGCTCGGCTTCGTGAACGCGGGGCGCGACTTCGACGCCCAGCCCGCGGCCATCAACGGCGCCTCCGATCTTCTCGAGCGGCTCTTCGGCGAGGCGGGGCGCCACGCCCGCAGCGCGGTCGGCCTCTCCTCCCTGCCGTCCAACGTCTCGATCGAGATCGAGCTCATCGTGGAGGTCCGCTAGATGCGCGCAGCCGTGATGCGGGACAAGCGACTCGTCGCCGCCGACCTGCCCCGCCCCGATCCGGGGCCGGGCGAGGTGCTGGTCAAGACCCTGGCCTGCGGCATCTGCGGCTCCGACCTCCACGCGCTCCGGCACGCCGAGCAGTTCGTGGAGTCTCAGCGCCGCGCGGGTGCGCTCTTCCGGATGGACCTCGCCCGCGACGTCGTGATGGGCCACGAGTTCTGCGCGGAGATCGTGGACTACGGGCCGCAGACCACGCGGGCCCTCCCGGTCGGCGCGCGCGTCTGCTCCCGGCCGGCCCTCGTCCGCGCCGACGGACCGCGCACGGTCGGCTACTCCAACGACACCCCCGGCGGCTACGCCGAATACATGCGGCTCACCGAGGCGCTGCTCCTCCCGGTGCCGAACGGGCTCAGCACCGAGCACGCCGCGCTCACCGAGCCGATGGCGGTGGGCCTCCACGCGGTGGCCAAGGCGCGGCTCGAGCCCGACGACGCGCCGCTCGTGATCGGCTGCGGGCCGGTGGGCCTCGCGGTGATCGCGGCGCTGCGCCTGACCGGCGCGCGGCCCATCGTGGCGGCCGACTTCTCGGCCCGCCGCCGCGAGCTGGCGACCGCGCTGGGCGCCGACCTCGTGGTGGATCCCGCGACGACCACCCCGTGGCAGAGCTGGCGCGAGGCCGCGGTCTGGCGCGATGCGAGCCGCGCCCCGGCCCTGCCGCCCTGGATCAAGGGGCCGGCGGTGCGTCCGGCCGTCGTCTTCGAGTGCGTCGGCGTGCCCGGCGTGCTCGATCAGCTCATGGCCGCATCCCCTCGCGGCACGCGCATCGTCGTGGTCGGCGTGTGCATGGAGGCGGACACGATCTATCCGCTGCTCGGCATCAGCAAGGAGCTGCATCTCCAGTTCGTGCTGGGCTACACCCCGGACGAGTTCGCGTCCACCCTCGGCCACATCGCGGAGGGCCGCATCCCGGTCGCGCCGCTCATCACCGGCAAGGTGGGCGTCGAGGGCGTGGCCGGCGCGTTCGAGGCCCTCGCCTCCCCCGAGCGCCACGCCAAGATCCTCGTCGAGCCCTGGCGGGCTTGACCACCTTCGCGGCACTCCGCGAGCGCAACTACCGCTTCTACTGGATCGGCCTCGTGTTCTACGTGCTCGGCCACCGCGCCGAGTACGTGACCTTCGCGTGGCTGGTCTGGGAGGCCACCCACGACGCGCTCCACCTGGGCTACCTCGGGCTCGCCCAGGGTATCCCGCTCGTCGTCTTCCAGCTCTGGGGCGGCGTGCTCGCCGATCGGGTGAACCGGCTGCGCCTGCTCCTCGCCACCCAGGTGCTCACCACCCTGACCCTGCTCGCCGCCTTCGGCCTCTCCGCCTTCGCGCTGATCCGCGTCGAGCACCTGCTCGTCCTGGCCGCGCTCAGCAATACGTTTCGCGCCTTCGACGAGCCGACCCGGATGTCCATGGTGCCGCAGATGGTCGGGCGCGAGCGGCTCGCCAACGCGGTCGCGCTCGGCTCGATCCCCTGGCAGGCCGGCCGCATGATCGGCCCCTCGATCACCGGCATCCTGATCGCGGCCTTCGGCGGGACGGTCGGCCTCGCCATCGCGGCGGTCGCGTCCGGGATGGCCCTCGCGATGTACTCGCGCCTGCACGTGGACGCGCGGTCGGCCGCGGCGCCGGTCGGTCACATGGGCACCCAGCTCCTCGAGGGGCTGAGCTTCGTCCGTCACAACTTCGTGTTCGCGGCGCTGATCTGCCTGGCCCTCTTCAACGCGGTCTTCGGCCTCTCCTACGTGACGCTGCTGCCGATCTACGCGGACGTGTACTTCCAGGCCGGCTCCGCCGGCTTCGGCCTGCTCAACGCCGCGCACGGGACCGGCGCGCTCGTGGGCACCCTGATCGTGGCCACGATGGCCACGCGCATCCGCCACCGCGGCCTCGTCATCCTGACCGGCGCGGCGGGCATGGGGCTCGGGCTCGCGATCTTCTCGCGGTCGCCCGGCCTCGGCCTCGCGATGCCGATGCTGACCCTGGTCGGCTTCAGCAACACGTTCTATCTCACCCAGGTGAGCACGCATCTGCAGCAGGCGGTGCCCGATCATCTGCGCGGCCGCGTGATGAGCCTCTACGCGCTCTGCTGGAACCTGCTGCCGCTCGGCGGCCTGCTGGGCGGTGTGCTCGCGGCGGCGGTGGACGCCCGCTTCGCGGTGCTGGTGGGCGGCGCGATGGTCGCGGCCAACGCGCTCGTCCTGCTCGCGTCGCGCCGGCTGCGGCTGCTATAATCGCGGGCGCGCGCATGCCCTCGTCCCTCATCCCCTCGAATCAAGGAGACCAATCATGGCCGACGTGCTCACGGTGATCGCGAAGATCCGGGCGGTGAAGGGCAAGGGCGACGCGCTCGCCGCGCTGCTCAAGGAGCAGGTCGCGGTCGTGACCAAGGCGGAGCCGGGGCTGCTGATCTACCGCCCGCACCGCGCCAGCAAGGACCCCGACCTCTTCATCTTCTACGAGCAGTACAAGGACGACGCCGCCTTCGAGCTGCACCGCAAGGCGCCGTACCTGGCCGCCTACCGCGAGCGTCGCGAGAAGGAAGGGCTGACCCAGGGGCCCGCCGAGGTCGAGATCTACCGCTCGCTGACCGACTAGCCCGCTCGCTCGGCGGCGAGCTCCTTGCGGAGCACGTCGGCGAGCCGGACGTACTGCTCGCGGTGGTTGTAAAGCTGGGCGGAGATGCGGACGAGGCGCCGCGGCGGGGCGGGCCAGCGGAAGATCGGCACCTCGATGCGGTGGCCGTCGAAGAGCCGCGCCTTGAGCGGGTCGGGCACGCGCCACCCGGTCTCGGTCGCCGGGCCGTCCGGCAGGATCACGCTCGCGAGCGTGCCGATCATCTCGTCCGGGCAGGCCGGCTCCGTGCCGACCGCGGCGCAGAGCAGCCGCCGCGCCTCGAGGGCGACCGCCCGGTTGCGCGCCATCAGGGCCGGCCACCCGCCCGGCACCAGCCCGCCCAGGTACTCGATCGCCTTCGGCACGCTCAGCCACGCGGTCGGGTCCTGCGTGCCCATCCAGTCGAACTCGAGCCGGAAGCGGGTGCGTCCGGGCCGCTCCCCGACCGCGCCGTGGCTGATCGTGAGCGGGTGAATGCTCGGCTGGCGGTCCCGGCGCACCCACAGGAAGGCCGATCCCTTCGGGGTGCAGAGCCACTTGTGGCAGTTCGCGCTGTAGTAGGCGGCGCCGAGGCTCCTGAGATCGAGCGGGATCATCCCGGGCACGTGCGCGCCGTCCACCAGGGACTCCACGCCGCGCCCGCGCAGCTCGGCGACCAGGCGCTCCATGGGCAGGATCAGCCCGGTGGGGCTCGTGACGTGGTCCAGCAGGGCCAGGCGCGTGCGCGCCGTCGCCTTCGCGAGCACCGCGGTCACGATCGCGTCGGGGGACGTGACCGGGAACGGCAGCGTGGCCACCACCACGCGCGCGCCGCTCCGCCGGGCGACGTAGTCGAGCGTGTTCTTGCAGGCCGCGTAGGCGTGATCGGTGGTGAGCAGCTCGTCGCCCGCCGCGAACTCGAGCGAGCGTAGCACCGCGTTGACCCCGCTGGTGGCGTTGCCGATGAACGCGAGGTCGTCCGGATCGGCGCCGACGAACGCGCCGAGCGCGGCGCGCGCGACGTCGAGGCGCCCTTCCAGGTCGCGGCCGAGGAATCGCACCGGCCCGGCCTCGAGCTCCGCGCGGAGTGCGCTCTGGTACGCGAGGATCTCGCTCGGGCAGGCGCCGTAGGAGCCGTGGTTCAGGAAGGCCACGGTAGGATCGAGCGGCCACAGGGCCGCCCACTGACTCTCGTCGATCGGCATGCTCAGAACCCCGGAGGCGGCCGGAAACCGCCGATCACGTCGGCGAGCCCGCCCGCCAGGTCGATGGGTGTGGCGTCCTCGAGATACGGGCCGACGATCTGGATGCCCACCGGCAGGCCGCCGCGCGTGAGGCCGACCGGCGCGGTCGTCGCGGGCAGGCCGGCCAGTGTCGCGAACGAGATCCAGAAGCAGAGGTCGGTATAGGGCCGGTCCCCTCGGGGCGTCGAGAGGACGCGCATGAGCTGGGTGCCGGCCTGGTCGTGGGGAAACGCGGGCACCAGGGCGGTCGGCAGCAGAAACGCATCGTGGCTGCGGAAGTAGGCCTGCCAGACCGCGCGCGCCACCCGGCGCCGCGTCTCGACGGTCTGCATGTACGCGTCGGACGCGGTGACGGCGCGGGCGTAGCGCGCCAGATACGAGCCGTCCTGGTTGGCCGCGAGCTGGCGGAAGCCGGCGAGCTGGTCCTCGCGCACCGGCGGGATGAACCGCGCGGCGAGCAGCGTGTAGTAGGCGTCGAACTGCTCCTCCGGATTCATGCCCGGAGGCCAGCCTTCGGCGAGCTGCGCGCCGGCGCGGCGCAGGGCCTCGACGACGGCGGCGAGCGCGGCGCCCACCTCCGGCGAGACCGGGGCGCGCGGATCGTCGAGGACGTAGCCGATGCGGTAGTCGACGAGCCGGGTGCGGCGCGCCGGCGGCAGCGACCAGCGCCAGGCCCGCGCCTCGTCGCCGTCGGGACCGCCCAAAACCTCCAGCGCGGCGCGCAGGTCGGCGGCGGAGCGCGCGAGCGGGCCGGCCACCGGCAGCGTCGAGGGCGGGCTCGCGGAGATACCGGGCGGCGGCGGGATGTGACCGCGCATCGGCACCACGTCGAGCGAGGGCTTGTGGCCGTAGATCCCGCAGAAGTGCGCCGGGATGCGGATCGAGCCGGCCAGGTCGCTCCCGGGCTCGAGATACGTGAGCCCCGCCGCGAGCGCGGCCGCGCCCCCTCCCGTCGAGCCGCCGGGCGTGCGCGTGACGTCCCAGGGATTGTTCGTCTGGCCGTACACCGCGTTGTAGCTCTGCCAGTCGGAGGCGAACAGCGGGACATTGGTCTTTCCCAGGACGACCATGCCCGAAGCCCGGAGCCGCGCCACCACCGCCGCATCGCGGGCGGGCATGTGGTTTCGCAGCGCGGGCGAGCCGGCAGTGGTCGTGACGCCGGCCACCTCGAAGGTGTCCTTGATGGTGCACGGTACGCCGTGGAACGGGCCCCCCCAGTCACCGCGGGCGCGCGCCTCGTCGGCCGCGCGCGCCCGATCCACCGCGTCCGGGGCGAGCGCGACAACGGCATTGAGCTTGCCGTTGTGCTGCTGGATCCGGTCCAGCATCCGGGTCGTCAGCTCGACCGAGGAGACCTGCCCGCTCCGGATCGCCCGGGCCGCGTCCAGCGCCGAGGCGAAGTCCAGATCGCCGGCGGCTGCGCGCGCAGCGCGCAGCGGCGCCAGCGCAGTGGCCGTGACGGTCAGACTGCCCGCCAGAAACCCCCGCCGGGTGAGATCCCCCGCGCTCACGGCCCCTCGTCGCCCGGAGTGGGCATCGTTCGTCCGGTGGAGGGGCGCGCCGGGAACCGCGCCAGCGCGGCCTCGTCCAGCTCGATGCCGAGGCCGGGCGCGGTCGGAACCGCGATGTGCCCCGCCTTCACCTCGAAGCCGGGGGTGGCGATCTCGCGGCCGCGGGTCTCGAAGTTCACGAAGTACTCGGTGATCAGGAAGTTGGGGATCGCGGCCGAGACGTGCAGGGTGGCCGCGAGGCCCACCGTGGTGCTGTTGTAGTTGTGGGGCGAGACCGTGACCAGGGAGGGCTCGGCCATCTGGGCGATCGCCCGCAGCTCCAGGATGCCGCCGCAGTTGCACACGTCGGGGTTCACGATGTCGGCCGCGCGCAGCTCGAAGGCGCGGCGGAACTCGGCGCGAGTATACAGCTCCTCCCCGGTGACGATCGGGATCCCGATCTGCCGCCGGCACTCCGCGAGGGCCTCGAGGTTCGTGGAGGACACCGGCTCCTCGTACCAGAACGGCCGGAAGCGCTCCATCTCTCGCGCGATTCGCACCGCGTGCATCGGGGCGAGGCGCCGGTGCACCTCGATCAGCAGGTCGACCTCGGGTCCCACCGCCTCGCGGACCGCGGCCACGTTGGCCACCGCCTGCTCCTCGGCCGCGCGCGTGATGTGGGTGCGCCACGGGCCGGGGAACGGATCGAACTTGAGCGCGTTGAAGCCGCGGCCCACCGTGTCGCGCGCCCGCCCCGCGTACTCCACCGGGCTCCTGGCCCCGCCGTACCAGCCGTTGGCGTAGACCCGCACGCGCTCACGGCACGGGCCGCCCAGCAGCTCGTGCACCGGGACGCGGTGGCGCTTCCCCGCGATGTCCCAGAGCGCCTGCTCGAGCCCGCTCACCGCGCTCCAGAAGTCCATCGCCCCGCGCTTGGCCGCGAAATCGTGGTAGGCCCAGTGCACGAAGTGGGTGATGTGCGAGGCCTCACGGCCGACCAGGTATCGCCCGATCGCCTCCACGAGCGCCACGATGCTCGTGTCGCGATCGGCCTGGGTGTAGCACTCGCCCCACCCGTGCGGGCCGCCCTCGGTCTCGACCTTGACGAAGCACAGATTCTTGCCGGATCCGAGATCGGCGAGAAACGGGGTGACGCGGCTCACGCGCATGATGCTCGGATCGTATCAGAATCGAGCGCGGCGGAGCGGGCGTGATACGATTCTCCCGGTCCTCGACCGCCTCATGCACGCTCTGACAAAGACGTCACCGCGCGGCTCGGTCCGCGTCAAGCTGATGGCCACGCTGTTCGTGGCCCAGGTCTGCGGCAGCACCGGCCACGCGATCGGCATGGCGGTCGGTAGCATCATGGCGGCCAGCATCACCGGCACCAATACCTGGTCGGGTCTGCCGATCGCGGTGGGCGCGCTCGGCACCGCGCTGGCGAGCTGGCCGCTGGCCCGGCTGATGGCGCGCTCGGGCCGCCGCCCGGGACTGGCGCTCGGCTACGCCCTCGCGATGATCGGCGCGGTGCTCGGCCTGCTCGGCGTGGCCGGCCGTAGCTTCACGCTGATGCTGATCGGCATGGCCCTGTTCGGCATCGCGAGCACCTCCAACCTGCTCGCCCGCTACGCGGCCGCCGACGTGAGCCTCCCCGCCCGGCGAGGCCGCGCGATGGGCTTGATCGTCTGGGGCTCCACGGTAGGCTCGATGATCGGCCCCAACCTGATGGCCCCGGCGCTCTCCATCGGCGCGCGGCTCGGGGTCCCCGCGACCGCGAGCGCGTTCCTGATCAGCGTGGCCAGCTACACCATCGCCGCGCTGCTGACCTTCTGCTTCCTGCGCCCGGATCCCCTCGCCATCGCCCGGCAGGAGCAGGAGGCCGCGGATGCGGGCCGGCCCGCCGGCGCCGCGCGTGCGCTCGGCGCGATCTTCGCGGACGTGCGC
>Ga0134127_10003821_pt1 | contig 10864 bp, 8 predicted proteins | sample KB31753_FD_96459 | JGI IMG/M metagenome (GOLD analysis project Ga0134127, IMG submission 96459) | Terrestrial soil microbial communities with excess Nitrogen fertilizer from Kellogg Biological Station, Michigan, USA - KB3-175-3 | ecosystem: Environmental > Terrestrial > Soil > Unclassified ...
CACTTTTGCCACTTCTATCACGAAGATAATATAGTTTTGAACGGCGCACTTTACCAACCTTGTGCAATTTAATGCTATCAATGTTAGGTGAAAACAAGGGAAATAAACGTTCAACACCTATCCCATCGCTTATTTTCCTTACTGTAAATGTAGCGGTGCCACCTTCACCCTGCCGTTTAATCACGTCCCCCTTAAAACTTTGGATACGTTCTTTATTACCTTCCTGAATTTTATAATTCACAGTAATATTGTCTCCCGCCTTAAACTTGGGATGTTCTTTCTTCTGAGTTAATTGTTCGTGTATAAATGCTATTGCATTCATGGCTTTTTATTTTAGGAGTGCGAAGGTAAGTGATTTTTTTTATTTTGATAACGATTTTGACTTAATGAGATTAAAATATCATATCCCGGCTATTCTATTTACCTCGCAACATTTACGGCCCTTTTCTCCCTTATGACAGTTACTTTTATTTGGCCCGGATAGGTCATTTCCGTTTGTATTTTCTGTGCTATCTCAAAGCTTAATTTATCGCTATCTCCATCGCTTACTTTATCCGCTTCAACAATAACCCTAAGTTCGCGTCCTGCCTGTATTGCATAGGCTTTTTCGACTCCGGGATATGTTAGCGCAAGGTTTTCGAGATCTTTTATTCTTTGCAGATATTGCTGCATTATTTCCCGTCTTGCGCCGGGTCTTGCACCGCTCATGGAATCGCATGCCTGAACCACCGGTGAAATAACATATTGCATTTCAACTTCGTCATGATGGGCACCAATCGCATTACATACCGCTGGATTTTCGCCATACTTTTCTGCAAGTTTCATCCCCAAGAGTGCATGGCTTAGTTCGGTCTCATCGTCGGGAACCTTACCAATGTCGTGCAATAATCCAGCACGCTTAGCTAATTTTACATTCATGCCCAATTCCGCGGCCATCACCCCACATAGATTAGCAACTTCACGACTATGCATCAATAAATTTTGCCCGTATGAAGAGCGAAACCGCATTTTGCCCACAATTCTCACCAACTCTTTATGAAGGCCATGAATACCTAACTCGATAACAGTTCTTTCGCCTATTTCGATTATTTGTTCTTCCAGTTGTTTTCTTGTTTTTTCAACAATCTCTTCTATACGTGCCGGATGAATGCGCCCATCCGCTACAAGGCGTTGGAGCGAAAGCCGGGCGATTTCCCGACGTAGCGGATCGAAAGAAGAAAGAATAATAGCTTCTGGCGTGTCGTCAACAATTAAGTCAACTCCGGTTGCAGCTTCTATTGCCCTGATATTTCTTCCTTCACGTCCAATTATTGAACCTTTTATTTCATCGCTTTCGAGGTTAAAAACGGTAATTGCATTTTCAATTGCTTGTTCAGCGGCAGTGCGTTGTATAGTCTGGATAATAATCTTACGAGCTTCCTTATTAGCCCTTAACCTCGCATCGTCGAGAATTTCCTGCTGAATTAATATAGCCTGGGAATTGGCTTCCTGTCTCAACGTTTCAATAAGTTGAGATTTGGCATCCTCCGCTGAAAGCTCAGCAACTTTTTCAAGTCGGCGAATATGCTCTTCCTGGTGTTTTTCAAGCTCTGTGCGCTTAATATTCACTACCTCAATCTGCCGGTTGAGCGTTTCTTTTATTGCCTCATTTTCTTTTATGATGCGTTCAACGTTCTGATCTTTTTGATTGATAGACTGTTCTCTTTGTTTGATGCGGTTTTCAGCGTCACTAATTTTTTGATTGCGCTGAAACACCTCTTTGTCATGCTCCGATTTTAATTGAACAAATCGTTCTTTAGCTTCCAGTTGTTTTTCTTTTTTAATCGTCTCTGCCTGGAGTTGAGCGTCGGAAATAATTTTTTGAGCTTGTTGTTCTGCGATCTCTACCTGTTTTTTTGTGTTTTTGGCAAATAAAATTTTACCCAGCAGGATGCCCACAATTAAAGCGATAACACCAATTATTATTGGGAGAAGTAGTTCCATTGTTTTTTAATGTTTTTTTAATTCGTTTCATAATCTGTAATCCCCTTCTTATGCCATTTCGTAATAAGAAATAGGCGAATAGACGAAGATAGCAAAATTGTGGCGAAAATATTGTACAGCCTTTCTTGAGAATCTATCAAGTATCAATAATTGAAGAATCTATACTTGAATTATCGTGCACTGTAAATTTACAAAACAGCATCAAGTTGTTTATTTATCTTCTCCAGGGTTTCAAAAAATTCCTTTTTAGCAGCGTTATTGTCTGAGTCTGATTTTGATTGCGTTGCATACCAAATTAAAACCATAGAAATATAATCCTGCATATCCTTTCCTGCAAATTGGGTCCGGAATTCCATTATTTTATCATTGATAATTTTCAGAGTCTTTCTTACCATCTCCTCGTCTGAGGGAAGTATTTTAATGCGATAGGTTCTATCGCCAATTACAATATTCGCTGGGATAAGTTCTGCTTCCATGTTAGTTATTTAGCATTGCCATGCATTTATCAATATCTTTTATATATTGATTGATCCGTTTATCAAAATCATGTTTTTCTTTCTCATTCCATTTGCCCGACGAAGCCTTAAGAATTCCGGCTTGTATTTCAAGAAAATTTATTTTTTCTAAGTGATCTTTTTCGTTTTGTTTGCATAATTCAATTTCGTTAATGAGATTTGTATTTTCTTTCTGAAGTACTGCATATTTTTTCAGCAAAACCTGAAGTTTTGTGTTTATTGCATTAATATATTCCTCCATTGTATCCATCAGTTATTTCTTCTTATTTCTGCGGTAGTATTCTTTTCTATGGAAGTAATAATCCGGTTCATCATTCCATCAGTTTCTTCATCTGTTAATGTTTTTTCTTTGTCGGAAAATGTGAAATTTATAGCCATAGATTTCTTTTCGGCACCAAGTTTTTCACTTTCAAAAACATCGAACAATTTAAACTCCTTAAGTTTCAAAATGTTTAATTTATTTATGGAGTCTTCGAGTGATTCATAAGAAACTGATTTATTGACTATAATGGAAAGATCCCGTTGTACTTGTGGAAATTTTGGAATTTCTTCAAACGAAATTTCAATTCTCTTTGTCGCAGAAAGCAATTGCTGCCAGTTTATACACAAATAAAAAACCGGTTGCTTTATTGAAAATATTTTAAGTATCGTTTTTTTGATTTTTCCCATTTCAGCAATAAATTTTCCCTGCGACGTGGCTAAAATATATTCATTAAGAAAATTATTGTCACTGGCTGAATATTTGATATTAGACAGGCCTGCTAATTTTAAAATTGTATTACATACTCCTTTTGCAAAATAGATGCCTGTTTTTTCTCCCTTGTTTTGCCAGTCATCTTCCTTTTTGTTGCCGGTAAAATAAATTGCAATGCTTTCGGTCTCAACATATTTTTCCCGTTCAATTTTAGAATATACTTTGCCAAATTCGAAAAATAATAAATCAGCATTTTTTCTATTGATATTATAAGCGATAGTTTCTAAACCGGTTGGCATCATTGACGGCCGCATTACATTCAAATCTTCACTGAGACTGTTTATGATTTTTACGGCGTTAGATAATACCTTTTCATCAAAATATTTGCTGTTTGTAATTGAATTGGTAAATATTTCTGAAAAACCATTGCCTGTAAGCCAGCCCGCTATTTTTTCTCTTAACGCCGCTTCGTCAGCGGCTGCTTCAATTGCAGGAGCCATTTTGATTGTTGATGGAATTTCTATGTTGTCAAGCCCATCTATACGCATAATTTCTTCAATAACATCCGCAGGCAGCGTTATGTCAGGATTACTAAATGGAGCCGCCACTCTTATTTCGTCCATGCCTTCTTTTATAATTGAAAAATTTAAGGTCGTTAAAATATTTTTTACGGTATCCGGGTGGTAATTTTTACCGCTTATTTTTTTAAGATAACGATTCTGTAATGTAATCTCATGCTGTTTTTTTGGAACCGGATATACATCAACTATTTCGGATGAGATTTTTCCGCCGCAGATTTCTTTAATTAACAAGGCAGCCCTCTTCAAAACATTTACGGTATTGCTGATATCGACCCCTTTTTCAAAACGTATGGCTGCATCAGTTCTCAAGTTATGTCTGAAAGATGTTCTCCTGATATAAGATGGATTGAACCAGGCACTTTCTAAAAAAATATTCCTGGTTGTTTCTATAACGCCGCTTTCCAAACCGCCAAAAACACCACCAATGCACATAGGTTCATCGTATCCGTTGCTTATCATTATATCCTCCTTACTTAGCAAACGTATTTTTTCATCGAGTGTGATGAATTTAGTCTCGTCGGGAAATGTTTTTACTATGATAGAGTTACGTTTTATTTTATCTGCATCAAAGGCGTGTAGCGGTTGACCTGTTTCGTGAAGTATAAAATTGGTAATATCTACAATGTTGTTAATTGGGCGAACCCCTGCGCTCTTAAGTTTGTTTTGTAACCAAATGGGAGATGAAGAAATTGTAATTCCAGAAATGCTTACTCCCGAATACCTGCTGCAACCTTCCTCGTTTTCGATTGCAACAGTAATCTTAAGTGAAGTATTATCATTTTTGAAATTGTTATTAAATGGCGACACAACTTTAATATCGGTTTTGTTATGGTGGGAGAGGTAGGCGCATACATCTTTTGCAACGCCCATGTGACTCATTGCATCCATGCGATTTGGGGTAAGCCCGATTTCAAATATCCAGTCGCTATATGGTTTAAAATAATCAAATGCAGTTAGCCCTGCCTGAACTTCATTGGGAAGTACGATTATTCCCGAATGGCTTTCACCGATTCCAATTTCGTCTTCTGCACATATCATTCCGTTGCTTTCAACGCCGCGTATTTTGGCCTTTTTTATAACTAAAGGAGCCATATTTATTGGATAGATAGTGGTTCCCGCAGGAGCAATTATTACTTTTTGACCTGCGGCAACATTATTTGCACCGCAAACAATCTGGAGCGTTTCTCCATTTCCGTTACTAACAGTTGTGATTTTTAGTTTATCTGCATCGGGATGTTTCCCGCAGGTAATAACCTCACCCACAATTAAGCCTGCCAATGAGTTCTTTATTTCTTCATGAAATTCCAGGCTCTCCACCTCGAGCCCAACTGATGTTAAAATATCGGATAATTTCTGGGGGCTTTTTAGCATTTGGGAAGTTACTTCATCATCCGGTAAATATTCCTTAAGCCAATTGTAACTAATCTTCATGTATTTTTTTGAGAATGATCGTATTTTATGCTATAAAATTCAAAAGTAAGAAAGAAGACGCTAAGAAATGAAGCCGATTGTTTTTAAAGTCTTTTGTAACGCGGGTTTTGGAAAAATCACAAATCTTTCAGAAAAAAATACGCAAAATTTTTGGAGATTAACTAACTAATTTAATTGTGACGAGTTGCAAAAATCACCAATTCTTTTCTGCACAATGCTGTGTGAATTAATCCGCCAGAAAAACGGAAAAATATTTTAAATTGTGTATTACGGGCTATTTCTTGTTAATAAGAGGATTTTTTTTGGGAATTTAATGTTAATTGAAGTGGTATAAATATTAGGCCTTAACAATTTCTTTAAATAGGTATTTGTATTTTAACTTAGCCGCCCGATAGAAATTTTACTACACGAATTGCTCAATCTAACTTTATAAATAAAAGCGCCTTTTATATAATATTATGGATCTTACTAACCTCAACAAAGACAGAAAATCAAGGAGAAAAAATGGCTCTCTGGAACTCGGAACAATGATGTTCGGTAAAGTTCCTCCACAGGCAAAAGACCTCGAAGAGGCGGTACTTGGAGCTATAATGATTGAAAAAAATGCATTCGATGTCGTAATCGAAATATTAAAACCTGAATGTTTTTACCTGGAATCCCACCAGCGCATTTTCAGGGCAATGCAGGGGCTGCAACAAAAGAATTCTCCGATAGATTTGCTGACCGTTGTGGAAGAATTGAAGTTCAGAGAAGAGATCGACCTTGTTGGGGGGCCTTACTATGTAACCAGATTAACCAACGCTGTAGTTTCTTCAGCCAATATTGAAACACATGCCAGGATAGTGTTACAAAAATTTATTCAAAGAGAATTAATTCGGATAAGCGGAGAAATTATCGGCGATGCCTACGAGGATAGTACCGATGTGTTTGACCTGTTGGATGATGCGGAATCAAAACTTTTTGAAATTACAAATAATCACCTTCGTAAAGATTACGCCAGCATTGACACTGTCTTGGTAAAAACTATTCAGCGAATAGAAGATTTGCGTACACGACAAGACGAAATTACAGGGGTACCAACCGGCTTTTCTCTTCTTGATCATCTGACTTATGGGTGGCAACCCTCTGACCTAATTGTACTCGCAGCCCGACCTTCTGTGGGTAAGACAGCATTTGCACTTAACCTTGCCCGTAATGCTGCTCTTCATCCCACTAAACCTACCACGGTTGGATTTTTTTCACTGGAAATGAGTGCTGGCCAGTTAGTGCAAAGAATTCTTAGTGCAGAAAGCGAAATATGGCTTGAAAAAATTGCGAGAGGCCGACTGGAAGAGCATGAAATGAAACAGTTATACAAGAAAGGAATTGAGCGGCTTGCATCGGCACCAATACATATTGATGATACCGCTGCTCTAAATATTTTTGAATTGAGGGCAAAGTGCCGCCGGTTAAAAAATAAACACAATGTCGGCCTCATCATCATTGACTACTTACAACTCATGAGCGGTGCAGGTGAAAACAGGAACAGTAACAGGGAACAGGAGATAAGCCGTATTTCAAGAGATTTAAAAGGGTTAGCAAAAGAATTACAGATTCCCATTATTGCACTAAGCCAGTTAAGTAGGGAAGTTGAAAAAAGGAAAGAAGGAAATAAAATGCCGCAATTAAGTGATCTGAGAGAATCCGGTGCCATTGAACAAGATGCTGATTTGGTAATGTTTTTGTATCGCCCGGAATATTACGATATCACATCTAATGAAATGGGTGAAAGCAATAAAGGCGACACCCACGTGCGAATTGCCAAGCATCGTAACGGGCAACTGGAGACAATAAAACTCAAGGCATTATTGCATATACAAAAATTTATAGAAGACGACAACGATGATCTTAACAGAAGTCTTCCCCAAGGGGGAAATTGGAAACCTGTAAAAGATATAGACGGGGATGGAGCAAAGTTGTATATACAGAAGGGAAGCAAAATGAATGATGGCGAGTTTGATGATGATGCACCATTTTAGTAATACCAGACCCTGCAATTTTCAGTAATTCCTCAGCGTGATGCAATTGCCATTTTTTTTTGAAGAAAATTTACCTTGCGAAGAGACCTTTATATTAAGAGAAGAAACATCCAGGCATATTGTGCAGGTTTTACGGATGCGTGAGGATGAAAAACTTTTGATTACTAACGGTAAAGGACAGGTGCTTGCTACGAGGTTGGTAAAGGCGAATAAAAAAAATGCCGAAGTGCAAATAATAAGCAAAACCATAAGCCGCAAAATTGGTCCTCAAATAAGCATCGGGATTTCACCGATAAAAAACACAAATCGATTCGAATGGTTTTTGGAAAAAGCTACTGAAATAGGTGTGACTTCTATCCATCCGATTATATGTGAACGTACAGAAAAATCGCATTTCAGATTTGATAGAATGAAAAATATTATTGTAAGTGCCATGTTGCAATCACGCCAGGCATGGTTGCCCACATTACATGAACCCGTAAGATTTGGAATGATAATAGAACACGGGCAATACGAAAATAAATTTATCGCTCATTGTATTGACGACGAAAAAAAACATTTAAGTAACCAGGTAATTTCGGGCAAAGATGAAATAGTCCTGATTGGGCCAGAGGGCGACTTTACAAAAGAAGAAGTTTCGGCTGCATTAAAACGCAGTTATATTCCAATAAGTCTTGGAGAAACTAGACTAAGAACAGAGACCGCAGGAATTGTCGCTGCGGTCTTGTTATTAAATAAATCTATTAAATAGCTGTTATTATTCCTGCACTACTAGCCTAAAGCCATTACCATGAATATTCACGATTTCGATGCTGGGATCGTTTTTTAGATATTTGCGAAGTTTGGCTATGTAAACATCCATACTGCGCCCGTTAAAATAGGTATCACTTCCCCATATTTTTTTAAGCGCTGTTTCCCTAGGTAACAAATCGTTTTTGTATTCGCAAAGCATTTTGAGCAATTCATTCTCTTTAGGAGACAATGTCTGTACATCTTTGCCAACGCCTAACTGGCGCAACCTGGGATTAAAATGATATTGGCCCAAATCATACTCTGCATTCACTTCTTCACGATGCAATTCTTCATTGCGTTTTAAGATTGCTTTTATTTTATGTAACAACACATCACTATCAAAAGGCTTTGTTATATAATCATCTGCTCCAAGTTTATAACCTTTAATAATATCGTCCTTCATGGTTTTTGCAGATAAGAAGAACAAAGGCATATCAGGATCCACATTTCTTATTTCTTCTGCTACTGTAAAACCATCCATATTTGGCATCATTACGTCCAGCAGGCATATATCAAATTTTTCACGCTGAAAAGCAGCAAGGCCAAGCCTTCCGTCTCGTTCCAATACAACATCGTAGTCATTAAGCTCAAGATAATTTTTTAAGACCATTCCAAGATTTGGATCATCTTCACAAATTAGAATTTTAGGTTTTTTACTCTCCATAATCGTTTTTTTATTCTCAATAAAGGTATTTAGTTTTTATTAATTTGGTTTACATATTTGTATTGACTGCTAATTACAGCAAAATGGTTGCCTAAAAAGTTAAAACATTCTTATCATTTTCATTTTGAGTTTGTAACTTTCAAAAAAAAATGAAAAATGGCCAATAAAGATACATTTATACAAACGATAAAAAGCGGGTACACATTTCAGGGAGAAACTATAAAAATTGGTGCGGCTATGCTTGACGGTGAGGTTATAGCCGAAGCAGAAATTTTTCTTCCCTTAAAAACAATGAATCGTCACGGCCTGGTCGCTGGCGCAACAGGTACCGGTAAAACAAAATCTTTTCAAATGATAGCCGAAGGTCTGAGTGATGCAAGTGTTCCTGTTCTGCTCATGGATATAAAGGGAGACCTAAGTGGTATTGGTGCTGCTGGAAGTGTGAACGATAAAATCACCGGACGATACCAAGCATTAAAAATGGAATATAAGCCTTGCCCTTTTCCGGTTGATCTTCTTACATTAAGTCAGCAAAAAGGAGTTAGGTTGCGAGCTACTGTTTCCGAATTTGGACCGGTTCTTCTTACCAAGATTTTAGGATTGAATGACACACAGGGTGGTGTTGTCGCTATGATATTTAAGTATTGCGATGACAACAAACTTCCATTGCTTGATTTGAAGGATTTTATTAAAGTATTACAATATGTGGGCAATGAGGGCAAAGATGAATTGCAGGCTACTTACGGAAATATTTCCACAACCTCTACTGGCACGATTTTGCGTAAGGTTATAGAATTGCAACAACAGGGAGCGGACATTTTTTTTGGAGAGAAAAGTTTTGAGGTAGAAGATTTAATGCGAATTAGCGATGATGGCCGCGGAATGATAAGCGTTTTAAGAGTTACGGATATACAGGATAAACCAAAACTGTTTTCAACTTTTATGTTGCAAATGCTGGCTGAGCTATACGCCGTTTGCCCGGAGGAAGGTGATCTTGATAAACCCAAGCTGATTATTTTTATTGACGAAGCGCATCTTATTTTCCAGGAAGCAAGTAAGGCTCTGCTGGAAGAAATTGACACGATTATTAAATTGATACGATCAAAAGGAATTGGAATTTATTTTTGCACGCAAAATCCAATGGACGTACCTGCAAGTGTTTTAGGCCAACTGGGTTTAAAAATACAACATGCGCTAAGAGCGTTTACTGCTGCCGATAGAACTGTTATTAAACAAACGGCTCAGAATTATCCTGAGACAACTTTTTATAAAACGGAAGACCTGATTACGCAGTTGGGAATAGGCGAAGCATTAGTTACCATCTTAAATGAAAAAGGAATTCCTACGCCATTGGCCCAGGTAATGATGCTCACACCTCGAAGCAGAATGGATGTACTGACTGATGCTGAAATTGATGGAATAGTAAATCATTCAAAATTAGTGGCAAAATATAACCAGGTGGTTGACAGTAACAGCGCGTACGAAATGCTTACTGCAAAATTGCAACAGGCAGCCGCTAACGCAGCGGCAAACGTTCAAGCCTCTGCTAAAAGTGCAAAGCCAGAAGAAAGTACCTTAGAAAAGGTAGCCAACAACACAATAGTAAAAAGTATGATGAGAACAGCAGGAACTACAATTGTGAGAGGCTTACTGGGATCATTGGGCCTTGGTGGTAGAAGCAAAAGTTCCTCAAAAAGCTGGTTTTAATTTCGACCTTAATAATAAATTAGTACCTGTTTTAAAGTTTTAGAGTACTTGGGAAAGCAAACTATCTCACATTTTCCTAATACTCAACCGTATCTACCGCTAAATAAATTTAAATAGTAGAAACCCGTATTTTTAAAAAATTCCCACTAAAAATGTTGCTTAATAGTAATTTCCGTACTATCTTCGTCTCGGTTTTTCATAGGATATTGGATTTTAAAGCGGGACTAGATTTCTATCTGGGTCCCTTTTTTGTTTAAAGGACTATCCTGATTTTGTTTTAATTAATCCATCTTGTGTTATTGAAACAATATTTTCCTCCTGCAAAAAATGCAAAATCTTCAGAATTTTATTTTGGTTGAAATCCGGCATTTCGCGAATCAATTTTTTTGAATTTACAGGTTGTGATGCGATTAAATTTTCAATTCCCTCCCTGATTTTTTCGAATTCCTCTTTGTTAATGGGAATGTTTTTTTCACGAA
>Ga0134127_10003825_pt1 | contig 10861 bp, 8 predicted proteins | sample KB31753_FD_96459 | JGI IMG/M metagenome (GOLD analysis project Ga0134127, IMG submission 96459) | Terrestrial soil microbial communities with excess Nitrogen fertilizer from Kellogg Biological Station, Michigan, USA - KB3-175-3 | ecosystem: Environmental > Terrestrial > Soil > Unclassified ...
GGCGAGACCGAGTAGGGCGCGTGCGGCGCCAGGGCGAACCGGACATCGCCGCCCCGCGCCTGCGCATCCACCTCCGCCCGCGCCTGACGGGCGCGCGCAGCGGGATTCTCGACGTTGAAACCCAGCAGCTCGTAGAAGACGCGCGCCGGCATCGAGGCCTCGCGAAGCAAGGGTGCGGTCACCAGGGTGTTGGTGATGTCGCCGACCAGGCCGGTTCCACTTTCGCGCGCCTCGTCGATGCCCGCCCGCGCCGCCGCCAGGATCACAGGATCCTGCGGATTGGCGAATCGTCGCCGCGCCGCGATGATGGCCGCGATCCAGTCGAGAAACCTCGCCGACGGCGGGACCACGCCCCGCAGATAGGAGAGCTCGAGATGCGTGTGGGCGTTGACCAGAGCCGGGAGGATGACGGCGCTGCCGAGGTCGACGGCCCCGGATGTGGGAGTTGCGCTGACCGCCGCGATTCGGCCGTTCTCCAGCGCCACCCAGCCGTCGGCAATCGGATCGCCCGCGATCGGGAGGACCCAGTCGGCTTTGTAGACTGCCATGTATTGACGAATCTACGAATCTACGAATTTACGAATTTCAAATGCGTCAATTCGTCGATCCGTCAATTCGTCACTGTCCTGAGCTGCTTGCCGGCTCGACTGCGCGCCGGGTACTGGCGGAGCTCCTCCGGCACCGAGGTGTCGCCGTCCGCGCGCGCCTTGCCCAGCGCCAGCATTCGCGGCACGTCGCGCTCGCGGAAGATCGGATCCCCCAGGATCTGATAGTGCATGTTCCGCCGCTTTGGCATGAAGCCGGCGTCCTCGACATTCACGACGATCTCGACTTCGTCCATGCAGTATGCGGCCCCGGCCGCGCGGACGACGTTCTCCTCAATCATGACGCTGCCCATGTCGTTGGCACCGAAGGCAAGACTGAGCTGTCCGACCTTGCCGCCCTGCGTCACCCACGACGCCTGCAGGTTGTCGAAGTTGTCGAGCACGATGCGCGCCAGCGCCAGCGTCCGCAGGTAGTCGACGCCGGTCGCCTCGGTGCCGCCCCGTTCGGTGTGCTCGGGCTGATAGCTCCAGGTGATGAACGCCGTGAAGCCGCCGGTCTCGTCCTGCAGCTCACGCAGCCGCATCATGTGCTCGATGCGCTCTTCGTCCGTCTCCACCGTCCCATACATCATCGTCGCGGTCGTTCGCAGGCCGGCGCGGTGGGCGTGGCGCATGACGTCGAGCCATTCGTCGGCCGACGCCTTGCTGTAGCAGTTCAGAAGCCTGCGGACCCGATCGACGAGAATCTCGGCGCCGCCGCCGGGAATGCTGTCGAGACCGGCCGCAACGAGCCGGGCGATGACCGCGGGGACAGGAATCTGGTTGATCTTCGAGATGTGGAGCACCTCGGGCGGCGACAGCGCGTGCAGCTTGAAATCCGGGTACCGCGACTTCACGGCGCGGAACAGATCCTCGTACCACGCGATCGGCAGGTCGGGGTTGTGCCCGCCCTGGAGGAGAAGCTGGTTGCCGCCGACGGCGATGGTCTCGTCGATCTTGTGAAAGATCTCCTCGAATCCGAGCACGTAGCCCTCGGCGGACCCGACCGGCCGGTAGAACGCGCAGAAGTTGCATCGCGCGACACACACGTTCGTGTAGTTCACGTTGCGATCGATGATGTAGGTGACGATGCCGTCCGGGTGCTTCCGGGCGCGGATCCCATCCGCGAGCCGGCCCAGCACGTGCGTCGGCGCGTGACGATACAACTCGAGCGCCTCAGCCGCGCTGACGCGTCCGCCCTGCGACACCTTGTTGGCGATCTCCTGCACCATGTCTTAGGCCTGGAAAAACTCCAGACGACGCTTGCGCGGCGCCGCCTTTACGTCGGCGGCGTAGTCGAGAAACGTCTGCAGACCGCTGATTTCGCCGGGACCAAGCCCGTACTTCACATTATCCCTTAGATACGTCGCCGCCCTGGCCGTGGCCGCGGCGTTGCCGCGGCCATACTCGGCGGCAATGGCGTCGGTCGATCGTGCGCCCTCCTCTTGTGCCTCCTGCAGCCGGCGGACATCAGGCGGCGTGATGGCGCCCGCGCGCCCCGTCCACGCCGCATAGATGAACGGCAGGCCGGTCATCGCCGTCCACTCGGCCCCGAGATCGATCTTCTGGAGCCCGAACGCCGACGGGTCCGCTTCGAGCGCCGGGTCGCCGATCAGCAGCGCGGCGTCCGATTCACGCGTCATCGCGCCGAGGTCGGGGCCGTGCGGCACGAATTCCGGGTCGATGTGAAAGCGGTGACGGCACAGGACCTTGACCAGCGCCACCGACGTTCGCGAGCTGGTGTCGAGTGCAATTCGACGGACGGCCTCGATCGGTATGCGGGTGAACAGCGCTACTGAGGCCACAGGCCCGCGGGATCCGATCCCCACGCCAGGCACGAGCTGATAGTCGGCCGCATCCAGGTAATCGATCGACGGCACCAACCCGAGGTCGACTTCGCCCGCCTTCAGCAGCGCGGAACAGACCGAGGGAAAGTCATAGCGAATCCGCCACCGATCGGGTGCCCGGTCGAGCGCCCACGTCAGCGGCCGGGCGTTCAGGTAACTGACCGCGCCAAGTCTGACGGTCACGCGAGAACTGTGAAGCGGCCGTCGCGCTCGGCCGGTGAGAAGCCGGCCGCTTCGATATTGCGGCGCACTTCTTCGATTGGCGCCCGCCGGTGGCCGTCGGGCGCGTCGTCTGCGGCGGTGACGGCATCAAGGTCGTCGGCGCCAAAGGTCAACGCGACCTGCGCCAGCTTCGGGCCGTAGCGCGACCAGTCGACCTGGATAGACGGGATTTCCGGCGCGGTCAGCCGCGCCAGCGCAACGGCTTTCACGTCCGCGTATCCAGTGGTCGGGCGGAACGCTTGAAGCAACGTCGGTAATGGATTCAGCGTTTCTATGCACCCGTGCGCGGCCTGGAGCACGGCGGCGCGCGCAAAGAGGCCCAGACGCTCCGCGGCCGACGCGCTCTCGATCGTCAGCCGAAGCTGGTGGAAACCGGTCTTCGAAACGAGGCCGATGACCGAGTCGGGGATCAGGTCCAGCGGCAATTCAGAAATTGCATCCAGTCCCGCCGCCCGCAGCTCTTCGAGGGCGCGCGATACACCTCCGCCTTTGGCCGATGCGATGCGATCGATGTCGCTCCACGTAAAGCCCGCCACGGTCCGATCGCCCGCGACCGCTCTGGCGCTGCGGACGGCAGCCACGGCAACGTCCAGCGTCGCAGGTACGCCCGTAAGACGGACTTCGTGTGCCGCCGGGGCCACCGCGTCGGCGAACGACCGATCACACGCGCAGGATGCCACGCGCAGATAGGTGACGCGTGTGCCTCGGAGCCGGCGGCGCAGCGCGTCGGCCAGCATGCCCAGCGGCAGAATGTCTGGCGCGTCGGCAAGAGCGGCGAGCTCGTCTGCCGAGAGACGGCTGCCGGCGCTGACGCGATCGAGCAGCGTGTCGAAAGTGGAAAACGACGCCATCACATCTTTTCGGCGACGAGCGTCGCCAGAGCAAGCGCGGCGCGGCCGGCCCGCCCGGTCACCGCCGGCTGGCGTTTGTTGCGGACCGCGTCGACGAAATCCGCCAGTTCGCGCCGCAGCGGTTCGTCGCCGGCAACCTCGACGCGACCGCCCTGGATGACGGGGCGTCCGCCGTTCTGAGGCACAAGCCGGTAGATCTCGAGTTCCTGCGCCGCGTAGTCGATGGACACATAGGAATCGTTCTGGAAGAAGCGCGCCTTCCGGACCCGGTCCCGGCTGATCCGGCTGGCGGTGACATTCGCGATGCAGCCGGACGCAAACCGCAGGCGAGCGTTGGCAATGTCGACGCGTGGCGTGAGCACGTTCACCCCGATGGCCTCCACCGACGTCACCTCCGACTGGACCATCGCCAGCAGGATGTCGAGGTCGTGAATCATCAGGTCGAAGATGACGTCGATGTCCAGGCTGCGCTCGGGGAATGTGCCCAGCCGGTGAATCTCGATGAAGCGCGGGCTCGTCACCAGCGGCACGGCCGCCGCGACCGCCGGGTTGAACCGCTCCGTGTGCCCGGTCGCCAGGATGGCACGACGCGCGTCGGCCGCCGCGATCAGCCGATCGGCCTCTGCCAGGCTCGCGGCCATCGGCTTCTCGACCAGCACTGCGGCGCCGCCGTCGATGAACGCCAGCGCGATATCCACGTGCGACGCGGTCGGCGTCGCGATCGTCACCGCATCCACGCGGCCGATCAGCGACGACGGATCGGTCAAGGCGGCGGTCGCGTACTTGGTGGCGATTTCCGCCGCGCGGTCAGGCTTGGTGTCGACGACGGCGACCAGATCGGCCTCCGGCATGGCCGCCAGGATGCGAGCGTGGTGCTGGCCGAGATGGCCCACGCCGATGACTGCAATCCGAGTCTTGCTCATTCGGTGGCGCGTCCGACGATGGAAATATTTGCCTCGTTCGCCGCCGCGATCACGGAATCGCCGTCGAGCATGAGCGTTCGCCCTGCATCGATCGACAACGCTGACGCGCCGGCGACACGCATGGCCTGAATGGTCGCAAATCCGATCACGGGAACGTCGAACCGCATGTCCTGTTTCGGCTTGGCGACCTTGACGACGCGAACGCCCGGGCCCGCCAGGTGCCCGGCGCGCGCGATCACCTCGTCGGTGCCTTCCATCGCCTCCACCGCCACCACCGCCTGGTGCTTGACCGCAATCGTCTGCCCGATGTCGAGGCCGGCGATGGCGTCGGCCATACGGTAGCCGAACGCGAAATCCTTCTGCTCGTCGGCATCCGGGGCGCGGCGGGTCAACACGCCCGGCCTGGCGAGCAGCGGCTGCAGCAAGGCGGTGGAATCCATCAGCTCGATGCCGCGCTCGCGCAGCACGTTCGCGACCGCGCCGATCAGGCCGTCGGTGTTCTTCGACGCGAGCCGCGCCAGCACGCTGACGAAGAGCAGGTCCGGCACGATCCCGCCCGAGAAGATTTTGGTGTGCTTGACCTGCCCGGCCATGACGGCATGCGTCACGCCGCCATCCTGCAGCACCGAGACGCACTTGCCGAGCTGGCCGAGTGAAATCCAGTGGATCGCAGAACCGTGACGCGCGGCTGCGTCATTGAGCTCGGGAAACGCCTCTTCCTTCGCCGCCACGATCGTGACGTCGTGCCCCTGCTCGCGCGCGGCGTCCAGCACCAGGAAAGGGAACCTGCCGTTGCCGGCAATGAGACCGAGCTTCATTCGTCGGCGACGAGCTCCTCGGTGCGCCGCGTCGGCTTCCGCAGGATGACGCCGCGCTGCGAGCTGCGGATGAAGTCGACGAGGTAGCGCACTTCCGGAGAGGTGAGGCCCGGGTCCTGCTCGATCTGGACGAGCGCCCGCGTCGTGTTGAGCTTCGACGTCAAGAGATAGCGATAGGCGCGTTTGAGCTGGCTGATGGTGTCGGGCGTGAACCCGCGCCGCGCCAGGCCGATGCCGTTGAGGCCGTAGATACGGGCCCGGTTCCCGACCGATTTGCCGAACGGCAGCGCGTCCTTCGTGACGACCGAGTAGCCGCCAACGTAGGCATGACGGCCGACGCGGCAGAACTGATGGACGCCGGAGTACGCGCTGATGGTCGCGTAGTCCTCGACCGTGACGTGGCCGCCGAGCGTGGCGCCGTTGGCAAAGATGATGGAGTTGCCGATCCGGCAGTCGTGCGCGACGTGCACGTAGGCCATGAACAGGTTGCCGTCGCCGATCGACGTGTGGCCGCCGCCTCCCAGCGTCCCGCGGTTGATGGTGACGAACTCGCGGAAGGTGTTCCCGCGTCCGATGGTCAGCCGCGTGCGTTCCCCTTTGTATTTGAGATCCTGCGGGGCAAGCCCGATCGACGCCATCGGATAGACGCTCGTATCGTCGCCGATCTCGGTCCACCCGTCGATCACCACCGACGCCCCGATCCGGCAGCGCTGACCGATCACGACTTCCGGTCCGATCGTGCAGTGCGGTCCGATGGTCGTGCCGGCGCCCACTCGGGCGGAGGGATGCACGATCGCGGTCGGATCGACATACGCGGCCCCCGGGTCGATCGCGAGCAGCAGATCCGCCTCGGCCACTGGCTGATCGTCGACGAAGGCGATCGCCCTTGCCTTCGCCAGCCGCGTGCGAAGGCGGCCCAGCTGGACCTCGAGGCGCAGCCGATCGCCCGGGACCACCTGCCGCCGGAACTTCGCGTTGTCCACGCCCCGCAGCCACACGCGCGCTGTGCGCGGGGCGTCCGCGCGGTCGAGCAGCAGCACGGCGGCCACCTGCGTGAGCGCCTCGATCATGAGGACACCCGGCATCAGCGGCGCGCCGGGGAAATGGCCCTGGAAGAACTCCTCGTTGACGGTGACGTTCTTGACCGCCACGAGCCGGTTGCCCGGCTCGTGTTCAGCCACTGTGTCGATCAGGAAAGAGGGATAGCGATAGTAGACGCGGTCGAGCAGCGCGGGAAGGTCAAGCGTCACGGAAACACGACGATCCTACTTGGGCGCCGGCGCGGCCGGCTTCGGGGCCGGAGCTGCCGCCGCCGGTTTCGGCGCCGGGGCCGCCGCCGGCTTCGCCGCCGCGCCGCCGCCGACGGCATCGAATTTCTGGATCACCTCGGTCGTGATGTCGAGTGCCGGATCGGCCCACACCAGTCCGCTGTCAACGACGCTGAAGAGCATGTGCAGCCCCTTGTCGTTGGCCACTTCCTGGATGATCGGCGTCAGCCGCACCTGGAACTCGTCCTGGAGCTGCTGCTGCAGGGTGGTGACGTCCTGCTGCGCGTCCTCGGTGAAGCGCTGAATGTCGATCTGCTGCCGCTCGATGTCCTTCTGGAGCTGCGCCGCGGCATTCGCGCTCAGCACGCTGGCGCCCGCCTCGAGCTTCTGCTGCGACGCCTGGAGCGCCTTGTTCTTCTCGTTCAGCTCGTTGACCTTCTGCTGGTTGAGCGCCTGGACCTTGCCGGCGAGCGTCTTGCCCGCGGCCGACTCCGCGGCGATGCGCTGAATGTTGACGAAGGCGTATTTCGTCCCCGTCGGGAACGGCCGCTGGACCGGCGGCGCCGGAGCCTGCGCGGCCGCGGGCGGGGTCGCCGGCGCCCCTTGCGCCGCAAAGGCCGGAGCAGCACCCAGCATCACGCTGAGCGCGGCAGCACCAAGAAACACTCTCATCACGTCGCTATCCTTTCACTACCGACTACCGAATTAGAACGTCGAGCCCACCGCGAATCGGAAGACGAAGCTCTTCGCCGGCCGCAGGTTATTGTCGCGCACGCCCTCCCGCTGCGGGTTGGAGGCAAAGATCAGGCGGAACGGCACATTGAGCACCGGCATGAAAAACCGGACTTCGGCGCCCGTGGATGTGCGGAACTGGTCCATCGCGAACGACTGCCGCTCGTCGGCGACCTGGCCGGCGTCGTAGAAGAAGATCAGGCGCACCTGCGAGACGATCGACAACATGTACTCGGCGTTGAAGAGGAAGCTCTTGTTGCCGCCGAGCACGAGACCGGTCGTCGGATCGGCCGGGCCGATCGACCGGATGTCGAAGCCGCGGACAGTGTACTCGCCGCCCATGAACAGCTTTTCGAAAATCGGCAGCGTGGTCGTCTTGCGGACCGGCGCGATGAACTGCGTCTGCCCGCGGATGCCGAACGAGGTCCGCGAGGTATGCCGCCAGAACTTGATCAGCTCCGCGGTCGGCTTGTAGAACTGCGTGTTCCCGCCGAGCATCGCCAGATCAATCGACAGCGTGATGCGCTTGCCGACGTTCGGGAAGATCGGATTGTCGACCGTGTTATGGACGAAGGTGGGAATCACCTTGCTGACGGTGCGTCGGCCGCCGGCGCCGATCAGCAGCGAATCGAAGATGAACGGATTCCGCTGGATGCTTTGCAGAACCTCTTCGCTGAGGCCTGACCCCTGCAGGTTGTCGAGCGAGATGGTCGAGCAACCATTCGGATCGAAGTTGCCTTCGGCGTCATAAATGCAGAACGGATCCAGGAACGCCTCGTTCAGGTCGCTCATCCGCACCTGCTCATAAGCGTAATTCAGGAACATCCGGCTGAAGTCGGCCACCGGGAACCCGAACGTGAGGTTGCCGCCGGTCGATTTCTGCGTGTAGTAGCCGATGTAGTGCAGCGCGCGCTTGTAGACGTCGAAGCCGCCCGTGATGTTGCGGTCGAAGAGGAACGGCTCTGTGAAGGCGAGCTGATAGTTCTGCGCCCGGTCGCCCGCCTGCAGCGAGACTGTGAGGCTCTCGCCGCGGCCGAGGAAGTTCGCGGTCTGGAACGCGAGCTGGCCGAAGACGCCCTCGTACTGCGACACCCCCGCCCCGAACGTGAGCTGGTTGCGGTTCTGTTCCTTCAGGTTGAGCGTGACATCCACCATGCCGTCGCGTCCGGGCGTCTTTTCGACCTTCTGCGCGTTCTGGTCCTGCTCGTTGATCTGCTCGAAGTAGCCGAGCTGATTGAGGCGGCGGACGCTGTACTTGAGCGCCTCGGTGTTGAAGACGTTGCCCTCGACCAGGCGCATCTCACGGCGGATCACGTTATCCCGCGTGGTCGTGTTACCGACGAAGGTGATCCGGTTGACGAAGTACTGCTTGCCTTCCTGCAGCCGCATCGTCACGTCGACCGTGGGCGCCTGCCCGGCTTCCGGCACCGCCTGCAGCGCGAGGGGCACCGCTGCGTTGGCCGCGTCGGGGAAGCTCAAATCCGGAAACCCGGTGAACTCCATGTAGCCGCCGGCGCCGTAGATCTCGCGCGCCTTGATCAGGCCGTCGCGCACGTCCTTCTCGTTGTACCAGTCGCCGACCTTGACTTTGAAGAGCGGCGCCAGCGCCTCGCTCCTCACCACGGTGTTGCCGTCGATCGCGAAGGCACCCACGCGATGCCGCTTTCCTTCGGTGATCGGAATCCGCAGCTGGATCCACTGCGTCTTGCCATCCTTCGCGTCCTCGAGGACCTTGATCTCCGGCTGGCCGACCTGCGCCTGCACGTAGCCTTCGTTGCGGTAGTAGCTCTGGATGAGATCGGCGTCGGTCTCGAACTTCGCTTCCTGGTAGGTGCCGCCGCGGGTGATCCAGCCCCAGAACGGGTTCGGCGCCTTGTTGTCCTTCATCTTGCGGCGCAGCGTCCCGTCGCTCTTCTCCATGTTGCCGAGGAACTCGACGTTCCGGATCTTGATCTTGGGACCTTCAGTCACGCTGAAGGTGACGTTGACCAGCTTGGGGCCGCCCGCCACCGCCGTGACCGTATGGGACACGCGGGCGTTGGTAAAGCCCTTCTCCGCCATCATCTCGCGGAGCACCGTCTCGATGCGGCGAATCGTCCCGTTGTCCACGAACGTATCGAGCCGCATCTCGATGCTGCGCGCACGGAGCTGCTCGTCCACCTTTGCCCGATCGCCAATCGGCTTGATGCCTTCGTAGGTGACGACCTTGACGCGCTCACGCTCCTCCATGTTGTAGGTCACCAGCTTGCCGGTGACGCCATTGGAGAAGGTGTAGTCCTGCGTCTCGATCGACAGGTCGCTCAGGAAGCCGGTCGCCCACAGCCGCTTGTGATCCGCCACCGCGATCTGCTCCGTCGCGTCGTTCCACGGCGTCCAGATGTTCTGCGTCGGCTGGCTGCGCTGCTTGAACAGCTCCATGTAGTAGAGGTAGGTCTGGGCATCGACGGTCGAGGCGTTGCCCTGGCTGGGAAAGCAGACGGCGATCAGATAGAGAACCGGACCGGACCCCGCCGGTGGCAGGGTCGCGGGGGCTGGCACCTGCTGGCCGCAAATCGTAGGCGCTCCCCCCTCGCTCGCCGCAACCGCTTGGGGCGAAGGCGCCTGGGCCGGCGCGGCCGAAGGCAGCGTCTGGGCGAACGCGCTTGACGCACACCCGCCCAGCAGGGCCGCGAGGGCCAGAACGCGCGCGGAGTACTTGGTCATGATTTCGAAGATCCTGTAGAAACGCCTTAGTTTACAGGATCTTAGACGTATGGGGCCAGCGCGTGGCCGGGCTGCGTGGGAGGGCGGGTTCCGCGAAGCGGACCCGCCTAGCTCAAACGGCGGCCGGCGGTCAGTTCACCAGCGGGACGATAGGACAGTTGCCCGCCTTCGAGGAACACCTCAACTTCGCCGTCGCGCAGGTTGCCGCGAATCAGCTCCTCGGACAGCGGATCCTCGACGTAGCGCTGGATTGCACGGCGCAGCGGCCGTGCGCCGTACGACCGGTCCTTGCACGTGACGTCGATGATCCAGTCGACGACATCCGGCGCCAGGGCGATCTTCATCCGGCGGTCGATCAAGTTGGCGTTCAGCTGTTCGACCAGCAGTGCCATGATCCGCCGCAGGTCGTCGTCGGTGAGCGCCTCGAACACGATGATTTCGTCGATCCGGTTGATGAACTCGGGGTTGAAGGTGCGCTTCACTTCGCCGAGCACCATGTCGGTCACGTTCTTGTCGATCGTGCCGGAATCGCTGGCCTGGAAGCCGAGCGACGCCTTCTTCTGGATGAAGCGGGCGCCGATATTCGACGTCATGATGATGATCGTGTTCTTGAAGTTCACCCGGTTGCCGAGGCCATCGGTGAGGTGGCCGTCCTCGAACACCTGCAGAAGGATATTGAAGATATCCGGGTGCGCCTTCTCGATTTCATCGAGCAGCACCACTGAATAGGGGTTGCGCTTCACCTTCTCGGTAAGCTGTCCGCCTTCCTCGTGGCCGACGTAGCCCGGAGGCGAGCCAATCAGCTTCGAGACGGAGTGCTTCTCCATGTACTCGGACATGTCGAAGCGGATGAGCGCGTTGTCGCTGCCGAACAGGAAGTTGGCGAGCGCGCGCGCGAGCTCGGTCTTTCCAA
>Ga0134127_10003826_pt1 | contig 10860 bp, 10 predicted proteins | sample KB31753_FD_96459 | JGI IMG/M metagenome (GOLD analysis project Ga0134127, IMG submission 96459) | Terrestrial soil microbial communities with excess Nitrogen fertilizer from Kellogg Biological Station, Michigan, USA - KB3-175-3 | ecosystem: Environmental > Terrestrial > Soil > Unclassified ...
CGCATTCGACAACCCAAGCCACGAAAGTCCCCGCGGATCATTCTTCGCTAAGATGTGGAGGAACCCAGGTGGAAAACGAGCGTGAGGATCGGCTGCGCCGACGGATAGAAGAACTGGTGCGAATGCGCGTGGGCTTGCTAGAGCAAGACATCAGCCGGCTCCAACGGGAAGTAAACGAGTCATTCACCCGTTTGCTCGAGCAGACTGATGTAGCGGCTTCGATGCCCGATCAGGATGAGGCATTTGCACAGATCGCCGCTGAAGTGACCGCGGAGATTGATCACGCCGGAGCGGAGAGCGTGAGACTCGGCGCGGATATTGCCCTACTCAGGGACTCGGTAGCCGAACTCGATCTTCAACGCACTCAGGCCGAAGTTCTTAACACACTGGTGGCCCGAGCCGCGAACTTCGCTCCTCGGGTTGTGCTGTTTGTCGTCAAGAGCGGGAACGCCGTTGCATGGGCTGCTCGCGGACTGGATGACAGTTCTGTTAACACCTCGATCAGGGGGACTTCAATATCTCTGGAGTCCGACACAGTTCTCAAGGCGGCACTCAACTCACAACAATCGTATTATGGGTCGCCGGATCTTCAGTCCGACAACCAGGCGCTATTTGCGCGGCTTGGCAAGATTCGCCCTGAACGAGTTCTCACGGTCCCGTTGAAGGTCCGAAGCAAGACGGCGGCGCTTATTTACGCCGATTCCGCCGAACGCGGTGAAGTAGCAACCAACGTCGAAGCCATTGAACTGTTGGCTCATACGGCCGGGCTTGTGGTCGAACTGGTATCGCTTCGCGCGAGGATGTCCGAGGCCGCTCAACCGGCTAAACAGCCTGCCGCGCCAGAGCCACCCCCTGCCGAACCGGTCGCGGCGACTACCGCAACCTTTGTATCGGAGTCGGTTCCGCCTGCTCGCTCCACTCCGGCGGATTTCGGCGTTCCCAGGGAGCGCGCCGATGATCTGCGGTCACCCTCGCCAACGTATTTCAGACCATCGGTCGAGCCGGAGCCGGTACCCCAGGTTCCATCCTACAAACCCGCCAACGGCGCGATGAACGAGGACGAAAAAGCGCATAACGATGCGAGACGCTTCGCGCGTTTGCTTGTCAGCGAGATAAAACTCTACAACGAGCAGAAGGTGGCGGAAGGACGGCGAGGCGGCGATCTGTATGATCGCTTAAAAGAGGATATTGACCGCAGCCGCCAGATGTATGAAAAACGAGTGACCTCAAGCGTCGCGGCCAGGTTCGATTACTTTTACGATGAACTGGTGAGCACTCTGGCTGAAGGGGACCCATCAAAGCTTGGTTCGGACTGTCCCGGCCCAACGGTGGCCGCTACAACTTAATCGAATTGTCGCTTAAGACCTCGGACCATATCTTTGACCTCCTGGCGAACCGCCACAAATGGTATGAACTTCATACCAATCGGTCATTGATTTTCTCACGACGCTTCGTCAATAATCCCATTAGCCCCATTTTGAGTCCGACTGTCGCGCACGCCAGCTTCGAGGAGCATCATGCCTAGTCCAATCAGTCGATTGTTGTTGAGTGCGCAGCGACGTTCAGCACGCTTGCTGCTGGCTCTGCTTGCCTTTAGTCTCCTGACCCCGATGACCGTTTCGTGTCAGCGTAGCGGGGCGAACCCTGATAACGGCATCGAAGAGCTTCGCGGATTGGTGCGCGGAGCGTCTGGCCGACCCGCCGCCGCCGAGTTGACCCGGGTCGAGACGCGATACCCGCGAACTCGCGCGGGCGCGCTCGCCCGATTCCTGCGGGGCTACCTTTACTACGGTTCTCAAAACTATCCCGCAGCGGTCGAAGCACTCGACGGTCAGGCAATAGGCGCAACGACATCACTCGGCGATTACGCTTACTTTTATCGGGCTGAGAGCGAAGCAGCCAACGACGGAAAGAGCGCTGCTCGCCGAGACTACGAGACTGTCTACGCCAGGTATCCCGACTCATTGAGAGTTCGAGAAGCCAGGCTTCGGGCGGCTGAGATGGCAATCGCTCTCGGCGACCCGTCGAGCGCAATCAAGGATCTCGCGCCAATGGTCGAGGCAAACGATGCTGATGCCAGCCACATTACGGCTCAAGCTTACGAGGCAATGGGCAATCGAGATCGGGCTGTCGAATCGTATCGGAGGATTTACTTCGAACTGCCGGCGACCAGCGCGAGCGTGACAGCGGAGGCTCGGCTGGCGGCGCTGGGGTCACCTCCCAAGGAGAATCCCGGCTCGTTCGCAGAAGAGCGCTCTCGAGCCGACGGGTTATTTCGATCCGGGCAGTACTCCGAAGCCGCGGCCGCATATGATCTACTGCTGACACGCTCCCCTGATGCGGACCGGATCGATGAAATTCAGCTTCGTCGCGGCATTAGCCTGCTCAACTCCAAGCAGCCCGCGGCGGCGGTCACAGCGCTCATTCGAGTGAGCGATCGCAGTGCGGAACTGCGCTCCGAAGCGATGTTTCACCACGCCGAGGCTCTCAGGCGAGCAAGTCGATCAGCCGAGTCGTCAGTGGCGGTCGATCGCCTGCTAGGTCAATATCCCAGGAGCCGCTGGGCGATTGAAGCTTTGTACGCCCTCGCTACCCAATTGAACAAGCAGGACAGGGGAAGCGAAGCGGCCACGCGTTATCGCCAGTTGCTCACTTTGTTCCCGAAGAGCTCGTACGCGCCAGAAGCGTCCTATAATCTCGGTTGGCTGGCGTATAAAGCGAAGGGCTACACCGACGCCGCGCGCATCCTCCAGCAGCATCTTGCAAGCTATCGCTACCCGGACACCAAATTCATCGGCGAGGCTTGTTTGTGGGCCGCCAAGTCTGAAGAGAGGTTGGGGCACAAGTCGCGAGCGCTGGCATTGTACGAGCTTGTGAATGAGCGGTATCGCTACGGCTACCACGGCTACATCGCCGGCCTCCGCTCCGCTGCGCTCCGAAGCGCGGACCCGTCACTCAAGCCCGAAGCCGCGAAGCCAGGCTCCGATCTTGAGAGCATTCGCGGTAACGTAACCTACGTCGAATCCATTCGTGAGACCGCTAACGGATCGGAGTCGGCTCGAATCGCAAAAGCGAACGATCTGGAAGTGATAGGCCTCGACGAGCTGGCGGTCAGAGAGCTGAATAAAGCCCTGGAAGCGGCTCCGGAGTCTCCCAGGATCAATCTCAGACTTGCTGAGCTCTACTCGCGCCGTGGCGAAAATTTTCAGGCGACGCTAGTGCTAAGAAAGGGTTATCCCGACCTGTACTCCTATCGTGAGTCTGATGTGCCGCGCGAAGCGTGGGAAATATTTTTCCCGCTTGTCGCGTGGGGCGCGATCAAGGAAGAGGCCAAACGGTACGGCATCGATCCTTATGTCGCCGCCGGGCTTATTCGACAGGAAAGCGTTTTCAATCCAAACGCGACTTCGCGGGTCGGCGCTCGAGGACTGATGCAAGTGATGCCCGCCACCGGCCAGTTGGTTTCAAAGCGGCAGGGTGGCGGAACGATCACCGCAGCCGATCTATACAACCCGCTGTTAAACATCAAGCTGGGCATGAACTATCTTGCTCAGGTGCTGGGGCAGTTTGGCCGGATCGAGTATGCAGCTGCGGCTTACAACGCGGGGCCGGCTCGAGCACAGAGGTGGATCGCCGAGCGCGGTTCTATGGATATTGAAGATTGGATCGAGAACATCCCGTTCTCAGAGACTCGAGGATATGTTCAAGGCGTTCTACGCTACGCTGCGAACTATCGCCGGCTTTATAAAGAATGATCCGGGGCACCTGGCGCAGCCTGGGAGCGCAGGCATCCTGCCTGCCGCAATCGAAAGCAGGCGAACGAAAGCAGGCAGGATGCCTGCGCTCCCAGGCTGCTCCCAGGCTGCACTCGCAGAGTTCGGAGCTCAAAAGTGGCAGAAGATACATTGCGGACGCGCGCCAGCGTTCTCGGCAGGATAACCACCTTCCTTATCCTGGTTCTTTGGCACTCAGTTCCTCAAATAAAATCGGAACCTCAACAGGGCGCCGGCTCATCCGGAAAGTCTGCGGCGGTTACCCGCCCACGCACCGGAGCATTGAAAGTAGTCACCGGACAACCTGAATCGGTCGTGTTCATCAATAACGTTCGTCACGGAACGACCGGTCAGAATGGTGAGCTCGATCTTCCTCGGGTGATGGCCGGGTCTTATCCGGTTCGAGTAAGAACCGTTGGCTATGCTGACTGGAGAGGCTCAACCATAATCGCAGCCGGCGGAAGCAGAACGTTGAGAGTAACTCAGCAGCAAACCGGCGACGAACCTACGTTGCGTTATCAGAAGGCCGAGGCGCTCCGAGACAAAGGAAAGAACAGAGATGCGGTTGAGGAATACAAACAGGCTCTGGCGCTACGTTCAATGCCAGAAGCACGGATCGGGATGGCGCGAAGCTTGATAAGCCTACAAGACTTCCAGGGGGCAGAAACTCAGATTCAAGAGGCGATAAAGGCCGGGGCTGGCACCCACCTGGAAGCTCAGACGGTGCTCGCCAATCTTCGCCGGAATCAGGGACTGGTCGAAGAATCGATCGTAGAGTACAGAAAGGCGCTTCGACTTGCGCGTGGCAATGCGTTCGAAGCCCATATCGGGCTGGCGATCGCGCTCAATGAGCAAGGCAGCGTCGATGAAGCGGTCAAAGAATATCGAATCGGAATAATCCAGGACATGGAGACCGAGCCCATTCTGTACTATCAGCTGGCGGAAATTCTCGAAAAGGCGAACCGAAACAAAGAGGCGATCGACGCATATCGCAATTACTTGCGGCTCGACCCCGAGGGCGAATATGCTTCGGCAGTCGAATCGATCATCGAGAGATTGAAGGAAGAAAGCCCGCGATAGTATGAGTTTTTTGTTTCTGGTTTCTGGTTCGAAGGAGCTTTTTTGAGCGGCAACACCCAAACCAAAACCAGAAACCAGAAACTAGAAACTAGAAACTCCAGACAATGTCCAAACAAATCATTTCCCTCAAGGCAGAACAGTTTACCGAATCGGTGATCCGCGAGATGACCCGCCAGGCGAATCTGTACGGGGCGATCAACCTTTCGCAGGGCTTTCCTGATTTCTCGGCGCCCGAAGAAATAAAGCTCGCCGCTTGCGACGCGATAATGGCAGACGTAAACCAGTACGCGATCACCTGGGGCGCCAAGAGGTTTCGCGACGCGATCGCCGAAAAATCTTCCTGGTATCTGGGTCTCGAGGTCGATCCCGAGCGTGAGATCACAGTCACCTGCGGATCTACCGAAGCGATGATCGCGGCGTTGATGGCGATCGTTAATCCCGGCGACGAAGTCATCGTTTTTGAACCGTTCTATGAGAACTACGGGCCCGATGCGATCCTGTCAGGCGCAACGCCGCGCTATGTGACACTGCACGCGCCCGACTGGTCATTTGATCCAAATGAGCTAGCCGCGGCGTTTAACGACAACACCAAAGCGATCATCATCAACACTCCGAACAACCCAACGGGGAAGGTCTTTAGCCGCGAGGAGCTGCAAACCATCGCCAATCTCTGTCACAAGTGGAACGCGATCGCGATCACCGATGAAATCTACGAACACATCCTGTTCAACGACAAGAAGCACATCGCCATGGCAACGCTGGATGGAATGCGCGAACGCACAATCACCATCAACGGGCTCTCGAAGACTTATTCGGTCACGGGCTGGCGCGTCGGCTACACGATAGGGCCGCCGGAAATCACTCAGGCGATTCGCAAGGTCCACGACTTCCTGACTGTAGGCGCTGCCGCACCGTTACAGGAGGCGGGTGTTCGCGCATTGAAGCTGCCTCGTTCGTACTACGACAATCTCCAATCGGATTATGCCGTGCGGCGGAATCGGCTTCTGCCGGTGCTGAAGGAGGCGGGCTTCCGTTGCTTCGATCCGGACGGCGCCTACTATGTGATGACCGACATCAGCGCCTTCGGCTATGCGGATGACGTCGAGTTCTCCAGGTTTTTGGTTAAGGACGTCGGCGTCGCGGTCGTGCCCGGAAGCAGCTTTTATCATGTGCCGGCTTTGGGGCGATCGCAGGTGAGGTTCACGTTTTGTAAGAGAGACGAGACTCTGACCGCAGCCGAAGAACGGTTGCAGAAGCTCAAATCGATCGCGCGGTGAGTCACAGCCGATCGTACACGTTCAACTCAAGCCGCCCCCGTTCGACTTTCGGAGTAATTTGATCAGCCGCCGCCAGGCTTCCTCCTCCTGCCCCTTGAGCGCGCGGCCAGATCCCTCCACAATCGTGCCGATCTGGTCTACAACTGCGAAGTAGTCCAGTTTCTTCCTAAGTTGATTCAGATCCGGATGTCCGTAGCGTCGCGCCACCTCGCCGACGAATTCGGGACCGAAGTCGACGTACAGGTACATAAAGTCATAGTCCGAGTCTCCCCAGCAGACATCGCCAAAGTCGATGATCCCAACAATCGAGTCGTACTGAGCCAGGATGTGTTCTCCGCTGAGATCGGCGTGCAGCACTGAAGGTCGAAACACCGTGATGGCTGGAGTACTTAGATAGTTTTCGAATTTCTCCCGCAATGCATTAGCATCGGATGGCTGTAGACTCGGTACGATGTGACGTTCCGCATGAGCGAGGTATTCCTCCGCGAGCAACCGCGGGTCTTCACTGGGCAGGAAGCTGAGCTCGGCGCTCGGTTGTAGATTGTGCAGCGATTGAAGGAACGTGGCGAGAACATCGGCCGCCGCCGCCCGGTTCCTCGCGGTTAGAGCACTCATGTCAAGTGACTCACCTCGGAGGTACCGATACACTGCGTAGCCATAAGCTGCCGCTGCCGAATCAGGAGCTACGTTTAGGTACGCCGGGACGGATAACGATAATTTACTTCCAGCGTGCGATAGGAACTCTATTTCTCGCTCGAGCTCTTGCCAATCCTCCGCTTGCTTAGGGAATCTAAAAACAAGCTCGTTGTTCACGAGGTAGGCCCGCGAGGTCCACCCCTCTCCCAGGAGCCGAGATGACCGTATCGTTAAGCCGCGATTCTCGAGCTCGATCCTTTCCCAATCAGGCTCGGTCATAGGTGATGAGCGGCGGCGGCTGTCGTTGGATGGTTAAACGCATATTTCACACTTGAGCGCGTGAGGGAGTTCGAATCAGATCGGTCATCAGTAAAACCATTTCCGGCTCGCTGCACAGCAGATCCTTCAACGTAGTTCTCGTCAGAACCTGATCCACAGCAATTTGCAACGCTTGCCACAACGATCGAATAGAACAATCAATAGAATGCGTGCACAGGCTTTCGGCTCCGGCGTGCCGCTCACAGAAACCGGATTCAAACAAGCGGCCGCCCAGCAGCTCGAGGGCTTCGCCGGCGGTGATCTGCTCGGCCGGACGCGAAAGCGTATATCCGCCGGCTGCTCCGCGCGCGCTTGTAACCAACCCTCCTTGCCGCAGGATGCGCATCAACTTCGCGACGTACTCGGGTGAGATGCCTTCGGCGCGGCTGATCTCGGAAATGGTTAAGCTCCCGCTGTCGCCCTGCGCGCCGAGCCGCAACAAACATCGGAGCCCGTATTCTTCCTGTGCGCTAAGTTTCATGATCAACTCCTAAGACAATTCAGTTCAGGGTTCAGAGTCGTCGTGTTTCCTGCTTGCATTCGATCAAACCACTCTTAGGCTAGGCTTCAAACCCTGAACTCTGAACTCCCATCTAAAACATCCCCAACTGAAGCTTTGCCCCTTCTGACATTTTTTCCATGCACCACGGCGGGTCCCAAACCAGCTCAACTGTCGCCGAGGCCACGCCCGGAACGGAGCTCACCTTTTGTTCGACTTCTCCCGGCAAGCTGCCCGCTACCGGGCAACCCGGCGAGGTGAGCGTCATCTTGATGTTCACATCGCCCGACGGCTGAATGTCGATATCGTAGATAAGCCCAAGCTCATAGATATCCACGGGTATCTCGGGGTCAAAGCAGGTATGCAACGCCGCAATAATCGGCGCTTCGAGTTCGGTCTCTACTTTGAGTGGTTTGACTTCCTGTTCGCTAACTTCCTGTTCCTCGACTTCCTGTTCGCTAACATCCTGTTCTTTGACTTCCAACGCTCCAACGTCTTGCTCGTTCATATCGCCTTCTCCCGACAGCACCAGAAACCACAAACTAGAAACCAGAAACCGAGTCGCTTTACTCCGTTGAAACGACCTCGCCTTCGTCGTTCAGAGCCGCGCGCAGCGTGTGCCATGACAACGTCGCGCATTTGACGCGAACGGGAAACTCGCTGACGCCAGAAAACACCTCCAGTTTGCCCAGGTCGGGCGCATCGATTCGCACTTGCCGGCCGGTCACCAGATCGTGAAATGCTTGAAAGAGTTCTTCTGCTTCGGCCCGCGTCTTTCCTTTCAAGGTCTCGGTCATGATCGAGGCGGATGCGGTCGAAATCGCACAGCCCGATCCTTCGAAACTGAGGTCCTTAACAGTGTTGCCGTCTATCTCGACGTAGATCTTCACCTTGTCTCCGCAAAGCGGGTTGTACCCTTCAGCGCTCCTGTTCGCGCTGCCGAGGGCTTTGAAGTTCCGCGGTCGTCGACCATGATCGAGGATCAATTCCTGATAGAGATCCTGGAGTTCGGTCATCAGGCAAAGACCTCCTTAACTTTGTGAATCCCTTCTACTAACGCATCGATCTCTTTCCTGGTGTTATAAAACGCCAACGAGGCGCGCGCGGTAGCCGGTATGCCAAATCTGTTCATCAACGGCATCGCGCAGTGGTGCCCGGTCCGAATTGCGATCCCTTCGCGATCCAAAATCGTGCCTACATCGTGGGGGTGGACGCCGTCCAGAACAAATGAAAGGACGCCGGCTTTTTCCTTTGCGGTCCCAATCAACCGAAGTCCTGAGATCTGAGACAGAGCCTCGGTCCCATACTCCAGGAGCTCGTGCTCATACCTGGCGATCCTTTCGATTCCTAACTTATTCACGTAGTCGATGGCTGCCCCAAGCCCAATAGTGCCGGCGATGTTCGGCGTGCCGGCTTCAAACTTGTACGGGAGCGTGTTGTAAGTCGTCTTATCGAACGCGACCGACGCGATCATATCGCCGCCGCCTTGATACGGCGGCATTGCGTCGAGCAGTTCCGCCTTGCCATAGAGCACTCCGATCCCTGTTGGCCCATAAACCTTGTGCCCGGAAAATGCGTAAAAGTCGCAATCAAGCTCCTGCACGTCGAGTCTGATATGCGGGGCTGCCTGCGCCCCGTCGATCATCACCGGGACCTCGTGACGATGAGCAATCTCGACCACTGCTCGAATTGGATTGATCGTTCCTAACGCATTGGAGACGTGAACCAGGGATATGATTTTCGTCTTCCGGTTGATCAGTGCGGCGAGCTCTTCGAGTATGAGCTCGCCCTCATCGTTGATGGGCGCAACCCGAAGGCGGGCGCCTTTCTCGTCACAAAGGATTTGCCACGGAACGATGTTGGAGTGATGTTCCATCGCGGTGATCAGGACTTCGTCTCCCGCTTTCACGTTGGCGCGGCCGTAGCTGTTAGCCACGAGGTTGATCGCTTCGGTCGTTCCGCGTGTGAAGATGACCTCTTTCGATTCGGCGGCGTTGATAAAGCGCTGAGCCTTGACCCGCGCTGCTTCATACGACGCGGTCGCACGCTCGCTAAGGAGATGTACTCCGCGGTGAATATTAGAGTTGTCGGTCGAGTAGTATTGCGTAAGCTCGTCGATCACTACTCTGGGCTTCTGGCTCGTGGCAGCGTTGTCTAGATAGACGAGCGGCTTGCCGTACACCATTTGCTCCAGGATCGGGAAGTCTTCCCTGATCGCGTCCGGGTCAAGCGAAAGCATTTTTGTAACCTGCTCTGAGGCTAATATTCCGCCAGGCGCCTTCATGATTCCTCCATTTGAACCTGCGCGTGTCCGCCGGATAGGCGTGCAAGCAATGCGCATTCGAGTCGCACCCGAACGGCATCGATCTTCATTCGATTTAGCACGTCATTGGCAAAGCCGTAGGTCAGGACCGTTCTGGCCTCGGTCAGTCCGATTCCTCGCGATCGCAGATAGTAGATTGAGTCCTCATCTAAATGGCCGATACTCGTACCGTGTGTGCATTTTACGTCGTCGGCATTGATCTCGAGTTGTGGTTTGCTGTTTATCGTCGCGCCTTCGGAAAGCAGCAGGTTCTTATTGCTTTGACGTGCATCAGTCTTCTGGGCGTCTTTGCGAACGATGATGCTTCCGTTGAAAACCGCCGACGATTGATCGTCGAGAATGCCCTTGTAAAGCTCGCGGCTGCTGCAGTGTGGCTGGATATGATCGATTACTGTGTGATTATCGACATGCTGGTCAATTGCAGAAATGTAGAGACCGTTGAGTGTGCAATCTGCGCCGTCGCCGTTGAGTGCAACATTAACATCGTTGCGGACGAGCGCGCCTCCAAATGAAATTGAGTGAGACGTGAACGCGCTCGAGCGGGCCTGATTTACCCGAACATTCGACACATGAAAGGCCTGTTCATTCTCAGCCTGGAGCTTATAGTGCTCGATCACGCTGTTTTCGCCGGCAACAATTTCAGTGACCGCATTCGTGAAGTACGGTCGTTCTCCTAACGCTATGTATTCCTCGATAATGCTTGCCTGGCTGTTGTCGCCCACGATGATCAAACTGCGCGGATGAGATGCAATAAGCTCATCGCCTGTCGACACAAAAAGAACGTAAATCGGCGCCTCCCCTGTCACGCCGCGAGGAATCTCGATGAATGCGCCGTCTTCCAGAAACGCAGTGTTTAGAGCGACGAAAGCTTGATCCCTGTACGATGCGTGTCGAGCAAGGTTTTCCTTGAGGCTCGGAGTCTGTTGCTTGATACCCAACGCGATGCTGCCGACG